>ERZ506978.5-NODE-5-length-194351-cov-6.519089_pt1 | contig 194351 bp, 173 predicted proteins | sample MGYA00512888_ERZ506978 | MGnify/ENA metagenome assembly ERZ506978
ACCGTAGGGCGGGGGCTTGCTCCCGCCGAACAATCCCTCCGAATTTGCCTACGGCAAATCCACCTCCCTTTACACAAGGGAGGCTGATTATACACAATACGGCTCCCCTTGTTTTTATCAAGGGGAGCTGTCGCATTTATGCGACTGAGGGGATAAAAGCAGGCAGATACGATCCGCCCCTACCAAACAATAAATAACGCCCTCTGTTTCACTTAAGAAACAGAGGGCGTTTCCTATTTACCAGTGCATGATTACAAACGGTCGTCGTACCAAAAGCGATAGTCGTGGGTATTATAAAGGCCGATGACCGTGGTGTCCTTGCACGCAGCGGTCAGTTCTTGGCTGCTGCGGCTTCTTCTTTGTCCAGCTGTTCGGAGGTCTTGTTGTAGATAAAGTCGATCAGCTGCTTTTTATTCTCCTCTTTATTGATGGCGATGACGGAGTTGCCGTTGATGGTGTCATACCACCAAGTGTCCGGGAAAGGTACCCGGGCCTGGTGGGTGCTGGTGGCGCAGCTGCCGGCCTTGGCCACAAAGCTGCACAGTTCGCTTTTGGTCATATCTGTCTCAATATACGGGGCGGCGTTGCTGGCCATTTTATACAGGGTAAAGGGGTTACTGGACTTCATTTTCTTAATAATGGCGTTCATCACCGTGCGCTGGCGCTTGGTGCGCACAAAGTCCGTGTCGATCTTGCGAATGCGGCAGTAGGCCAGGGCCTGCTTGCCGGTCAGGTTGTGCTTGCCGGCCTCTAACTTTACATTGCCGTAGCGCTTGGGGTGGCCGGTGACCTCCTTGGCCTCCGCCTTGGTCACCTTCACTTCTACGCCGCCGATGGCGTCCACCAGTACCTGGAACATCTCAAAATCCGCGACCACATAGTTGTCGATCTTTACGCCGAAGTTGTATTCAATGGTGTCTACCACGCCGCTGTAACCGCCGTACTGGCAGGCGGCGTTCAGCCGTTGACTCATATCCTTGCAGGGGATATACACCCAGGTGTCTCGCAAAAAGGAGGTCATCTTAATGGTGTGGTGCACAGAGTCCACGGAAATCAGCATCATGGTGTCACTGCGGGAGGCGCTGGCCTTGTCTTTGGGTCTGGCGTCTACGCCCAGCAGCAGCACATTCTTTACCCGCGGGTCGCTTTTTAGATTCGATGCTGTCACATATTCATTTTCTTTGTGCGCATTATAGGCGATCTTGCCCAGCACGCCGGTGGCGCAGCCCACAAGAATGATAATCAGCGCCAGCAGCACGCAAAAGATACTCAGCCCCACTTTTGCCTTTTTACTGCCCTTGCCTTTTTTTGGCGGCTTGCCGTGTTTGTCGGTGGGGGTATGGCTGCGGCCCACGGTGCGGGGATCACGGCTTGTCCGCTCCCGGTTGTGGGCACGCGTGGGCATAGGCGTGTTGCTCCGGTCCGTATAAAAATCGGCCGGGCGCTCGCTCTCAAACCGGCGGGGCGGCGACGGTGGCTCTATGTAACCGTTTGGGTCATAGTCGTTATTTTGGTTGTACGGTGCCGAGGGGGCGTAGGGGTCCCGATAGTCGCAAGGGTTGATTCCGCTTTCGTCCTGCCGGTCGATCACATCCCGCTGCCGACGGTTAAAATCCAGGTCCACTCCCGGCGCCAAATGCCGGTCTTCCTCCGGCACCGTGCGGTCCAGGGCGTCGTTCTCCCGCCGACGGCGGGGGTCAAAGCCTTCCTGTTCAAATCTGGGCATTCCGATTACCTGCCTTTCTTTGCTCCATAGTATTACAAAAAGAACAGAAATGCAAGACCTGTTCTGTAAATTCTTGCCCGGCAGAAAAACAGTTGACATTCCCCGGTGATATGGATTAAAATGGAGAAGATGAGCCGGGCAGGCAGTTGCGCGCAGGTTACTGCGTGAGGAAAGTCCGAGCAGCACAGAGCAGGATAACGGCTAACGGCCGCCGGGGGCGACCCTAGGGAAAGTGCAACAGAAATAAACCGCCGCTTTTGCGGTAAGGATGGAAAGGCGAGGTAAGAGCTCACCGAGGGGGTGGAGACATTCCCTGCCATGTAAACCCTATCCGCTGCAACATCGACTGAAGGGTTGTTTGCTCGACACAAAACTTCGAAGGATGGCTGGAGCGCACGGGCAACCGTGCGTCGAGATAGATAATTGCCCAAGACAGAACTCGGCTTACGCCCGACTCATCGCATTTTTTGATTTGTATTTGAGGTGTGCCTATGCTGGTGAATATGCGTGATCTGCTGGCGGATGCCCGTGTCGGCGGCTATGCCGTTGGCTCCTTCTCCGTTGCCAATATGGAGATGGTGCTGGGTGTGCTGCAAGCGGCAGAGGAACTGCGCGCCCCGGTGATCCTCCAGATTGCGGAGGTGCGGCTGCGCCAGTCGCCGCTGGAGCTGATCGGTCCCTTGATGGTGGCCGCTGCCCGGCAGGCAAGCGTGCCGGTGGCGGTGCACTTTGACCACGGCAAAACAGAGCAGAAGATTGGCCAGGCGCTGGAGCTGGGCTTTACCTCCGTGATGTTTGACGGCTCTCATCTGCCGCTGGATGAGAATATAGCGGAGACTTGCCGTATTATAGAGATGGCGCGCCCTTACGGTGCTGCCGTGGAGGCGGAGATCGGCTGTGTAGGCGGTTCGGAGGATGGCTCTGAGGAGATCGCTATGCATTGCACGGACCCGGCGGACGCGGTGCGCTTTGAGCAGGAAACCGGGGTGGACGCTTTGGCCATCGCCATCGGTAACGCCCACGGTAATTATAAGGCCACGCCCAAGCTACGGTTTGATATTTTGGCGCAGGTGGCCGAGGATACCCACACGCCCTTGGTGCTCCACGGCGGCACCGGCATTTCGCCGGAGGATTTCCGCCGCTGTGCGCAGACAGGGATCCAAAAAATCAACATTGCCACGGCCACTTTTGACAGCGTGGAGCAGACGGTGCGGGGCGCTTACGACGCCGGTGCTATCGGCGGTTACTACGATCTGCAAGGGGCAGAGGTGCAGGGGGCGTATAAGAACGCCCACCGCCACATTTTGATTTTCGGCACAGACGGCAAGGCATAAACCTGTCGCCTGCGCATAAATTTATGGAGAGGGAACTATGAAGTACATTGAATTTGACAGAACCAAACCGCTGGATTTTATCCCCATCGGCCGCATTGCCATTGATTTTAACCCCACGGATATGTATAAGCCGTTGTCCCAGTCGTCTAACTTTAACAAGTATGTAGGCGGCTCTCCGGCCAATATTGCCGTAGGTCTGGCCCGGCTGGGCTGCAAGGTGGGCTTTTGCGGCTGTGTGTCTGCCGATCAGTTTGGGGACTATGTGGTGGAGTATTTCCAAAATGAGGGGATCGACACCTCCCATGTGACCCGAGCCAAAAACGGCGAGTGCATTGGTCTGACTTTTACGGAAATTCTGTCTAAAGAGCAGTCCTCCATCTTAATGTACCGGGATAATGTGGCGGATTTTTGTCTGGCGCCGGAGGATATTGACGAGGCGTATATTGCTTCTGCTAAGGCCATTGTGATCAGCGGTACGGCGCTGGCCAAGTCTCCGTCCAGAGAGGCCTGCTTAAAGGCCATGATGCTGGCCCAGAAAAACAATGTGCGTATTATCTTTGACATCGACTATCGGGCGTACACCTGGCAGTCCAAGGACGAGATTGCCGTGTATTACAGCTTAGTGGCTCGCGGTGCGGATATTATTATGGGCTCTCGTGAGGAATTTGATCTGATGGAGGGCATTGTGGGCGTAAAAGGCTCCGACCCGGAGAGCGCCCGCTACTGGCAGTCCTTTGGTGCGACGATTTGCGTTATTAAGCACGGCAAAGACGGCTCCACCGCCTACACCAATGACGGCAATTATTACTCCATTAAGCCCTTCCCGGCGGTGGTGCTCAAGGGCTTTGGCGGCGGCGACGGCTACGGCTCCGCTTTTCTGTACAGCCTGCTGCAAGGCAAAGAGATGATCGAGTGCCTGGAGTTTGGCTCCGCCTCGGCCTCTATGCTCATCTCCGCCCACAGCTGCTCGGACGCTATGCCCACCGCAGAGGCAGTGGCGGCCTTTATTAAGAAAAGCAAGGAAGAATACGGCGAAATGGTGGCTCGCGCCTGACGAACCGCCACCCGGAATCAAAAACAGACTCGTATGTAGTGATCCTATATACGGGTCTTTTTATTTTCAAATGGGAGGTTCTGCAATGCAGGCATACAGATGGACGGCAGAGCGGGTGCTGCGGGAGCTGAACAGCGCCCCCGGCGGGCTGAGCCGCAAACAGGCGGCTGCCCGGCTGGTAAAACATGGCGAAAACCGGCTGGCGCGGCAAAAGGGCGACAGCCTGTGGCGGCGGTTTATGCTGCAACTATCCGACCCGATGATCCTGGTACTGCTGGCGGCGGCTGCCGTGTCTGCGGTGCTGTGTGTAGTGCACCGGGAATTCCCGGCAGATGTGCTGATCATTATGACCGTGGTGACGGTGAATGCCGTCTTAGGTGTGGTGCAGGAGAGCAAGGCGGAAAAGGCCATTGCCGCCTTGCAGGAGATGACCCCGGCCACCTCTCGGGTGCTGCGGGGCGGGGCGGAGTGTACCGTGCCCAGCCGCACTCTGGTGCCCGGCGATGTGGTGCTGCTGTCTGCCGGTGACCGTATTCCCGCAGACTGCCGGGTGCTGGAGAGCATTGGCCTGCGGGTGGAGGAATCCGCCCTTACCGGCGAGTCCCAGCCGGTGGAAAAATCCGCGGCCCCTTTGCCGGACGATGGGCAGGCGCTGCCGCCCTCCGCTTGCAGCAATTTGGTATTTATGGGTGCCAATGTGGTGTACGGCCGCGGGTGTGCTGTGGTGATTGCCACCGGTATGGACACGCAAATGGGACGCATTGCCCACGCCCTGAACACCGCCGGACAGAACGCCACGCCTCTGCAAAAAAAATTGACCCAGCTGTCTAAAATTTTGTCCCTGCTGGTGCTGGCCATCTGTGCCGGGATCTTTGCGTTAGATGTAGGGCGCAGCTTACTGGCAGGCGGGCTGACCTTTAGCGGCGCCCTGTCCACCTTTATGGTGGCGGTGTCCCTGGCGGTGGCTGCCATTCCGGAGGGACTGGCAGCGGTGGTGACGATTGTGCTGTCCATCGGCGTGACCAAAATGAGCCGTCGCCACGCAGTGATCCGGCGACTGACGGCGGTGGAGACCCTGGGTTGTACGCAGGTGATCTGCTCGGACAAAACCGGCACGCTGACTCAAAATAAAATGACCGTTACCACCCGCACCGGTGTGCCGCCGGAGCAGCTCATGACCGCTATGGCGCTGTGTTCGGACGCCCACCGGGCCGGGGACCGCATGGAGGGTGAACCCACAGAGGTGGCGCTGGTGCAGGACGCGGCAGACCTGGGGTTGGAAAAGGCGGCGCTGGAGCGGCAGTACCCCCGGGTGGGGGAACTGCCCTTTGACTCTGCCCGCAAGATGATGACGACGCTCCACCGCACCCCGGAAGGCGTGGTACAGTACACCAAGGGTGCGCCGGATGTGGTACTGAAACGGTGCACCCACACCTGGCAGCAGGGGAGGGCGGTACCCTTGACCGAGGATCTGCGCCGCCGGATCCTGGACGAAAATCGGCGTATGGCAGACCGGGCGCTACGGGTGCTTTGCGCTGCAACCAGGCAGTACCCGTCCCTGCCGTCTGCCCGGTCGCCGGAGACACTGGAACAGGGGCTTTGCTACCTGGGACTGGTGGGTATGATGGATCCGGTGCGCCCGGAGGCGGTGGAGGCCATTGCCGCTTGTCGCCAAGCGGGCATTCGTCCGGTGATGATCACCGGCGATCATCGGGATACTGCCGCGGCCATTGCCCGGCAGCTGGGGATCTTGGAGCCGGAGGGGGAGGTGCTCACCGGCGCCCAGCTGAGCCAAATGGACGATCGGGCGTTGGATGATGCCGTTGCCCGGTGCAGCGTGTTTGCCCGTGTGCAGCCGGAGCATAAGGTGCGCATTGTAGAAGCCTTTCACCGGCAGGGCGCTGTGACTGCCATGACCGGCGACGGGGTCAACGACGCCCCGGCCATTCAGGCGGCGGATATTGGCGTAGGCATGGGCATGACCGGCACGGATGTGACCAAGAATGTGGCGGATATGGTACTGACGGACGACAACTTTGCCACCATTGTGGCGGCCGTGGAGGAGGGCCGCCGGGTGTATGACAATATCCGCAAGTCTATTCAGTTTTTGCTGTCCTCTAACTTGGCAGAGGTGCTCACTATTTTGGTGGCCACTCTGCTGGGCTTTACCATTTTGGAGCCGGTACACCTTCTGTGGATCAATTTGATCACCGATTGCTTCCCGGCGCTGGCACTGGGTATGGAGCGGGGCGAGCCGGAGATCATGCGCCGCCGCCCTCGAAATCCAAAGGACGGTATTTTTGCCGGGGGTATGGGCTTCGATGTGGCCTGGCAGGGACTGCTGGTAACGGCGGTGACCCTGCTGGCTTATTTCAGCGGTCTGCTGCTTACCTGCCCGGTACAAATGGACTGGGCGGCACTGGTACATATTACGGACCCGCTGGCCCATAAAACCGGCATGACCATGGCGTTTTTTACCCTGTCTATGGCAGAGATCTTCCATAGCTTTAATATGCGCTCACGCCGGGCCAGTTTGTTCTCTATGGGGCAAAACGGCTATTTGTGGGGTGCCATGGTGCTGTCTTTGGTGCTGTCCACGGTGGTGCTGTATGTGCCGGCGTTGGCTGCGGCCTTTGATTTTGTTCCTCTGTCCGGTACAGCCTACGGTGCGTCGATGGCGCTAGCCCTGGCAGTGATCCCGGTGGTGGAGCTGGTCAAGGCAGTGCAGCGGGCCGTCCATCGTTAAAACTGCAAAAAAGTGCGGCAGGCAAGGAATTTCGCCCGCCGCCTTTTTCATTTTAACACTTCCTTTTCCCGCGGTTTTATGCTATGATAAAGGACGGTGATTTGGGTGCAATTCAAAAAGAATGACGAGATTCAACTGAATATAACCGCCCTGACTTCCGAGGGCAGCGCCATCGGGCGCAAGGACGGCGAGCCGATTTTTGTGCGTGGCGGCGTGCCCGGTGATGTGGTTACGGCACATATCATTAAAGCCAAAAAGAACTATGCTGTTGCCCGGCTGCAACAGGTGCTGGAGCCATCGCCTCATCGGGTGGAGAGCGACTGCCCGGTGTCCGCCCGGTGCGGCGGCTGTGCCTTTCGCACGGTGGATTACGCGGAGGAACTGCGCTTTAAGCAGCAGCGGATCGACGATGCTTTTCAGCGGATCGGCCACCTGGATTTGCAGGTGGAGGGCGTGCTGGCAGCACCCGATACCGTGCGCTATCGCAATAAAGCCCAGTACCCGGTGCAGCTGCAAGACGGCCGACAGGTAGCCGGTTTTTATGCCTATAAAAGCCACCGTGTGGTGCCTGCCGGAGATTGCCTGCTCCAGTGTACGGATTTTTCCGCCGGTGTGGCGGCTTGCCTGCAATGGGCGGAAGAACATCAAATTTCCGTATATAATGAGGAGACCGGCACCGGCCTGCTGCGCCACTTGTATTTCCGCAAGGGCCAGGCTACCGGCCAGGTGCTGGCTTGTATTGTGATCAACGGCACGGATCTGCCCGGCGGGGACGCACTTTGCGCCGCCTTGCGTGCCGCTGTGCCCGGTTTGGTAGGCGTGGTGCTAAACAGCAACACCCGGCGCACCAATGTGATTTTGGGTGACCGGGATCGGGTGCTTTGGGGCAAGGGCGAACTGCTGGACAAGCTGTGCGGCAAGACTTTTGCCATCGGTCCCCATGCTTTTTATCAAGTCAACCACGACCAATGTGAACGCTTGTATGCGCTGGCCGGTGATTTTGCCGGTCTGACCGGCGACCAGGTGCTGCTGGATCTGTACTGCGGCGTGGGCACCATCGGCCTGACTTTAGCAGATCGCTGCCGCCGATTGATCGGCGTGGAGGTGGTTCCCCAGGCGGTGGAGAACGCCCGGGAGAATGCCCGGCGCAACGGCATTGAGAACGCAGAATTTTTGTGTGCGGACGCAGCCGGTGCGGCAACACAGCTGGCGTCCCAGGGCGTGCGCCCGGATGTGGCCATCGTAGACCCGCCACGCAAGGGCTGCGCACCGGAGGTGTTCGCCGCTATTGATAAAATGGGCATTGAGCGGCTGGTGTATGTGTCCTGCGACCCGGCAACCTTGGCACGGGACTTGGCACTTTTGGCCACCATGGGCTACACCGCCCGCCGCGCCTGCGGCGTGGACCTGTTCCCCCGCACCCCCCATGTGGAGACGGTAGTTTTGCTGTCAAAGAAAGAAAATGAACAAACATAGTAATTGGAGAGGGCGTATTGTATGTCTTTTGTCAAACATCGTTGGGTAAAGAGACTGGCGTTGCTGGTGTGCTTTTTGTTTGTGTTGGCAACGGTTATTGTTTGCAAAGCGGCAGAGGATAAAGTGATCGCTTCTTTGGGAAAATATGAAAGCTGCCAGGCTTTTACCTCAGAAGGATTTCAAGACTATACGGATTATGCAAAATATGATTATAAATGTGCTGCGATTAAAGATAATCCATATTTGAAGCAAGTACAACCAAAAGATATATCGAAAATGAATCGGCTCTTAGATGACTATGAGGATTGGTTGAAAACGATCAAAGAAAGTGATCCTTCAAGCGAAGTGGCGTTAAATTATGATTTTGATCGAAGAATCGTTGACACGGAAGATTACATTTATTTTGATGTTGAAGAACATACATGGGAGGATGGACAAACAGCCACGACCATGTATAACATTTACTTTTATGATACACAAGGCCGGGTGCTATATTATTTTCACGATAACATATAGCGCTTATGCATAACAAAGTTCTGTTTTGCCAAGGGATAAATAACAAACTCTCCGGAATTTCCGGATGGTTCAAATTGGCTTGCTTGCACAATCCGGCACGGACCGGATCCTATATAAGACAGAAGTTGATCCAACCTGCGATATGAAAGGACAAAACAAATGAAACTGAAAGACGGTATGGTGCTGGGGCATGTGGATGGCGAGGATTTTGCCATTGCTACCGGCAAGGCCATGAAGCACTTTAACGGTGTGATCCACAACAATCCCACGGCGGCATTTCTGTTTGAACTGCTCCAGACGGAGCAGACGGAGGACAGCCTGGTGGCGGCGCTCACGGAGAAATACGATGTAGACGCAGACACCGCTCGGGCGGATGTGCGTGAAATGCTGGATACCCTGCAGGCTGCCGGGGTGCTGGACTGAGTATGCAGACGATCACCGGAGACCTTTTGCAGGACAGTCTGCTGCACCTGCTCTATTGTGCTTTAAAAGAGGAAAAACCGGCGCTGCCTACGGATTTGAACTGGGAGGCGCTGTTGCAGTTGGCCAATCGCCAGCAGGTATACAACACCGTGCTGCCGGTGCTGGAAAAGGCAGCGGTGCTGCCGCCGGAGCAGCTGCAGCGTTGGAACGACTATCGCTTAACGGAGCTGCAGCGTACCCTGTATGTGAACAGCCAGCGACAAGCTGTTTGTGCGGATTTGGAGGCGCAGAACATTCGTTATATGTTCTTAAAGGGCTTGGTCCTGCGGGCGCTTTATCCCCAGACCATGATGCGCCAAATGAGCGATAATGATATTCTGTTCGACCCCGATCGGCGCGGCGATCTGGCCAAGATCATGCGTGTGCACCAGTTCACCTTAACGGTGGCTACGGACAAGTCCGATGATTACTACAAAGAACCCAACTGCCTGATCGAGTTCCATCGGGAGTTGTTTAACCACGCCGATTTGCAAACTGCCTTTCCGGCGGCGCTGGTGTGGCAACATGCGGTGCCGGACCCGGATCATCCCTGCTGCTACCGTATGTCCCCGGAGGATAATTATCTGTTCACTCTGGGCCATATGTACAAGCACTATATTATGGAGGGCTGCGGCGTTCGATTCCTTTGCGATATGTATTTGCTGCGCGCCAAGCAGCCGCAGATGAATATGAAATATGTGCAGTCTATGGTGGCGAAGATGGGGATCTCCTCCTTCCACCAAACGGTGATCGGTTTGGCGGAGGCTGTGTTTGCCGGCGGCGACCTGACTGACGACGGCCGGCAACTGTTGAACGATATGTTTTCCGGTACCGTTTACGGCAAGGGCAAGACCATGGCGGAGAAAGTGGACGAGCACGGCGGCAAAGGACGCTATATTCTCTCTCGCCTGTTTCCCAAAGTATCCATTATGAAAAACACCTACCCGGTGCTGGAAAAATGCCCCGTTTTGCTGCCTTTCTATTATCTTGTGCGGTTGTTCAGCCGCCTGCGGCATCGAAAAAAAGAAATTCGCAGCGAGGTTCGCCAGCTAAAGAACAGCAAAGGGGATCGGCCGTGATAAACGTACTTTTTGTAGGTCTGGGCGGCTTTGTGGGTGCAATACTGCGCTATCTGCTTGGACTGATCCCGGTGCGCCAAACGCCTTTTCCCATTATCACCCTGTGCATCAACGTGCTGGGCGCCTTTGGAATTGGGCTGCTGGCCGCATTGTGTGAAAGGCATAAAATCAACTCCCAGCCGCTGCTGCTGTTTTTGAAGGTGGGGCTTTGCGGCGGGTTTACCACATTTTCCACCTTCTCGTTGGAGACCTATGACCTGCTGAGCAGCGGGCGCACGGTACCGGCGATCTTGTATGCGCTGCTGAGCGTAGGCTTGTGCCTGCTGGCCATCTTCGGGGCCCGGGCGCTGATTCATTGACTTTCGGAGGAAGACCATTGGCTGTAAAGAAAGAGAACATTCGCAATTTTTCCATCATTGCTCACATTGACCACGGCAAGTCCACTTTGGCGGACCGACTGTTGGAGCTGACCAGCTCTGTGCAGCAGCGGGATATGCAGGAGCAAATTCTCGATGATATGGACCTGGAGCGGGAGCGAGGCATTACCATTAAGGCTCATGCAGTGACGCTGGGCTATGACGCCAAAAACGGCGAGCACTACGAGTTTAACCTGATCGACACCCCCGGCCATGTAGACTTTAACTACGAGGTCAGTCGCTCGCTGGCGGCTTGCGAGGGCGCTATCTTGATTGTGGACGCCTCTCAGGGCGTAGAGGCGCAGACCCTTGCCAACACCTATCTGGCTTTGGATCACGACCTGGACATTATGCCGGTGATCAACAAGATTGACCTGCCGGCAGCGGACCCGGAGCGGGTGGCCCAGGAGGTGGAAGAAGTGGTGGGCATTCCCTGTATGGACGCCCCCCGCGTGTCTGCCAAGACCGGGCAGAATGTGGAGGAGGTGCTGGAGCGGATTGTGACAGAGATCCGCCCGCCGGTGGCCAACGACAATGCACCCCTGCGCGCGCTGATCTTTGACTCGGTTTATGACAGCTACCGTGGTGTGATCGTGTATGTGCGCGTAATGGACGGTAAAATCAAGGCCGGCGATACCATGCGTATGATGGCCACCGGCGCCCAGTTTACCGTGGTGGAGGTGGGTCGTATGCGGGCCACTTCCATGGAGAATACCGGCGTGCTCTCCTCCGGCGAGGTAGGCTATATTACTGCGTCCATCAAGACCGTTTCCGACGCCCGGGTGGGCGATACCATCACTTTGGCCAATGCGCCGGCAGCGGAGCCGCTGCCCGGTTACCGCAAGGTGAACCCAATGGTGTTCTGCGGTGTGTACCCGGCAGACGGTGCGGATTATGAGGCCCTGCGCGACGCGCTGGAGAAGCTGCAGCTTAATGACGCGTCCCTAAGCTATGAGCCGGAGACGTCCGGCGCTCTGGGCTTTGGCTTTCGCTGCGGCTTTTTGGGTCTCCTGCATTTGGAGATCATTGAGGAGCGCCTGGAGCGAGAGTACAACCTGGATCTGATTACCACCGTGCCCTCGGTGATTTACAAGATCCACATGACCGACGGCTCCATGGTGGAGATCGACAATCCCACCAATTACCCGGATCCGTCCCTGATTGACTACTGCGAGGAGCCGTTTGCGGACTGCAATATTTATGTGCCCAGCGAGTTTGTGGGCACCATTATGGATATGTGCCAGGATCGGCGGGGGATCTTTAAGAATATGAGCTATATCACCCCGGATCGGGTAGATATTCATTACGAACTGCCGCTAAATGAAATTATCTATGATTTCTTTGACGCACTCAAATCCCGCACCCGTGGCTACGCTTCTTTCGATTATGAGATCAAGGAATACCGCCGCTCGGATTTGGTGAAGGTGGATGTGCTGCTCAATGGCGATACCATCGACGCACTGAGCTTTATTATCCACCGGGACAAGGCTTACCAGCGGGGGCGCCGCATTGCGGAGAAACTCAAGGAGCATATCCCGCGGCATTTGTTTGAGATACCGGTGCAGGTGGCCATCGGTGGCAAGGTCATTGCCCGCGAGACGGTAAAGGCCCTGCGCAAGGATGTGCTGGCCAAGTGCTACGGCGGCGATGTGACCCGTAAGAAAAAGCTGCTGGAAAAGCAGAAAGAGGGCAAAAAGCGTATGCGCCAGTTCGGTCAGGTGGAGGTGCCCCAGGAGGCCTTCCTGGCAGTGCTCAAACTCTCCTCCGACGACGAGTAAAGCAGAAATATAAAAAATCCCACCCGATACAGGTGTTGCCTGCTCGGGCGGGATTTTTTGCTATTTCATTCGGGTTATGCGGTTGTGGCGGACTTTGTAGGCGGTGCGGGAGAGATGGATCATGGGCAGGTCGGCGGCGTTGTCGGTATAGAATGCGTCCGGTACAGCGCTTGCTCCAAAGCATTTGCGAAAAGCGGACACCTTATTGGCGCTGAAGTTGATATACTCCACCGTCAGGGTTTGGCGGTCCACCACGGAGCAGATACAGTGCTGCACCCCAAGGCGGCGGCACACCTCGTCCATAATCAAATTCAGCGAGGCGGTGATGATCACATCGTCCTTTTCCGGGTGATACCAGGCTTTGATCTTGCGCATATGCCCGTCCCAAAAGTCCCGGACCAGCCCCTCTGGATCATCAAAGCTGCTGAGGTATTGGGCGGCGTGCTTGCGACCGGCCTGCTCCAAGTCTGCCATGGTGGTGCGCCCTAACTTATAGCGCAGCAGGTGATACAGCACCACCGGCACATAGCGTGCCACCTTTGGATTGCGGCGCAGGCTGAACAGGTAAAAGTCAATGACGCTCTCACCGTCATATATGGTATTGTCAAAATCAAATACGCGCATAAAAATCCCCCCTTGGTACTTTCAGTATAGCACAAAGCGCCAAAGGGGGACAGTTTTTTATTTTTTGCCGCCCAAGTGGCGGCCTAAGTAGCCCAACAGCAGAATGTCCTCGTCCGTTAAGGCACTGCCGTCGCCGGATTCCGGTTGTTCTTCTTCCTCCGGCTCCAGGGTCAGGGTCAATTCCCATTCCTCCGGCGGGTTGTTTTTGTCCTGTTGCTTTTTCATACCATGACCTCCCTTGCACTCTTACTGTAACACAAAAAGCCACCGGGTGCAAATGACAGGGAGAATTATAGGACAGAGAAATGGCGCTGTCCGGTACAGCCGACATTTACTTTTAGTTGTTTTTCTCGCTTTTTGGCATGGCACGCAGGGCCTTGCGGAATTCAAAGAAGAAAAGAACGCCGGTGAAGGCCACGGCCAGCACATCTGCCACCGGCTCCGCCATAAAGACAGCCTTGGTTAGGTCAGCAGTGTACAGGTGGGGCATCATGTAGATCAGCGGCAGCAGCAGAATAAACTTGCGCATCACCGCTACGATGATGGACGCTTTGGCGTTGCCCAGGGCGGTAAATGTCATTTGACAGGCGATTTGAATACCAAACAGCCCCAGCGCCAGAGTGTAAATGCGCAACATCGGCTTGGTAAAGGCCAGCAATTCTGCGTTGGAGGTGAAGATGGCGGCAAACACGCCGGGGAACAGCTGGATCAGCAGGCAAAAGATCATGGCGTAGCAAACGCTGCAAATGAGCAGCAGTCGGTACGCGCGGCGTACGCGGTTGCTGTTTCCGGCACCGTAATTGTAGCTGATAATGGGTTGGGCACCTTGTGCCAGTCCTTGCAGCGGCAGCATGGCAAACTGCATGACACTGGTGAGGATGGTCATGGCACCCACTGCCAGATCGCCGCCGTATTTTAGAAGTGAGGTGTTAAAGCATACGGAGATCACGCTCTCGCTGGCCTGCATGACGAACAGGGCACTGCCCAGCGCCAGACAGGGCAGAATGACCTTGGCGTGCAGACGCAGATTGCACCGGCGAATACGGATAAAAGTCTTTTTGCCAAGTAAAAAAGACAGCACCCACAGGCAGGACAGTCCCTGGGACAGCACGGTAGCCAGCGCAGCGCCTTGCACACCCATGTGGAAGCCGAAGATGAACAGCGGATCCAGTGCTGTATTGGCAACGGCGCCGATGAGCACCGAGAGCATACCTACCTTAGCAAAGCCCTGGGCGGTGATAAAGGCGTTCATGCCAAGGGTCAGCTGCACGAATACGGTGCCCAAGGCGTAAAGGTTCATATAGGCCACACTGTAATCAATGGTGTTGGAGCTGGCGCCAAATGCCAGTAGCAGCGGCCGGTTCCAGATGAGTACCACCGCTGTCAGCACCGCAGACACCAGCAGTTGCGTGACAAAGCAGTTGCCCAGAATCTGCTCAGCTTCTGCCGTTTGCTTCTTGCCTAAGGCGATGGAGGCCCGAGGTGCGCCGCCGTTGCCCACCAATGCCGCAAAGGCGGAGATGATTAGGATCAGCGGCATACACACGCCCACCCCGGTAAGCGCCAGCGCGCCCTCGCCGGGAATGTGGCCGATGTAAATGCGGTCCACCACATTGTAAAGCATATTGATCAGTTGGGCAGCTACTGTGGGCAGGGACAGCTGGAGCAGCAGTCGTCCGATGGGCCGGGTGGCTAAAAAATCTTTGCTTTGTTCCATAGTCGTCAACTCATTTCTGCAATCTAAGCGTACTTAATTATAACGCGATGAACGGCGGTGTCAAGGCGCTGATTTTGAACAAGGGTCACTTATGCGGCGAATGCAGCAATGTGTCGAACATACAAAATTCACAATTTGCGCGGTTCAAAGCGTTTACATTATGGTGAAAATATGGTAAAATAGACGGCGTGAAAACGCACATATTTTTATTTCACTCTTTACCCGATCCGACGCGCTGTGCCCGGTCGGAATTTCAGAAATGGAGAATGAGTATGCATTTGATTCCCAATCCCCGCGCATATCAGGCGTTGGACGGCGCCTTCACCTTGCAGGACGGCGAGAAGGTGAAGAGCGAACTGCGTATTCCTTTGGTACGCACCACCACCCGGGAGGCACGGATTATTGTCACCCGCAACCCGGCGTTGCAAAAGGAAGCATATACCTTGAATGTGACCCCGGAGAAGGTGCACATCACTGCCGCTACGCCTATCGGTGCTTACTATGCGCTGCAATCCCTGCGTATTTTGGCGGATTATGATATCGGCGGGCGTACGGTGCCCTGCTGCAGCATTCACGATGCTCCCCGTTGGGGTTGGCGCGGTATGAGCCTGGACGAGAGCCGCCACTTCTTTGGCAAAGAAGAAGTCAAGCGACTGCTGGATATGCTCTTTATGATGAAGCTCAATGTGTTCCACTGGCACCTGACGGACGATCAGGGTTGGCGCATTGAGATCAAAAAATATCCGCGCTTAACGGAGATCGGCTCTAAGCGCACTTGCACCCAGGTGGACGGCTGGCATACTTCTCACATGGTCAACGAGCCTCATGAGGGCTTTTATACCCAGGAGGATATTCGGGAGATCGTGGCCTATGCCAACGCCCGGGGCATTATGGTTGTGCCGGAGATTGACATGCCTGCCCATTTTGCGGCGGCGCAGGCAGCGTATCCCTGGTTGGCTTGTCGGGAACTGGAACGCGAGGTGCCCGGCTACTTTGGCGGTCGTGTGCCTACATTGCACGGCGTAATGGACTGGAACCGCTCTGCCTGCCTGGGCAAGGAGAGTACCTTCCAGTTTATCTTTGATGTGATTGATGAAGTGTGCGAACTGTTTGACGCGCCTTACTTCCATATTGGCGGCGATGAGGCGCCCAAGGACGAATGGAAGAAGTGTCCTCACTGCCAGGCGAAGATGAAAGAGATGCACCTAAACGATGTGGAAGAGCTGCAAGGCTGGTTCAACAACCGGGTGCTGGAATATGTAAAGCAGAAGGGTAAGCGCCTGATCGGCTGGAATGAGATTTTGGCCGCCGGCAATCTGGACCCGTCTGTGATCGGTCAATACTGGACCCCCAAGCGGGATAAGAATGTGGAGCGGCATATTGCCCGCGGCGGCGATGTGATCCTGAGCAATCACCGCAGTTTTTACTTTGATATGACCTACGGGCAGTACCCGTTGAGCTATACATACGATTTCGATCCGGGTCGTTATCATATTTCGCCTCGTTCCTATGACCATGTGCTGGGCGTAGAGGCTGAGGTATGGACCGAGTGGATCGACAAGCGTCCAAAACTGGATTTGAATGTGTACCCACGTATGCAGGCTCTGGCAGAGGTTGCCTGGTCGGCCGAAGAGAGAAAAAAATACGCGGACTTCAAAGAGCGACTGGAGGCCTTTAAGCCTACGCTGGACGCCTTGGGGATCGGTTATGCTGTAACCAGCGTGGCGGAGCCGGGCACCTTCCAGCGGCAAAAGCCCCGCCGTTTGTTCTACTGCGGCGACACCCATTATGAGTTGAAACTCAACGAAGAACGCAAAGCAAAAGGAGAAAAATAAGTATGAAATTTAGCCAATTTCCCCAGCAGGTGATCGACGAAAATGTGGATTACACAGTCAAGGAGATCACCAACATCATTAAGAAGTACGGTCCCCGGGAGTCCGGCAACAGCAACTGCCTGGCTGCCGAGAAGCACATCAAAAAAGAGATGGACCCTTTCTGTGACGAGACCCACTTTGAAAGCTACAAAATGGCACCTAAGGCCTTTTTGCACTTTACAAAAATCGTCAGTGTAGCCATCATTCTGGCTGTGGTGGTGTGTGCCGCGCTGGTGTTTACCAGTGTGCTGCCTTGGTGGATCGCCCAGTGTATTGTTGGCGGTGTGACTTTTGTGGGGCTGTTTATCACCGTAATGGAGTTCCTGTTTTACAAGCAGTTTATGGACCCGCTTTATAAGAAGGTAGAGGGCCACAACTTTTGCGCCACCCGCAAGCCCACCGGCGAGGTTAAGCGCCGCATTGTAATCAGCGGCCATATTGACGCAGCCTATGAATGGCGTCATCTGTACTATGCCAAGGGCAAGCTGCCCTTGATGGGAATTTTTATGGGCGGTACCATTGTCTGCGCGATCATCTCCTTTATTATCGCAGTGATCTGCCTGATTGCTCACTTTGCGGATATGGGCGCTTTCGGCGATTTTATGCTGAATTACAGCTACTATTTCCACTTTGTCACCGCGCTGTTTATGATCACCCTGTTCTGCTTTGTGGACTTTAAGACCATTTCTCCCGGCGCCAATGACAACCTGACCGGTACTTATGCGGCGGTGTGTGCTTTGCGTATGCTGGATATGGCCGGCGTGGAATTTGAAAATACCGAGGTGTGCTGCATGATCACAGACGGCGAGGAGGCCGGTCTGCGTGGCTGCAAGCAGTGGGCCAAGGACCATAAAAAAGAGTGCGACGAGATTGAGACCGCCGTGCTGTGCGTAGATACCTTAACGGATCTGGAATACCTGAATGTGTATAGCAAGGATATGACCGGTACGGTGAAGAACTCTAAGCCCTTCAGCCAGCTGGTGATGGACAGTGCCATTGAGGCAGGTCATAAGGATTTGAAGTTCGCCAGCGTGTTCTTCGGTTCTTCCGACGCAGCGGCATTGTCCCAGGCGGGGATTCACGCCACCTGTCTGGCTGCTATGGACCCGACACCGGCCGACTATTACCATAATCGCCGGGATACGGCGGAGCGCCTGGTGCCGGAGGCCCTTAAGACCGGTTACGAGGTAGTGCTCAGTACCATTCTGAACTTTGATGAGAAAGGGCTGGGTACAGCAAAATAAGCGTGTAAGTCCAATACAAATGTATAAGCGGTACCCGGGTTTGGGTGCCGCTTTGCAGATTAAGGCTGTTTTTTACGGAAAGGGGAAAAGAAAATGACGGCTCTGTACATTATTTTAGGTTTGCTGGCTGCGTTTATCGTGATCACGCTGATCCGTGCAGCGTTCTTTACGGCGCCCAAGCCCCAGCGGGAGGAATTCCCGCCGGAGCAGGTGAACGGGCAGCGGGCGTGCGACCGGCTCAGTCAGGCGATTCAGATCAAGACCATCTCCTGCGAGGATGAGAGCCAAACGGATTGGGGTGCGTTTGACCGCTTCCATGCGTTTTTGGAACAGTCCTACCCGCTGATTCACAAAAATCTGAAACTGGATCATATTTCCACTGCCAGTCTGTTGTTTTACTGGGAGGGGACGGATCCCGACCTGGATCCTATTGCCTTTTTGGCTCATCAGGATGTGGTGCCCATCAGCGAGGGCACCGAGGAGGACTGGGAACACCCGGCCTTTGACGGCGTAAATGACGGCCAGTTTATTTGGGGTCGCGGTGCGCTGGATATGAAGAACCACCTGATCTGCCTGATGGAGAGCGTGGAGACGCTGCTGGAGGAGGGCTATACCCCAAAGCGCGGGGTGTACCTGTGTCTGGGGCATAATGAGGAGATCGTCAGCGGCGGCAACAACGGTGCCCGGGAATTGGCGCGGGAATTGGAACGCCGGGGCGTGCACCTGGACAGCGTGGTAGACGAGGGCGGCGCTATGCTGCCGGCACATGTAAAGGGGCTGCTGGACGCCAACCTGACCGGCGTGGGCGTGGCAGAGAAAGGCTATGCGGACTTTAAGATTACTGTAAAGTCCAAAGGCGGCCATTCTTCTCAACCACCCAAACACACCGCCATCGGCCAGTTGGCAAAGAAGGTGGAGCGACTGGAGAACCACCAATTTAAGAGCACCATTTTGCCCTTTGTTTATAATATGTTTACGGACATCGGCCGCCACGCCACCTACCCGGGGCGGGTGGTACTGTGCAACCTGTGGCTGCTGCGCCCGGTGCTGAAGCTGGTGATGAAGCAGATCCCGCCGGCTGCATCCTTGATCCGCACCACTACCGGTGTGACTATGGCCAGCGGTTCGCCTGCCGCCAATGTGCTGCCTCAAAAGGCCAGCGTAACGGTAAACTTCCGCATTATGCCGGGCCAGACCATTGCGGATGTGCAGCGGCATATTGAGAAATATATGGGCGGTGACAATGTGGAGATTGAATTCATCAAGGGCAAGGAGCCCAGCATTGTATCACCCACGGACACCCGGGCTTTTGATACCCTGCGTCGGCTGTCCGTCAATCTGGACGAAAAAAATATTGTGGCGCCCTATTTGGTGATGGGCGGCACAGACGCTTATAATTACGAGAATGTGTGCAGCAATATTTATCGCTTTGCGCCCTTTACGGTGGACACGGCGCTGCTGCTCACCACCCACTCCACCAATGAGCGCATCCCCGTAGGTCAGATGACCCAGGGCGTCACCTTCTTTAAGCGCTACATTCGGTTGATGACCGCAGAGTAAAGGGGGAAAGTGATATGGATTTTAAAGAAAGCGGATTTATGTATGCTCTGGGCGGCTTTATTGTGGTCTTTGTGCTGGCCCAGTCGCTGTTTTTTCTCATTCGTGCCTGGAAGCAGGGCAAAAAGCTGGGGCTGTCCACCGCCATCATGCGAGGCACGGTGACCCAGTCAGCGCTGTTCAGCCTGGCGCCTGCCATCTCGATTGTGGCAACCATCCTTACCCTGTCCGGTGCGCTGGGCATTGTGCTGCCCTGGATCCGGCTGACAGTAATCGGCGCCATTTCTTATGAGGTGCCGGCAGCGGAGTCTGCCATGGAGGCACTGGGCTATACCGGCGGCCTGTCCGCGGAGATCACGGATCCCCTGGGCTTTTCTACCGCTGCGTGGGTGATGACTCTTGGCTCTGTGATGCCTCTTGTGATCATTCCCTTTGCCATGAAGAAAATTCAAAACAGTATCGGCAAGGCGGTGAGCAAGAATACTGCCTGGGCGGATGTAATGAGCGCCGCGGCGTTTATCGGTCTGATCAGTGCCTTTGTGGGCCGTGCTATTGTGGGCCAGGGCGACAAGGCGGTGCTGGGCGACGGCGCCGGGATCATGAGCATTACCGCTTTGGCGGTGTCTATGCTGTCTATGCTGCTGTTTATGCAGATTGAGAAAAAGAAAAAGATTGCCTGGCTGCAAAGTATGGCTATGCCGCTGGCGATGTTTATCGGTATGGGTGCGGTGATGCTGCTGGCCAAGGTGCTGCCCACCCACATTGCTTGGCTGGAATGGAGGGGCTAATATGAAAGATTATAATGAAAAGACCCACCTGTACGGTCGCTTTTGGGTGATCTCCGCCCTGTTTATTTTCTTAATGCTGCCGGTTGCGATCAGCGCCCATCTGCATGCTTTTCCCTCCGCCCAGGTGGTGTTTAAGGGGTTGGCGCCTATTGCCCTGCTGTTTTATCCCACCGCAGTGATTGAAGTGATGACTTACACGCCGCTCCTGGGTACCGGGGCAACCTACCTGGCTTTTGTAACCGGGAATATTAATAACTTAAAGCTGCCCTGTGTGCTCTCTGCCCTGGACTCTGCCCAGGTGCGCGCCCAGAGCAAGGAGGGCGAGGTACTCTCCACCATTGCCTGCGCCACATCCTCTATTGTGACCACCCTGGTGATTGCCGCAGGGGTGCTGCTGTTCAGTCCGGTGCTGCCGTACTTGACAAATGACGACTCTGTTTTTGCCCCTGCTTTTAAGCAGGTGGTGCCCGCACTGTTCGGCGCGCTGGGTATGAGCTATTTTGCCAAGCACTTTAAGTTGACTGTTGTGCCTGTTGCCGTCGTCTGCTTGATGTTGCTCTTTAAGGGCGACTTGGCGGTAGGCGTACTGATCCCTGTGGGCGTGGTGGTATCGCTGCTGTCTGCCCACCTGATGTTTAAGAAAGGCTGGGTCAAATAACAGGCCGCATTCTTGCCAGTTAATCAGCAGATCGCCCAACTTGACTTTTATTGGTATGGTGGTGTATAATCATCATACGATCATTAGAGACGGGGGATATAAGCAATGAAAGAGACCGATCTGCGGTATGTGAAGACCGAGCGCGCCATTCGGGACGCCTTCTTTGAACTGCTGGAGGAGAGCGAATTTGACAAGGTATCCGTTACGGATATTACCCAGCGAGCCCAGATCAACCGAAACACATTTTACCTGCATTACAGCGATAAATTCAATTTGGTCAATTCTATTTTAATTGACTTTGTGCAAGAGCTGTCCCAGCAGGCATTAAAGGTGATCGACCAGGCGGAAAAGCCGGACACAGCCACCTTTAACCAGTATTTCTTAACGATTTTTGTCAGCGCCAATCGGATCAAGAAAAAATATCGGATCTTGTTTCGCAGCCGAAATATTGAGCCGTATTTGGATATTGCTGCTATTACGGATGTGATTGCGGATCATATCGGCAAAAACAAATTTTTGGATTTTCGCAGTCAGCGCTCCTCCGTGAGCAAGAGCTTTTTGGCTTTTGGCTTTTTCGGTGCGCTCAACGATTATTGCAGCAATGATTATACCAAGGAAGAGACGGTGCGCATGATCTCCGCCATGTCTGCCGGCTTGGCCGAGATTGCCCAGCAGCTACACGCTGCCGGGAACAAAGTCGGCAATGGAAACAAGAGCAATAAATAACAGACGATACAAAGCAAAAGGGACCTGAATCCAGGTCCCTTTTTGTATAGATATTTGTCATTTGCTCAGCAGACCATACCGCCTTCCACCCAGCGCATAACAGCCGGGTATTCCTCTTTATAGTTGTCCAGCTGGTCCGCGTTGGAGTCCACAAAGGCCTGAAATTCGTCCGTGTCCTCAAACTCGTAGGTAAAGTCTTGCTCAAAGTCATAAGTGGCGGTAAACAGGTAGTCAAACAGATCATCGGCAGAGAATTCCTCTAACAGCTTGTCCGCTGTGCGTTCCGTGATGGTGTCCAGCGCGTTCTTTACCGTTAGCTCGAAATCCTCCGGCTCTACCAGAATTTCCGGGTCGTTCTCGCAGTATTGCAGAATATCGTCCTCGCCGATAGCCAGGGTGCCCAGGTACTCCAGTACATCTTCATATCCGGTTTCGTTGACTGTATCATACAACCGGTAGGCAAACTCGCCTACCAGATTTTGCAGTGCCACCGCCTTGAACACACTGTCAATCTCGTAGCCGCTCTCATCGGTGATTACATAGCCCACCTCCTGCAGGTTCTCCCACATCAGGTAGTAAAAAATGCGGTGCTGTTCTTTCTCGCCAAAAATGGCTTCGTGAATAAAGGTATCAATATCCATTGCCGTTCTCCTCTGTCTGTCGCATTTGCGCAAGGCTACTCATATTCTATACTATATGCAGGGGATTTGCAACATTTTGCAGGTAGATTTTGGCTTTTTTGTAAACTCTGAAAACCCCGCCTGTTTTTATTGCAATGCCGGTAGGGATAAGCTATAATAAAGGGGACTGGAGGGTTCTTATGGAACTGACATTAAAAAATGAACACTGTGCCGTCACCGCTACGGACGCAGGGGCGATGCTCCGCTCCCTGGTGCGGGACGGCCGAGAATATCTTTGGCAGGGGGACCCGGCTTACTGGGCCGGTCAGGCGCCGGTTTGCTTTCCCATTGTGGGGGTGCTGCCCAAGGGGGCGTCTACCGCATTTGGCAAGCCCTGCCGTATGAAGCGCCACGGCGTGGCCCGCATTAACCCCTTTACACTGACGGAGCACCACCGCAACGGCGCCACCTTTACCCAAGTGGCAGATGACAACACCTTGGCGGCGTACCCCTTTGATTATCGGCTGGAGATCCGCTATGAGCTGGTAGACAGCACCGTTGCCGTGACTTATCATATTATTAACAGCGGCGGGGAGCCTATGCCCTTTGTGATCGGCGGCCATCCGGCCTTTAACTGCCCGCTGGCAGCAGGGGAGCAGTTTGAGGATTACAGGGTGCGCTTTGATCGCCCTGTGACGAAGGCGCCTTTGCGCCCGGATCACCAAACCGGGATCGTGGATCCGGCGCGTCGGTACAATGTGCTGGTGAATGGGCAGGAGCTGCCCCTGCGACACGATCTGTTTTATGACGATGCATTGATTTTTGATCAGGTGGAGGCCAAAGCGGCTACCTTGCTGGGCCCGATGGGCTACGGCGTGCGGGTGGAGTACCAAGATATGGCCAACTTGCTGGTTTGGTCCGCTGAGAATGACGCCCCCTTTGTGGCATTGGAGCCATGGAGCGGTATTTCTCATTGTACGGACGAGGACGGCACCCTGGAACACCGTCGGGGCGTGACCGTTTTGCAGCCGGGGGAGACAGCCACCTTTGGTTATAGAATTACCATGCTGAGCGGAGAGATGAAATGAATTACGGATTTTTCAGAGTGGCGGCGGCAGCGCCCCGTTTGCGCGTGGCAGACCCGGATTATAACGCCGGGCAGCTGGAGACAGTAATCGACCGGGCAGTGGCGCAGCAGGTACGCCTGCTGGTGACCCCGGAGCTGTCCGTTACCGGCTACACCTGCGCGGATCTGTTCTTTACCGCTGCGCTCCAGCAGGCGGCGGATCGGGCGGTGCAGCGGCTGGCTACCTATACGGCGGGCAAGGACATTGCGGTGCTGATCGGCGCCCCGGTGCCCTATAAGAATAGCCTTTATAACTGTGCCCTATTGCTCCGGGACGGGCAAGTGCAGGGTATGGTGCCCAAGGTGCATCTGGCCAATTATAATGAGTTTTACGAAAAGCGCTGGTTCGCCTCCGGCGCGGATTTCGATACGGTACAGATGGTGAACGGCGTTCCCATGGGCAGTCAACTGTTTGACCTGGGCAGCGGCGTGCTGCTGGGTGTGGAGCTGTGCGAGGACCTGTGGGTGCCGCAGCCTCCCAGCGGTGCTTTGGCGCTGCAAGGCGCCAATTTGATCGCCAATCTGTCTGCCAGCGACGAGTATGTGTCCAAGGCGGCCTATCGTCGGGACCTGGTGGCCGGTCAGTCCGCCCGCTGCGTGGCCGGGTATGTGTATGCCGGCGCCGGGGTGCATGAGAGCACCACGGACCTGGTGTTCAGCGGCGCCACCTTAGTGGCGGAGAACGGCGGCCTTTTGGCAGAGGGGGAGCGGTTTGCCCGAGAAAGTGTGCTCACCGTTGCCGATGTGGATGTTGAGAAGTTGAATGCCCAGCGGCGGCAAAATATGTCCTTTGAGAACCGGCCCGGCGCGGCGGTACAGTCTTGCCCGGTGCCCAATGCAGAGAATGATTTGGCGTACCGCATTGTGGACCCTCACCCCTTTGTGCCGGCAGCGGACGCCCAGCGCCGAGAGCGGTGCAAGGAGATCTTCCTGCTCCAGGCCAGCGGCTTGGCCGGGCGGCTGGAGCATGTAGGTTCCAAGGGTTGTGTGCTGGGGATCAGCGGCGGTCTGGACTCCACCTTGGCGCTGCTGGTGGCTGTGCGCGCCATGGAGCTGCTGGGTAAACCGGCCAGCGCCGTACTGGGTGTGACCATGCCCGGGTTTGGCACCACGGACCGCACCTATCGCAACGCGCTGGATCTTATGGAAGCGCTGGGGGTCACCCGGCGAGAGATCTCCATTGCAGATGCCTGTGTGCAGCACATGGCGGACATTGGTCACGACCCGTCGGTGCATGACATTACTTATGAGAACACCCAGGCCAGAGAGCGCACCCAAATCCTCTTTGACCTGGCCAATAAAGAAGGCTGTTTGCTGGTGGGCACCGGCGATCTGAGCGAGCTGGCCATGGGCTGGTGTACTTACAACGGCGACCACATGAGTATGTACGGCGTGAATGCCTCCGTGCCCAAGACGCTGGTGCGATACCTGGTGGATTATGTGGCCGGAGAGTTAGGTGGCCGCACGGAAGAGATCTTGCGGGATGTGCTGGACACGCCGGTGTCGCCGGAGCTGCTGCCCCCGGACGCCAATGGCAAGATCGCCCAAAAAACGGAGGAGAAGATCGGCCCCTATGAATTGCATGACTTTTTCCTCTATCACTTTGTGCGCTTCGGCTTTGACCGGAAAAAGCTGGCCGTGTTGGCGGAGAAAGCCTTTGACGGCCGGTACGATCGCCCCACCATTGACCGGTGGCTGACGGAATTTTTGCGCCGGTTCTTTATCAGTCAATTTAAGCGTTCCTGTATTCCGGATTCACCCAAGGTGGGTTCTGTGTCGCTGAGCCCCCGGGGCGATTGGCGTATGCCCAGCGATGCGGCGATGCAGGCGTTTTTACAACCGGATGAACGGATATAAAGGAGCTGTTATAATGAAAAAAGCAATGGCATTGCTGCTGGCTTGCAGTATGGTACTGGCATTCGCTGCTTGCAGCAAAAAGCAATATACAGAACAGGAGGTCACAGCTGTGGTGGATGTGACCGATGAGAACGGCAAGACCGTTACGGATAAGGACGGCAAAGCCCAAACCCGGGTGGTTACCATACCCCAAACGGACGCCAAGGGCAACACCGTGGCGGCAGGGGAGAGCGCTGCCGACGGCAAATCCGCCGGTAACGGCGGTTCGTCTGCAAAGGACGGCAAGACCGGCAAGGACAAGACGGAAAAGGCAACCAAGAAGAACGAAATCACCACGAAAAAGACCACGACTACCACAACCACCGTGGCCGCCAATCGAAAAATTCACATTTCCGTTTCTCTGCCTGCCGGCACGGATACCCGCACGGACAAGCTGCGCATTACCATTAACGGCAAGCAGGTGGACGAGAAGAAAGTGACCTTGGAGATCGGCAACACCTTTACCTACACCACGGAGAAAAAGTACCGGGGGGATGTAAAGGTGCAGGTGGAACTGGAACATACGAAAAAAAGCGCCAAAGTCACAGTGAAGAAAGGCACGGACACAGCCAAGTTCAATTTTGAAAATATTGAGAATCTGCTGGGCGACGACGACTAAGCGACAATTGGTGAAAAAAACGAAATAATCGACAAAAAAGCAGTGCCTATGCGCTGCTTTTTGTTATTATTATACAGAAACACTAAATTGTTGTGTTGAATTTCGCATGTCGGAGTGCTATAATTGGTATAGTTGTGGGCTTGCGCCCAAACTGAGGTTGTTATCTGTAAGATAAAATACAGGAGGAAATTCCATGAACAGAAAGAAAAAAACCATGGACGGTAACAGCGCCGCTGCCCATGTCAGCTACGCGTTTACAGAAGTTGCCGCCATTTATCCCATCACCCCCTCATCCACCATGGCGGAGGAGACGGACGCCATGGCCGCCCGCGGGGTCAAGAACCTGTTTGGCCAAACGGTCAAGGTGGCGGAGATGGAGTCTGAGGCCGGTGCCGCCGGCGCCGTGCACGGTTCTTTGTCTGCCGGTGCGCTGACTACCACTTACACCGCGTCACAGGGTCTGCTGCTGATGATTCCCAATATGTACAAGATTGCTGGCGAACTGATTCCGTCCGTCATTCATGTGTCTGCCCGCTGCGTGTCTACCCACGCGCTGAATATCTTTGGTGACCATTCCGATGTGATGGCCTGCCGCCAGACCGGGTATGCCATGCTCTGCTCTGCCAATGTGCAGGAGGTAATGGATCTGGGCGCTGTGGCTCACCTGTCTACCTTAAAAAGCCGTGTGCCGTTCTTGCATTTCTTTGACGGCTTCCGTACCTCTCATGAGGTGCAGAAGATTGAGACCTGGGACTATGAGGACCTGCGGTCTATGGTGGATATGGACGATGTGCAGGCGTTCCGCGCCCGCGCCCTGAACCCGGAGAAGCCGGTGTTGCGCGGCTCTGCGGAGAACAGTGATGTGTTCTTCCAGCACAGAGAGGCATGCAACCGCTACTATAACGACGCGGTTGCCACTACTGAGATGTATATGAACACCATCAACGAGAAGTTGGGCACGGATTATCGGCTGTTTAACTACTACGGCGCGCCGGACGCAGACCGTGTGATTGTGGCTATGGGCTCTGTGTGCGACACCATTCAGGAAACCGTAGATTTTCTGAACGCCCGGGGCGAAAAAGTGGGCATGGTCAAGGTGCACCTGTATCGCCCCTTCAGCGCCAAGCATCTGCTGGCTGTCCTGCCGGAGACGGTGAAGCACATTTCCGTGCTGGACAGAACGAAGGAGCCCGGCTCCTTAGGTGAGCCGCTGTTCCTGGATGTGGTGGCTGCGCTGAAAGGCTCTGCCTTTAACGACGTGCCGGTGTACGGCGGTCGTTTCGGCTTAGGATCTAAGGACACCGTACCGGCGCATATTATCGCTGTGTACAACAATATGGCTGCGCCCCAGCCCAAGCCGGAGTTCACTCTGTCCATTGAGGACGATGTGACCCACTTGTCCCTGCCGGTGACCGAGAACCCGGACACCACCCCGGCAGGCACCACTTCTTGTAAGTTTTGGGGTCTTGGCTCCGACGGCACCGTTGGCGCCAACAAGGACTCCATTAAGATCATCGGCGACAATACGGATATGTTTGCCCAGGGCTATTTCTTCTATGACTCCAAGAAGTCCGGCGGCATTACCGTGTCCCACCTGCGCTTTGGCTCGTCACCCATTACCTCTACCTATTTGATCAACAAGGCCAACTTTGTGGCCTGCCACTGCCCGTCCTATGTGACCAAGTATGATATGGTACAGGATCTGGTGCCCGGCGGCACTTTCCTGCTCAACTGTATTTGGACCCCGGATCAGCTGGACAGCCAGCTACCTGCGTCCATGAAGCGCTATATTGCAGAGAACAACATCCATTTCTATATCATTAACGGCATTAAGATCGCAGAGGAAGTGGGCTTGCCCGGTCGTGCTTCCACCATCTTGCAGTCTGCGTTCTTTGCCATCTCCGGTATTTTGCCGGTAGAGAAGGCTATTGAGCTGATGAAGGCTGCCGTGGTCAAGAAGTTCTCCAAGAAAGGCGAGGCGGTGGTGAATGCCAACTTTGCCGGCATTGACCGTGGCGCTCAGGAGATCGTGAAGGTGGATGTGCCGGACAGCTGGAAGACTGCAGAAGACGCACCTCGCCGGCTGGAAGTACCCACCGATCGTCCGGAGATGAAGAAGTTTGTCAAGGAAATTCTGGATCCGGTTGGCCGCCTGCACGGCGACGACCTACCGGTATCTGCCTTTGCTGATCGGGCGGACGGCGTATATCCTGCCGGTTCTGCCGCCTTTGAGAAGCGGGGCATTGCCATTACCGTACCCCAGTGGGACGGCACCAAGTGCGCCCAGTGTAACCTGTGTGCCATGGTCTGCCCTCATGCAGTGATTCGTCCCATTGCTATGAATGCAGAGGAAGCGGCTGCCGCGCCGGAGGGTACCACCATGGTGAAGCACAAGAGAGCGGATTATCAGTACGCCCTGATTGTGTCCGTACTGGACTGCACCGGCTGCGCCTCCTGCGCCAATGTGTGTCCCACCAAGTCCCTGACCATGAAACCCATTGCCAGCGAGCTGGATCGGCAAAAGATCTATGATGCGCTGGTGGACACTTCCGAAAAACCGGAGTTGCTTACCAACAATACCATCGGCGTGCAGTACAGAAAGCCGTATTTGGAGTTCTCCGGCGCTTGCGCAGGCTGCGGCGAGACTCCGTATGCCAAGCTGGCCACCCAGCTGTACGGCGACCGTATGTATATTGCCAACGCCACCGGCTGCTCCTCCATTTGGGGCGGTTCCGCACCCTCTACGCCTTACACGGTAGACAAGAACGGCCACGGCCCCGCTTGGTCCAACTCTCTGTTTGAAGACAACGCTGAGTTCGGCTACGGTATGCTATTGGCACAAAAGCAGATCCGCGAGCGGCTGGCTATGGACGCCCAGCAGTTGCTGGACACCCCGGTGGCGGACAAAGCCCAGGCTTGGCTGGACACCTATGAGGACGCTGCTACCAATACGGAGCCTGCCCAGGCACTGATCGCTGCATTGCAGACGGCAGCGCTGGAGGGTGACGCCAAGGCGGCGGCTGCCGATTTCCTGAAAGACGCAAATTATGCGGCCAAGAAGTACCAGTTTATCTTTGGCGGCGACGGCTGGGCCTACGACATTGGCTTTGGCGGCCTGGATCATGTGATCGCATCCAATGAGAATGTGAACATTGTTGTGTTTGATACGGAGGTGTACTCCAACACCGGCGGTCAGGCCTCTAAGGCCACCCAGACCGGCGCTGTGGCCAAGTTTGCTGCCTCCGGTAAGGTGGTCAAGAAGAAAGACCTGGCGCAGATTGCGATGAGCTACGGCTATGTGTATGTGGCTCAGGTGGCTATGGGCGCCAATGCCAACCAGTGCTTAAAGGCGTTCCAGGAGGCCGCGGCTTATGACGGCCCGTCCATCATCATCTGCTATGCCCCCTGCATTAACCACGGTATTAAGATGCCCTTTAACCAGGCAGAGCAGAAGAAGGCGGTTGCCGCCGGGTACTGGAACCTGTTCCGCTTTAACCCGGATCTGGCCAAGGCAGGGAAAAATCCCTTTACCCTGGACAGCAAGGCACCCAGCGCCGATTATGTACAGTTCATCGAGGGCGAGACCCGCTACTCTGCGCTGAAGCGTTCCTTCCCCGGCAAGGCGGAGCAGCTGTTTAGCATTGCGGCGGAGAACTCTATTGAAAAGTACAACAAGCTGGCTGCACTGGTAGACTTCTACGCACCCAAGGGCGAGTAAAGCCAAATAAAAAAACAAAGCGCTGCGGTTCTTCCGCGGCGCTTTTGCTTTGTGATAAAAAACAACCCCTGCACACCGGGTGCAGGGGCTGTTCCTTTATGTAAGGGCTTAGCCGTTGAGAATGGCAAAGTTCTCTTTGTTGGCCTTGTACAGGTTCTTAAACACTTTGAAGTTGCGGTCATAGACTGCCTTGTTGGCCGGGTTGGGCTTATAAGTGGTCTTTACCGGGATCAGCTTCTTTACATCAAAGATGGAGGGGATGGCGCCCATACCTACGGCGATACAAGCGGCTGCACCCACGGCACCGATGTTTTGCGGGGACTCTACCACCACCACTTCACGCTGGAGAATATCGGCCAAAATCTGGCAGGTGGTTTCGCCCAAAGCGCCGCCGCCGCAGAAGCGCACGGTCTTGGACTTTTGATACTTGGTGGTTTTCAATTCCTGGCGCTCCAGCATCCAGCGCATGTGGAAACAGATGCCCTCCACAACGGCGCGGATCAGCTCTGTTTTGCCTACATTCAGCCGAATGTTAAAGAACATACCGGCGGCATTGGGATCCTCAAAGGGACAGCGGTTGCCGTGAAGCCAGGGGGTAAAGATCACGCCGTTGGAACCGGCGGGAATGGTGTCAATCACTTCTTCCAGGTAGTCGTACATATTGAATTCTACCTGCTCCAGGCTGTCGGTCGCGTTGCCGTAGCGCTTTAAGAACACGCCGATCTCGTCCAGCGCCAAATGATCCTTGACCCAGCCTACGCACTTGTTGGAGGTCTCCAGCTCACCAAAGTAGTTAAAGGTCTCCGGATTGGCACCTACAATGGCAGCCATCATCGCACCGGTATCAACCATCTGCTCCGGCACAACGGTGCCCACCCAGCCGGAGGTGCCGCTGTAAATGTGTGCGTCGCCAATCTCTACCGCTCCGGCGCCTACGCCGATCAAAGAGGCGTCGCCGCCACCGCCGTACACAGCGGTGCCCTGAGCCAGACCCAGCTCCTCGGCAGCCTTGGCAGTGACTACGCCCACTTTATCGGTGCACTTTTTGATCTCCGGCAGGTGCTTCATATCCACGCCTACCATATCGCAAATGGGCTTGCACCAGCCCTCGTGGCCCTTGCGGGTGTCATACAGCAGGGTGCCGAATGCTGAATCCTGGGTCATCACGAATTCGCCGGTCAGGCGGCAGATGAGATACTCTTTCACATCCAGCCACTTATAGACTTTTTTAAAGTTTTCCGGCTCGTGCTCCCGCACCCAGCGGTACTTCCAAATGGGGTCCTTAACAGAGGAGGATACGGCACCGGTATAGCGCAGGTACTTGAGCAGCTTGGTCACTTCCGCACCGGCGATTTGTACGCCGTGGGCAATGCCCTTCTTCAGCTCATCGCCGGCTCGCTGGTCCATATAGGTCATGGGGCGGCGAATGCAATTGCCCGCTTTGTCTACCAGGACCAAACCCTGCATGGCAGAGCAGAAGCTGATGCCCTCTACCTGGTCTTTAGTCACGCCTACGCACTTATTGAACACGTTGCGGGTGGTGCTGCACATGGCGCTCCACCATTCATCGGCGTCCTGCTCGGCGCCGCCCTTTACGCCGGTCTCATCATCCACATACAGGCCGTAGCCTGCGGTGTCAGAGGCCAGGATGCGCATGGTGTCGCCGATCTCAATCAGACAGGTCTTGACCCCGGTGGTGCCCACATCGTAGGTGATTACATATTTGCTCATAAAATATCCTCCCATGGTGTTGTACGCGGTAAATACCGTCACTTCTTTTCAAATGTAAATGCGCTCTCCACAAATTTCAGCAGTTGACCGATCACCCGCTCCTCGTCCATTTCCTCCACATCTACGCCGGTGTAGAACTTGAACCGCTCCTTGTAGTAGTCGCAGGTGTAAGAGAATTGCAGGGACATCAGCAGATTGTCCAAAAAGAAGGCAAAGAGCCGGGGGTCCAGATCCGGGCGTACATCTCCCTTGGCCAGCGCCTGCGCAATGGCCGTGGTGTAGATGCCGCTGGTCTCGCTCTCAATCTCCCGCACCAGCATTTGGGTGCGCGCGCTGTCTTTTTCCGAGGCGATCTCATTATACAGCCGAATGTAATTGGCATTTCGCTTGGAATGGACGCAGGTGGCGCGAATGAGCTTTTCTGCCTTGACCAGCAGCTTGTCGTCGCTGGCCATAATCTCCTCGATCACCTGGGTCAGAATACGCATGCCCCGCTGAATGCAGGTGATGAACAGATCCTCTTTGGTCGCAAAGTACTTGTACATCAGCCCAATGCTGATCCCTGCGTTCTTGGCGATCACATTGATGTTGGCGTTTTCGTACCCTTTGGAGGAAAACTCCTCGGTGCCCACTTCCAGTATGCGCTCCCGTCGCTCCTCGGAAATGCGGTCAAATGCGTCCTTGTGATGTTTATTTACCATTTCAAATAAATTTTGTAGCCTTGCACAAAGAACGGAAAAGCCCTTTGTGCAATCCGTACAAATACTCCCTCTCTGTAAAGCGTGAACCGCAATTCACTTTTCTTATATTATCATTATTTATCCGTTATTGCAAGAAATCTGAATAAAAATGCGGGAAAATTGAACAAATTATTGCAAGTATCTATTTGACAAATCATTAAAAAGTGATATACTAAAGGTGTATTTTATGTGAGCGATGGCTCACGCCCTTTGGGGTGAGCGACGACTCATGAATTTTAAGGAGGAACGACCATTATGGATACCCGATTTGCAATTTCTGAGTATCTTGATGCAGCGCAGGTCACCGCTCAGCTGGACGCGCTCATCAAAAAGCCTATTTATTCCATCAGCCCGGCTGCACTGAAGAAGTATGAAGAAGAATACTTCGACAAGAAGTGCGCGAAGTCTAAGGCGATGATCACCGAGGCGAAAGAGATCATTCCCGGCGGTGTGCAGCACAACCTGGCGTTTAACTATCCTTTCCCCATCGTGATGACCAAGGCCAAGGGTGCTAAACTCTATGATATTGACGGCAACGAATATTACGACTTCCTGCAGGCCGGCGGTCCCACCATCCTGGGCTCCAACGACGATGTGGTGAAGGAGAAGGTTAAGGAATTGCTGGACGATTGCGGTCCTTCCACCGGTCTGTTCCATGAATATGAGTACAAGCTGGCCAAGAAGATCTCCGACTGTGTTCCTTCCGTAGAGATGTTCCGTATGCTGGGTTCCGGTACAGAGGCCTGTATGTGCGCTGTGCGTGTGGCCCGTCTGGCTACCGGCCATAAGAACATCATCAAGATGGGCGGCGCTTATCACGGCTGGTCCGATCAGCTGGCATGGGGCATGCGTGTGCCCGGTACCCTGAATTTGCAGTCTCACGGCGTACCGCTGTTCGTATTCAAGCACACCCAGGAGTTCTTCCCCAATGATCTGAAGAGCCTGGAGCGCAAGCTGATCCTGAATAAGTTCCGCGGCGGTACCGCTGCCGTGTTCATTGAGGCCATTGGTCCGGAGTCCGGTACCCGTCCGGTAGACAAGGACTTCCCCAAGGGCGTACAGGCACTGTGCCGCAAGTACGGCGCTCTGCTGGTTTGCGACGAGGTTGTAACCGGCTTCCGTATCGGCGTGTCCGGTGCGCAGGGCTACTTTGGCATTGATCCCGACATCACCATCTTCGGTAAGGTGATTGCCGGCGGTTACCCGGGTGCAGGCGGCATCGGCGGCCACAGAGAGGTTATGAAATACTTAGGCGCCGGCCTGGATAAGGGCAACGGCTCCGGCAAGAAGATCCATAAGGCAATGTGCGGCGGCACCATGGCTGCCACCCCCATCTCCTGCTGCGCAGGTTACACTGCCATTTGCGAGATCGAGAAGCGTAACGCCTGCCAGGTAGCCGGTAAGATGGCAGATCGTCTGGTACACGGCTTGCAGGCACTGATCAAGAAGTATGACCTGCCCTTCGTGTGCTTCAACCAGGGTTCTGTATGCCACCTGGATACCGTTGGTACCATGCACTTTAAGGTGGACTGGAAGCATCCGTGGACCATTCCGCACACCTTGAAGGAGACCGGCAAGCGTCAGTCCGAGATGGAGCACATGGGCGCTGCTTACATGGCAGAGGGCTTGGTAACTTTGGCCGGTTCTCGTCTGTACACTTCCGCCGCTTATACGGAAGAGATGATTGACGATTGCCTGAACAGATTTGAGAATGTGTTCAAGAACTGCGTTTGCATCGAGGCGTAAGATTTTTTACCAAGGGCGGTACCGGGCAGTGATGCCCGGCCGTCCTTTTGGTGCTTTTGCCCCCGGGGCAAAAATACGATTTTAAGGGGAAAACACATGGCTTACGAATTAGAAGAAGCAAAAAAGCTGGTCGTTGCGGCCGGCAAAAAGCTGGTGGAAAGCGGTCTGATCGCCCGTACCTGGGGCAATGTATCCGCCCGTATTTCTGACACCCAGTTTGTGATCACACCCTCCGGTCGGGCGTATGAAACGCTGACGCCGGAAGAGGTGGTTGTGGTTAATATTGAGGACTGCTCCTATGAGGGCGATATTAAGCCCTCTTCCGAGAAGGGTGTGCACGCTGCGGCGTATCGCCACCATCCCACCGTGGATTTTGTGATCCACACGCACCAGAAGGCGGCCACCATCGTCAGCATTACCGGCATGGAGATCCGCAATGTTTACAAGGATTTTCAGCCGGTCTTGGGCACTAAGGTGCCCTGCGCCGATTATGCTATGTCTACCACCAATTCTCTGCGCAAGAAGGTAGAGACGTGCATTATGATGAACCCGGGCTGCCGCGCCATTATGTTGATGCACCACGGCACTCTGTGCATGGGCGATACCTATGAGCAGGCCTTTGAGATTGCAGACGCACTGGAGAAGTGCTGCCAGCGGGTGATCAAGGACAACTATCTGCGTCATTCCTGGGCAAAGACATATTCTGACGAAGGTAAGCGCAACTTTTACCTGAAAAAGAATGGCGCTGTGGCTATGCCGGAGAGCATTTGTGATCTGGGCTCCTCCGTTCGCAACGGCAAGACCTTTAGCTTGACCGTTGGCGGAGAGACCATTGATGTGGATTTGGAGACTGGGCTGGGCATTACCGGCATTGCACCCAAGTGCGCCAAGATCCATAAGGCCATTTATGACAGCCAGGATTGCTCCATCATCAAGCATGTGACCGATCCGGATGTGATCGCTGTGTCCTGCACAGGTGAAGATATGATTCCTATGATCGACGACTTTGCACAGATCGCCGGCGTGGATGTGAAAAACCGTCCGTGGATCGACGGTGATACAGACGCTTGTGCCAAAGATATTGCCAAGGCTATGGACAGCCGCAATGCAATCCTGATTCAGGGCAACGGCGCCATCATCACCGGCAATTCCGACGGGGATATGCAGGCGCTGGAGATCATTATGGATAAGGGCTGCGAGGCCGTGATTGACACGGATATTTTCAATCGCCCCCATTATGTGCCCAAGGTGGAGTGCTTCTTGATGCGCACTGTGTATTTGGCCAAGTATTCCAAAGAGATCAATAAAAAGTAAGGTGCTTTGCACCACCGCCATCCATTGCCTTGCAGTGGGTGGCTTTTTTATGGATTGCAGGCCACCCCAATGCCCATATCGGCCGCGGTGCGATGTGTATTGTATTCTGCATCGTTGACACACAGGGCGGGCGGATGCTATCCGCCCCTACGGTCATCTGGTTATAATAACGCTTTCGTAGGGGCGGCAATTTGCCGCCCGCTTTCCCATACATACGCGCAAAAAAGGAGCCTCGCTTCATCAGCGAGGCTCCTTTTTGCTTTGCTTTTATTTTTCCAGCACCAGGGTGGTGACGGAGCGGGCAGGGAGGGCAAAGGCATCGGCGGCGGTGCCGCTGTCCGTCTTTGCCAAGTCGTTGTCCTTGTCGGTCACATAGGTGGTGTGGCGGGTGTAACCGTCCAGCGCCAGGGTGGTGCTGCGGGCCTTATCCGTGTTGTTGATGAACACGGCGGTAACGGTGCCGTTGGGGTTTTTGAATGCCACGGACTGCACATCGCTCAGTTCTTCCGGCAGGGAAATGGAAATGCGTACGCTACCCTCGTCGGTGAATTTGGAGAAGTTGCCCAGTACCCACAGCCGCTTGGAAGTCTCGACTTGATGGCTGTCCTTGTCCAGGTACACCAACCCGTCGGTGTAGCCGCCAAAGGCGCAGGCGGTCCACCAGTCCCATTCTACCACATTTAGCACCGTCAGATCCTGATGAATGATCCCGGCCAGTGCCAGACCGTATTCCATGCCCAGGCCGCTGTCCATACCGTTCTTTTGGATCAGGTCGTACACGCCGCTGTTTTGGTCCTCGGTCATTTGGCAGTATTCCGTCAGCGCCAGCTTGTAATTGCTGCCGTAGGTGGTGGCTATGGCGTCAGCGAAGGCCTGCCTCTCCTCCGGGCTGGCCCAATAGGAATGGAGTGCCAGCGTGGGCATACCCTTGCGAAGGACGCCGTTTTTCAGCCAGTTGACACCGCTTTTGCCGAACATGGTCTGGAGGTATGCCATACAGGTGTCCGTGCCGATGTGGCCGCTTTCCCAGCCTTCCAGCTGACAGCCCTTTAGCGCGTTTTCCTGCGCCATTTGCTTCAAAAATACCTTGTACAGATCCCGACACTGGGTCTTGGAGTAGTAGCAGCCCTCCTGCTTGGCGGTGCCGTCTGCATAACCCCGCCAGCTCCATTCCGGCTCATTGATGGGAGACAGGCCGGTGACCCGATACCCGGCCTCCGTAAAGTGCTTGGCGCAGGCAATGCTGTACTTGGCAAAGTCTGCGTACCGTTCCGGCTCCAGGTTGGTTATGTATTTTTCATCGTCCGGCAGGTAGTCGCAGTAGGCTTTGCCGTTGGTGGTGTAAAACACCGGGGCGCTGTTACAGAACAGGGTCACCCGCAGATCTTTGTTCATACTTTTTGCCAGGGCCAGGGCATTTTGCGCTGCTGCGTCCCGCTCCCAGTGGTAGCTGCCGTCCTTGTCTATAAAGGCTTCTGCCCGGCGGTCCGGGTCGGTGATGGTGGCGTCGTCCTTGGAACCGGCGCCCAGGTTGTAGCGGTAAATATTCAGCCCAATGCCGCTGTCCTCGTCATACAGCAGGGAGAGAATATCCTTGGCGTTCTCCCAATTGCCTACCTCCTGGCTCCACCAGCAGGCAGAAGCACCAAAGCCGTTCATTGTCTGATAGGCAGCGGCTGGTTCAATGGTGATGGCCTTGACCTGTGCGGTGGTGGCGGCAGGCTCTGTGTTGTCGGAGGTGCCGGCGGCGCACCCGGCCAGTAGGGCAGTGGTGCACAGAACAGCGGTCACTTTTTGTAAGCGTTTGGTGTATGCGGTCATTTTTTTGTCCTTATGTGAATTTAGTCTGTAATGGTAATGCCTTTTTTCTCCCGCTGGGCAGCCAGCTCCGTTTCCATTTTCTCTCTAAAGTCGCCGGTCAGGTTGTAGAAGAACATGGGAATGGTGCATACCAGCAGACTGATGGCAGGGATCAGCGATACCACGCTGAATATACCGCCCCGCACCCCATGACTCATCATCAGCGGGTTGGCGGTGACGGAGGCGTTAATGGAGCCTACATCCAGGTCTACAATAATGTACATGAGAATGATAAAGGAGGTGGAGAGCGCCGCCCCCAGTTTGGTGACAAAGCTCTGAATGGCAGAGCCCATACCGGTGAGCCGGGTGCCGGTCTTCCACTCCATGTAGTCCAAACAGTCGCCGATCATGGCAAAGGCGCACACATTGATGGCGCCGCAGGGCACGCAGCTGAGTACCAAAAACGGCACGCAGGCCCAGAAATGCTGATACCCGATGCACCACATAATCAGACTGGATACGGCGCCCAGCAGGCTGGTGGCGATAATGATCTGCTTGTAGTTGAATTTCTTAAACAGCACCGGCATCAGCAGCATGGCGCCGAACATACCCACGGCGCTGGCCACGCTGAACACGGTGCTCACCAGCGAGATATTGCCTTGCAGTGCCGCCTCCTGCTCTGCGGCGGACAGACCGGTCAGGTCCTTGCCGATATAAAAACTGTAACGGGCGGCGTGCACTGCGCCGGCCTGGTACATATACCGGGCGGCGGAGAGAATACCCATCAGTGCTGTGAGCATTAAGGGCTTGCAGGTGAAGATCAGCTTCAGCGCAGAGGGCTGATTTTTGTCTTTCTTAGGCGGAATCGGAATGTTCACCCGTTCCTTGGTCTTAAAATATACCCGGATAAACAGCAGATTGCCCACAATGGCGCAAAACAGGGCAATGCACATATACTTCGTCTTTTCCAGCTCCGTGCCGGACAAATTGAACTTGGGCAGAATAAAGCCCAGTACCATAAAGAAAGCGGTAGGTACGGCAGAGCCCACGCCGTTGGCGGTGCGCGCCTTGCTGATAATGCCGCCCCGCTCGTCTGCGTTGGGCGTTAAGGCATTGGGCAGTGCCCAGAAGGGCACATCCGAGGCGGTGTAGATCATACCCCAGGCCACATAGGTAACGGCGGCGTAGATCATCTTGGCTGTGTCGCTGATATTGGGTGCGTAGAACAGCAGCACCGTCAGTATGGCAATGGGAATGGGTGTGTAAATGAGATACGGCTTCATTTTGCCGTTCTTTGGATTGGCGTGGTCCATAATATAGCCCATGATCGGGTCGTTAATGGCGTCCCACACCCGCGCCAGCAGCATCAGCAGCAGCACAAATAAAGGCGTGAGCTTCAGCACGCTAATGTAAAAGTCTGAGATATAGCTGCTCATAATGGCATAGACCATGCCTTGACCCAGTGCTCCGACGCAGTAGGCCATCCATTCTTTTTTCGGCACATGATTTGTATGATTCATGTGACCGTCCCCCCTCTGTATTTTATTTTTAGAACAGAATATTCCAATACTAAGATACCATAGCCACCTACCTGCCGTCAATGAAAATGTACAGAAATCTGCATAAAAATAACCGGATTTTTACATAGAATGGAAGTAGTCAACACTGCGCAAATATGCTACAATGGGTTTGATAAGATCATCAAAGGAAGGAATTTGTATGCAGATCAAACTCATTGCAATGGACCTGGACGGCACTTTAATGCTGCCGGACCATCAGCGGGTAGGCGAGACCACCCGCCGGGCATTGGCTGCCTGCCGCCAACAGGGTGTGCGCCTGGCGTTGGCCACCGGTCGCACCTTGGCGCTGACGGAGCCGGTACAGGCCCAACTGCCTTTTTTAGATTATATTGTATTCAGCAACGGCGCCGGTGTGTGGGATGTGCAGAACAAAAAGCGGATCCACAGTGACCCGATGCAGCTGGCGGACGCGCGGCAGATCTGTGCTTATTTGGACAGCCGCCCGGTGTACTATGAATTCTATGCCGATGGGGTGCCGGTGGCGCCTGCCCGGCGCAAGGGCATGGCGCGGCTGGACGGAGTGCCGGACAGCTTTGTGGACGAACTGCTGGAAAAAGTGGTGTACCGGGACAGTGTGGCAGACGCACTGGTTGGTATGACGGTGGAAAAGCTCAATCTCTTTACTATACCGATGGAAGAAAACCGAGCCCTGCGCGCGTTTTTGCAGACCATGGGCCATGTGGAGATCACCTCCTCCATCGGGTGCAATGTGGAGGCCGGCAAGGTGGGCACCAGCAAGGCCACGGCCTTGGCTGCCTTGTGCAGGCAACTGGACTGTGACCCGGCCCAGGTGATGTGCTTTGGTGACGGCGGTAACGATGTGGATATGCTGCGCTACTGCGGTTGGTCGTATGCCATGGAGAACGGTACGGACGCGGCCAAGGCGGCTGCCCGCTTTTTGGCGCCATCCAATGATCGGGAGGGTGTTGCCCGCGTGGTTCGGCAAGAGATACTGAAGGAGAATGCAGATGAATAACAAAAAAATCGCCGCCATCGTGCTGATATTTGTGATTCTGTTTTTGGTACTGGTACTGGGGATCGGCTTTTTTGGTGCCATTCCGCTGATCGGCAAATGGATCGCCTTTGTGCTGGCCTGTCTGCTGGTGGTGTTTTGCGTGGTGTTCTTTTGGTTGGCCGGGAGACGAAACCGATGAGTCGCAGATACACCCGGCGAGGCACGGCGCTGCTGCTGGTACTGGCGCTCCTGGTGAGTATGCTGGGGGCGGCTCTGCCTGTGATGCAAAAATCGGGTGCCGCTTCCGGCACCTTTGCTGCTGCCTATACTGCTCTGTTGGAAAAAGCCCCGGTGGCGCAGGCGGATTTAGAGCGTGATCCTTATGGTCTGTGCCGCCTGGTGGTTACCGGCTACGGCGGCAAGGACTACGGCGCTGTGGCAGCGGCGGTGACGGACGGCTTGGCGATTTTGCAATATGACACACCGCTGGCTGCCCGCAAGGCGGCGGTACAGTTGGCGCAGGACGGCGCCACAGCGGAGCCGGACAGTCTGTGCCAATTAGAGACGGATACGAACCTGACCGGCAACCTTTGTCCCTGGGCGGGGGAGATGGTGGGTACCACCGCTTTTTGCGCCCGGCGGCGGATCCCGGGTCACCGGGTGGTCATCGCCCAAATTGATACAGGTTTTATGCTGGATCACCCGGCGCTGCAAGGACGGCTGGTGTCTGACGGCATAGATCTGTCCGGCGACGGTAGAGCCAATGCGGCCTATGACACCCGGCAGCGGGGCGCCACTTATTGGCACGCCACGGCGGTGGCCTCGGTGCTGGCCGGGAATACAGATGAGAATGTAAAAATATTGCCCTATAAAGTGGTGCGCTTCGGTACGGACACCTGCGCTGCCTCGGCGGTTTTGGCCGCCATGGAGGACGCTGTGGCCAAGGGCGCACGGGTGCTGAATATGAGCCTGAGCACCAGCCAAAATCGGGCGGGCTTTGCAGCCATGATGGACAAGGCTGCGGCACTGGGTGTGGCTGTGTGCTGCTCTGCCGGCAATGTGGGTGCACAGATCAGCAACCGCTATCCCTCGGCATTGCCCCAGGCCATTACCGTCAGTGCAGTGACGGCGGACAAGACGGTGGCGGGTTTTTCCAATTACGGCGACCTGGTGGATTACTGCGCCCCCGGCAGCCACATTACCGTGGCTACCATGGACAGCGGCGGTGCACCTGCTGCTACAACTGCCTCCGGCACATCTCTGTCCTGCCCCTATGGGGCGGCCTGCTGTGCACTGCTGCTGAGTTTGCACCCGGATTTGACCCTGGACCAGCTGAACGCGCTGCTGCAAGGGAGTGCAGAGGATTTGGGTGACCCGGGATTTGATCCCATTTACGGCAACGGTCTGCTGCGGCTGGACAACCTGATTCAAACCGGCACCACAGGCAATCTAACCTATACCCTGACCCTGCCGGAGGGCACGCTGGCCCTCACCGGCACCGGTGACGGCGCAGATTATGACCATGCGGCAGCCACGCCCTGGGCGCTGTGGGCGGAAGAACTACAACAGATTACGGTGGCGGATACGGTCACCGGGCTGGGCAATTTTACCTTTTCCGGCTGCCAAAGCGCAGCGTTTACCCTGCCGGAGACTTTGCAGCGGCTGGGGGCCTATGTGTTTGAAAACTGCAAAGGTCTGCACACCATCACATTGCCCCACAATGTGGTGCAGGTGGGCACCGGCGCCTTTTCCGGTTGCAGCGATTTAACGGTGCGGGGCTGGCGCAATACCCCTGCGCCTCGGGCTGCGGCTGCGGCAGGGGCGGCGTTCTTACCCCTGGGGTGCGTGCATAACTATGTGTGTCAGATTTTGCGACCCACCGATACGGATCCGGGCAGCCTGACCTACACCTGCGCCGTGTGCGGCGATACTTATACAGAGCCTTATGCGGAGCCGCAGGTGCTGGGCAGCGGCAGCTGCGGCCGTGGGGTGAACTGGACCTGCTATGCCACCGGGCAACTGGAGATCACCGGCGCCGGGCGGCTGTCTGCTTACAGCAGCAGCGCTGCGCCCTGGGCTGCCTATGCGGATACGGTGAGCAGCGTGTTCATCGGCCAGGGCGTCACCGGTGTAACCGGTTGCGCCTTTGCGGATATGCGACGGGTGACGGCGTTCTCTGTCACCGGCGATGATTATACGGTGGCAGAGGGTGTGCTGTACAGCGGGGACGGCACGGAGCTGATCTGTTACCCCGGTGGTCGGGTGGCTACGGACTTTACGATTCCCAATGGGGTGACTGCCGTGTATGCGGCGGCGTTTCTGTCTGCCTGGCAGCTGCAACAGGTGGAGAGCGCCTCTGCCGCTCTGACTGTTACGGCAGACGGCCTGTTGTACGGTAAAAATGGGCGCACTCTGTGGATGGCGCTGCCTCAGTTCCATCAAGATACCCTTGTGCTGCGCCGGGCGGTGCTGATCGCCGGCGGCGCGTTCTTACTGAATCATACCTTGCGTACGGTGTACGCCACGGCCGCCGTGTCCGTGGAACCCCATGGACTGGGGACTGCCTTTTCTGATGGGTTTGTGCGCCGGTCGCTGACGGTGTACGGCTTGCCCGGCTCTGTGCTGGAGACCTACTGCGGCACGGCGATTCCTTTTTACCCCGTGAACAGCGGCGCCTGCGGTGCGGAAACGACTTGGCAGTATGATTTGGACACGGCGGCGCTTACGATCAGCGGCAGCGGACCGGTGGCAGACTTTGCCGCCGATGTGGCGCCCTGGGCACTGTTTGGTGCAGAGATACGGCAAGTGACGGTGGAGGACGGCGTGACCGCCCTGCCGAAAAGCAGCTTTGCCAATTGCACCGGCCTGACCCGGGTGACCCTGGGCAGCGGTATAGAGAAAATGGACGCCAACTGGTTTGCCCATTGCCCGGATTTAACAGAACTGACGCTTACCGCTACGGATACGGTGTTCCCGGCTGCTGTCTTTACAGGTGTGGGGGACGGCCTGACTCTGTACGGCTACTATGACACTTCGGTGATGGACTATGCCCGCCAGCATGGACTGACCTTTGTGGCGCTGGGCTGCCTGCACCGAATCTATACGGACAGCGGACCGGCGCCCACCTGCACGGCAGGCGCCACCCACAGCCGCACCTGCGCCCGCTGCGGCGCAGACCTTGGCACGGTAGAGCTGCCCCCCAATGGTCATACTTATTCGGAGACGGTGCAAACGGCGCCTACCTGTACAGCAACCGGGCGTTCCAATTACACCTGCACCGTGTGCGGCGACAGCTACACCGCAGACACCCCGGCTTTGGGTCACAATTGGGTGCAGCGCGCCTATACGGCGCCTACCTGCTGTGTGGCAGGCCGTGAGCAGCGCTACTGTGCCCGCTGCGGTACGGAGGAAACGAACATTTTGTCGCCCACCCAGCCGGAGGGGCATTTTGTCAAGGGCACGGTCACGGACAAGGCCGGTGCGCCGCTGGCAAACATCTCCGTATCGTTGGACGGCACGCCGGTGGCGGTGACTAACGAGAACGGCGTGTTTCTGTTTGAGGGCGTACCGTGCGGGAATTATACTTTGACTTTTTGCGGTGACGGCTGCGTGCCCCGCCGTGTGCCCCTGTCTGTCAGCGGCGGCAACACCACCGCACCGGCGGCTGTTTTGTTACTGGTGGGTGATTTGAACGGCGACGGTTATGTAAACGCACGGGACGATGTGCTGGCTCAGCGGCAAGCGGTCAGTCCAAGCGATGGTGCCAACTTGTCGGTGAACCGGGTGCTGCCGAAGGTGACGCTGGATCGAATTTATGGCGTGCAGGCCAAGATCGGCGTGCTGTATATTCGCCAGTCGGCAGAGGAGGATGGTGCCTACCGCCGCCAATTTGAGGTGAATGTGCGCGCCTTTAACGAGTACCGGGTCGTGGACTGTGGCTTCCTGTACGGTAAGAATATGGCTGAGACGGATTTGGTGCCGGAGCGGGTAGGTGCAACCAACGCCCAGGGCTATGCGGTTAAGCGAATGCCTGCGGCCTGTACCCCCGGGCGCAAGGTGCTGCTGTACGGTTCCTCCTCTGCCACCGGGCAGGTGAGCGCCCGGTTCTATATCACTTATACCAACGGCGTTATGACCAAGACTTATTTAAGCGAGGTATGTACCTATGACTATGACGAAGCCTAAGCTGCTAGTTTCTGCCTGCCTGCTGGGGGAGAACTGCAAGTACAGCGGCGGCAATAACAGGAATGAGCAGGTGCGGGCGCTGGAACGATATTTTCAGCTGATTCCGGTGTGCCCGGAGTGCTTTGGCGGACTGCCTATTCCCCGGGAGCCAAGTGAAATTCGGGACGGCTGCGTGGTGAGCAAAAGTGGTGTGGATGTGACCGCTGCCTTTGCAGACGGGGCGGAAAAAACCCTGTATATTGCTGAGGAGGAAAACTGCGGTCTGGCGCTTCTTAAGGAGCGCAGCCCCTCCTGCGGCAGCCACTTCGTTTATGATGGCACCTTTACCGGAACGGTGGTGCCGGGGCAGGGCGTGACGGCGGCGTTGCTGGCCGGGCGCGGGGTAGAGCTGTTCAGCGAGGAGACCATTGCCCGCTTGCTTTTGCTGTACGGTCCGGATGAGATGTAAAATTTTGTGCCTGCGGCGTTGACAACGACCGGCGTCTAAAGTATAATGCAAATAAGGAAAGTGAGGGCTTTTTTCATGAAAAAATGGTTTACCCTTTGTATGGCTGCTTTGTTGCTGCTGGGCGTGTTTGCCGGCTGTACCAAAGGCGGATCCGGCGGCGAGACCACCGCGGCAGAGACCACCACATCTCCCTTAGAGACCAAGTCCGCAGCCATTACCGGCAATACGGCCATCCGTTTGCTGGAGAGCTATTCTAAAAAAGAGCTGGGTTTGGACAATGTGGGCAAGAAAAAATATGAATTTATGCTCAGCACCATTGGTTCGGAAATCAAGGGCAAGAAGTATATTCGCGCCGAGGCGGGCTATATGGACCAGACCGGCAAGGATGAGAACGGCAAGCCAGTGTACCAGATGAAGTCGTACAAGACTTTTTATATTGCTTATGATGGCAAGACGCTGCTTATCGACCAGGGCGACGGCAAGTACAAAACCCTGCAGATCGACAAGGCACGGCTGGATCAAGTGACCACCACCCAGGCCAGTACCCAAAAGCACGAGAGCACTTCTAAGAAAAAATAATCGACAAATACGCAAATAGCAGTCTGTTATCGGCGGCGGATTATGGGATTTTCCACAATTCTGCCGCCGAATTTTTGTGCTTTTTACCAGTATTTTCACTTCCAAACCCGGTTATTTTAAGATTATGTAAAAAACCGGTTGCCGGTGTTGCCTTTTGGCGGTTTTGTGGTAAAATGAATCTTGGAATCATAGAAATAAGGAGTCTTGATCGATGAAAAAAACAAAAATTATTTGCACCCTCGGTCCGGCAACGGATGACGATCAGGTGTTGGCGGATATGATTAAGGCCGGTATGGATGTGGCACGGTTCAACTTTAGTCACGGTGATTACGATGCCCAGTCCAAGCGGCTGGAGCAGTTGATACGTGTGCGTGAGGCGCAGGGTGTGCCGGTGGCTACTTTGCTGGATACCAAGGGCCCGGAAATTCGCACCGGGGACTTTGAAGATCCCAACGGCGTCGTGATTCACAAAGGTGACACTTTTACGCTTACCACAAAAAAATGCCTGGGTGATGCCAAGCACTGCTATGTGAACTACCCCGGGCTGGTAGAAGATGTAGAAGTGGGCACCTCTATCCTCATTAACGACGGCCTGATCGCCATGGAGGTGACGGAGCTGCGCCGGGACGAGATCGTTTGCCGGGTAACGGACGGTGGTCTGCTCACCAACAAAAAGGGCGTGAATGTGCCGGACATCAGCCTGAATATGCCTTACCTGTCTCCGGCAGATATGCAGGATCTGGAATTCGGCGCGTCTCATGATTTTGATTTTATCGCTGCGTCCTTTGTGCGTACCGCAGGGGATGTGATCTATCTGCGCAACTTCTGCCAGGCGCTGGGCTGGAATGATGTGCGTATTATTGCTAAAATCGAGAATATGGAGGGCGTCAATAACATTGACGCGATTATTGAAGAAGCGGACGGCATTATGGTGGCCCGCGGCGACATGGGCGTAGAAATTCCCTTTGAGCGGATCCCTGCTATTCAGAAGATGATCATTCGCAAGGTGTATTCTGCCGGCAAAGTGGTAGTGACCGCTACCCAAATGCTGGAGTCTATGATCACCAATCCCCGCCCCACCCGGGCAGAGATCACCGATGTGGCCAACGCCATTTATGACGGCACCTCTGCCATTATGCTCAGTGGCGAGACCGCTATGGGCGCCCACCCGGTAGAGGCAGTGCAGACCATGGCCTCCATTGCCGCTACCACGGAGGAGGACATTGACTACAAGGTGCGCTTTTCCAATGTGTATCCGGCGCCGCTGACGAAGAATATTACTTCTGCTATCGGTCACGCTACGGTGACCACCGCCCATGACCTGGGCGCTGCTGCCATCGTAACGGTTACGCAAAGCGGCACCACCGCCCGCATGATCTCCAAGTACCGCCCGGATGTGCCTATTATCGGCGCCACTACGGAGGAGAAGGTGCTGCACCAGCTGATGCTCAGCTGGGGCGTGGTGCCGGTACGCTGCGTGCGCCAGGATAATACGGACGCTCTGTTTGACCACGCGGTGGAGGTGGGCCGTACGACCGGCCTGATCCACCCGGACGATATTGTGGTTATTACCGCCGGTATTCCTCTGGGTGCCAGCGGCACAACGAATATGCTGAAAGTGCAGACGGTGCGATGAGCTCCTTGCGCTTTTTCACCGCCGAGGATCCGGATATGGCCTGGGTGCGTGCCATTCGCCGACAGGTGTTTGTGCAGGACTTGGGCGTGCCGGAGCAGCAGGAGTTTGACGCGGCGGATCTGCCGAGGGCAGATACCGTTTATGCGCTGCTGACGGCAGAGGGCAGCCCGCTGGGCACCGGCCGCCTGCAAGGGGCGGCGGAGAACTATAAAATCGGGCGCATTGCCTTTTTACCCGCTGCCAGAGGGCAGGGGAGCGGCCGCCGACTGGTAACGGCGCTGGTGCGCCGTGCCGCCGAACAGGGCGCGCACCGTGTGCCGGTGGACGCTCGGCTGGAGGCTGTGGGCTTTTATGAGAAGTTGGGGTTTGTGCCCTGCGGCCAGCCTTTTGTGCAGCGGGGTATGCGCCATTTTCCAATGGAATTGACCGGGGCGGCACTGCGCCGCCTGTTGGGAGAGAACGACCATGACGAAGAAGAAAAATAAATCCCTGCGAATCTTGTTGCCGGTGCTGCTGATCGTGGCGCTGGTGGCTGCCGGGCTGTATGCCTACAATCTGGTGCGCACGGATGTGGCCGGGGAGCGGGGCAGCAGCGCCAAGTACACTCTGGTGATTGAGGACAACGACTTTGCCTACGAAATCGGCGCCAAGCTGAAAAACGCCGGTATGATCAAAAGCGATACGGTGTGGACCTGGTGGATGGACCGCCATTACCCGGATTTTACATACTATAACGGCGAGTATTACCTAAACGCCGGCATGAGCTATCAGGATTTGGCGGAGAAGCTGCAAAACCCGGACATTAGCCATAAGAAGGTGAAGGTCACCGTTCCCGAGGGCTACACGGTGTTTGATATTGCCTCTACGCTGGAGAAAAAGAAGGTGTGCAGCGCCAAGGATTTCTTAAAGGCGTGCAGCACCACCGAGGGCTATGATTATGACTGGCTGGCGGACTTTCCCAAGAATGACCCCCATGTGGGCTATATTTTGGAGGGCTTTTTGTTCCCGGCTACTTATGACTTTGGGGAGAATTCCAAGGCTACGGATATTGTAGATGCGATGTTAGAGGCCTTTGACCAGCGGATTACCGATGAGGTGAAAACCTATTGCAAGCAGCGGGGCTACACGCTGTACCAGTTTGTGACCCTGTGCTCTATTGTGCAAAAGGAGGCACTGAGCAAATCCAGTCAAGGCAATATTGCCTCTACTTTGGAGAACCGGCTGGACAAGGGCATGAAGATCGAGTGCGATGTGACCTATTACTATGCCAAGGCGCTGCGGGACCACGGCTTTTCCCAGTCGGTGTATGACGCTTATTACACCTACCGTTGCCCCGGCCTGCCTGCCGGTCCCATTGCCAACCCGGGTACGGAAATTATGACTGCCACCGTGGAGCACCCCAGTAGCGATTATTTGTATTTCTTCTCGGACCTGAAAGGGGACTTCCACTTTGCCGCTACTTATGGTGAATTTGAAAGCTTAAAGGCCAAGTACCCCTGGCAATAATGGACTTTTGGCGATTATCACCAAAGAACGGAGCAAAAGTTTGGAGAAAGTACCAAAGGCCTTTTCGTTGACGGCAAAATTGAAAATATGATAAAATAAGTGTGTCCCTTGTGGGGCGCACTTATTTTTTTACCTTCATAGAAAGAAACAAAGAAAGCGAGGATTTTTATGAAAAAATTACTTTCCACCCTGCTGGCTGTCCTGCTGGCTGTGACCATGCTCACCGGCATGGCGATCCCTGCCCAGGCAGCGGAGAACGACATTTTCAACCCCGGCGTGCTGGAACTGGACGGCAGTGCTGCCGTTACCTTTAGTCAGACGATGAATGCAGCTTACTTTACCTTTACTCCGGCCACCGAGGGTATGTATGAGTTCAAAATACAGGACAAAAAGCTGAGAGATTTGATGCCGAACATTCTGATTTATGACAACTACCTGAATGTTGTGGAAGAGTCAGACGATATGGCAGGCGATGGGTCAGGGACTGCAACGGCCGTAGCCGCAACATTAGACGCTGGTGTGGCTTATATTATTGGCGTTTATGCAGATACGTATGATACAGAAGATCTGGCTCGTCCGATTACGCTCAATCTCAACGCCTTGGTGCATAAGCACGATATTAAGGTGGAAAATTGCAAGGCGACCAAGACAGTAATGGGCTACAGCATCAAGTATTGCACGACCTGCGCGCTGGATGATGAGAACTTTGTGATATACGCCCCTTATAAGACGGTGAAGTTGAGCAAGACTTCTTATACCTATGACGGCAAAGAGAAGCGGCCCGGCGTAACTGTGCTGGATGAGGACGGCAAGCCCATCGCCAGAGGCGAATATGACCTGGTGTACCCCAAGAGCGCCAAGAATGTAGGCAAATACACCGTGACCATCAAGTTTAAGAATCACTATACCGGCACGGAAAAGCGCACCTTTACCATCAATCCCAAGGGCACTTCTGTGAGCAAGGTGACCAGCCCCAAAAAAGCCCAGCTGAAAGTGACCTGGAAGAAGCAGGCCACCCAGACCACCGGCTACCAGGTGCAGTACAGCACGGACAAGAACTTCAAAAAGGGCAACAAGACCGTGACTGTAAAGGGCGCCAAGACCACCGCCAAGACCATTTCCAAGCTCACCAAGGGCAAGAAATACTATGTGCGGGTGCGTACCTATAAGACGGTGAACAAGACCAATTTCTACTCCGGCTGGAGCAAGAGCAGCTCTGTCACCGTGAAAAAATAAGAAAACCGTTGACAAATCCGCGCGGGTGTGATAAACTATTGCCACAACAAAGCAGAACGACCCTGTTCTCCCCTCCCGCTGCGGCAAAGAGGGCAATCTTCAATTCCTGAGATTTGAGAGAAGTGCGGGCGTTTTGCGTCCGCACTTTTTGGCTTTTCAGCCGGTGCAACTTTATCAAAGAGGTGTTATTTATCAGCAGAGAAAAGGACACAGTCCAACTCAACGAACAAATTCGGGATAAAGAGCTTCGTATCGTCTCCGCCGACGGCGAGCAGTTGGGGATCATGAGCGCCCGTGACGCGCAAAAGATTGCCGATGATCGCGGTCTGGATCTGGTGAAGATCGCTCCCCAGGCCAAGCCCCCGGTCTGCAAGATCATGGATTACAGCAAGTACCGTTACGAGCAGGCCAAGCGGGAGAAAGAGAACCGCAAGAATCAAAAGACCGTGGAAACGAAAGAGATTCGTCTGTCCCTGAAGATCGACATCGGTGACTTCAACACCAAGCTCAACCATGCCAAGAAGTTCTTAGAGGCCGGCAACAAGCTGAAGGTATCTATCCGCCTGCGCGGGCGGGAGATGGCCCACTCTGACCTGGGCGTTGCCACCATGCAGCGCTTTGCCGAGGGGATCGGCGAGCTGGGCTCTGTTGACAAGCAACCCAAACTGGAGGGCAGACAGATCTTGATGTTTATGTCCCCCAAGGCAGCAAAGTAAATTCACAAAACGGAGGAATAGATTATGCCTAAAATTAAAACGCACAGCGGCGCAAAAAAGCGCTTCAAGACCACCAAAAGCGGCAAGGTAAAGCGTGCTCACGCTTACACCTCCCACATTTTGACCAAGAAGTCCACCAAGCGTAAGAGAAACCTGCGCAAGACTGCCGTTGCAGATGTGACCAACCAGAAGCAGTGCAAGCGCCTGGTGCCCTACAAATAAGAGACAACGCGTTTTATCAGAATATCGGAGGTAAGAAAGAATGGCTAGAATTAAAGGCGCTATGGCGACCCGCAAGAGAAGAAAGAAAGTATTAAAGGCTGCAAAGGGTTATTACGGCGGCAAGCACCGTCTGTTTAAGACTGCTAAGCAGGCTGTGATGAAGAGCGGCCAGTACGCTTACATCGGCCGTAAGCAGAAGAAGAGAGATTTCCGCAGAATGTGGATCACCCGTATCTCTGCTGCCTGCAAGGCAAATGGTATGAACTACTCCACCTTTATGAACGGTCTGAAGAAGGCCGGCGTGGACCTGAACAGAAAGATGCTGTCTGAGATCGCTATTGCCGATCCGGCGGGCTTCACTGCTCTGACCGAGACCGCTAAGGCTGCTCTGTAAGATTTGCCAATGACGGACTGTACCCTTTTGGGTGCGGTCCGTTTTGTTTTTTTCAAAAAGTCAAAATTTTTTGTCTTTGGGTGTTGCACTTTTTTGCGATATAATGTAATATAAGACTTAATTTAATAAATAAAGCCAGTGGTTTGGTTAAACAGATAGGGGTCGGCCCGGTGCCGACTGCATAGTAGCACGCCAAAACGGAGATGTGTATGGATAAAATCACGGGAAAACAGAATCAACTGATCAAGGACACCAAAAAATTGTTGGCCTCCGCCAAGGCACGCCGGGACGCTCGCTCCTTTGTGCTGGAGGGGGCGCGGCTTTGTTTTGATGTCCTTCATTCGTTTTACACCGTTGCGCTGGTGTTGGTCACCGCCGACTGTATGGCGCGCTACCCGGCGGAATGTGCCCGGTTGTGTGATCGGGCCGATCGGGCGGTGGAGATCAGCAGCGAGGTGGCGGACAAACTGGCGGAGACGGAGCACACCCAAGGCATCTTCTGTGTGTGCAAAATGCCGGCGGAGAACCCTACCATTGAGACCGGGCGCTTTATCGCTTTGGACGGGGTGCAGGATCCCAGCAATCTGGGCGCCATCGCCCGCAGCGCAGAGGCGTTGGGCATAGCCGGTTTGCTGGCGTATAACTGCTGCGATGTGTATAATCCCAAGGCGCTGCGCGCCTCTATGGGCAGCCTGCTGCGGCTGCCGGTGACCGTCAGTCATGATTTGCGAGAGGATTTGCTGCTGTATAAGGCAGAGGGGTTCCAGGTGCTTGGCACCGTGCCGGTGGATACGGCAGCCAAAATTACGGAGACCCACTTTACCAAGTCCTCCATCTGTGTGATCGGTAATGAGGGCAACGGAATCAGCCAGGGGGTCAAGCAGGTGTGCGACGATCTGGTGACCATTCCCATGAAAGGGCGGGCCGAGAGCCTGAACGCCTCCGTTGCGGCGGCCATTACCATGTGGGAGATGATGCGATGAGCGAGACGGCCTACTGGGTATGGCTCCAATGTGCCCTGGGAGAGGGCGCGGCGGTACAGCCTTTGTTAGAAGAATTCGGCAGCGCCAAGGCGGCGTACGACGCCAACATTATGGAGTGGCGCATGACCCCGGCGCTGACAAAATATCAGGTGCAGCACTTGGAGAGCACACCTCTGTCCGCTGCGGACAAAGTGCTTTCCACCTGCAAGCAGCAGGGCTGGCAGATACTCCCCTATGACCATCCGGATTATCCCCGCCTGCTGCGGGATCTGCCGGACCCGCCGCTGGTGCTGTATGTGGACGGCACCGTGCCGGACTGGAACCGGCAGCTGACCCTGGGCATTGTGGGTACCCGCCAGGCGTCCGCTTATGCGGTGCAGGTGTGCGACATTATGGCTAAGGGCGTGGCAGGCGCCGGAGCCCTTGTGGTCAGCGGCGGCGCGCTGGGAATCGACAGTACCGCCCATAAGGGCGCTATGTTGGCCGGCGGCACCACCGTTGCGGTGCTGGGCTGCGGCCTGGGTACCCGGTATTTGATGCAAAATGAGCCGCTGCGGGCAGAAATTCGTAGCCACGGTGCGCTGGTAACGGAATTTCGACCCTTTACCCCGGCAGGGAAGCACACCTTCCCTTTGCGTAACCGCTTGATCAGCGGTATGAGCGAGGGCTTGCTGGTGGTAGAAGCCGGCAGCCACAGCGGCTCTTTGATCACCGCCCGTTGCGCGCTGGAACAGGGGCGCGATGTGTATGCGGTGCCCGGCTCCGTGTTGTCTACGGACTTTGCCGGCACAAACGATCTAATCAACGACGGTGCTTATGTGGTGACCCAGCCGGTCCAGCTACTTTCCGGTTATGCGGAGCGCTACCACCTGGATCTGAACCGGGTGCCCAGCGTGCAGCAGCTGCTGGCGGCGGAGCAGGACCCGGGCGCCAACTTGCCCCAAACCTCTAAGGAGTACGATTTTGAACGGCTGGAGGAGGGGCGGCAGCGGCTGAAAAAGCGACGAGAAAATCAGGCGCTGCTTACAGCTGCGGAAAGTGCGGTGCTTGCTGCACTGCCGGAGGTATTCACCCCGGTAGATCAGGTGGCAGCCAAGGCAGCTATGCCCCAGGGGCAGCTGCTGGCGGCACTGACCAAGCTGGAACTGCTGGATCTGGCGGAGAGCGCCCCCGGCAGCCGCTTTCGGAAGAAATAACAGCTCGAGAGAGAAAGGATATAGAACAAATGTCAAAACTGGTTATTGTGGAGTCGCCGGCCAAGGCGAAAAACATTAAGGGCTATTTGGGCAAGGGGTACGATGTGGTGGCCTCTATGGGCCATGTGCGGGATCTGCCCGCCGCCCGGCTGTCTGTGGACATTGCCCATGACTTTACCCCTAAGTATGCGGTAATCGCCGGCAAGGAGAACTTTGTAAAGGACCTGAAAAAAAAGGCCCAGGCCGCCGATTATGTGTACCTGGCAACGGACCCTGATCGGGAGGGCGAGGCCATCAGCTGGCACCTGGCCACGCTGCTGGGGCTGGATATGAAAGAGAAAAACCGGGTCACCTTTAACGAGATTACCAAGCACGGCGTGCTTACTGGTATGGAGCACCCCCGCGCCATTGATATTGACTTTGTAAATGCCCAGCAGGCCCGGCGAATTTTGGATCGGCTCATCGGCTACAAACTGTCGCCCTTTATCAGCCAAAAAATCCGACGGGGTCTGTCTGCCGGTCGTGTGCAGTCCGTGGCGCTGCGGCTGGTGGTGGACCGGGAAGAGGAGATCCGTGCTTTTAAGCCGGAGGAATACTGGTCCATTGACGCTAAGTTTACCAACCCGCCGGAGCGCAAGAGCTTTGCCGCCGCCCTGGCCGGCAAGGTGGATGATAAGGCAAAGATCAAGATCACTTCCAAGGAGGAGAGCGACAAGATTCTCTCCGATTTAGAGGGCGCCGAGTACATTGTGCAGTCGGTGAAGAAGGGCACCCGCAAGAAGAGCCCCACCCCGCCGTTTATCACCTCCACCTTGCAGCAGGAGGCTTCCCGCCGCCTGTCCTTCCAGGCCAAGCGGACCATGAAAGCCGCCCAGGAGCTGTATGAGGGCGTGGAAGTAGCCGGTCACGGCACACTGGGTCTGATCACTTATATGCGTACAGACTCCCTGCGTATCTCCGAGGAGGCACGGGCTGCCGGCAACGCCTTTATTACAGAGACTTACGGCGAGAAGTACCTGCCCAAGAAGCCCCGATATTTTAAGTCCAAGAGCAATATTCAGGACGGCCACGAGGCCATCCGCCCCACCACCCCCTCCATTACCCCGGAGATGGTAAAGGGCAGCGTTACCACCGACCAGTACAAGATCTACAAGCTGGTGTGGGAGCGGTTTATTGCCTCCCTGATGGAGAACTGCCTGCAAGAGACCATGAAAATTGAGATCGTTGCCAACGGCTATGTGTTCAACGCCACCGGCTACACGGTGAAGTTTGACGGCTTTACCGTGCTGTATGAGGAGAAAGGCGACGACGGCAAAACCGAGGGCGCAGCGCCCCTGCCGCCGGTAAAGGCCGGCGACAAGCTGCGGCTCAAGAGTATTCTCGGCAATCAGCACTTCACCCAGCCCCCCGCCCGGTACACGGAGGCGTCCCTGACCAAGGCGCTGGAGGAGAACGGCGTGGGTCGTCCCTCCACCTATGTAACCATCACCTCCACCATTGTGGGTCGGGAGTATGTGAAGCGCGAGGGCAAGCAGTTTGTGCCCACGGAGCTGGGTGAGGCAGTGACCAAGCTGCTGGAGGAGCGTATGCCCAACATTGTGGATGTAAAGTACACCTCCAAGATGGAGGCGGATCTGGATAAGATCGACTCCGGTGATCGGGATTATATTGATATGATTCGCCACTATTACGAGGACTTTGAGGCCCCGCTGGAAAAGGCAAAGAAGGAAATGCAGGGCGTGAAGATCAAGCTGAAAGAGGAAGAGACGGATGTGGTCTGCGAAAAGTGCGGGCGCAACATGGTCATCAAAGTAGGCCGCTACGGCAAGTTCCTGGCCTGCCCCGGCTACCCGGAGTGTAAGAATACCAAGCCCCTGGTGTTTAAGACCAAGGCCAAGTGCCCGGTGTGCGGCGCCGATGTGATCGAGAAAAAGACCCGTAGGGGCACTTCTTTCTACGGCTGCTCCGCTTATCCCAACTGCAACTTTATGACCTGGGATGTGCCCACCGACGAGGTGTGCCCCCAGTGCGGCAAGTCCCTGTTTAAGAAACGGGGCAATGTGCTGGTATGCCTGGACGAGAAGTGTGGCTTTAGCAAACCGGCACCTAAGAAGAAAAAAGAACAGGCAGAGGAATAAATGAGATTTACAGTAATCGGTGCAGGCTTAGCCGGTACGGAGGCGGCGTGGCAGATTGCCAATGCCGGCCACCCGGTCACCCTGCTGGAGATGAAGCCGGTGCAGTATTCACCGGCCCATACATCGCCATTGTTTGCAGAGCTGGTGTGCTCCAACTCCTTAAAGGCCGCCCGGCTGGAAAGTGCGGCGGGGCTGCTCAAGGAGGAGATGGCTCGGCTTGGCTCTCTGACGGTGCCCATTGCTCGGCAGTGCGCTGTGCCTGCCGGCGGTGCCCTGGCCGTGGATCGGGAGCAGTTCGCCTCTCGGGTGACGGCGGCGGTGGAGGCGCACCCCAATATCACCGTAGAGCATCGGGTGGTGACGGAAGTACCCCGCGGGGCAGATCAGATCACCGTGGTGGCCAGCGGTCCGCTGACGGCGGACGATCTGGCGTCGGATATTGAGCGGCTATGCCCCGGTCGGCTGTCCTTTTATGACGCGGCGGCGCCCATTATCACAGCGGAGAGCGTGGACTATACCAAGGTGTTCGGCGCCTCCCGCTACGACCGTGGCGGCGACAGCGACTATTTGAACTGTCCCTTCAATCGGGCGGAATATGAGGCGTTTATAAACGCGCTGGTGCATGCCGAGGGTGCAGTGACCCACGATTTTGATGTGTACGAGGGCTGTATGCCCATTGAGAAGTTGGCAAAGCGTGGTGCGGACGCACCCCGGTTCGGCCCCATGAAGCCGGTTGGACTCATTGACCCGGCTACCGGACACCGGCCTTGGGCCTGTGTGCAGCTGCGTCGGGAGAACGCCGGCGGCACCTTGTTTAACCTGGTGGGGTTTCAGACCAACCTGAAGTTTCCGGAGCAGCGGCGGGTGTTTCGTATGATCCCCGGACTGGAGCAGGCGGAGATTGTGCGCTACGGCGTGATGCACCGCAATTCCTTTATTGACTCGCCCCGGCTGCTGGGTGCGGATTACGCGCTGCGCAGCCACCCCAACATTTTCTTTGCCGGTCAGATCACCGGCGTGGAGGGGTATATGGAGTCCGCCATGAGCGGCATTTTGGCCGGGCGCAATGCAGTGCGCCGGGCAGAGGGCAAGCCCACCGGCTGCCCGAACGGCGAGACGATGAGCGGTGCACTGAGTCGCTACATCAGCGACGAGAGTGTGAAGCATTTTCAGCCCATGGGCGCCAATTTTGGCATTTTGCCCCCTATGGAGCCGAAAATTCGAGATAAAAAAGAGCGCTATGCGGCTTTGTCTAACCGGGCGCTGGCGGCACTGGACCGCTTTTTGGAGAAATGAGCATGAAGATCATTGTAGACGCATTCGGCGGCGACCACGCACCCTTGGAGATTCTAAAGGGCGCCATGCAGGCGGTGGACGCCTATGATGTGGACATTATCCTCACCGGCAAAGAGGCAGAAATTCGCCGCTGCGCAGCGGAGAACCGCTTGCAGCTGCGACGCACTCGCATTGTGGACGCTCCCCAGGTGATCACCATGGAGGATGACGCCAAGAGCGTGCTGCGTAGCAAGAAAGACTCATCCCTGGGCGTGGCGTTTCAGCTGCTGAAAGCCGGGGAGGGGGACGCGTTGGTCAGCGCCGGCAATACCGGCGCTGTGACCGTAGGCGCTACGCTGATCACCGGGCGGATTAAAGGGGTTAAGCGACCGGCGATTGCCTCGGTTATGCCCTCTGCAAGCAAGCCTTTTTTGATGATGGACTGCGGTGCCAATGCAGAATGCAAGCCGGAGTTCCTGTACCAATTTGGGCTGCTTGGTTCCCTGTATATGCAGCATGTGCTCCATGTGAAGAACCCGCGGGTGGCTCTGGCCAATAACGGAACAGAACCCACCAAAGGCACCCCAACCGTGCGGGCGGCCTATGACCTGATGACTGCCGCACCGTATAATTTTGTGGGCAATATCGAGGGTCGCCAAATTCCCTTTGGGGACGCGGATGTGGTGGTGGCCGACGGCTTTACCGGCAACTTGATCTTAAAGACCTACGAGGGCGTGGCCAAGGTGCTGATGAACGAGATGAAGGGCCTGTTCAAGAAGAACGCCTTTACGCTGCTGTCTGCCCTGGGTGTGTCCGGCGGGCTAAAGAATATGAAAGCCAAGTTTGACTATAAAGAATACGGCGGCGCCGTAATGCTGGGGGTACAAAAGCCGGTGGTCAAGGCCCACGGCTCCGCAGACGCCCGCACCTTTAAGAATGCCATCAAACAGGCGGTCTGGTTTTTGCAAAACGACCTGATCGGCCATATAGAAACCGCCCTGGCAGCGCCTGCTGCCTCGGCAGAATAAGAGGAAGTTCGGTTATGGAATCTTTGGAACATAAGATTGGATATACCTTTCAGGATCGCAGCCTGTTGCAGGAGGCACTGACCCATTCCAGTTACGCCAACGAGCGCCACGGCCGCGTGCGTTGCAACGAGCGTATGGAGTTCCTGGGGGACGCGGTGCTGTCCATTGTGTCTGCAGAGCTGCTGTACACCCGGTTCCCGGATATGCCGGAGGGTCAACTGTCCAAGTTGCGCTCGGCGCTGGTGTGCACCCAAAGCTTAGCCGGGTTTGCCGCCCAGATCGACCTGGGCAGCTACCTGCGTATGGGCAAGGGTGAGATCCACACCAAGGGCTGGGAGCGCCCCTCCACGCTGGAAAATACCTTTGAGGCGCTGATCGCCGCCATTTATTTGGACGGCGGTATGGAACCGGCCAAGCGGCACATTCTCCGCTTTTTAGTACCGGCGTTGGAGAATCACACCACCGCCTTTAAGGACTACAAGACCACCCTGCAAGAGGTGGTACAGCAGAACCCGGGGGAAAATGTAACCTATGTGCTGGTGGGAGAGAGCGGCCCGGACCACGACAAGCGCTTTCAGGTGCAGGTGCGGCTCAATTCCAATGTGATCGGCTCCGGTGTGGGTCGCAGCAAAAAGGAAGCGGAGCAGGAGGCGGCCAAAGAGGCGCTGCACCTGATGGGTCTATGAGAAAGGGCAATATCAGCATTTTTGTGCCCCATATCGGCTGCCCGTGCCGGTGCACTTTTTGCGATCAGCGCACCATCAGCGGCCAAACGGCGCCGCCTACGCCGGCAGATGTGCGCGCCGCTTGTGAGAAAGCCTTTGAAAAAGACGGTTTCAGCTATGAAATTGCGTTTTTTGGAGGCTCCTTTACCGCCATTGACCCGGCGTATATGCAGTCCCTGCTGGCTGCCGCCGCACCGTATGTGCAGGCCGGCAAGGCCACAGGTATTCGGGTGTCTACCCGGCCGGATTGCGTAGACGACGCGGTGTTGGCACTGCTAAAATCCTACGGCGTGACTGCTGTGGAACTGGGGTGCCAGAGTATGGATGACCGGGTGCTGACCCGGTGCCGCCGGGGCCACACGGCAGCGGACAGTATTGCCGCCGCCCGGTGCGTGCACCGAGCGGGGCTGGAACTGGGCGTGCAGATGATGACCGGCCTGCCCGGCGATACGGACGATACCGCCTTGGAAACGGCTGGGCAGCTGATCGCCCTGCGCCCGGCCACCGTGCGGATTTACCCAACGGTGGTGTTGGCAGGTACGGAGCTGGAACGCCAATACCGCAGCGGGGACTATGTGCCCCAAACGGTGGCGCAGGCGGTGGACCTGTGCAGCCGGCTGGTGCCGCTGTTTACTGCGGCAGGGGTGCGGATCATTCGCCTGGGACTGCACAGCAGCCCGGAGGTGAAGGAAAAAATGGTGGCCGGTGCCTTTCATGACAGCTTTGGCGAGCTGGTGTATTCCCGTATGCTGCTGCGCCGGGTGTTGGCGTATCCGCCGGGCGCGTACACCGTGACGGTGCACCCCCGGTACTACTCTCGCTTTGTGGGAAATAAAAAACAAAATCTGGATGAACTGGCCGCAAGGCAGTATCAAATCCGGTTACAAACAGATACCGCCCTGGCGGGCGAAATGAGGATCGAATATGGTATTAAGAACACTTGAAATGCAGGGGTTTAAGTCCTTCCCGGACAAAACGGTGTTGAACTTTGGCAAGGGCATCACCGCTGTGGTGGGACCCAACGGCTCCGGCAAGAGCAATATCTCCGACGCGGTGCGTTGGGTACTGGGCGAGACCAGCACCAAGTCCCTGCGCGGTTCTAAGATGGAGGATGTGATCTTTGGCGGCACCTCCGCCCGCAAGGCGCTGGGCTTTGCCCAGGTGCAGCTGACCCTGGACAACAGCGACGGCACCTTGAAGGACCGGGGCGAGATTGTCACCGTTACCCGCCGCTATTACCGCAGCGGCGAGAGCGAGTACAAGATCGACGGCGAGCAGGTGCGGCGCAAGGACATTCGCGAGCTGTTTATGGACACGGGCTTGGGCGCCGACGGCTATTCTCTGGTGGGTCAGGGCAAGATCGATTCGATTATTTCTGCCAAGAATGAGGACCGTCGGGAACTGTTTGAAGAGGCGGCGGGAATCTCTCGCTTCCGCCACAAGCGCACAGATGCCCAGCGGCGGCTGGAGCAGGCACAGGAGAATTTGGTGCGCCTGCTGGATATTTTGGGCGAGTTGGAGAGCCGGGTCGGCCCCTTGAAAGTCCAAAGCGAAAAGGCGGCTGCCTTTTTAGACCTGAGTGCGGAAAAGAAAGAACTGGAGATCGGCGTTTGGCTGCAAAAGCTGGACCGCTTTACAGATGAATTGCGGGAGCAGGAGCACCGCATTGACGCCGCCGGTGCCTCTTACCAAATTTGTGAGGCGGATTTGGCAGAGATTGAGAAGAAGATTGAAGAAGCCGCCGCCGGTGCTGCGCAGCTGAATGTGGAGATTGAGGAGCAGCGCCTGGCCTCCCAAAAGCTGGAGGAGGAGGCGCTGCGCAAGGACGCAGAGATCCGGGTGCTGGAAACCAATTTGCAGCACCAAACCGAGACCGTGGAGCGCCTGGAACAGGAGATCCGTGATGCGGACCAGACCGGCGCCACCTTAGAGGAACGGCTGGCGCGGCTGCGCCAAACCATTGGGGATAACGATGCTGCCGGAGCGGACAAGCGCCGCCAACTGGAGGAGATCACCCGCCAGAGCCAGGCACTGCTGGACTCCGGCGATAGCAATACAAAGGAGACTACGGAACTGAACCGCAAGCTCAGCGACCTGACCTTGCAGCTGTCTGACGCCAAGGTGCAGGCCTCCGCCGCCGCTTCTTCTATGGAGGAGATCGGGCAGCGCTCCGGCTCCGTGGACGACTTGCTGGCTGCCTGCGGCAAGGAGACCCAGCGAATCCTTGCCCAGCAGCAGGAGAGCCGGGAGAATCTGGCGTTCTTGCAGCAGCGCATTGATGAGAACAGCAACGCGCTGTCTGGCTATCAAATGAAGCTGCAGGGCAAAACCGCCGCAGCGGAGAAAATCAAGTCCAAACTGGACGAGCTGGCCGCCGCCGTGCAGCAAAAGCGGCAGCGAGCCAATCTGCTGTCGGATTTAGAGAAGAATATGGAGGGCTTTTCCGGTGCGGTAAAGGCGGTGATCCGCCAATCCAGAGCCGGTGCGCTGCGGGGGATTCACGGGGTGCTGTCCCAGCTGATCACCGTAGAGGATGCCCATTCCACGGCTATTGAGGTGGCGCTGGGCGCCGCCATGCAGAATATTGTGACGGATAACGAGGCAGATGCCAAGCGCGCTATGCAGTACCTCAAGCAGAACAACGCCGGGCGAGCCACATTCCTGCCCATCAGCAACATTCAGGGCCGCCGGTTAGAGGAGCGGGGTCTGGAGGACTGCTTTGGCTATGTGGCGCTGGCGCCGGAGCTGGTAGACTGCGACCGCCGGTACAGCCAGATCATCTCTAACCTGCTGGGTCGCACGGTGATTGTGGAGGACTTGGACTCTGCCATCGGTATGGCCAAGCAGTACCACAACCGTTTTCGCATTGTGACCCTGGACGGCCAGGTGATGAACCCGGGCGGCTCCATGAGCGGTGGTTCCCGTGCCAAGGGCGCCGGGGTGCTGTCCCGTGCCAATCAGATTGAAGCGCTGCACAGCGAGGTCAAGGCCCTGGAGGGGCAGATGCATGATGTGCAAGCAGAGTATAAAACCGCCGTGGAGGAGGCCAACTTTGCCGCTGCCAAGCTGCAAGGTGCCCAGGCGGATATGAAACAGGCCCAGGAGGATCTGATCCGCGCCCAGGGCGACGACAAGTTGATTTGCGAGAAATTGTCTGCCGCCGAGAGCCAGCAGCAGGCCTTGCAGCAAGAGAAAGACAATGCTGCCGATCGTGTGCAGGCATTGCAGCAGGACCTAGACGCTGCCAACGCCAAGGCCGCCGGGTTTGAAAGTGCCATTGCAGACACCCGCGCCGCCTTGGAGCAGGCAGGCAGCCAGGCAGCCGCTATTACCGCACAGCGAGAAGAGACCCGCCGTCAAACAGAGCAGCTGAACCTGGATCTGGTCACTTTGGCCAAGGACAGCGCTGCTGCCAAAATGAGCATTGAGGATCTGCTTGCCCGGAAGAACAGCGCAGCGGATCGGGTGGCTGCCACCCGGCGAGAGATTGACCAAATCCGCGCCGCCCAAACCGGCTTTGCCGCCCAAACGGAGCAGTTGCAGGCAGAGGCTGGGGAACTGCGGGAGCGTGCAGCCCGAGCGGAAGAGGCGGTACAGCAAAAGATCGCTGCCCGAACGGATGGTGAAAAGACCACCGGCGACCTGCGCGCCGCCGAGCGGGCCAAGAGCCAGGAGCGCCAGCAGCTGTCTGCCGAGTTGGTACGGCTGGAAGAGCGCAAGAACGCGATGCAAAAGGAATATGACGAGTTGGGCGATATGCTCTTTGAGCAGTACGAGCTGACCCGCCGAGAGGCCCAGGCACTGAACATTCAAATTGACAATATGGCCGAGGCCAAAAAGCGCCTGCATGAGATCAAAGTGGCGATCAAAAAGCTGGGCTCCATCAATGTGGGCGCCATTGAGGAATACAAAGAGGTGTCCGAGCGCTACACATTCTTGAAAGAACAGATCGACGATGTGGAGCGCTCCAAGTCAGAGCTGAACAAGATCATTGAGGATCTGACCGCCTCCATGAGCGAGAAGTTCCTGACCCAGTTTCAGAAGATCAACACCGAGTTTGCCGCCTGCTTTACAGACTTTTTCGGCGGGGGCAAGGGCGAGCTGATTTTGGAAGAACCGGACAACTGTTTGGAGTCCGCCATTGAAATTAAAATTCAGCCCCCGGGCAAGTCGGTGCAGAACATTAACCTGTTCTCCGGCGGCGAAAAGTCGCTGGCGGCGCTGGCACTGCTCTTTAGTGTGCTGAAGGTGACTCCCTCTCCGTTTTGTATTTACGACGAGGTGGAGGCGGCGCTGGACGATGTGAATGTGGAGCGTTTTGCCAAGTATATGCGCCGTATGACGGACAAGACCCAGTTTATCAGCATTACCCACCGTCGGGGCACCATGGAAGAGGCGGATGTGCTCTACGGCGTGACCATGCAGGAGAAGGGCGTGTCCAAGCTGCTGGAGCTGCAAACGGCGGAACTGGCAGCCAAAATGGGATTGGAGGAATAAAGAATGGGTATTTTTTCTAAATTCAGAAAGGGTCTGAAAAAGACCCGCACCGAGGGCATAACCGCCCAGCTGGACGATGTGATGGAGAGCCATCAGGAGATCACGGACGATCTGTACGACGAGCTGGAAGAAGTGCTTATTATGGGCGATGTGGGTATTCCCACTGCCCAGCGAGTGATCCGGGATCTGAAAGCGAAAATTGAGAACGACAAGATCACCAGCGTGCCCCAGGTGCGAGAGACGATGAAGGACATTGTGTCCGGTATCGTGTGGGGCGGCAGCTATCTGTCCCTGCGCACCAAGCCCTCTGTGATTTTGGTCATCGGCGTGAACGGTGTAGGCAAGACCACCACCATCGGCAAGCTGGCTCTGCGACTGAAAAATCAGGGCCGTAAGGTGATCCTGGGCGCGGCAGACACCTTCCGTGCCGCTGCCATTGAGCAGCTGGAAGTGTGGGCCAAGCGGGCAGATGTGGAGCTGATCAAGCACGCCGAGGGGGCGGACCCGGCCTCCGTGGTATTTGACACCATTGCCGCCGGTAAGGCCAGAAGTGCGGATGTGATTATTATTGATACCGCCGGTCGACTGCACAATAAAAAGAACCTGATGGATGAGCTGAACAAAATCAGCCGAGTCATTGAGCGGGAGCTGCCGGGGGCCTCTAAGGAGGTGCTGCTGGTGCTGGACGCCACCACCGGCCAAAATGCCGTGAACCAGGCCAAGGACTTTAAGGACGCAGCGGGCATTACCGGTATTGTGCTCACCAAGTTGGACGGCACCGCCCGTGGCGGCGTGGTGCTGGCCATCAATAACGAGTTGGATGTGCCGGTGAAGTTTGTAGGCGTAGGCGAGCAGATCGACGATTTACAGCCCTTTGACGCAGACGCCTTTGCCGCCGGGCTGTTTGACAAGGCGCCCACAGAGGTGGACGAGGAGGAAATCGCCTCCTTTATCGGCAGCGCCGAAGCGGCAGCGGACGAAAAAGCGGAGAAAGGGTCACAAAATTAAAATGGAATTTATCTTAGCAAGTAATAATCAAAAGAAGCTGGCAGAGATGCAGCGCATTCTCTCGCCCCTGGGCATCGAGGTGAAAACCGCCGCCATGCTGGGGTTGGATCTGCCGGATGTGGTGGAGGACGGCGACACCTTTGAGGCCAACGCCGCCTTAAAGGCACGCAGTGCCTGCCAGGTTACCGGCCTGCCGGCCATTGCAGACGATAGCGGTTTGTGCGTGGATTATTTGGACGGCGCACCGGGCATTTACAGCGCCCGGTTCTCCGGCGGTCACGGGAACGATGAGGCCAACAACGACCTGCTGCTGCAAAAGCTGGAGGGCGTGCCTATGGAGCAGCGCACCGCCTATTATGTGTGCGCCATTTGCTGCGTGTTCCCGGATGGGGAAGAACTGACGGTGCGTGGCGAATGCCACGGGCACATTGGTTTTGAGCGGGACGGCAACGCCGGGTTCGGCTATGACCCGCTGTTTTTGGTAGAGGGCCGCAGCTTTGGCCGCTATACCGCAGAAGAAAAGGATAAAATCAGCCACAGAGGGCGCGCGCTGCGTACCCTGGCGGCAGAATTGGAGAAACGGATATGACAAGTAAAGAACGGGCCGCGTGGCGTGCCAAGGCCAACGGACTGGAGGCCATCTTCCAAATCGGCAAAGAGGGGATCTCTGACAACCTGATCGCCCAGCTGGACGACGCACTGGATGTGCGGGAGCTGATCAAGGTGCGGGTGCACCTGGAGTCTGCCCCCCAGCCGCCCAAGGCGTTGGCGCAGGCGCTGGGTGAGGCGCTGGGTGCCAATGTGATCCAGGTGATCGGGGGCATGATCGTGCTGCAACGCCCCATTGATGAAGAAAAGGTGCGCGCAAAGAAAGCTGCCCGCGCCGGTGACAAGAAAGTGAAAAAGAAGAAGGTGCATATTAAAGGTATGCGCCAGCGGCAGCGGGAGAAAGAAGAAAAAAATCCCTACGCCAAGTATGACCGACCCAAGTATTATGGCAGATAAAATGCGCATTGGCATTTACGGCGGGGCGTTTAATCCTATCCATAACGGCCACCTGCATTTGCTGGACACGCTCTATCGTGCGGAAATGTCTTTCGGCGGCCTGGACAAGTTGCTGATTGTGCCCACAGCCAATCCGCCCCATAAGAGCGCCGGGGATTTGATCCCGGCGACGCACCGGATCGCTATGATTCGCTTGGCGGTAGAATCCCTGCCCTGCGCGGACAAAATTGAAATCTCCACCATTGAACTGGAAAGCAGGGAAAAAAGCTATACTTATACCACGCTGGTAAAATTGAAAGAGATCTATCCAAATGGAGAATTCGTTTTGTTCATTGGCTCCGATCAGCTTTTTGACTTCCAAAAGTGGTACAGGTATCAAGATATTCTAAAGCTGGCCCAGGTGCGAGCCATTACCCGGCAGGAATGCCAGCGGCAGGCGGTGGCGGATTTTTTGACCCGGAACAAGGACTTGGCCGGGATCAGCGTACTGGTAGCCAAGCCGGTGGTGGTGTCGTCCACCCAAATTCGGCAGCGGGTGGCACAGGGCGAGCGCATTGCCGATCTGGTGCCCGCCGCCGTGGCAGATTATATTCAGGAAAAGGGGCTTTACCGTGGATAAGGCAAAATACAAGCAATATGTGGAGCTGATCCGCAGTCGGCTGTCCGACTATCGCTTTTACCACTCTGTCTGTGTGGCAGAGGCGGCGGTGCAGCTGGCAGAGCGCTTTGGCGCCGATGTGGAGCAGGCGTATGTGGCCGGTATTCTGCACGATGTGATGAAAGAGGAGGAGCCGTCTGTGCAGCGGGCATATATAGAAAAAGCCGGCGAACGGATGTCAGACCTTGAAATTCGCATTGGAAAGGTGTATCATCAAATGAGCGGCGCCGCTTATGCGCGCCTGGAACTGGGCATTACGGACCCGGATATTTTGAATGCCATTCGGTATCACACCACCGCGCGCCGGGGTATGAGCCTGCTGGAGCAGATTATTTACCTGGCAGATTTCATCTCTGCCGATCGGCATTATAAAGATGTGGAGACCATGCGCGCCAAGGTGGACGAGGGGCTGGAGCCGGGTATGTTCTATGCCCTGACTTATACCATTACGGACCTGGCCCGGCAGGGTCGGCCCATTCACCCGGACACGGTAGACGCCTACAACTGGGTGCTGGAGCGCCGGGGATAATGCAGGCAGCGGCAAGATCGTCTGCTTTTGCCGGTACCTGTATCAAATAGCGAGAAAGGATCTTTTAATGGAAATTTTAGATATTGTAAAAACTGCCGTGCGCGCCATAGACAGCAAGCGGGGGCTGGACACAGAGGTGATCCGCATTACGGATCTGACGGTGCTGGCGGATTATTTCGTCATTGCCACTGCCACTTCTTCCACCCAGCTGCGGGCCATGGGCGACGAGGTGGAGTATAAGCTAAGCCAGGCGGGCGTAGAGCCCCACCATGTGGAGGGCAAGGCCACCGGCTGGTTGTGCCTGGACTACGGCACGGTGGTCATTCACCTGCTGGAGCGCAAGCAGCGGGATTACTACCAGCTGGAGCGTCTGTGGGGCGACGGCGAAAAACAGGATATTACAAGTTTATTGGAGGCAGAATAATGGAGTATAATTTTAAGCAGATCGAAAAGAAGTGGCAAGACTATTGGTATGCCAACAACACCTTTGCAGCCAAGCAGGATTTTTCCCTGCCCAAGTATTACTGCCTGGTGGAGTTCCCGTACCCCTCCGGCCAGGGCCTGCATGTGGGTCATCCCCGCTCTTACACGGCGCTGGATATTGTGGCCCGCAAAAAGCGTTTGCAGGGCTACAATGTGTTGTACCCCATGGGCTGGGACGCCTTTGGCCTGCCTACCGAGAACTACGCCATTAAGAACCACATTCACCCGGAGATTGTGACCAAGAACAACATTGCACACTTTAAGCAGCAGCTCCAGTCTTTGGGCTTTAGCTTTGACTGGACCCGGGAGATCAATACCACCGATCCGGAATACTACAAGTGGACCCAGTGGATCTTCCTCCAAATGTTCAAAAAGGGCCTGGCTTACAAGAAGGAAATGGCCGTGAACTGGTGCACCTCCTGTAAGTGCGTGCTGGCCAACGAAGAAGTGGTCAACGGTGTGTGCGAGCGTTGCGGCAGTGAGGTAATCCGCAAGAACCAGAGCCAGTGGATGCTGAAGATCACCGCCTATGCCCAGCGGCTGGTGGATGATTTGGACGACCTGGACTTTATTGATCGGGTCAAAGTGCAGCAGAAGAATTGGATCGGCCGTTCCACCGGTGCAGAGGTGGACTTTGGCACCACGATGGGCGACACCCTGACTGTGTACACCACCCGGCCGGACACTTTGTTCGGCGCCACTTATATGGTTATTTCTCCTGAGCACCCGCTGATTGAAAAGTGGGCGGACAAGCTGGAGAACCTGGACGCGGTGCGCGCCTATCAGCAGGAAGCGGCGCATAAGTCCGACTTTGAGCGCACCGAGATGAATAAGGATAAGACCGGCGTACGCCTGCAAGGCGTGATGGGCATTAACCCGGTCAACGATAAGAAAATCCCGATTTTTATTTCCGACTATGTGCTGACCTCTTACGGCACCGGCGCCATTATGGCTGTGCCGGCCCACGATACCCGCGACTGGGAATTTGCCAAGAAGTTTGACCTGCCTATTATTGAAGTGGTTGCAGGCGGCGATGTGGAGAAAGAGGCGTTCACCGACTGTGCCACCGGCACCATGGTCAACTCCGACTTTCTCACCGGCTTAAGCGTGGAAGAAGCCAAGAAGAAGATCGTTGAATGGCTGACCGCAGAGGGTAAGGGCCATGAGAAAGTGAACTTCAAGCTGCGTGACTGGGTGTTCAGCCGCCAGCGTTACTGGGGCGAGCCTATCCCCATCGTTAAGTGCGACAAGTGCGGCTATGTGCCGCTGCCGGAGAGCGAGCTGCCTTTGCGCCTGCCGATGGTAGACAGCTATGAGCCTACGGACACCGGCGAAAGCCCCTTGGCTAAAATGACCGACTGGGTGAACACCACCTGCCCCTGCTGTGGCGGTCCGGCTAAGCGAGAGACGGATACCATGCCCCAGTGGGCCGGCTCCAGCTGGTACTTCCTGCGCTATATGGATCCCCACAATCCGGACGCTCTGGCCTCGCCGGAAGCCCTGAATTACTGGGCGCCGGTGGACTGGTACAACGGCGGTATGGAGCACACCACCCTGCATTTGCTGTACTCCCGCTTCTGGCACAAGTTCCTGTATGACATTGGCGTGGTGCCTACCAAGGAGCCATACCAAAAGCGTACCTCCCACGGTATGATCCTGGGTCAAAACGGCGAGAAGATGAGCAAGTCCCGCGGCAATGTGGTAAACCCGGACGAGATCGTGGATCAGTACGGAGCAGACACCATGCGCCTTTATGAAATGTTCATTGGCGATTTTGAAAAGGCTGCTCCCTGGAACAGTGACTCCATTAAGGGCTGCAAGCGCTTTTTGGAGCGGTACTGGAACCTGCAAACCTTGGTCACTCCGGAGGAGACTTACAGCAATGATCTGGAGACCCTGATGCACCAGACCATTCAAAAGGTGACGGAGGACATCGATCAGCTGAAGTGCAATACCGCCATTGCGGCGCTGATGACGCTCCTGAACAAAGTGTACGACAAGGGCAGCATCACCCGCGGCGAGCTGCGCACGCTGACCGTTTTGCTGAACCCCTTTGCCCCCCATGTAACGGAAGAAATGTGGGAAGTGGAGCAGTTCGGCGGTATGGTGCACGAGGCACAGTGGCCTGCATTTGACCCGGCCAAAACCAAGGAGGACACGGTGGAGATCGTGCTTCAGGTACTGGGCAAGGTGCGCTCCCGTATGACCATCAGCGCGGATACGCCCAAGGAGGAAGTGCTGGCCGCCGCCAAGGCAGACAGCAAGATCGCCGCACTGCTGGAGGGCAAGACCATTAAGAAAGAGATCTATGTGCCCGGCAAGCTGGTGAACTTTGTTGCCATCTAACGGCAATTACACGTTGTAATAAATCACAGACTTTGGACGGCCTCGGCAGTGCAGAACTGCCCCGGTCGTCCTGTATTTTTTGCCAAATTTGACCGAAAAGGGGATTTGTGCTATACTATTTTGCAGATTTTTACAGGATGTGAGTGTGTGAAGAAAATACTAAGCGTATTTTTGGCCGCTTTATTTGTGATCTGTACTGCGTTTGCCGCGCCTGTGACTGCCTCTGCCGCCGCCCGGCAGCATGTGGAGAATGCGCTGGAGACCTTGCAGACCAAGAACGGTTATATTCCCGGCAAGTCTGCCAAGGTGGTGGGTAACTGCTTTGGCTTTGTGTCCGCCGTGTGCAAAGAGTTGTACGGCGTGACCTACTATAATGAGCAAATGCGCGGCTCCTATCGCTATAATCATACGGGAAATTATTATACCGTGGCCAGCAAGACCTTTTCTGCCGCCACTACTGCTGCCAAGCAAAAGACGGTGGCCCGGCAAGTGATGGATTTTATTTTGGACAATGCGGCCGCCGGTGATGTGATCTCTTACGGCTGTGCCAACGACAGCACCCGCCACATGCATACCGCCATGGTACAGCATGTAGACACAGAGAAAATTCTCCTTTACCATTCCAACTACGCCAGTGGCAATTACACCCCTGCCGCCTGCCATGTGGACACCGTGTACTGGGACAGCTTTTTGGACAGTCCCAACACCAATATCAGGGAGAAAGACGGCGATGTGACCTCGCTGAATAAATTTTTCGGCGCGCCCATGAGTTGCGGCAACGGTATGGGCCTGTCCTTAAACCGTTACAGCAAGCTGACCGGCAAGTATTATTTGGACGAGAGCACCTTGGCGGCGCCGACCATTTCCACCGAGCGGAAAAGCTGCACCTCCATTCGCTACACCTGGGGTGTGGTGGACGGTGCGGAGCGCTATACATATTCCGTAACGGACACCAAGGGTAAGAAGGTGGTTAAATCCCGCACCACCAGCGAAACGGCTGCCACGGTTACCGGCCTGACCACCGGAGAGAAGTACACCTTTACTCTGGCTGCCAATGCCACAGACCGCAGCGGTCAAAGCGCCAGCAAAACCATCACCTGCCTGCCGCCGGCTCCGTCTAAGCCACGAGTCAGCGCCGGAGACGAGGGCGTGGCTGTCAGCTGGACCACCCGTGCCGATGTGGACGGCTATCAGGTGTTTCGCAGCACTGCGAAGAACGGCACCTTTGACCTGATTGCCACGGTGACGGATCCTGCACAGAATACTTATGTAGACGATGAGATCCAGGTGAATACCACCTATTATTATAAGGTGCGTCGTTATGTGTATATCAAGGACGGCAACGCTGCTTATTCCAATCGCTCAACTGTCACGGACGGTGTAGGCTTGCAGCTGGGTGTGCCCGGCAATATCACCACCACCCGCACCGGCACCACTGCCATTCGGATGAACTGGAAGCCCACGGAGCACGCGGTGCGCTACACCGTTGCCTATCGGTTAAAGGGCGGCAGAAAGTGGACTTATTTCAGCACCACCGCCTGCAACTATACCTTTAAGAATTTGAAGGTCAAGAGCACCTATCAGTTCCGGGTACAGGCCGTCAGCCCCTTTGGTGCCGGGGCATACAGTGCCACGGTGTCCAAGCAAGCGTTGCCCCCAACCCCCGGCAGTGTGAAAGTGCAGCGGATCAGCGCCAAGTCTGCCAAGGTCAGCTGGAGCAAGTCCCAGGGCTTTACCGGCTATTACATTCTCCGTTCCACGGATAAGAAATTTAAGAAGAATGTAAAGAAGATCACCGTGAAGAGCAACAAGGCGCTGAGCTATACAGACAAATCCGTGAAAAAGGGTACCCGCTATTATTACAAGGTCTGTCGCTATACCGGCAAGACCGGCGGCAGCTATTCCAAGGCAGTCAGCGTAAAAATCTGATTTTGCGGCAAAAAAGGCGGTGAGACATGGCCTTTTTGTAAGTATTTAGACATTTTTTGATATTATGCTTGACAATCCGTCGGTTATTGTTTATAATCTTTGCGGATATGAAAAGAGTATTCAAATACCCCTGCCAAACAGGTCGGAGGGAGGGAATTTAATGAGCCAGGTTAGAGTTAAAGAGAACGAATCTCTTGACAGCGCACTGCGTCGCTTTAAGCGTCAGACTTCTCGTGACGGTATCATCCAGGAAGTCCGCAAAAGAGAGCATTATGAGAAGCCCTCTGTTGCCCGCAAAAAGAAGAGCGAGGCTGCTCGTAAAAGAAAGTACAAATAAGCTACATATTATTTGTGGGAGCGTTTCGTTACGCTCCCGTTTCTTTTTTACGGAGGTAAGAAAATGAAAAAAATTCTTGTGATGAACGGCCCCAATTTGAACTTGACCGGTATTCGCAAAAAGAATGTGTACGGCGACGAGACCCTGGAGGATATTAACCGGGAGCTGGCCGCTTATGGCGAGGACAAGGGCGTGCAGGTGGATTTTTACCAGAGCAACCACGAAGGCGCGCTGATTGACAAGATCCATGCCAGCCGCACCGACTATGACGGCGTGGTGCTCAATGCAGGCGCTTACACCCATTATTCTTACGCCATGCGGGACGCGATTGAGGCAGTGCAGGACTTTACCCCCTATGTGGAGGTGCACATGAGCGATATTCACCAGCGGGAGAATTTTCGCCGGATTTCCGTGCTGACTCCGGTGTGCGTGAAGCAAATTTGCGGTTTTGGCAAAGACAGTTACAAAATGGGTATTGATTTATTATTGGAAATACTGTAAAATATCTTTGTTATGTATTACAGATTACTTTTGGAGGTAAACTTATATGGTATCAGCAGGTGATTTCAGAAACGGCGTAACCTTTGAAGAGGACGGCAATGTGCTCCAGGTTGTGGAGTTCCAGCATGTAAAGCCCGGTAAAGGCGCCGCTTTTGTTCGTACAAAGGTAAAGAATGTGATTACCGGTTCCGTGGTGGAAAAGAGCTACAACCCCACCGCCAAGTTCCCCACCGCTTACATTGAGCGCAAGGAAATGGTGTATTCCTACAACGACGACGGCCTGTATTATTTTATGGACCAGGAGACTTTTGATATGGTGCCGGTGAACGGTTCCGATCTGTCCGATAACTTCAAGTTCGTAAAGGAGAACGACATTTGCCGTATCCTGTCCTACAAGGGCAAGGTATTCGGTGTGGAGCCGCCCACCTTTGTGGTGCTGGAGGTTACCAAGACCGAGCCGGGCATTAAGGGCAACACCGCCACCAACACTTTGAAGCCCGCCACCGTTGAAACCGGCGCAGAGATCCGCGTACCGCTGTTTATTAACGAGGGCGACAAAATCCGCGTAGATACCCGCACCTGCGAGTATATGGAAAGAGCATAAACCCCAATAACAATATTTTGTAAAGGAGATCGCACGATGGATACAACGGAGAGCCTGGGCTACCTGAAGGGCCTGCTGGACGGCATGGACTTGGATGAGTCCAAAAAAGAGACCAAGATTTACAGAGCCATGATCGGCGTACTGGAGAACTTGGCAGAAGATGTGAACGACCTGACCGACGGCGTAGAGATGATGGCAGATCAGCTGGACGCTGTGGACGAGGATCTGGGCGATGTGGAGGAGTACCTCTACGGTGACGAGGACGACGATGACTGCGACTGCGGTTGCTGCGATGACGACGAGGACGAGTGCCAGGAGTTTGAGATCGAGTGCCCCGCTTGCCACGAGACCTTTGTGGTAGATGAGGACACCGTGTTGGACGGCTCTATGGAGTGCCCTGCCTGCGGCGAGACCCTGGAGTTTGAGGTCAGCTGTGAGGACGACGAAGACGAGGACGAGGACGCCGATCAGGACTGATCTAAGCAGAAAAAACGGACCCGAAGCGGTTTTGCCGCCTTGGGTCCTTGTTTTTTGGTATAATTTTGTGAAAATAAGCCCTGCCGCTTGGCAGGGCTTTTGTTTTATCCGTGTACATGCACGGTAAAATTCTTATGGCAATGGGGGCAGTTGACGGTGTGCTTGCCTTTTTTACGAGGTAGGCGCAGCACCGCTTTGCAACCGGGACATTTCTTAAACACATGGGTTTTGCGGAACATCCATTTGTCTCGCAGCAGACGGCCCTCTCGCCGTATGGGGGCGGTTAGTGCCAGCCAGCGGGCGTTCTCGCGCTGCCGAGCGGCAATGTTGCGTGAGAAGGAACGGAAAATGGCATAGATCAGCACCGCCAGGGAGAGCACCCACAGTACGGTATAGACCGGGCGGGACACCCGGGCCAAGGCACTGCCCGTTACCACCAAAATCAGGTAGATGACCAGGAGGGCTTTATACAGGGCGTCTATGCCGTAGCGACCGATCATGCTCTGCTGCATTTTATAGCCCATTTGCTTGAGTTTTTCTTTCATAAACCGGATTGTCCTTTCCAACTTTTTACAGTTATGCACCGGCAGCGGAACCGTGGGCCTGACCAAAGGCGCTGTTGCCGTTTTGACCGTTGCTGTAACCATATTGACCGTTTTCGCTTTGGTCGTCGTTTTGGTCGTCGTTTTGGTCGTCGTTTTGGTCATTGCTTTGGTCATTGCTTTGGTTGCCGTCTGCGCTTTGGCTGTAACTGTACGCATTGCCCGGCGATACATCGTAGTGCTGGTATTGAGTGCTCCAACTCACCAAGGAGGTGATTCCCAAAATCACCAGGCGGATGATAAAGATCGCCAGTGCTATGCGCAGAATGGTCAGCAGGCAGCCCCCTTGCCGGCGCACAGGGCGGCGTTGCTGCCGATGGGTGCCGGTGTTGCCTGCGCCGGCGGTGTAGGCGGAGAAGTCAAAGAACGAGAACGGGTCAAAACCGAAGCCCATAGGGTTGATCCCCTGGCGAATGCTGTTGTAGGCGCTTTGGTAATTGGCGTTATTTGGCTCTCGGTTCACGGCAATGCGAATGTTTGCCATAGCTTTTTCCTGATCGCCGTAGCCCATATAGGCCAAAGCGGCCAGATAGTACCAGCGGGTATCGCTCTTGTCCATATTGCCCAGCAGGTTAATGGCCTGTGCATATTGACCGTGGTTGATAAAGTTCACCACGGCGGTATAGTAATCGCTGCCGGCGTCTGCGCTGCGGCGACTGCCGGTAGAAGTGCTGTCGGCGGTGTTGCCGTTCTTAATGGCGTCAAAGGCGGCGTTTACCTCTGCCATCTTGGCCTCGGCCACACGATCCCCTGGGTTTAGATCCGGGTGGTATTTTTTGGCCAGGCGCTTGTAGGCTTGGGTGCATTCCGCCAAATCGGCACCGTTGGGCACGCCCAGCACCTGATAAGGATTTTGTGTCATACTGCCTCGCTTATTTTCTTAAATTGCTTCTACTATACCACGGATTTTTGACGAATTTGTGACCAAATGAAGAAGAAAATCCCCCCACTTGTAAAGGATTTGTAAACCCGCATGGAAAAAGGGGATGGTTTTTGCCCGGTTTGTCTTGTATTTGGGACCAAAATTTGGTAAACTGGGGGTGTAAATTACAGAAAAGGGGTTTTTCTATGTTCAGTCCGATTTTGCTGACCATCGGTGACAACATAGACAAGGCGTTTTATGCTTTCGATCTGTGGGTGTTTCGGTTCTTCGGCTCCATGCAGTGCGGGTTTTTGACCGGCGTTGCCAAGTTCTTTACCGCCTTTGGGGACGAGAATTTTACCATTCCCATTGTGGTGCTGTCTGTGGTACTGTGCTTTTTTAAGCGCACCCGCAAGTATGGTTTTTCTATTTTATTTGCCGTGATCATCGGTACGCTGATTACCAATGTGATCGCCAAGCCAATGGTGCTGCGGATCAGACCGTACAACACTTTGCAGCACAACGCGGATTACTGGTCCTGGTATATCGGCGCCGGGGCGCTGAGCGAGAGCGATTACAGCTTTCCCTCCGGCCACACCACCTCTGCCGTAGAGGTAGCTACTGCGCTGTTCCTGTGCTTTAAGAGCGATAAAAAGAAAATTGCCTGGTTGTTCCCCTGTGTGGCTCTGTGCACCATGGGCTCCCGTGTGTACTTGATGGTGCATTACGCCACCGATGTGCTGGGCGGTCTGCTGGTGGGCGTGGTCGCCGCCGTTTTGGGCTACCTGCTGATGAAGCTGGTGATGAAGAGCAAGGGCCTGGAGAAGGTGGATGCTGCCAAGCTGTTCAAAAAGGTGCCCGGCAAGGTGGGCTTTGCCTGCATCGGTGTGGCGGTTCTTGGTATTTTCCTGTATGCGTTTATTCCCTCCCTCAGCGAAGGAGGCGCAGACACCCAGCGTTGCGCCTATGTAGGGGACTACAAGTGCTACAACGCCGCCAAGGTGGACGATGAGAAGTATCCGCCTATTGACGGCAAGGAATACTGTAAGATTCACTGGAAAGCGCTGTCCGGCGTAAAGGAGTAAAGCCATGCCTTTTATTGAAGTAAAGACCACAGAGGATTTGTCCGCCGTGGCAGCGGAGCTGAAAAGCGCATTGGGCGACGCCATTACCGCCATTCCCGGCAAAAGCGAAAGTTGGCTGATGGTAAACCTGGTAGGCGAACAAAAAATGTACTTTCAGGGCAGTGACGCGCCCTGCGCCCTGTTCTCTGTGTCCATTTTCGGTACGGCAACGGACGACGCCTACGATGACCTGACCGGCCGGCTGTGCGCCATTGCCCAGCAGTATTTGCAGGTGCCGCCGGAGCGTACCTATGTGCGCTACCGAGAGGTGGATCACTGGGGCTACAACAACTTTAATTTCTGAGCATGAAGCGCTGCGGGCAACTGCGGCGCTTTTGTTAGGATAAATTTGTGTTAAATCTCATAAGATTTCTGTACAAGAAGCTGCGGGTCTGTTACAATAGAAAAAACGATTGGGGAGGCAATACAGTATATGAATTTGATTATTGAAATACTCAAGGCCATTGTGCTGGGTGTTGTAGAGGGCATTACCGAGTGGTTGCCTATCAGCTCCACCGGCCACATGATCCTGGTGGACGAATTTTTGCACCTGAATGTGACACCTCAGTTCAAGGAGATGTTCCTGGTGGTGATCCAGCTGGGCGCCATTTTGGCCGTAGTGGTGCTGTACTGGCACAAGCTGTGGCCTTTTGGTATAGAAAACAAGCGCATTGTGCCCAAGAAAGACATTTGGCAAATGTGGTTCAAGGTGCTGGTCAGCTGCGTGCCGGCTGCCGTAGTGGGCGTGCTCTTTGACGATAAGCTGAACGCGCTGTTTTACAACTGGCAGACTGTGGCAATTATGCTCATTCTCTTTGGTGTCTTCTTTTTGGTGGTGGAAACCTGGAACAAAGGCAAAACCGCCAAGATCCATTCCATTGGCGAGTTGACTTATACTTCTGCGCTGATCATTGGTGCTTTTCAGTTGATCGCAGCTGTGTTCCCGGGCACTTCCCGCAGCGGCGCTACCATTTTGGGCGCCATTCTCATTGGCGTGTCCCGCACGGTGGCGGCAGAGTACACTTTCTTTTTGGCGGTGCCGGTGATGTTCGGCGCCAGTGCGCTGAAGCTGGTCAAGTTCGGCTTCCACTTTACCTCTGCCGAGGCCATCTTGCTGGCCGTGGGTATGATTGTGGCTTTTGTAGTATCCATTTTGACCATCAAGTTCCTGATGGGGTATATTAAAAAGCACGACTTTAAGGCTTTTGGCTGGTATCGAATTGTTTTAGGTGCAGCTGTGATCTTATACTTTGTGCTGGCGCGGTAATTACGATCTTCGCCGCAGGTGAAAACCTGCGGCTCAGACCGTCGATAAAGCGGCTAAACCGCGCCGGTTATAAAGAATGAAGCAGAGGTTTTGTAGGGCAGGGGCTTGCTCCTGCCGCAGGTATTTGCAATCACCGGCGATTTGAAAAAATGGCTTGAACATTGAGTTCAAGCCATTTTTGGCGCTTTTCGTCTTTTGTTCGAGAGCAGTACGGTGTACGGCACCCGCTCACAAAATACGAAATTTATCTCACTTTCTCGAAGTCTGCCAGCGTGCAGAAATTTGTAATTAAATTTTTTCTGCACGCTGTGCCGCAGGTGAAAACCTGCGGCTTTTTTGTGCTCTGCGGTGGCAATTCCTGCGGAAATATGCTATACTGAAGGATGAAATTCAGAGACTTTGGAGCAAGGTATGGCAGAAGCGTATGAGAATTTGGCCGGTCGGGTGGAGGAGATCGTTTACCGCAACCCGGACAACGGCTATACCGTACTGCAACTGAATACAGGCGAGGCCAACGGGGACGGCGAGACCGTGGCCGGTGAAATGCCCCCCATCAGCGAGGGGGAGGAGGCGGTGTTCCGCGGTCAGTGGACCATGCACCCTCGCTTTGGCCGCCAATTTAAGGCGGTACAGGTAACGGTAACCCTGCCTAAGGATGCCTCCGGCATTTTGCAATACCTGTCCGGCGGGATTATTAAGGGCATCGGACCCTCTACGGCCACTAAGATTGTAGAGGCTTTTGGTGCCGAAAGCTTGCAGGTGATCGAGAAGGAGCCGGAGCGACTGGCAGAGCTAAAGGGCATCAGCCGCAGTATGGCCAAGAAGATCAGCCGGGAGTACAAAAATCAGTTCTCCTCCCGCCAGGCGCTGGAAGCGCTGGCCGGGATGGGCTTTACACAGGGAGAGGCGTTTAAGGCTTTTTCCTTTTTTGGGCCGGAAGCACCGGAGATCCTGGCGGAGAACCCCTATGCCTTTGTGATCACCGGCAACGATCAGGGCATTCCCTTTGAGCGGGCCCAGGAGATCGCAGAGGAGCTGCCCCAGGCACCGGACCCATCCTATCGGGATCAGGCAGCGGTGATCTATGTGGTGCAGTATAATTTGAAGAACGGCCATACCTGCCTGCCCCGGCGCAAGGTGATCCAGACAGCGGTGACTGGGTTGGATATGACCGAGGAACGGGCAGAGATGGCGTTGGACAACGCCTTGGAGGCACGCCAATTGGTGCAAGAACAGATGGACGGACAGCCGTTTTTGTTTTTGCCCCATATTTATGAGGCGGAGCAGGGGATTGGACAGCGAATCCGCGTGATGACCCAGTACCCGCCCCGGGAGTGCGAAATCTTCACTTCCGAGATCCTGGCCTATGAGGGCGCTAATGGCATTGAGCTGGACGAGAAGCAGCGCCGAGCCATTGAAATCGCTACCCAAAAGGGCCTGCTGATTTTGACCGGCGGCCCGGGTACCGGCAAGACCACAACTGTAAAAGGCATTATTGCCATGATGAAGAACCGGGGGCTGCGGGTGGCGCTGGCGGCGCCTACCGGTCGGGCTGCCCAGCGCATGACGGAGCTCACCGGCAGCGAGGCCAAGACCATTCACCGCCTGCTGGAGACCGAGCGACGGGATGGGGAGCCGGAGCCGACCTTTGTTCATAATTTGCGCAATCCGCTGGATTTGGACGCAGTGATTGTGGACGAGCTTTCCATGGTAGATGTGCTGCTCTTTTCCGCGCTTTTAGACGCGCTGCCGTTGCATTGCCGCCTGATTTTGGTAGGCGATGTGGATCAGCTGCCGCCGGTAGGGGCAGGCAATGTGCTGTCCGATTTGATCGCCGGTGGACGGATCGACGTGATCAGCCTGGATAAAGTTTTTCGCCAGGCGCAGAAAAGCCGTATCGTCACCAATGCGCACCGGGTGGTGGCCGGTAAAATGCCGGAGTTGGACTGCAATACCCCGGACTCGGACTTCTTTTTCTTAAATACAGCGTCCGTTTATGCAGTGCCTCGCAAGGTAGTGGAGCTGGTGACCCGGCGAATTCCTGCCGGTTACGGAATGGACAGCATAAAGGATATTCAGGTGCTGTGCCCCTCTCGCAAAGGGGCTGCCGGTACCGCATACCTAAATGCCCAATTGCAGGCGGCGTTGAACCCGCCGGACAAGCATAAGGCAGAGCTGGTGACGATGGGTCGCACGCTGCGGGAGGGCGACCGGGTCATGCAGATCAAAAACAACTATGATGTGCCCTGGTTTAAGAAAAACGGCGACAGCGGTGCCGGGGTGTTTAACGGCGATATTGGTATTCTTACCCGCATAGATCGGGGGCAGGATATTCTGAATGTGCGGTTCGACGACCGGGAGGCCATGTATTCCCTGCAAAATGCGGACCAGCTGGATTTGGCCTACGCCATGACTGTGCATAAGAGCCAAGGCTCGGAGTTCTCCGCCGTGGTGATGCCCACCATTGGTGCATCGCCCAAACTGTGCTATCGCAATTTGTTTTATACCGCCCTGACCCGTGCCAAGTCCCTGCTGATCCTGGTGGGTACGCGGGAGAGCATACAGGCCATGGTGGAGAATGATAAAAAAATGCTGCGGTACAGCGGGCTTGTTCATTTTTTATCTGTTGACAATGACGGTGGGATACAGTAGCATATAGAAAAGCGATTTTTGTTTAGGACGGATGTTTATGTTTGGATATGATTTGGGCATTGATCTGGGTACCACCAATATTGTCATTGGTGTGCCCGGCAAGGGCATACGGCTGGATGAGCCGGCCTATGTGGCCTATGATGAGGAAAAAGAGAAGGTACTGTACGCCGGTAAGCGTGCCTATTTCTTAGAGGGGCGCGAGCCGGAGGGCCTGCGTGTGGAGCGGCCCATTCTCTCCGGCGTGGTGGGTCACTATGAGCTGGCCCAGCAGATGATGCGCCATTTTATCAATAAAGTGATCGGCAACAGCCTGTTTAAGCCTCGTGTGGTGGTGTCTGTGCCGGCCATGCACACGGATGTGGAGAAGCGCACCATTGTGTCCGTGATGATCCACGCCGGTGCCCGTTCCGTGTGTCTGGTGGAGGAACCTTTGTGCGCTGCCTTTGGTGCCGGGATCGACCCCATGCAGCCCTCCGGCGCCTTTGTGATTGACCTGGGCGGCGGCACGGTGGACATGGCTGTGATCAGCCAGGGCGCCATGAGCCAGTCCGAGTCCCTGAAAGTCGGGGGCAACGACCTGGATGCGGAGATTGTCAAGTTCCTGCGAGAGGTGCACAACGTGGCTGTTGGTCTGCGCACCGCAGAGGAGATTAAGCGCACGGTGGCCTGTGCTCTGCCCAGAGAGGAAGATGTAACCACCTATGCGAAGGGGCAGGACCTGCTTACCGGTTTGCCTCGGGAGGTGGAGATCAGCGGCAACGCTCTGTATTTGGCGCTGCAACCGTATTTTGAGACGGTGGCGGAGCACGCCGGGGCGCTGTTTGAGCGCACCTCACCCCAGTTGGTAACAGACATCGGCAATACCGGCGTTTTGCTTACCGGCGGCGGTGCCAATATTTGCAATATGGATCGTCTGTTTTCGGACGCACTGGGCGGCGTGCCGGTGCGTAAGGCCGCGGACGAAATGCACTGCGTGGCCAAGGGCTGCGTGGTGGCGCTGGAAAAAATGCATCTTTTGGATCAGTACGGCTATCGGTATCAGACCAAAGAAGATGCCCATATTCGCTGATGGTTCGGTTTGCCAAGTGGCACCCGTTGGTGCAGTTCTGTTTCTTTTTGTGCGTATTGCTTCTCACTTGCCTGAGCCGACACCCGGTGCCGGTGGCGTTGTCTCTGCTGGGCGCGGCGGTGTACCTGCTGCTGACGGACGGCCGCCGCAGTCTGCGCAGCCTTTTGTGCGTGCCGGTGCTGGTGGCGCTGGTGGGCGGTTTTAACTTTTTGTTTGCCCACTGGGGCGTTACGGTTCTCTTTAGCCGGGGCGACACCCAGTTTACTTTGGAAAGCCTGATTTACGGCTGCTTCCAGGGGGGCATATTCGCCGGGGTGGTGCTGTGGCTGGCGGTGTTTGGCCACGTGCTGGGCAGCGATCGGCTGCTGGCGGTTACCGGTCGAGCGGCGCCCCGCTTTTCTCTTTTGTTTTCTATGACTTTAGGGTGTATTGCCCGCTTTCGGGAGAATGCACGGCAAATCCGCCTGGCTCGTGCCGGTGCGGGACTGGCGAAAGAAAAGCCCCTGCACGAGGCACTGGATCAGTTTTCTACGCTGGTCACCTTGTCCCTGGAGGGGAGTATGACCACGGCGGACGCTATGCGCGCCCGGGGCTACGGCAAGGGGCGTCGTCGGGTGTACGATCCGTTTATATTTGGTGTGGCGGACGGCGTAGAGTTGGCCGTGGTGCTCCTGCTGAGTATCACGGTGCTGGCGGTGGCGCTCACCGGCGGCCTTACTTTCTATTTTGACCCGCAGCTGGAATGGGTCACCCTGTCTCCCTTAGGGGCGGCGGCAGCGGGCTTGCTTTGTTTTTGCCCGACGATCTCAAATGTAGGGGAGGCACTGCAATGGCGGCGATTGAAGCGGAAAAACTGAATTTCACTTACCCGGACGCCGACAGAGCGGCACTTTCCGATGTAACCTTTTCCATTCCGTTCGGCGGCTTTTATTTGCTGATGGGACCATCAGGCAGCGGCAAGAGCACTTTACTGCGGCTGCTGCAAGGGGAGATCGCGCCTCACGGTGCTTTGAGCGGGCAGCTGCACTGTGACAGCCCGGCAGGTTTCGTTTTTCAAAATCCACAGGACAGTTTAGTCACGGACAGTGTGCAGCGGGAGCTGGCGTTCTCACCGGAGCACGTCGGGCTGGACGGTGCTGCCGTATCGCGGCGGGTGGGGGAGTGTGCCGCATTCTTCCATTTGGAGCCGCTGATGGAGCGCACCACTGCCTCTTTGTCCGGTGGGGAACAGCAACTGCTGTCCCTGGCGGCAGCTATGACCGGCTCGCCTCGGGTGCTTTTGCTGGACGAGCCTTGTGCGGCGCTGGATCCGGCGGCGGAAGAAAAATTTTTGCAGGTGCTGCTGCGGCTGAACCGCGAGTTGGGCGTAACGGTGCTGATGAGTACCCATACCCCCGGCGCAGCTTTGGCACAGGCGGACGGCGTGCTGTTGCTTAACGCCGGGCGCTGCACCTGTTATGACGATCCCCATGCCTTTGCTCGTGCCTTGCGGCAAAGCGGCGACCCCATGTTGCAGGCGCTGCCGGTGGGGGCAATCCTGTTTGACGAAGTACCGCTGACGGTGCGGGAGGCCCAGCCTTTGGCCGCCCATCTGCGGTGCAAGCCGGCGCCTGCACCCCAACCTGCAGGCAAGTCGGTATTGACCTTAAAAGAGATTTGCTTTGCTTATGAGAAAAAGAGCGCCGATGTACTCTTTCGCCTGTCCCTGACCTTAACGGCAGGCAAGTGCTATGGTATTGTAGGCGCCAACGGCAGCGGCAAGAGCACCCTGCTGGGGGTGATGGCCGGTGTGTTGAAGCCCTACGCAGGCAAGGTACAGCGCCCGGTGCCCACGGCCTTGCTGCCCCAAACGGTGCAGTATCTGTTTACCCGGGACCGGGTAGATCAGTTGGTGCAGGCGGAAACATTGCAGCACCTGGGCATTGCGCACCTGGCCGCCCGGCACCCGCTGGATCTGTCCGGCGGCGAAAGCCGACTGGTGGGGCTGGGCATGGTGCTGGATACCGGCGCCGATACGCTGCTGCTGGATGAGCCTACCGCTGGGTTGGACGCCGGTGCAAAAGCGCAGCTGGGTGCCCGGTTACGCCACTTGTGCGCTACCGGTAAAACGGTGGTGTTGGTGACGCACGATCTGGATTTTGCCGGTACTTACAGTGATGAAGCGGCCTTCCTGTGCAACCGGGTGGTGACCCAGCCACGGCCTCGGCGGTCATTCTTTGCCGGCATGGAGCTGTACACCACCGGTGTGCGCCGGGTGACCTGCCGTGCGCTGCCGGACGCCGTATCGCCGGAGGACCTGATTCTATGAAGCGGGTATTGCTGACCTTGTTGTTTTTGGTTTTGCCGGTGCTGCTGGTGGTGTGGCAGGTGTGCTTTGCAGACACCACCTCTTGGTACTTGGTGGCGGCGGTTTTGCTGCTGCTCAGTGCGCTGCCGTTCTTTTTGCATCTGGAGCGGAAGCCGATCTCTGCCCGAGAGATGGCGCTGCTGTCCGTCTTAACGGCGCTGGCGGTGGTCAGCCGGGCCGTGTTTTATCTGATCCCTCAGGTGAAGCCCATTGCCGCGGTGGTGATCGTGGCCGGTATGTGTCTTGGTCCCTTTTCCGGTTATATGGTGGGGGCGCTGTCCGCTTTTTTGTCTAACTTCCTGTTTGGGCAAGGCATATGGACCCCCTTTCAAATGGTGGCGCTGGGATTGGTGGGGCTGCTGGCCGGCATGCTGCTGCGCCCCGGACGGGTGAACCGCTGGGTGCTGGCGTTGGTGGGCTTCTTTTTAGCTACAGTGGTGTACGGCCTGGTGGTGGATTTGAGCACGGTTTTAATGACGGTGACGGACTTTACTTGGCCTGCGGTGCTGGCAGTGTATGCCTCCGGCGCACCTTTTGATTTGGTGTTTGGCGGGTCTACCGCAGTCTTTCTGGTGCTGTTTGGTACGCCATTGGAGCAAAAAATTACCCGTCTGCAACGAAAATATGGCCTGCTGGAGCGTAAAGCCACCGCAGGAGATAAGGAGAATTGCCATGAATAAAACGATTATAGACAAGCTGGCACGCTTTGCCCAGACCAGTGCGATTATCGGTCTGTGCCTTTTGGGCATTTGTCCCGCTTTTGGCATTATGGCTATGGTAGTGCCGGCGGTGTTTAAGCAAAAGGGCGCGAAGCTGACAGAGGAAAATCAACAGCTGTGCCACAGAGCGCAAATCATGGGCGTGGTATCTTTGGTGCTGTTTGTGATTGATGTGATCCTCGCTTCAATCTTGTATGCTAAGTTCAAATAATCTAAGGCATTAAGAAAAGCGGAGGTGCGTTTTGCACCTCCGCTTCTTCTATATACACTTATTATAAAATCAGTCCGGGTAACCGTTGGGGTTCTGCTTTTGCCAGCGCCAGGAGTCCTCGCACATTTCTTCCAGCGAGCGGGTAGCCTGCCAGCCCAGTTCACGCTTCGCCTTGGAGGGGTCGCAGTAGCAGGTGGCAATATCGCCGTCCCGGCGGGGTTTGATTTCATAGGGAATGTCCACGCCGTTGGCCTTTTCAAAGGCCTTGACCACATCCAGCACACTGTAACCGATGCCGGTGCCCAGATTGTAGATAAACAGGCCTTGATCCTTTTCCAGCTTTTCCACTGCCTTTACATGACCCAGTGCCAGATCTACCACATGAATATAGTCCCGTACGCCGGTGCCGTCCGGGGTGGGGTAGTCGTTACCAAACACGCCCAGCTTCTTCAGCTTACCTACAGCCACTTGGGTAATGTAGGGCATCAGGTTGTTGGGAATGCCGTTGGGATCCTCGCCCATGGTGCCGCTCTTGTGGGCGCCGATGGGGTTAAAGTACCGCAGCAGGCAAATGCTCCAGCTGGGATCGCTCACATACAGATCCTGGAGAATGCACTCGATCATATACTTGGTGCGCCCGTAGGGGTTGGTGACCCCACCGATCTCCATATCCTCGGTAAAGGGGGCAATGTTGTTCATGCCGTACACTGTGGCAGAGGAGCTGAAGATGATCTTTTTGCAGCCGTGGTGGCGCATCACATCCAGCAGTACCAGGGTGCCGTTTACATTGTTATCAAAGTATTCCAGAGGCTTGTGTACGCTCTCGCCCACGGCCTTCAGCCCGGCAAAGTGAATGACGCAGTCAATGTCCTCTGTCTCAAAGACTTTGTTCAGACCCTCTCGGTCCCGAATGTCGCATTCGTAGAACTTAAAGTCCCGATCCACCAGCGCGCGGATCCGATCCAGCGACGAGTGCTTGCAGTTGTAAAAATTATCCAGGATTACCACATCCTGGCCTGCGTTGATTAACTCCACGCAGGTGTGAGAGCCGATATAACCGGCGCCGCCTGTTACAAGTACAGCCATCTTTTTTCCTCCTTAGTTGTGGGGTTCTTTCTTGAAACTTCATTATATACCCCTTTGCCGCCAAAGTAAATAAGAAAGTTGCAGTTTTCTCTGTGGGCATGGACGGTTTTTGTTCGGTTTTGATCTTGTCAAGCCAATTATACAACCTGTACACCGGCGAAAATGCGCAAAAAGCCCGACACCACGCCAAAAAGTATAAGCACATTTTACAAAGAGTAATAAATGTACGGAAATTTTAACCAAATTCCTTGCGCTTTTTAGACGATTTTTTTACATTTTGGTCTTCAAATTCGCCGGAACCCTGTTTACTTTTGAGAAACGGGGGTGTAAAATGAGCAATGGAAATAAGGATTGATTGGAGGTGACGGCGTTGCTGCTGAAAACCGATGTGGCAAGTAAATTGATCGAAGAACTGAATACGGAAACGGTGTTCAGTCTGTTTGGCGGCAAGCTCAAGATCGACGAGGGCACAGTCGTCAGCTGGATCATTATGGCGGTGTTCCTGATCGCCGGTATTTTGCTCACCCGTGGACTGAAGGTGGAGGGCAAGCTCTCCAAGCGCCAGCTGTTTATTGAAATGTGCGTAGACAAAATGCGCACATTCTTCCACAACGTTATGGGCCCGGACGGGGATCGTTACATTCCTTGGATGATGACGGTAGCCGTTTATATCGGTGCCTGCAATATGTGCGGCATCTTCGGCTTTAAGTCTCCTACCAAGGAACTGAATGTAACCGTAGGTCTGGCGCTGACCAGCATTATCCTGGTTCAGTACGCCGGTATTCATAAAAAGGGTACGAAGGGATGGCTTAAGTCCTTTGCGAAGCCGGTACCCATTGTACTGCCCATCAATTTGTTGGAGCTGATCATCAAGCCCATGTCTCTTTGCTTCCGACTTTTCGGCAACATCATCGGCGCTTTCATTATTATGAAGCTGATCGAATCGGTGGTGCCGGTAGCAATTCCGGTGGCATTGAGCCTTTACTTTGATATTTTCGATGGTTTTATCCAGGCGTATGTGTTCGTCTTTTTGACCTCACTGTACATTCAGGAAGCCATTGAAGATTAAATAGAACTTTTACAGAAAAGGAGAAATTTATCATGACAGTAGCAATCGCAGCGGCAATCGCCGTACTTACAGGTGTAGCAGCAGGTCTTGGCATCGGCCTTGCAACCGGTAAGGCAGTAGACGCCATCGCTCGTCAGCCCGAGGCTGCCGGTGACATTCGTACCGCTCTGATCCTGGGCTGCGCCCTGGCAGAGGCAACGGCTGTTTACGGTCTGGTTATCGGTATTTTGATCATCTTCATTATGAAATAACCGAGAAAATCCACAAGCAGAAAGGAAGCAGTGTCTATGCTGTCATTAGACTGGAATCTGCTCTTTACCGTGATCAACCTGGTGATCTTCTATATCCTGATGAAGAAATTTGTCTGGAACAAGGTGCTGGGCGCCATGGATAAACGGCAGTCCATGATAGACCAACAATTCAAAGACGCCGACGAGGATCGTCGAGCCGCAGGCGCTCTGAAAACAGAATATGAGGGTCGCTTAGCCGGTGCAGACGAGGAGTCGGCACGCTTGATTGCAGACGCAAAGGTCACTGCCAAAGCCAAAGCTGACAAGATCGTAGACCAGGCCAAGCTCACCTCCGACAAGATGGTACGCGACGCGCACCAGACCATCGAGCATGAGCGCAATGAGGCACTTCAGTCCGTTAAGCATGACATTGCTGCACTGGCAATGGACGCTGCGGCCAAGGTGGTGTCTAAAGAGGCGTCTGAGCTGGATAACAGCGCGATCTATGACGATTTTCTGGCGGGGCAGGACGGCGGTGATCCGGTATGACCGTAACCGCACAGAATTATGCGCTGGTGCTGGGGGAACTGAATCTGGACGAACAGCAGATCAAAGCAGCAGAAACCTTGCTGCGTGAAAATCCGCTGCTCACCCAGGTGCTCTCTGATCCCAGAGTGCGCTTTGCAGAGAAGGAAAAGTGCCTGGACCGTATTTTTACGCCGCCCTTTTCCTCCTTTATGAAGGTGCTTTGCAAACATGAGCGCGTGTATGCACTGACAGAGATTTTTGAGGCCTATCAGGATCTGTGCCGCCAAAAAGCGGGCACGGTTCAGGCGCAGTTGCTCTGCGTGGAGCCGCCCAGTGCGGAACAGACAGAGAAAATGCGCGCGTTTGTGAAGCAAAAATTCGGTGCCGCCAATGTGGAGCTGGACATTGCGGTACAGCCGGACTTGTTGGGCGGGTTTATTCTGCGCTGCGGCGACTGTGAATATGACCGCTCCGTAAAGGGCAAGTTAGATAAATTACAGCAAAAACTGACTGGGGAAGTGAAGTAATGGCAGCAATCAGTTCGGATCAGATCGTATCCATTCTCCGCGAGGAGATCACCAATTACGACTTTAACCAAAATGACGAGGAAGTGGGCAAGGTTGTTCGCGTAGGCGACGGCATTGCCACCATTTACGGTATGAACCACGCCATGTACGGCGAGATCGTGGTGTTTGACTCCGGGGTCAAGGGCATGGTCCAGGATATTAAGGAGAACCAGATCGGTTGCATCCTGTTTGGCCAGGATAGCGAGATCCACGAGGGCTCTACCGCTGTGCGTACCCATAAGCGTGCCGGCGTGCCGGTAGGCGAGGGCTTTATTGGCCGTATTGTCAACGCTTTGGGCGAGCCCATCGACGGCAAGGGCGAGATCCAGTCCGACGACTACCGCCCGGTTGAAGAACCGGCACCCTCCATTGTGGATCGGCAGTCGGTAGATACCCCTTTGGCTACCGGTATTCTGTCCATTGACTCTATGTTCCCCATTGGGCGTGGCCAGCGTGAGTTGATCATCGGCGACCGCCAGACCGGTAAGACCTCCATTGCCATTGACACCATCTTGAACCAAAAGGGCAAGGATGTGATCTGCGTTTATAACGCCATCGGTCAAAAGGCGTCTACCGTGGCAAAGCTGGTGCATACGCTGGATAAGTACGGTGCTTTGGATTATACCATCGTGGTGTGCTCCACTGCTTCCGACCCGTCCTCTCTACAATATATTTCTCCCTATTCCGCCACCGCAATGGCAGAATACTTTATGTACAAGGGCAAGGACTGCTTGATCGTGTACGATGATCTGAGCAAGCACGCAGTGGCTTACCGTGCGCTGTCCCTGCTGCTGGAAAGAAGTCCCGGCCGTGAGGCTTATCCCGGCGATGTGTTCTATTTGCACTCCCGGCTGCTGGAGCGTTCCAGCCGACTGTCCGACAAGTTGGGCGGCGGCTCTCTTACCGCTCTGCCTATTATTGAAACCCAGGCAGGCGACCTTTCCGCCTACATTCCCACGAATGTGATTTCCATTACAGACGGCCAGATTTTCTTGGAGAGCGACCTGTTCTTCAGCGGTCAGCGCCCGGCTGTAAATGTAGGTCTGTCCGTATCCCGTGTAGGTGGTGCAGCCCAGACCAAGGCTATGAAGAAGGCCGCCGGTTCTCTGCGTATCGACCTGGCTCAGTTCCGTGAGATGGAAGTGTTTACCCAGTTTTCCTCAGATCTGGACGATGAAACCAAGGCCAGTCTGACCTACGGCAAGGGCTTGATGGAGCTGTTAAAGCAGCCACTGTGTCACCCGCTGTCTCTGTCGGATATGGTGGTGTCTTTGGTGGCAGCCATCGGCCATAAGTTTATGGATGTGGAACCGAAAAAGATCAAGGCGTTCCAGTCCGGACTGCTGGAGTTCGTAAACGCCAAGTACCCGGAGCTGGTGGCGACCATTGAAAAGGATCAGGTGCTCACCGACGAGTTGCGGGAGGAGATCCTGACCGCAACCGATGAATATAAGAAGGTAAACCATGGCTAATGCAAGAGAGATCCAAAGCCGGATGAAGAGCATTAAGGACACCATGAAGATCACCAACGCCATGTATATGATCTCGTCCTCCAAGCTCTCAAAGGCCAGAACGGACCTGAAGAATACGGAGCCGTACTTCTTCACCATGCAGGACGCTTTGGCTAAGATCCTGATGGAATCGCCGGATGCCGGTAACCGCTTTTTTGACCAGCGGCCCGATTTGGCGCCGGAGGATCGAAAAAAAGGCTATATTGTGGTCACCGCCGACAAGGGCATGGCCGGTGCCTACAACCACAATGTGATCAAGATCGCCGAGGAGGCCACCCACACCGGAGAGAACGAGAACCATAACAAACTCTTTGTGGTGGGCGAAGTGGGCCGCCGGTATTTTGAGACCAAGAACATTCCCGTTGACATAGACTTTAAGTACACGGCCCAGAACCCGAATATGAACCGGGCACGGTATATTGCGGAGCAAGTGACGGAGCTGTTTGTCAGCGGTGAGCTGGACGAGGTGTATATCATCTATACCAAGATGATTAACTCCCTGAATGTGCAGGCCGAGTGCCACCAACTGCTGCCTTTGGAGCAGGAACAGATCTCTGTGCACCGGGATCGGAAATATTACGATCAGGTGGCGTTTTTGCCGTCACCGGACGAAGTGTTTGAGCACATTGTGCCCAACTATGTGGCTGGGTTTGTGTATGGCGCGCTGGTGGAGTCCTATTGCTCCGAGCATAACGCCCGTATGACCGCCATGCAGACGGCTACCAACGCGGCCAAGGATATGCTCAATCAGCTGACCATTGATTATAACCGGGCAAGGCAGTCTGCCATTACCCAGGAGATCACGGAAGTGATCGCCGGCGCCAAGGCGCAAAAGAAGAAAACTGACTAACAATCGGAGGCAATCCTATGAATAAGGGCAAAATCATTCAGATCATGGGCCCCGTTGTGGATGTGGCGTTCCCGGACGAACTGCCCGCCATTAAGGAGGCGCTGGAGGTGCAGCTGGACGGCAAGCGCCTGGTGATGGAAGTGAGCCAGCACATCGGCAACAACTGTGTGCGCTGCATTATGCTGGCAACATCTGACGGTCTGTGCAAGGATATGGAAGTGGTTGCCACCGGCAGCTCCATCTCCGTGCCTGTGGGCCAAAAGACCTTGGGCCGCCTGTTCAATGTGGTAGGCGATACCCTGGACGGTCTGGAGGACCTAAGCGGCGAGAAGCACTGGGGCATTCACCGGCAGCCCCCCAGCTTTGAGGACCAGTCCCCGAATGTGGAGATTTTGGAGACCGGTATCAAGGTTATCGACCTGTTGACCCCCTATCAAAAGGGCGGTAAAATCGGTCTGTTCGGCGGCGCCGGCGTAGGTAAAACGGTGCTGATCCAGGAACTGATCACCAATGTAGCCACTCAGCACGGCGGTTACTCCATCTTTACCGGCGTAGGCGAGCGTTCCCGTGAGGGTAACGATCTGTGGAACGAAATGCGCGAGAGCGGCGTGCTGCAAAAGACAGCCCTGGTCTTTGGCCAGATGAACGAGCCGCCCGGCGCCCGTATGCGTGTGGCAGAAACCGGGCTGACCATGGCAGAGTACTTCCGTGATGTGGAGCACCAGGATGTGCTGCTGTTTATTGATAACATCTTTCGTTTTGTACAGGCAGGTTCCGAGGTTTCCTCTCTGCTGGGTCGTATGCCCTCCGCAGTAGGTTACCAGCCCACCCTGGCAACGGATGTTGGCGAGGTGCAGGAGCGTATCGCTTCCACCAAGAACGGGTCTATCACCTCCGTACAGGCTGTGTATGTGCCTGCGGATGACCTGACCGACCCGGCACCGGCCACCACCTTTGCCCACTTGGATGCCACTACCGTACTGTCCAGAAAGATCGTAGAGCAGGGTATTTACCCGGCTGTGGACCCGCTGGAGTCCAGCTCTCGTATTCTGGAGGCCGATGTAGTGGGCGAGGAGCACTATGAGGTGGCTCGTAAGGTACAGGAGTATCTGCAAAAATACAAAGAGCTGCAAGATATTATTGCTATTTTGGGTATGGAGGAGCTGTCCGACGAGGATAAGGTCACTGTTTACCGTGCAAGAAAGATCCAGAAGTTCCTGTCCCAGCCTTTCCATGTGGCCGAGCAGTTCTCCGGTATTCCCGGTGTGTTTGTACCGCTGAAGGAGTCTATTCGCGGCTTTAAGGCCATCATCAACGGCGAGGTAGACGATGTGCCGGAGATGGCATTCTTCAATGTAGGCACCCTGGACGATGTGCTGGAAAAGGCCAAGAAAATGCAGAAGTGATCCTTGTAGCAAGGAGGTGCCCGTATGGGTGCAGACAATACATTCAAATTGAAAATTGTGGCGTCCAACCGTGTGTTCTATGACGGCCGGGCGCAGACCCTGGTGATCCCGGCCATCGACGGCGGCGAGGTGGGCTTCCTGGCCCAGCACGAGAACTGCGTAACCCCGGTGGAAGTGGGCGAAATGCGCATTAAGGATACCCAGGGTAAGATCATTCACGCCTTTGTTGGCAGCGGCTTTTTGGAGTTTGTTAACAATGAGGCCACCTTGGTGTGCGTGTCTGCGGAGTTGCCCAATGAGATCGACGCCCGCCGTGCTAAGGAAGCCAAGGAGCGCGCAGAGGAAGAAATGCGCCAGCACCACAGCCAAATGGAGTACCATCACTCCCAGGCCAACCTGGCTCGCGCCATGGAGCGCCTGCGTGTTGTCAAGCGCTATCCCAGATAATTTTTCCTTATATAAAAGCAAAGGACCTGTTCACACGAACAGGTCCTTTTTTTAGCTTTGTGGTAAAGAATGGGGCGGGAGCAAGCTCCCGCCATGCGAATTATCTATTTGATTTTATGGATGCTGGGGTAGTAGCAAAAGACGACTTTGCCCACGATCTTCTTTTTCTTTACAAACTTGTGGTCCCAAAAGCGGGAGTCCTCGCTGTCGTTGCGGTTGTCACCCATCATAAAGTAGCTGTCCTCCGGCACCTTGTAGGGGCCATAATCGCCCACCGGGGTGCAGTAAGTGACAAAGTCGTCGCGCAGCTGAATGGTTTTGCCGTTTGTTTGGGTCACATAGACGGTGCCGTCCTTGATCTCCACCGTTTCGCCTGGCAGCCCGATAATGCGCTTTACATAATTTTGGCGCTCATCGTCCGGGTATTTGAAGATCACCACATCGTACCGCTGGGGGTCGTTGGTGATATAGGCCAGTCGGCTGGCCACGATCCGGTCGCCGATCTCTATGGTGCTGAGCATGGAGCCGGAGGGCACTACCGCATTGGCAAACACAAGTGTTTTCAGCAGCAGGGCCAGAATCACGGCAATCACAATGGGCAGCATAAAGTCCACAATATCCTTGACCGGGTTCTTTTCCTCCGCCTTGTCCGCGGCATCCTTGGCTTTGCGGCGGGACTTGCGCTTTTTCTCCGGGCGGGTGCGGCGCAGAGGCGGTGCCTCTTCCTGTGCCGCAGCGGCTTCCATCTGCTCCAGCAGCTTGGTGGGGCTGATCTCTGCCGCCGTCTCTTCCGGGCGGCGGGTGTCAAACATCACATTGCCGCAGTTTAGACAGGTGAGCCAGTCGCCGTCTTTCATTACGGCATCGCTGCCGCATTTGGTGCACTTCATTGCATTCTTTCCTTATCAGTCAATGGTGGAGAACTTGGGATAGTAGCGGAACTCCACCTTGCCAACGATCTTATTCTTCTTGACAAATTTGTTTTGCCAAAAGCGGGAGTCCTCGCTGTGGTTGCGGTTGTCGCCCATCATAAAGTAGCTGTCTGCCGGTACGGTGTAGGGCCCGTAGTTGCCGGTGGGCGTCTCTTTGGTCACAAAGCTGTCGTCCAGCTGAACGGTCTTGCCATCCGTCTTGGTCACATAGACTACGCCGTTGACCACCTCCACCGTCTCGCCGGGCAGGCCCACAATGCGCTTTACATAATACTGCTTCTCATCGTCCGGGTACTTAAAAATGACAATATCGTACCGCTGGGGGTCGTCCTTTACATAGGCCAGGCGGCTGGCAATCACCCGGTCGCCCTCTTGAATGGTGTTCAGCATAGAGCCGGTGGGCACCACGGCATTGGCAATGACGCAATATTTTAACACCAGTGCCACCGCTACCGCAATGAAAATGGGCAGCAGAAAGTCTATGACCTCCCGCAGCTTGCTTTTTTGTTTCTTATTTTCTTCGTTTGCCATGGTTATTTACGCTTTCGTTTGAATTTGCGGGAACCGGACAGTACCGCCTTTAAGTCCATCAGCTCCTCAAAGGGGGTGGAGCCGTCAGCCACGCTAAAGTTTGCTGCGCTGGAGACTAGGTCGTCGGTGGCAATCTGTGGGGCTGCCTCCGGCGTGTACGCGCTGCCCACCAACTGCCGGTCCATAAAGAGTTTGACCATTTTGTTTTTGTACCGTACAAAGGTGATGTGGTGGGCACCGTCCACAATGGAGGCTTGGATCTTACAGCCGCCAAACGTGCCGTGTAGGACGCCGTTTGCGATCCAAATTGCCGCGTCCTTGCCCTTGCAGATATTGGCGTCTGCGTTACTGCTCACCGTAAAGGATAAAGTGAAGTCGTTTGTATTCTCCGGTGCCAGGTAGCGGTTGTCCCGGTCGCCGAACTGGAAGATCTTCATTTCAAAGGGCGCCAGGGTGATCTGCATTTTATCCCCATAAGAGAACAGATCCAGGCTGTCCGCCCCGGTGGTGTTGTACACATTGTAGCACTTTACCGCCCGCAGATTCTCCGGGCAGCCCATCAGCTTGTTTAGGGTCAGGGTCAGATCCGTTTTTTCGTCTGTGGGATTGCGCAGGGCAATGATTCCTTCGCCTGCCTTTGTCCAGGCAGCATAGGCATAAATGTTGTTCTCTGCCGGGTCGCCGCCCAGCAGCATGGCGTTCTTTAAGATGTGATGGTTGGCCTTTTGCCAGCGGAGCATACGGGCGAGAATGCGCCACTTGGCGCTGTTCATCTTATTGTAGCTCAGGTACAGCTCGTTAAAGGCCTGGCCCCGACAAGCATTCCAAAACAGGAACTTTTCAAATTCCTCGTCGGTGTACTCCACCTTAGCGGTGTTGCCGTAGATCGGTTCGTGATTGTAAATATTCTTGGCCGGGAATTGCAGTGCGCGGGTGCACATAAAGTCGTAGTACATGGAGTCCCGGTATGTGATCTCCGCGTCCACCTGGGCCTGCTGTTCCAGGTTCTTGGCAAAGCCGATGTCCATGGAGTTTTGCAGCCACACGCTGTTCACATATTGCAGCCACCAGGGAGAGGGGTTCACATAGCAGGTCATATTGATCCACAGGGGCTTGTTGTCCTTGGCTCTGCTCTCCCGCAGGCGGGTGAACAGGTCGATCCACCGCTGCCACATTTCCGTAACAAAATACATATCGTTCTCGCCGCCGGTAATGTGGTCATGCTTTGGGTTGGTGCAGGGCTTTAGGCAAAAACCGTCCAGCTTCAGGTACTGAATGTCAAATTCCGTGCAGGTGTCCGTGAGAAATTTTTCCAGATTTTGCAGGTATTTCTCCGAGCCGACGCAAATGTCCATACTGTTACTGTTCAGGTAGCCGTTTCCGCCTTTTTCAATCTTTTTGGCAAAGCGGGGAGTGGCTGCCGTGTAGCCGCCGCGAGGACCCAGCCAAAGGCCAAAGGTGGAGCCCAGCTTGTGGCACTGGTCGGTGGCGTCCGTCAGCTTGTTGGGGAACTTTTTGTTAAAGCTCCAAAACGGCGCTTTGTAGTTGTTCCAGCCGTCGTCGATCACATAGGCGTCCAGCGGGGGCACGCCGTGATCGCTAAGCCCCTGCTCGATCTCATAAAAAGAGCGCTCAATATTGTCCGCGTCAATGTCCAGCATGTGGTCGTACCAGCTGTTGTACTGCACGCGGAAGTCGCTTTTGGTGCTGATGTATTCAATGTAGTCAAAGAACGCACCCTGCACCTCTGCCATGGTGTTGCCGGTGGCGCCGCCCATGACAGTAGCAGGGCAGGTAAAGCGGCCGTGTACCGGGTGACCTACATAGTATTTGACTTGACCGATGCCGTACTGAATACGGTTGTCCGTGGCTGGAAACTCACAGCCGAAGAACAGGCTGTCAATGTAAAAGGGCTGACCCAGGATCGCCATAGCGTCCGGGATCTGCATGCTGGTCTCCACGTCGTCCGGAATAGAGAAGTGGGTCTGTGAGTTGATCACACCGATGTGTTCCAGGGCAATGTAGTCGATCACCTTGTCCTCGGTGGCTTGGATAAATTGCAGTTGCTTTTTCAGCGTGTTGCCGTCCCGGCCCACCCAGTAGCGCATGGTCACGGTGATGCCCTCAAATTCTTCAAAGGTAAACACCAGCTTACCGTCCCGCTCGGCGGAGTCCGTCACCTTCAGTCCCTTGGAGGAGAACTCGGTGCCGTCCGTAAAGTGAAAGGTGAATTCCGTGCTGTTGCCGTCCGGCACCAGGTCCATACCGGAGCGGGTGTTGCGAATGCGGGAGGCGTACAGATACCCCTCGTTGACCTTAAATTCCCGTTGCAGGGCGTTGCTCTTCAATCTGAACATATACTTGCTCCTTTTGCAGGATTTTACAGAATTTCGTCAATGGCTTTTGCCAGCTGATCCGGGCAGGAGGTGCCCTTGCCGTTGCAGTTGATGCCACGCAGCTTTTGGATCACATCTTCTGCCGGCTGACCCTCTACCAGTGCGGCGATACCTTGCAGGTTGCCGTTGCAGCCGCCAAGGAATTTTACATTGCGTACCTTGCCCTCCTCGTCCAAATCAAAGGTGATCTGCCGGGAGCAGGTACCGTGGGTATTATAAGTGTAGCTCATTTGGTTTCTCCTGTATTTTAAGATACTATATTACTTTATTATATCTGCACTCTCTATTATACATACTCTTGCTCGGGATTGCAATATAGGGTCTGTGACATTTCTGTAAATCCCGCCGGAGGCACAGGACAGTTTTGCCCCGAATGTCCAATAATCGGCACATTGCCTAAAAAAATGCCCTTATCTTTGTCAGTTTTGTTCTATTGCATAAAAATCAGCCCTGTGTTAAACTAAAATTTGATATAGGGTACGCTCGTGCGGGCGCCCGGAATTGCTTTTAAGAGAGGTACTGTTTATGCAAAAACTGCGCGTTGGCATCATCGGCGCCGGTCGGATCGGCCAGGTGCACGCCAAATCCATTACTTACCACATTCCTCAGGCGGAAATCGTGGCCATTAGCGACCTGTTCCCGGAGAACGCCCAAAAGGTGGCGGACGACCTGGGTATTCCCAAAGCGGTGCAGGATTATCACGAAATTCTCAAGGATCCTACGGTGGATGCAGTGCTGATCTGCTCCTCTACCGATACCCACGCGGATATTGCCGTGGAGGCAGCCAAGGCCGGCAAACATATCTTTTGCGAAAAGCCGGTGGATCTGACCGTTGCTAAGATCAAGGCAGTGGAAGCGGCTGTAAAAGAGGCGGGGGTAAAGCTGCAGATCGGCTTTAACCGCCGGTACGACCACAACTTTGCCGCCATTAAAGATTTGGCAAACGCCGGCAAGATTGGCCAGCTCCAAACCATTAAGATCACTTCACGCGACCCGGAGCCGCCCCCGGTTTCTTATGTAAAGGTCAGCGGCGGTATCTTCCTGGATATGACCGTCCATGACTTTGATATGGCTCGCTTTATCGGCGGCGAAGTGGAGGAAGTGTTCGTCAACGCTGCCGTGCTGGTAGACCCGGCCATCGGTGAAGCAGGCGATGTGGACACGGCGCTGGTCAGCCTGAAATTCAAGAACGGCGCCATTGGTGTTATTGACAACTGCCGCAAGGCCTCTTACGGCTACGACCAGCGGCTGGAGGTGTTTGGATCCAAGGCCCAGGCTTCCGCTGCCAACGACACCCCCACCCATGTGGCGTTTATTGATGAGAACGGCAAGGTGACGGATAAGCCGCTGTACTTCTTCCTGGAGCGGTATATGCAGTCCTTTACCGACGAGATGACCGAATTTATCGACTGTGTGCTCCACGATAAGCCCACCAAGACCACGGTGGAGGACGGCTTGCAGGCGCTGCGTATGGGCCTGGCTGCCAAAAAGTCGCTGGCCGAGCACCGCCCGGTAAAGCTCAGCGAGATCGAAGCATAATTTCAATCTAAAGGACTTTGAGTATATGAAGCGAGTTAGACTGACCATGTCCCAGGCGCTGGTACAGTTCCTGGACAATCAATATATCGAATGTGACGGCGTAGAAAGCAAGTTCGTCAGCGGCATCTTTGGCATTTTTGGCCACGGGTGCGTGGTGGGCGTGGGTCAGGCGCTGGAGCAGGGGGGCCATAACCTGAAATTTTATCAGGGCAAGAATGAGCAGAATATGGCGCTGGCTGCTGTGGCTTATGCCAAGCAGATGGATCGTAAGGCCATTATTCCCTGCGTGTCCTCCATCGGCCCGGGCGCGACCAATATGGTTACCGCTTGCGGCTGCGCCACCGCCAACCGCATTCCGCTGTTGGTGCTGCCCGGCGACACCTTTGCCTGCCGCCAGCCGGACCCGGTGCTCCAGCAGGCCGAATTTTTTGACAACTACGGCCGCACGGTAACAGATGCTTTTAAGGGCGTGTGCCATTATTTTGACCGGATCAATCGGCCGGAGCAGTTGATGACCGCCTGCCTAAATGCCATGCGGGTGCTGACAGACCCGGCGGATACCGGCGCCGTTTGTCTGGCCATGCCACAGGATGTGGAGGGCGAGGCCTACGACTATCCGGTGCACTTCCTGCAAAAGCGGGTGTGGCACCTGGATCGCCGCCCGGTGGCGGAGAGCCAGCTGCAGCGGGCAGTGGCTGCGATCAAGCAGGCCAAGAAGCCCATTCTTATTTGCGGCGGCGGTGTGCGTTACAGCGGGGCAGAGGTTGCCCTGCAAAAGTTGGCGGAGACCTATAATATTCCCATTGCGGAGACGCAGGCCGGGCGCAGTTTGGTGCCTTGGCAGCACCCGCTGAACCTGGGCGGTATCGGCGTCACCGGCGGCAAGGCTGCCAATGTGATCGGCCGGGACGCTGATCTGATCATCGGTGTGGGCACGCGGTTCTCCGATTTTACCACTTCTTCCAAGTGGCTGTTTAACCAGGATCGCAAGGTGCTGGGGATCAATATTTGCCCCTTTGACGCGTATAAAATGGATGCGGAAGCTATTGTAGCAGATGCGAAGATGACCTTAGAGGCACTGCTGCCTGCTTTGGCCGGGTATAAGACTGCCTATACCGGTGAGATTGCAGCCGCCAAGGCCGAGTGGGAAGCCATTGTGGACGATTACTATACCAAAGAGTTGCCCGGTGGGCTGAACCAAACTTTGGCTCTGGGCATTATCAACGAGTTTATGCCCAACGACGCCATTGCTCTTGGCTCTGCCGGTTCTCTGCCCGGGGATATGCAGCGTCTGTTCCGTCCCAAGGACCGCGGCACCTACCACATGGAGTACGGCTACTCCAATATGGGCTATGAGGTCAACGGCGCGCTGGGCGCTAAGCTGGCGTGCCCGGACAAAGAAGTGTACACCTTCTGCGGGGACGGCTCTTTCCTGATGGGTCACAGCGAGTTGTATACCGCTTTGCAAGAGGGATTGAAGATCAATGTGTGCCTGTTTGACAATATGGGTTGGGGCTGCATTGAGAATTTGCAAAACAACCAGGGCACCGATACCTTTGGTACCGTGTTCCGCGCCCGCAACCCTAAGACGGGTATGCTGGACGGGGCGGAGATCGCCGTGGACTTTGCCAAGATTGCAGAGGGCTACGGTGCAAAGGGCTACACTTGCCGCACCTCAGAGGAGCTACGCGCCGCACTGGCAGACGCAGCTACCCAGGATCGGGCGTGTCTGTTTGACATTAAGGTGCTGCCCAAGACCATGACCCCCGGCTTTGAGAGCTGGTGGCGCGTGGGCGTGGCGGAGGTGTCGAAGAGCGAGACCGTGGCCGCCGCCTATGCGGATATGCAGGCGAATATCGCCAAGACTTTTGATTATTAAGGAGCACAGCCTATGCTAAACCCGGATAAAGTAAAATTGGCCATTGCCCCCATCGGCTGGACCAATGACGATATGCCCGATCTGGGCGCAGAAAATACCTTTGAGCAGTGCATCAGCGAGATGGCGCTGGCCGGTTTCTCCGGCTCGGAGATCGGCAACAAGTATCCGTCCGATCCGGCGGTGCTCAAGCCGTATTTGGACATTCGCGGGCTGCAAATTTGCAACGCTTGGTTCTCGTCTTACCTGACTTCCAAGCCTTATGAGGAGACCATTGCCGCCTTTAAGCAGCACTGCGACAAGCTGCACGCCTTGGGTGCCAAAGTGATTGGCGCTTCCGAGCAGGGCAATTCCATTCAAGGCTGTCTGGACAAATCCATTTTGGACGAAAAGCCGGTGTATACCGAAGAGCAGTGGCAAACGGTGGCGCGGGGCTTTAATGAGATGGGCGCTTACGCCCGGTCCAAGGGCATGTACTTTACCGTGCATCACCATATGGGTACCGGCGTGCAGACGGCAGAGGAGATCGACCGCTTGATGGAATTGACGGATCCGGAACTGGTGTTCCTGCTGTTTGACAGCGGTCACCTGACCTTTGCCGGGATCGACCCGGTACCGGTACTGGAGAAGTACGCCCATCGGGTCAAGCATGTGCACCTGAAGGATGTGCGCCTGGATGTGTACAATAACCGGGTGGTGCCGGAGCACATGAGCTTTTTGGATGCCGTGCGTGCCGGTGTGTTTACCGTGCCCGGCGACGGCGATGTGGACTTTAAGCCCATCTTTGATATTTTGGACCGTACCGGCTACGAGGGCTGGGTGGTGGTCGAGGCCGAGCAGGACCCGGCCAAGGCCAATCCCTTTGCCTACGCGGTCAAGGCCCGTAAGTACATTAAAGAGGTCGCCGGTCTGTAAAATAACGACAATGGGGGAGTGGTTTATCGCCACCCCCCCCTATTTTTGTTTATTATCTTATGCCGTTGTGGATTTTCTTGCTTTTCGCAGTGGAATTTGATATAGTTAAGTTAAAGTTAGGGAAAGAATTTTGAAAGGAGTTCTTCTTATGAAAAAGATTTTATCCACCACCTTGGCGCTGCTGCTGGTGCTTACCACCGTGTTCAGCGTCAGTCTGTCCGCCCAGGCGGCTACGGCTACCGACCGAGTTTATGAGCTGCATTATGGTGACAAGTTGACTGTGACTTTTCAGCCCGGCGAAGATCATCGGCTGATGTTCGCAACCATGACCGCTACGGAGACAAAATTCTATGAATTCCGTATGACCAACTGCGTTGACGGTGGAATTTTGATTGCAGACAATCCGAATTATAAAAACGGCTATGAGCAGGACAAGGAGAGCGGTACGGCTGTATTGGGCGCATATATGGAAAAAGGCAAGACCTACTATTTGGCCTTTATGAGCTGCCCGGTCAAGGATACGGACTGCGTGATCACCGTGACGGATCATACCCATAGCTATAAGTATTACCTGAAAAAGGCCACGACGAAGGCCAACGGTTATGAAGCAACCGGCTGCATTGCTTGCGGCTACTTAAAAGCCGGTACCAAGGAGACCGTTCTTTATGCGGCAAAGAGCATGACCTTGTCTGCTACCTCTTATACCTATGACGGAAAGGTAAAAAAGCCTACGGTAACAGTAAAAGACAGCAAAGGCAAGAAAATCAGTGCATCGAATTACGACATTTCTTATTCCGGCGGTCGTAAGAATGTGGGGCAGTACACAGTGACCGTGAAGTTTAAGAACCGATACAGCGGCTCTATGCGCAAGACCTTTACCATCAAGCCCAAGGGCACCAGCGTGTCTAAAGTGACCGCTGCCAAGAAAGGCTTTAAGGTCACTTGGAAAAAGCAGGCTACCCAAACCACCGGGTATGAGGTACAGTACAGCACAGCCTCTAACTTCAAAAAGGGCAATAAGACCGTGACAGTCAGCAAAAATAAGACCACTTCCAAGTCTGTCAGCAAGCTGTCCGCCAAGAAAAAGTATTATGTGCGGGTACGCACCTACAAGACCGTGAAAGTGAACGGCAAAAATGTAAAACTTTATTCCGGGTGGAGCAAGGCGAAGAGCGTGACCACAAAGAAGTGAGCATTCTTGTCATTGCCGCCCGCCGAACAATCCCTCCGTCAACGCCTTGCGGCGTTGCCACCTCCCTTTACACAAGGGAGGCTGATTATACACCATACGGCTCCCCTTGTTGCAAGGGGAGCTGTCGCATTTTTGCGACTGTGGGGATAAAATAATCAGGGCCTTGCTCCCGCCACTGACCCACAAAAAAGGCACCCCATCTCATTAGGAGATGGGGTGCCTTCCTATTCTTATTGCATTATTTTTGGTTGGCGTCAAAATCTAATTCTGTATGCGTGGCGCAGGCGCGCTTGAGCGCATCAAAACTCTCGGCGCTGATTACATGCTCAATGCGGCAGGCGTCCTCCACAGCGGTTTTTGGGTCTACCCCTAGGCCGGTAAGCCAGCGGGAAAGAAAGGTGTGGCGCTCATACATACGCTGGGCAATCTCCTCCCCGGGGGGCAGCAGCGTGATGTGCCCATTGTCGTCCATCTCAATATAACCGTTCTCCCGCAGGTTCTTCATGGCAATGCTCACGCTGGGCTTGGAAAAATCCAACTCATTGGCAATATCGATGGAACGCACGTCCGTGCCCCGCTGGCTGAGCATTAAAATCGTCTCTAAATAGTTCTCTGCGGATTCTTGAATTTTCATAAAATCACCGTTATTTTTTGTGTAATTTGTTTAGACGAATTGAACATATTATACAACATTCTGTGCAAATCTGCAAGAGTGGATTTCACTTCCCAAAAAATAGGCGGAAAGGCTTGACAAATGAGTTAGCCGGTGCTAACATATAGACGGTTAGAAAGAGCTAACCCCGACAGCTTGCCGGGGAGAAAAAGAGGATTTAGTATTATGATGCCTTTAACTTTAGCAGATACCGGCGCGACCTACACCATCTTAAAGGTAGGCGGAAAGCCGGAGGTGCGTGCCCATCTGAACGACCTGGGCTTTGTGGCCGGGGGCGATGTGCAGGTGATCACGGATATGATGGGCAACCTGATCGTCAATGTGAAGGAGACCCGTGTGGCCATCAGCAAAGAAATGGCTGCCAAGATCATGGTATAAGGAGCAGAGCCATCTGCTTTGTGTATAATTTTTCGTATAGGTGAGGAGGAAACAGCAATGAAAACACTCAGAGATGTTCCGGTAGGCGGCAACGCCAAAGTGGTTAAGCTCCACGGTGAGGGCGCAGTGAAGCGCCGCATCATGGATATGGGCGTTACCAAGGGCGTGGATGTGCATGTGCGCAAAGTCGCTCCCCTGGGCGATCCCATTGAGGTAAGTGTGCGCGGCTACGAGCTCTCCATTCGCAAGGCGGATGCAGAGATGATTGAGGTGGAATAAGAGGGCGGAGGCTCTTTTATTTCGCCCAATGCGTTAGTCGACACTAATTAGTAGTAACTAATTGTTTAGCACAGAAAGGAATGTGACCGATGAAAATAACAATCGCACTTGCCGGTAACCCGAACTGCGGCAAGACCACACTGTTTAATGCGCTGACCGGTTCCAACCAGTTCGTAGGTAACTGGCCCGGCGTAACGGTGGAGAAAAAAGAAGGCAAATTGAAGAAGCACAACGATGTTGTGATTACCGACCTGCCGGGTATTTATTCCCTGTCTCCGTACACCTTGGAGGAAGTGGTTGCCCGTGACTACCTGATCGGTGAGCGCCCCAATGCCATTTTGAACATCATCGATGGTACCAACCTGGAGCGTAACCTATACCTGACCACCCAACTGGTGGAACTTGGTATCCCGGTGGTGGTTGCCATCAACATGATGGATGTGGTCAAGAAGAACGGCGACAAAATCAACACCCAGGAGCTGTCCCGGGAGTTGGGCTGCCCGGTGGTAGAGATCTCCGCGCTGAAAGGCACCGGCATTCAAGAGGCTGCCGAAGCTGCGGTACAGGCTGCACAGAACGGCCACACCGTTCCCCAGCACACCTTTACCGGCGTGGTAGAGCACGCGCTGGCTCATATTGAAGAGGCTGCCGTACATAATCTGCCGGAGGAGCAGCAGCGCTGGTACGCCATCAAGATCTTTGAGCGGGACGACAAGGTGCTGGCAAAGATGAATTTGGACGCCCAGGTGGCTGCTCATATTGAAGAGGACATTAAGGCTGCCGAGGAAGAACTGGACGACGATGCGGAGAGCATCATCACCAATGAGCGTTATGTGTATATCGCCTCTATCATCAAGGGCTGCTACAAGAAAAAGCAGGCCGGTAAGCTATCCACCTCCGATAAGATCGATAAGATTGTGACGAACCGTTGGCTGGGCTTGCCCATCTTTGCAGTGGTCATGTTCCTGGTGTATTATATCTCCATGGTCACCGTGGGCTCCTCCGCAACGGATTGGGCCAACGACGGCGTGTTCGGCGACGGCTGGCACCTGTTTTGGATCGGCACCAGCCAGGCTGCGGACGCTGAGAAGACCTATGGCGACACAGACGATATTCTGGCCGGCTTTATTGACGCCTACGGCACAGAAGATATGGCAGATGCCATTGATACAGAGAACGAAAATTACAGCGACGCCAATGCAAAGGCTGCTTTGGATCAGTTGGTTGCCGCTACCCCTGCGGATGCAAGCGTGACCTACACCACCGAGGATGAGGAAACGCTGGAGAAAACGGACCACACCGGCACCAAAAAAGCTGCCCTGGAAAAGGCCGTTGCCAACTATGAGAACACCGATTATAAAGAGGGCTATGGCGCGCCGGACGCTTCCGAGTACGGCGTTTGGGTGCCCGGTATCCCGGTTCTGCTGGGTAACCTTCTGGAGAAGGCCAATTCTCCCGAATGGCTGTCCGGTTTGCTGCTGGACGGTATCGTCGCCGGTGTTGGCGCCGTGCTGGGCTTTGTACCTCAGATGCTGGTGCTGTTCTTCCTGCTGGCGATCCTGGAGGGCTGCGGTTATATGAGCCGTATCGCTTTCGTACTGGACCGTATCTTCCGGAAGTTCGGTTTGTCCGGTAAGTCCTTTATCCCCATGCTGATCGGTACCGGTTGCGGTATCCCCGGCGTTATGGCGTCCCGTACCATTGAGAATGAGCGCGATCGCCGTATGACCATTATGACCACCACCTTTATCCCCTGCGGTGCAAAGGTGCCCTTTATCGCCATGATCGCAGGCGCCATCTTCGGCGGTTCTGCTATCGTATCTACCTCCGCTTACTTCATTGGTATGGCCGCCATTATTATGTCCGGTATTATGCTGAAGAAAACCAAAATGTTCTCCGGCGATCCGGCGCCCTTCGTTATGGAGCTGCCGGCTTACCATGTGCCCACCTTGGACAATGTGCTTCGCTCCACTTGGGAGCGCGGCTGGTCCTTCATCAAGAAGGCCGGTACCATCATCACCCTGTCCACCATCTTTGTATGGTTCACCACTTACTTCGGTGTGGTTGACGGCCAGTTCCGTATGCTATCTGAGGAAGAGATTAACTTCTCCATCCTGGCTGCCATCGGCGGCGCCATCAAGTGGATCTTTGCTCCCCTTGGCTGGGGCAATTGGCAGGCCGTTGTAGCCTCCATCACCGGCCTGGTGGCAAAGGAGAACATCGTAGGTACTTTGGGTATCCTGTACGGTGGCGGCGGTGCCGATGTGTACACTTCCATTGCTGACGCATTCAACGGCGTTCAAGGCTATTCCTTCCTGATCTTCAACCTGCTGTGCGCACCTTGCTTTGCAGCCATCGGTGCCATCCGCAGAGAGATGAACAATGCCAAGTGGACTTGGTTTGCCATCGGTTACCAGTGCGGCTTCGCTTATGTGATTGCTCTGATCGTAAACCAGATCGGTGCTATGTTCATGGGCAACGGCAACATTTTCGGCCTGATCGTTGCGATCCTGCTGATTGCCGCTATCGTGTATATGCTGTTCCGTAAGAACAAGTATGACGATAACACCTTGACCGTGACCACAAAGAAAGCGAAGAGCAAGGCAACCAAATAATAAAACAAGAAGGTGTGTTTATGCTTGCCTTTCTGAAAGCGAATTATTTAACCATTCTGATCATTCTTGTGTTGGTGGCTATCGTAGTGGGGATCATCTGCTCCATTGTGAAAGACAAAAAAGCCGGGCGCAACACCTGCGGCGCTAACTGCGCCCATTGCGCCAACGCCGGCTGCTGCCACCAGCAGCCTAAGAAGAAAAAGAGATAGGAGGTATGCTTTATGACAAGAACCGTTGTTGGCATTGACGGTATGGCTTGCGGTATGTGCGAAAGCCATGTAAACGATACCGTGCGCCGCAACTTTCATGTAAAGAGCGTAAAGGCCTCCCATAAAAAGAAACAGGCTGAGATCATTTCGGCAGAGCCTTTAGATGAGGCGGCCCTGCGTAAGGCCATCGGCGACACCGGCTACACGGTGACGGATGTGCACACGGAGCCGTACAAGAAAAAGGGCCTGTTTGGTCACTAAGCCTCCCTACGCAAATAAATCCCTTGTGGATTTTGTTTGAACCGCAGTGGGAGCCTACAATACACAGTAGGCGGGCAAAAACCCGCCTGCATGGATAACACCCTCCCCTGTACTTTCTCCTTCCGGCTCCCTGCGGTAACGCTCTTTTCCGTGCCCTTTGGGCGCAAAAGAGTCTTCTCCTTTCTCGGCAGACTGGCCATTGTCTGCCACCCGTGCTCTAACCGAGCGCGGTCCAAGCGGCGCAGTTTCTGCGCCGCTTGTTTTATGTGCCTTTTCTTATTATGGCAAAGGAGGCAGCTGTGCGGCAAAAGACTGCAAAGCAGTTGTTCCATGCCATAAAGAAAAAACCGACGGTGCCCCTTATGGACGCCGTCGGTTCCTGTTCCTATTGCAAATTACTTCTTTTTCTTAAAGGGATTGGGCAGTGGCTTTTTCGGCTGGTCAGCGGCACGCAGCGTCGCTTCTGCTGCGGCCCGTTCCCGTGCCGGCGGGTTGTACAGATGAATACGCCCGGTGTCGTTAAAGGCCTTAACGGTCATCACCGCCAACGGCACTAAGAACATACCGATAAACCCAAAGATCTTCAGACCAAAGTACAGACCCATTAGGGTCACCAGCGGGTTGACTCCCAAGGTCTGACCCACGATCTTTGGCTCGATGTACTGGCGGATCACGGTGATCACCACATAAAGCACCAGCAGCCCGATGCCCTGCTTGGTGTTGCCGTCCAGCAGGCTAATCAGTGCCCATGGAATGAGAATGCCGCCGGAGCCTGCCACCGGCAAAATGTCAAAGATGGCAATGCCTATGGCAATTACCACCGCATAGGCATTGTGCATAATGCCTATGGTGTTCATAACGGTAAAGCCCAAAAACAGCTCGCAGAAGGTAATAAACATGATCAGCGCGTATGCCCGCAGCATTTTGACAATGGTCTTGGAGAACAGCTGCTTGGTCTCGCTCAGCAGGTTTTTATGCTTTGCCGGCAGCTGCAACTTGATAAAGTGTACCACCTTATCATAGTCCTTGGTAAACAGGATCCAGGCGATAATGCCGATGACGACGGCCAACAGGGCAGAGGGTAGGCTCTTGACCACATTGACCACACCGCTGATGCCGTTGGAGATCCCGGATTTGACTGTTTCCAAATTCAGTCCGATCTTGCTCAAATCAAAATCCTGAATCAGGTTGTTAAAGAAATCCGTAACCGAGGTGGAGACAGAGGCGTAAATGCCGTCCGGCAAAAACTGCAAAAAGTGAAGCACATTCTTTTGCAGGGTGGTCAAAAAGCCGGGCAGATCGTTCATTTGTTCTCCCACATAGGAGATAAAACTGCCAATCTCCTGAAACAGCTTTTGAATCAGCAGACCCACCGGAACCAGGATAATGAGAATGGTAAGGAGAACCAAAAGCACGCTCCACAGTCCGTGGCACTTGTGGTGTGTCTTTTTGTCCAGCCAGCGCAGGGGGCGCTGATTGATTACCGCAAAAAGAAAGGTGAGTAAAAAGGGAGCCGCCACCCAAAAGCAGTAGCGGAAAAACAGAAACAGCAGTCCGAAGATCACTGCTGCATAGGCCAGATTGATCAGCGCGTCGCGTCGCTTTGCTACTTTTTCGTTCATAAAGCCGTCCTTATATATTATTATAAAACAATACCCATTACTAAGCATTTTATAGTATTTTGCCCTTTCTTGCAAGGGATTTTTGTAAATATTGCAAAAATCTGAATTTAGGTCTTGATTATGGGCGGAAATCGTGCTACTATATTCAAAATGTTTTTGACAAGCGTACATTTGTGCACGGGTGGTGAACACATCAAATGAGTAAAGCAGGTTATGTGCTGGTGGACGCCGGGATCTTGCCGGAGGTTTACCGCAAGGTTTTAACGGCCAAAAAGTACCTGGCTACCGGCAAGGCGGCTTCTGTCAAGGAGGCGGCGCAGCTGGCAGGGATTTCTCGCAGCGCATACTATAAATACAAGGATGCCATCTTTGAGTATGGTACCTCTGCGTCAGACGAGGTGGCCACCGTCAAGGCCCGTTTGCAGGACAGCGCCGGCGTGCTCTCCAGCTTTATCGGCGCCATCTCTCGGGTGGGGGGCAATGTGCTCTCCGTGAACCAGAGCCTGCCCCAGGATGGGGCGGCGGATGTGACCGTGACCGTGCGCATTGCCGATCTGTCTGTGGAGCCTGCCCGTTTACCGGCGCTTTTGGAGCAGTTGAACGGTGTTGTTGGCGCCGCATTTATTCAGTAAATTTATAAGATTGCTGCCCGGCAGCAAAATTTCTCTTTCAGGAGGTTCAAATGAAAGTAGCAGTTATGGGGTACGGAACCGTCGGTTCCGGCGTGTGTGAAGTGATTGAAACCCACCAGGACACCTTAGCCAAGCGTACCGGCGGTAAGGCGCTGGAACTGGCGCGAATTCTGGATTTGCGGGAGTTCCCCGGCGACAAGCACGAGGCGCTCTTTACCAAGGATTTTAACGATATTCTGAACGATCCGGAGATCCAGATCGTGGCAGAGACCATGGGCGGGGTGAACCCGGCTTTTGACTTTACCATGAAGCTGCTCGCCAGCGGCAAGAGCGTGGTCACCTCCAACAAGGAGCTGGTGGCGCAAAAGGGACCGGAGCTGCTGGCCTGTGCCAAAGCCCACAATGTAAATTATCTGATTGAGGCGTCCGTGGGCGGCGGTATTCCCATTATTCGTCCCATGGCCCAGTGCCTGGCGGCCAATCATATTGAGGGCATTGCCGGTATTCTCAATGGCACCACCAACTTTATTTTGACCCAGATGATCGAGGAGGATATGTCCTTTGCGGATGCACTGGCGCTGGCCCAGGCCAACGGTTTTGCAGAGAAGGACCCCACCGCCGATGTGGAGGGCCATGACGCCTGCCGCAAGGTGTGCATTTTGGCTTCCCTGGCCTTTGGCAAGCATGTGTATCCCTCTCAGGTGGAGACGGAAGGTATCTCCAAGATCACCCTGGAAGATGTGGCCTATGTGGCCTCTGCCGGCGGCGTGATTAAGCTGCTGGGTCAGATCAAGGATCTGGGAGGCGGTAAGATCGCTGCCTTTGTTGGCCCGGCTGTGGTGTATAACGGCTCTCAGCTGGCTTCCGTTAAGGGCGTGTTCAACGCTGTTTTGGTGCGGGGCGACGCCGTGGGCGATGTGTGCTTCTACGGACAGGGCGCCGGTAAGCTGCCCACCGCTTCTGCCGTGGTGGCAGATATGGCGGATTGTGCCGCACACACCGAGCAGCGCCGCATCTTTGGCTGGGGCGCCGGTGAGGAGGACTATGTGGTGGACTACAAAACCGCCATCAAAATGCCCTTCTATGTACGGGTACAGGGCGATGAGACCCACATTAAGCAGGCTTTTGATAATGTAAAGTTCCTCTCTCGCAGAGGGCAGCCTGCTGACGAAAAAGCCTTTATCACTGACGAGATGACAGAGGAGGAGCTGGAGCGCCGCCTGGCCGGGTTCCCGGTAGAGGCTGTCATCAAGGTGGCAAGTTACTAATTCGGAGGATAGATAGACTATGGGACTGATTGTACAGAAGTTCGGCGGCTCCTCAGTAGCCAATGCCGAGCGTGTAAACAATGTGGCACGCATCGTGACGGACACTTATAAGGCCGGCAATGATGTGGTTGTCGTGGTGTCCGCTCAGGGTGATACCACCGATGATTTGATTGAAAAGGCCAAAGAGATCAACCCCCACGCAGCAGCCAGAGAAATGGATCAGCTGCTGACCGCCGGGGAGCAGATCTCCATTTCGCTGCTGGCCATGGCCATTGAGCGTATGGGCTTTCCGGTGATCAGCCTGCTGGGCTGGCAGGCCGGATTTAACACCAACGCGGTGTACGGCGCGGCGCGGATTAAGAACATTAAGCCCAACCGCTTGCAGGCAGAGCTGGCTAAGCGCAATATTGTGGTGGTAGCCGGGTTCCAAGGATTGAACCGCTATGATGACCTAACCACATTGGGGCGCGGCGGGTCCGATACCTCTGCGGTGGCTATCGCTGCTGCACTGAATGCAGACAAGTGCCAGATCTTTACCGATGTGGAGGGCGTATATACTGCCGATCCCCGCAAGGTGGAGAATGCACAGAAGCTGAAAGAAATCACTTATGACGAAATGCTGGAGCTGGCCACCTTGGGTGCACAGGTGCTCAACAACCGCTCCGTAGAGATGGCAAAGAAGTACGGCGTGGAGCTGGAGGTGCTCTCCTCGCTGAATCCCATTCCCGGCACCATTGTTAAGGAGGTAGCAAAAATGGAAAAAATGCTCATTCGCGGCGTAACCAAGGATAAAGATGTGGCTCGTATCTCTGTGATCGGCCTGAAGGACACCCCCGGTGTTGCCTTTAAGATTTTCTCCAAGCTGAGTCAGCGCAACATTAATGTGGATATTATTTTGCAGTCTGTCGGCCGCGACGGCACCAAGGACATTACCTTTACCGTCAGCAAGGACAACGGTCCCTTGGCGGTGGAGATCCTGAATGACGAAGTGGGCGGTTTCCAGGATGTTGTGTGCGATACCCAGGTGGCCAAGGTTTCCATTGTAGGCGCCGGTATGGAGTCTCACCCGGGCACGGCTTCCAAGATGTTTGAGGCTCTGTATGAGCGGGACATCAATATTCAGATGATCTCCACTTCTGAGATCAAGATTTCCGTTTTGGTTGCCGAGGAGGACGCCGACAAGGCGGTTTCTGCCGTGCACGCTAAGTTCATTCCTAACGACTGATTTTTGTGCAAAACAGCAAAAGCAAACGCGCGTATCTGTTGCAGATGCGCGCGTTTTTGTGGTTTTTGCCTTATTTTTCTTTATAGTACAGACCGTATTGCACTGCGCCGGTGGGCAAACGAAAGTTGGTCTTTCTGTGTTCATTTTTCGATCATCTCTCGCAGTAGGGATAGGGAAGCGGTTCGAGCCGTTTCAATTTTTTTGTGCACCGGTGCGTAGTTGATGGGTGTAGCGGTGAGGGCTATGTTTGTCGGGTCCGTGACCAGGCGGCTTTGCAGTCCGGTCAGGGTAAGCAAACTATGATTGTGTGTGCCGGTACAGTTGGTCGGTGGCACCTCTGCAAAGGGCACCCCAAAGCGTAGAGAAAAGGCGGTGCCGTGAAAGCTGTCTGTGATCACACAGGCGGCATTTTTGATGTAGTGCAGGAACTGGCCGGGAGTGGGGGCGTAGATAAACTTGCCGCCCCAGGTGGCTTGGTGTACACTGGCAGAAAGGCGCAGCAGCGGCTTGCCTGCCGCCTTGGCCGCCGCCTTAGCGTAGGCGCACAGCGCCGGGTCTTTGTGCAATTGATAAACCAAAAAGTAGCTGCCGGGCGCTGCGCTGATGGGTTCCAGCAGGCTCTGCCAAAAGGCGTCATCCGGCAAAAATACCGGGTCGATCACCTGCTTGCCCTCCAGTCCAAGTTGGTGCAGCAGCGCAATGGCGCTGTCCTCCCGTACGGTGATGGTGGCATATTGCCGCAGATCCCGGCAGAACTGCCCCCGCAGGGGCTTGGACAGCTCCGTGCATCCAAAGCTGGCGGCGTAGGCCACCTTTTTCGCACCCTCCGGCGCAAAGGTCAGACGATAGACCGGGTCATAGGTGCCGTCCTCCATAGGGCCCCACACTTGGTTGCTGCCGGTCATATACACATCGACTTTGGGTCCGTTGGCAGTCAGTTCTTGCGCCGTGCTGTACGGCGCTGTCAGGTGCAGCATCTGCCGCCGGGCGCTCTCAAATAGCCGGCCGGCCATCACATTCTCCGTATAGCACAGGGTGCTGTACACCCGGCGGCGCAGGGGCGTGCGGTTCCATCGGGGCTTTTGTTGCAACTGGCATTTATGCAGCTGGGTACAGACCTCGCCCGGTCGCACATAGTCGATGATGCGGCAGTTGTGCCCCAGCGCCTCTAAGGCGTTTTGGGTAGCAGCGGCTTGCAACAGCGAGCCGTAATTGGCAATGGCGTGACGGGTGATGACAGCAACCTCCATAGGGTTCCCTCCTGTTCTTTCTGCCTATATTATACCTTGCCCCGGGGCGCGGGTCAACGATTTTGACCTTTTGCAGGTATGACTTGACACTGCATAAATTATAATATATAATATAACGAATAAATCTTGATTTAAGGAGTCGTTCCAAATGGCAGAAAAAGTGTTTAAGATGACCGCAGAAGGCAAAGCCCAGCTGGAAGCGGAACTGGATTCCCTGAAAACCGAAGGCCGTATTGATATTGCTGAAAAATTGAAGGTTGCTCGCTCTTATGGCGACTTGTCCGAGAACAGCGAATATGATGAGGCCAAGAGTGAGCAGGCCAAGATTGAGGCACGCATCAACGAGCTGGAGTATCAGTTGGAGCACGCCGAGATTATCGGCGCCACCGAGAAGGGCAGTGTGAGCATGGGCTCCAAGGTCACCGTACTGCGCAAGTCTGACGATGTGCGCGCGACCTATGAGATTGTGGGCTTTTCCCAGTCTAACCCGGCAGAAGGCAAGATCTCTGATGAAAGCCCGGTGGGTCGTGCACTGATGGGCGCTAAGATCGGCGAGACCGTAACGGTGGAGGCTCCCATCGGCAACATTGATTATTTGATTGAAGAGATTGACTAAAGAAGAGGAATGACTATGGCAGGAAAGTTTGAGATCACCAAGGCCGGTGACGGTACTTTCAGTTTTGAATTTTTAATTGACGGCACCCCTGTGGCGCAAAGCCCTGTGTTTGAGAAAGAGGACGCTTGCCGCCGTGGCGTAAAGGCCGTAAAGAAGAATAGCCGCATGAAGGTGCAAAACGCCTTTGCCGGTGACGAAGAAAAAACCAATCCCAAGTATTTGGTGGAACCGGCGGAGAACGGCGCCCGCTTTACCCTGTTTTTGCAGACCGGGGAGCCTTGCCTGACCGGTACGGCTGCGGACGAGGCTGCCGCCCTGGCCGTGATCGAACAGATCGGCAATAATGCCAACGCCGCGCAGATGGCCATGGCAGAGGTGGTACTCAGCGAGAATGAACTGCGCCAGATCCGCCTGAACAAGTTGCAGGCGCTGCAAGAGGCCGGGCAGGATCCGTTCCAGATCACCAAGGCAGAGCAGACCCACCACACCGCCGATGTGCGCGCCGATTTTGACGCGCTGGAGAATACGGATGTGACCCTGTGCGGGCGAATGATGTCTCGCCGGGATATGGGCAAGGCCAACTTTGTGGATCTCAGCGACCGCACCGGGCGTATGCAGATCTATGTGCGGATGAACGATGTGGGCGAGGATGTGTTCCGTGCCTTTAAGAAGTGGGACATTGGCGACCTTTTCCAGGTGACCGGTTTTGTGTTTAAGACCCGCACCGGTGAGATCTCTGTTCACGCCAAGGAGCTGAAACTGCTCACCAAGAGCCTGCTGCCCCTGCCGGAGAAGTTCCACGGCCTGCAAGATACCGACACCCGGTACAGAAAGCGCTATTTGGACCTGATTATGAACCCGGATGTACGTGACACCTTTGAGAAGCGCTCTGCCATTATCCGTGAAATTCGCAAGTTCCTGGACGGCGAGGGCTTTATGGAGGTAGAGACCCCCATTCTGGTGAGCAACGCCGGTGGCGCTGCGGCCCGTCCCTTTGAGACCCATTTTAATGCGCTCAATGAGGATTTGAAAATGCGCATTTCTCTGGAGCTGTACTTAAAGCGGCTGATTGTAGGCGGCTTGGAGCGTGTGTATGAGATCGGGCGTGTGTTCCGTAACGAAGGTGTAGATACTCGCCATAACCCGGAATTCACCTTGATGGAGCTGTACCAGGCATATACCGATTATCACGGTATGATGGACCTGACCGAGCGGATGTATCGCCATGTGGCCGAGGCTGTGCTGGGCACCACCAAGATTACTTATAACGGCATTGAGATGGATCTGTCCAAGCCCTTTACCCGCATCACTATGGTAGACGCGGTCAAGCAGTACAGCGGCGTTGATTTTAAAGAGATACACACCCTGGAGGAGGCCCGCGCTGCGGCGGACGCCCACGAGATCGAGTATGAGGAGCGCCACAAGAAGGGCGATATTCTCAACCTGTTCTTTGAGGCGTATGTAGAGGAGCACCTGATCCAGCCCACCTTTGTGATGGATCACCCCATTGAGATCTCTCCTCTCACCAAGAAGAAGCCGGAGGATCCGGACTATGTGGAGCGCTTTGAGTTCTTTATGAACGGCTGGGAGATGGCAAACGCCTATTCCGAGCTGAACGACCCCATCGACCAGCGTGCCCGCTTTGCCGCTCAGGAGGAGATGTTTGCCCAGGGCGACGAGGAGGCCAACCATACGGACGAGGACTTCTTGCAGGCACTGGAGATCGGTATGCCCCCCACCGGCGGCATCGGCTTTGGCATCGACCGGATGTGCATGCTGCTGACAGATAGCCCCGCCATCCGCGATGTACTGCTGTTCCCCACCATGAAGTCTTTGGATAAGTAAAAAGACGACCCCCCCGGTATTTATGCGGGTTTCCAGACTTCTAAAAACGAAAAAGCTTACATTTTTGGACTTAACACAGCCCCTGAAAAGCTACTGGCTTTTCGGGGGCTTCTTTCAGTTTCCATAGTTTTCTTGTCCCGTTGCAAACTACATAAAGGCTTGAAAGCAGAATTTGGTTTCCTCTGATGAGGGAGAGATACCTTGACAAAATCACCACACCATGTTACTATGGCCTTATCAAAAGAAAGGATAGAAGTTATGCAGAAATTATATCGTGCAACCGCTTATAAAGCAGTCTATTCTGTTTGCCTTGCAAACGGAGTTACTTTGTTGCACTCAATTTCGGTATAAAGTTTTATTTATAACATAAAAGCCGTTGATGTGTAACGATTATTCACACCAACGGCTTATTTTTTTGGAGGTGTCAAAATGTCAAAAGAACCGATTTTAGAAACCGAAAGATTGATTTTACGCCCAATCACTCTTGACGATGCAGCAGCTTGCTTTTCGTGGAACAGCGATGAAAGAGTCGCAAAATATATGTCATACCCTACGCTTACAGACATAAGCCAAACGATTGACTGGATAAAATCTACGCTTACAGACGAAAAGGAATACAATTTCGCATTTGTGCTTAAGAAAGAAAACAAGGTTATCGGTACAGGCTCGATAGGTCCGAGCAGTAAATTAGAGGGCTATTGGGGTATGGGTTATAATTTGCATTTTGATTATTGGCACAAGGGCTACTGCACCGAGGCTATGAAAGCAATTATCGACTATGTTCACAAAGAATTAGGCGTTAATAGAATTTGTTCGTGCCACGCTGTTGATAATCCCCGTTCGGGTAAGGTAATGGAAAAATGCGGACTTAAATTTGACCACTATGACGAAATCACAAAATTTGATAATAGTGCCACTTTTAAAGCAAAGGCGTATGTAATGGAGATCGAAGAGTGAATTGTCATTTAATCGAAAAGAGATGGAGCAGTTATCGTTTGCTATAGAGTGGCCGGAGAAAAATCTGCCATTGCCCCCGATGCGGTCAATGAGAAGTGGTGTTTGAACAGGCTTTTCCTCGGTTGCGAATGATGATTTATGGAACGCGAAACGGAAGGCTGCCATTTGTCAATGCAACCGGTTGAGTTACCACCGCACTAAAAGAACTACGGAAACTTCGCAATGGCGGCGGAGATTAAGGCGCTATTTACATACCATCATATTTATCTCCATGCGGATCCTGAGAAAGATGTTCAAGTGCTCCGTGTTGAGCAGAGGATATTGAATTTTGTTAAGCTGTGTGCTATACTATTAAAGCATTAGTTTCAGTGTAGCACACGGCTCGTTTTCAAAAAAATGAAGCCACCTTACGCCAGCTTGCTCCACGGCTTACGCCATTAAATTTTCCGCTATCTGAATAAGGCGTAACTGAGCTTACCCCAGCTTCAAATGAGTAGATGCCGGTCAGGACTTATGGACGCTAAGCGGAGCTTATCTAAGGCTAGTCACGATAATCTCAACCATGAAGTCTTTGGACAAATAAATCACCACAAAACAGGGGCACCCTTTTTAGGGCGCCCTTTTGTGTTACTTGACCATCATCTTAATGCGCGGTGGATTTAGGCAGCAAAGCATATTCCATTGAATGACAAAAAGGAGCAGTAACTTTGGCATCGGATCGTGGGTATTTGGAATTTATATTGGAGCAGCTGGCTGAGCTGGACAGGGTGCGCGCCCGGGCGATGATGGGGGAGTACATTCTCTATTATCGGGACAGGGTGATCGGCGGGATCTATGACGACCGCCTGCTGGTAAAGTCCACCCCCGGCGCCGCAGCCTATATGCCGTCGGCCACGGAAGAACGGCCGTATCCCGGCGCTACGCCTATGCTGCTGGTGGATAATGTAGACGACCGCGCGTATCTTTGCGGCCTGTTTGACGCCATGGTGGACGACCTGCCCGCCCCTCGGACCGGGAAAAAATAGTGTATGATATATGCCGATTTGTTGCATTGCGGCAAATGCGGCATTGGTGAGGAGAAACGATGAAGCAGCACAGTGAAAATGCAATTTCTGTTTCTGTGATCGGCGGTGCAGATGGTCCTACAAGCATTTTTGTTGCCGGGACGGGGGAAAAGCGCGCGCTCAAAGCCAGGATCAGGGACAGCATATATAGATATAAAAGAAAAAGAGCGGAAAAGCGGATCGTGGCTGCGCCCCATTCTCTTGCAGAAACCGTGCAGTACGCAAAAGATAAGATGGCTTGACCGAAGCGGCTGCCACAGATAGCGACTACATAGAGCAAATGCGGTGCTTAAAAGAGAACCTGGTTTTGCGGCAGAAGCCGGAGCTTTTAGGCTCGCTGGGGGAACTGCCGGAGCCGGATCTTACGGACGAAACTGCCGTGCAGGCGTTTTTGGACCTGCTGGAAGCACGCAGTCGAAAAATCGCCCAACTGCCCGATGATGTGGTCCCTATGGATTTTCATTTGTACAAGATAAAAATGGGCGACGGTCTTCTCCAAATGGGGATCGACTACATTTGGCAGGATCTTAGCCTGTCTTATTCCGGCAATCGGGCGGCTATGCGAAAATTCAAGAAAACAGCCGAGGATTTGTACCGCTTTTACGGCGTCAGCGCAGCGGATATACAAAATCATTCTGCCAGGTACACGGCACTGGTCAGCGCGTTGTGTTCGTGACCGCCGCCGGCCGGCGCTTGAAAAACAGCAAAAACGCAGTATAATAAAAGCGGTGAATCCCTCCGGGGTTTCTTAGCAGAAAGGAAGCGAAACAGGTATGGAGCAAGAGCGTTATTCTGTTCTATTCAGCAGTCAAACCGGCAACACAAAAATACTGGCGCAGGCCATTGCGCAAGCGCTGCCGGCAGCGGGCTGCGACTATTTTGGAGATTACCAAGGCCGTGTGCCGTCGTCGCCGGTATTGTTTGTCGGCTTTTGGACCGATAAGGGTACGGCAGATGCCGCCACCTTGGAATTGTTGAAAACCGTAAAGAACAAAAAGATTTTTTTGTTTGGTACCGCCGGATTTGGCGGAAGTGCTGCGTATTTTCAAAACATTCTGTTGCGCGTGCAGGAAAATTTGGATGCCGGCAATCAAGTGATTGGCACATTTATGTGCCAAGGCAAAATGCCCTTGTCCGTGCGGCAACGGTATGAGAAAATGAAAGAACAACCGAATCCGGCTCCTAATTTGGATATGCTGATTGCCAATTTTGACCGTGCATTGACCCATCCGGATGAGCAGGATCTGCAACGGTTGCAAGAGGCTGTCTGCGCTGTACAAATGTAAATAGCCATAATAAAAACCGCTTACTGTGTATCACAACAGCAAGCGGTTTTTTGTGCGGTGAAAAGACTTCAGAAAAGCAGTTCCAGACCCATTGCAATCATCCAAATATAGGCACAGGTTTTGGGAATCATCAACAGACCGACCTTAGGGTGTTTCTTACTCATCAAGGTAACCGGAAGATAGCAGCCGAAGGAAATGAGAATGGCAGCTACCATACGGGTCAGGTGATAATCGTGGGTATTGCCGGACAGGGCATACAGAATAATAACGCCGATACCGGTTACGGCAAATACCGTGTTGCGGATAATGGACAGCTTTTGGTTGCCGTTATCCGAACACCAACGGTTTTGGGGCAGCAGGCATACGATAATACGCACCAATGCGGATACCCAAATGATGATTTCCAATGGGGCGGGAATTTGCATTTCCGGGAATGTATTTTTCCAAATATACATCAGCAGAATGTAAAAAACGGTCATCGTGACAGAGGAAATCTGCAGCCCCATACCCAGCTGCTTTTTTATTTTGTCGCTGCTGCCACGGAATGCACGAATCACACGAGGGACCAAGTGGAATGCATCGCCGCCGCATAAGGTCAAGGTGAGAATGCCGTACAGCACAAATAGGTTATTGCCTTTGGCGAAAACAAAGAACAAAACGGCTGCAATCAAGTCAAACAGCAGATAGCCGATGTCAAAAACAGCCTCCATAATGTCCGGCACACGAGGTTTATATCTATTGTTATTCATTTTATTAAAACTCCTTTTTAATCAGCTTATGGTAGATGATGTGATTTTTCAGAAACAGGATGCCGGCAGACGCCAGTGCACACCCGAGACCGGTATAAAAGAATGCAATAAATGTGTCCGGGAATATGCCTGCCGCACGCAAACCGATGCCGCCGCCCATCATACAGGCCATCATCAAATACGCTTTTAAGTCAAAAAAGTGCCAAAAGGGGCGGTCGCCCTCATAGCCTAAAATTCGCTTGGTGTGCTTTTTGCTCATCCTATTTATTTTGCTGCAAATACGCTTCTGCATTGTTACATATTTGGTCAAATACGCTTTTAAATACAGCGATTTCTTCTTGTGAAATGCCTGCCAGTGCATGCTTTGCAAATTTCTTTTGAATGGCAATGCCGTCGGCAAGAATCGGCTGCGCGTCAGCCGTTAAATGCAGTTCAATATGCTTTTTATTGGTTACGCTTTGCTGCCGCTTTACCAATCCGCGTTGCTCCAGCTGCTTTAGAGAAGTGGATACATGGGACTTGGTGTACTTGCAAATCCGTACCAAGCTTGCAGCGGTATTGCATTCCGGATTGCTGTGCAAAAACATCAGAATGTCACATTCCATTTGTGTTAATTTATATTTGTTGCAAATGGTACGCATCAGCGATTCATAGCAGCAGGTGATGGTCTTGTGCCGATCTCGAAAATATATAGGAACAGCCCCTCTCGTATGTTCTATTTAGAACGATAGTGGGAGAATTGTACCACGGTACAGACCGTTTGTCAACAAGAATATCCAAATTCGTTTGTTTGGCGTACCCGGAACCGGCATTGAAAATAGCAGCGGGCTGTGGTATACTGTGCATTGTAAACGATGTAAGATCGATAAGGTGGGCGTAAGCATGCAACCAAAGGAATTGGAGCAATGGATAAGTAGGCAGTACGGCGTTTCGGCAGAATATCCCTGGGCGGTCAGTCCGGAGAATGCTGTGTTTCGTCATCGCGAAAACAAGAAGTGGTTTGCGCTGCTGCTGCGTGTCACCGGGGATAAATTAGGATGCCCGGGTACAGCACCGGTATGGATCCTGAATGTAAAATGCGACCCCTTGATGATCGGATCCTTGTGCAGTATGGAAGGTATTTATCCTGCGTACCATATGAATAAAACCCACTGGATCTCCATTGCGATGGACGATCGTGTGCCGCGTGTGCTGGTGCAGGATTTGCTGGACCAAAGCTATGCTTCCACTGCTTCTGCGCCAAGACGGCAAAAAAAGCGGTAAAAAGGAACGCTTTTGCCACAGAATTTGGCACGCAAGTACGGCAAGACCCCGGCACAGATTTTGCTGCGCTGGAATGTGCAGCAGGGAATCATTCCCATTCCCAAGTCCAAGAACCCGGGGCGCCTGGCGGAGAATATTGCCGTGTTTGATTTAGCGCCGGAGGGGGAGGGTATGGCGGTGCTGGGCGGTATGAATCAAAACCGTCGTACCAGCCACAATCCGCTGACCTTTGATTTTTGATCAAGCTGAAAAAAGCGTGCTGCACCGGGGTGTGCGGCGCGCTTTTTGCTGCCCCGGCAGGGCTTGACTACCGGACGAAAAATGAGTATAATAAAGCGAATACCATATTAGTATTTTATATATAACACATAGGAGTGAAATTATGCGTTCTGATTTGATCAAAGAGGGACCCAGCAGAGCCCCCCATCGTTCGTTACTGCGTGCACTGGGTATTGATGATCTGGAGATGAAGCGGCCGTTCGTTGCCGTGGTGAACTCCAAGAGCGACTACATTCCCGGCCACATGCACTTGGACAAGATCGCCGAGCAGGTGAAGGCGGGTATCCGCAACGCCGGCGGCGTGCCTTTTGAATTTAACACCATCGGCGTTTGCGACGGTATCGCCATGAATCACAAGGGTATGAAGTATTCTCTGTGCTCCCGTGAGCTGATCGCTGACAGCATTGAGGTGATGCTCACCGCGCACCCGCTGGATGCCATTGTGTTTATCCCCAATTGTGACAAGATCGTGCCCGGTATGCTACTGGCTGCCTGCCGACTGAACCTGCCCTGTATCTTTATCAGCGGCGGCCCCATGCTGCCCGGCAAGAGCGCCGTCACCGGCGGGCGTATCGGCCTGTCCGAGCAGTTTGAGTATGTGGGCGCCAATGCAGTGGGCAAAATGAGCGACCAGATTTTGGAGAGCTGTGCCTATACCGCCTGCCCCACCTGCGGCAGCTGCTCCGGTATGTATACCGCCAATTCCATGAACTGCCTGACGGAGACCATCGGCATGTCCCTGCCCGGCTCCGGTACCATTCCGGCTGTAATGAGCGCTCGTCTGCGCCTGGCGAAAGAGGCCGGTGAGCGGGTGATGGATCTGCTGAAAGAGGACATTAAACCCTCGGATATTATTACGGAGAAAGCCATTGAGAACGCCATGCGCACAGATATGGCCATCGGCTGCTCCACCAACACCATTTTGCATTTGACGGCCATTGCCCATGCGGCAGGCCATGATATTGACCTGGCCCGGTTGGACGCTTACGGCAGAAAGACCCCCCAGATCTGCAAGCTGAATCCGGCCTCCTCCGTGTTTATTACGGATCTGAACGATGTGGGCGGTATTCCCGCAGTGATGAAAGAGCTGGCCAAGGGCGGTATGATCAATACCGATTGCCTGACCGTCAGCGGCACGGTACAGGATCGACTGGACGCTGCGCCGGACGCCGACGGTGAGATTATTCACACCCTGGAGGCACCGTTCTCTGCAGACGGCGGTATCGCTGTGCTGACCGGCAACCTGGCAGAAGACGGCGCTGTGGTGAAGAAGGGCGCTGTTGCACCGGAGATGATGCAGCACAAAGGCCCGGCTAAATGCTATAATTCTGAAGAAGAGGCCATTGCGGCCATTACCGGCGGCAAAGTGGTTGCCGGTGATGTGGTAGTCATTCGCTATGAAGGCCCCAAGGGCGGCCCCGGTATGCGTGAGATGCTGTCTCCCACCTCTGCCATTATCGGCATGGGGCTTGGTTCCTCGGTTGCACTGCTGACGGATGGCCGGTTCTCCGGTGCCACCCGCGGCGCTTCCATTGGCCATGTGAGTCCGGAGGCGGCTATGGGCGGTACTATCGCTTTGGTACAGGACGGCGATATGATCGAAATTGATATTCCTGCGCGCGTGCTGCGGGTAGATGTGTCCGATGCGGAGTTGGAGCGGCGTAAGGCCACCTGGCAGCCGCCGGAGCAGCACCTGACCGGCTACCTGAAGCGGTATGCCCAGCATGTGACCAGCGGCGCTAAGGGCGCAGTGTTTGAGGACTGAGTATGAAAAAAGACGGGACGGCCGGTAAAGGGCGTGCGCTGCTGCGCCACCTGGCGGTGGTACTGGTGTTTGTGCTGGCAGCCGCGCTGGTGTTTACGCCGATATGGGTGCTGGGTGGGCGCTATGCAGTGTCTGCCGTGCATGATGTGCAGGCCAAGTTGCCCCGGGCAGACAGCGATTTGCAGCTGACGGAGCAGTACGACCCCCAGCCCAATACCTTTGGAATCGTAGAGGGCGCCACGGTGACCGGCGGTATGCACTTCGGTCGGCTGGAATGCAGCCAAATTGGGCTGGATTGCCCGGTGTATTATGGCGCCAATCGGGTGTGCCTGCGTGCCGGTGCGGCCGCGTCTACGGCTTATGGTTTGCCGGGTTACGGCAAGTCTACCGTTGTCACCGGGTACAATACAACGGTGTTCCGGAACTTGGCACAGCTGAAAAAAGGCGATCTCATCGACTTTTCCACCAACTGGGGGCACTTCTCCTACCGGGTGACGGACCGCCAGGTGCTCACCTCGGACGAATCCGTAGATGTGTCTGTGGTGGACAAGGAAAAGCTGATCCTCTTTTGTACCTATCCCCAGTCGCCCTTTGGCAACTTGGCGGATCAGCGGCTGTATGTGTTTTGTGAAAAGGCCTCCGGCCCGGCTGTGGAGGTGAGCACCGATGATTAAGATCAAAAAGCACGATCGACGCGCTTGTTGTAGTGCGTTTTTGCTGTTTGTTTTTACCGGCGTGCTGACCCTGTCTGTGTTGGTGGGTGCGCTTTTTGGCAACCCGGCGCGTATGGTGCGCAGCCTTGGCGGCGATACTTATGTGGACGGCCTTTATACGGAGGTCCACCAGTATGCGGCGGATCTTTGCCTGGAGTACGGGCTGGACACGGCTGTGGCAGACGCAGTCACTAAGGACGGCGTGCGCACGGCGGTGCAGACCTATGCGGGGGTTATGTTAAAAAGCAAGGATCGCTCGGCCAAGTTGGCGCCGGCGCTCCAAGAGGCGCGTACTGCATTAGAAACGGCGGCAGCCAAGGCAGCTCCCGGCGCCACTACGGCGCAGGTGCAGGACTTTGGCAAGGCATTTGCCGATTATATGGGCGGCCGTATGGCGCTGGTTTTTGCGGCGGATCTGCAAAGCTTTGTAAATCTTAGTATGCGAGCCTCTGTGGCAGGGGGTGTGATCGCCTGCTGCGGCGTAGCGCTGGCGGTATGGCTGTTGAGGCGCAGCGGCGCTGCCAAGCGGCTCCAGCGCCTGCTGGCGGCAGATGGTATCTGTGCCGCCGGACTGGTGACGGTGCTATGCGCTGTGATCATGCTAGTGCTGCTGTACCAAAAAAACCTGTATATTTTTCCCGCGTATCTTTGTGCGGCTGCTACTCGGTATATGATCGACTGGCTGTATATGTGCCTGGGTGCCGGCGGACTGCTGCTGGCGATTTCCGGGATTGTGGCCTTTGCACGCAAGGGCAAGAACTGTAAAGGATGAACCGTATGGACAACGATGTAGTCATTTCTGTTGAAAATGTGACCATGGCCTTTAACCTGAATAAGGAAAAGGTGGACAACTTAAAGGAATATGTGATCAAGCTGTTAAGGCGTCAGCTGGAATTCAAGAAGTTTTATGCCTTGCAGGACATTAACTTCCAGGTGCGCCGGGGCCAGCATTTGGGCATTTTGGGCCTGAACGGTGCCGGTAAATCCACACTGCTCAAGACCATTGTAGGCGTATACAAGCCTACGGAGGGCACTGTGAAAAAGAAGGGCGTGATTGCGCCTTTGCTGGAGCTGGGCGCCGGCTTTGACCCCAACTACACCGGTAAGGAAAATATTTTCCTGTACGGTGCCATTCTGGGCTACAACCGAGAGTATTTGGAGAGAAAATATGACGAGATTGTGGCATTCTCCGAGCTGGGCAAGTTTATTGACGTGCCGCTGAAGAACTATTCTTCCGGTATGAAAGCCCGCTTGGGCTTTTCCATTGCCACGGCCGTGGAGCCGGATATTCTGATTTTGGATGAGGTGCTGTCCGTAGGCGACGCCCGTTTCCGCAAAAAGAGCTTGGCTAAGGTCCAGTCTATGTTTGATCAGGGCGTGACCGTGCTGTTTGTGTCTCATAATATTCAGCAGGTGAAGGCCATTTGCGACACAGCCATTTTGCTGGAGAAAGGGCATATTATTGCCTCCGGCGATGTGGATACCGTGGCTGCCGTGTATGAGGAAAAATCCGGCAAAAAGAAATAAGAATTAAAAAGTTAAAGGCGGGTACTGCCCGCCTTTTTTATGTTCTAAAAAACGCTTGACAAATTATTTACAATGCGCTTAAATGTTATTGAAGATAGAAGTTTGGAAACAAATGCAGACAGAATGATAAATAATACATTAAAATCGAGATTGATAATTGCAAAGGCGCCGAATAATTGTCAAGTGCGTTAGCCAATCGATTACCCAATAAATAGGCAGGAGGTGTTTCCGATGTTCAAAGCATTCCTTTATTCGTAAGCAGACAAGAGCAATATAAAAAAGAAGGAGAATTATTATGAGTAAAAGAATGGTAAGCTTGTTTTTATCCTTTGTAATGTTCGTCGTTTGTTCTTTTGGTGCTACCGCCACCTACGCAGCCGAAAATATTGAAACTGCCATAATTGATGGCAAGGAATATAGATGCGAATCTAGGATTGTGGATGATAAAGAATATATGTACATTACTAACATCACGGATGAAATAACGGATGTTGTGTATTATGATGTTTGTTCTGGTATAATATTTCTCAACGGCAAACCGGTTGCTTATGTTGAGAATGCTGTGAGCTTTCCAGATGAAAAATCAATTGAGAGTGTATCGCCATTAGCTACCACTGGTTGGCGTTATCACGATACATCAAATCATCGTATTTCGTGGGCTCGAGGTGTGGCAGCTGCGACATTAGCGGGTATCATTGCTGCGGTTATCCCGAGTACAGGGTGGCTTTCAGTATTGACTAAAATCGGTGCGACAGCCTTGAGCGCTGTATCTGCGGCGTGCATTGGAGGAAATGTAAAATGTGTTGCATATACGCAGGTGTTAGCGAGCGGTAAGGTACAATGTCGATATGACTGGACATTTAGGCCAAGCTCCGGAGAAAGTTATGGTCCGTATAGTTCGTATAAATTATAGTAATGTTTGTACTGAATAGGAGAACGGAAGCAAATGAACAAAAAACAATTCTACATTCTAACCACTTGCTGTCTGGTGGCTTTGCTGGTCCTCTTTGAGGTCGTATTATTCATTGCCTTTGGCGGAGAGCGGTTGGAGCAAAGCGGATGGGTCAAGTGGCTTTGTGCCGGTGCACCGGTTTTGATCGTCCTGCTGTCCTTTTTGCGGGACTATATCATAAAAGTGAAGTTTGGCGGCTCAAAAAAATAACACACAAAAGTACCCCGTGCGGTTTGGAACTGCACGGGGCGTTTTGTTATGTTTATTATTTCACTTTCACAGCCTTGGTGGCGCTCCAGGCGGAGTAGACTTTTTTCTTGCCCTCGGTGCGGTAGGAACGCATACGCACATAGTAGGTGGTTTTGGCCCGGTAGGTGGAGAAGGTCTTGGAGGTGGCGCTATTCTTTACCGTAAAGTCCAGAAAATTCTGCTTAAAGTTCTTGGTGGTGGAGTATTGCACCTGGTAGCCGCTGCACGCGACTTTGCCCCACTTAATCGTGATCTTCTTAGACTTAGGCGAGGTGGCGGAGCTGATCTTTGGGGTGGCGGTCAGTGTTTTGGTACTGACCTTGCTGCTTTTGGCGCCGGTCTTGGTGCTGCTGTCTGCGGTGTACGCTGCCACCTGGAAGGTGTAGGCGGTGTTGGCTTTCAGCTTGCTGACGGTGCCGGTAGTTTTGTTACCTTTGATCGTAGCTGCCTTGGTTGTTTTTTTTGATTTGGTGTCGTAGCGATAGATATAGTAGCCGTCGGCACCGGCCTTTTTGCTCCACTGGAGAGCCACAGAGGCCGCAGAACGGCTTTTTACCTTAGCACCGCTGACTTTACCGGGTAGGCAGTGCTTGGTGTTGTAGGCACTGTAAGGGCCGTATTTGCCTTTTACATAGGCTCGCACCCGCACGGCGTACTCCTCGGTATCTGTCAGGTTGTGCAGGGTGGCGCTGGTGCCGGTGACGGTTTTGGAGAAGTTGGTACCCTTGGTTTTGTTGGTAATGTCGATATAGTATTTGGTGGCGCCGGATACCTTGTTCCACTTGTATGTTAAGTTGGTCTGGGTGCGCCCGGTCAGAGTCAGCCCGGTGACCCGGTTCTTGGCTGCTGTGGTGGTCGTGGTGCTGCCGGAAGTAGAAGTGGAAATGTGGTTCACATTTGCGGTGGAAGCGGGCATACCGCTGTACACGGGAATAATAAAGGTTTTGGCCGTGTCCAGAATTTTAGCCGATTTATAGGCGTTATAGGTGGTAACAGACTCAGAAGCCGCCGCTTGTACATTGGCCATATATTCGTGGCTGTGCTTCTCTGCCGTGCCGGGGGCTACATTGAACTTTTGCAGATAGCCGGTGTTTTGGGTTTTGGAGAAGCCGTTTGCTATGTATGTTGCGCCGTTGTAAATGGACTTGTAGGGATTGCTCCAGGGACGGCCGTAGTTAAAGTACTTGGTGCGGCAGACACTTTTGGGTACATAGCCGGAGGTGCCGGTGGTGTACCTGCCACCGTTATCTGTGTATAGGCGCACCCGGTAGTAGTTGCCCGCATTGGCGCGCCATACCATATACTGACCCTTTTTAGCCTCGGTCTTGGTGCCGCTGACCTTGCCGTTTTTATAGTCAGAGTAAATGGTGGCGTTCTTCTCCAGGCGCAGATACCCGGCAGCCCATTCCAGCCCGTCCATCGCGCCGCTGTAAGCGCCGATATTGTAGTAGTTGTAAATGCCGATAAACGGCGCACGGTTGCCGCTGGCGCCGCCGGTGGTGGCTTTGGTACTGCCCACCTCCTGTACGATTTTGGAGGCCAGATAATAGGCGCTCATTCCGCTGTTTTTTGCGGCGGCCAAAATCGCGTCGGAATACTTGGTCTTGCTGTCGTAGTTCTTGCGGGTCTTGCCGTCGGTGGTCAGGTAGTTGATCAGGGAATTGTGCATCCAGGTAGGGGAGAGAATGGTCTCCACCCCGGCTTTGGTCTGCTTGGCATTATATGCGGTGGATTCAAACTGGAAAATATGCTTCTCATCCAAGAAGTTGCGGGGATCCATATAGTGCATCACCGCGTTTTGAGAGGCAGAGTACCAGCTGGAGCCTTCCTGGGGCTTGTTCTTGCAGGAGGCGCAGCTGCAGTAATAGGCGGCAGACAGAGAAGACTGACGCTCAATCAGTTGCTTAGAGTGAGGGGAGCGCTCTGCTTTAACGGCAGCGGTGAAATTCAGTCCGGTCTTCAGCGGCTGAAAATCCCATTTGGGGTACTTATTGTGCAGGCTTACCAGCTTGCTGATATAGCTTTCCGGGAAGCCTTTGTCCCGTAACTGGTCGGCATAACTCTTGGCAAAGGCAGTTGTCGGTAATATTGTTAAAGTGGTCATTAACAGACAAATTGCCAAAAAAAGGCTAATCGTTTTTTTTGTCATTCTGGTCGTCACCGTTCCTTAAATTTTTGGCGGTATTATGCGCTTTTTCGCTTTATTTTGCTTTATAATATCATTTCATCACGGCTTTGTCAATTTTTTGTAACCGGAAAATGTTGGCGAAACCCTTGACAAATTCGGAAAATTTGTGTAAACTTGTCACGCTGTGAAAAAAGAACACGGCCCATATCGAATAACAATCAAAATAATCACCCAATGACCAAGACCGTGAGAGAGGAGAGCGGGAAGCGATTATGAACAACGCAACAAAACAACAAAATTCCAGCAATGCGAGAGAGGGCAACGGCCTGCCGGCCATGCTGACTCGTCTGCGTGAGAACGCAGGTATGACCCAAGAGGAGGCCTCTAAGCTATTTGAAGTAAATCGCAGCACTTATGCGTATTATGAGACTGGAAAGAGCCACCCCAAATACCCCCTGCTGTGTAAGATGGCCCATGCCTACGAGGTGAGCACGGACTACCTGCTGGGCATGAAAAGCACTGCAAGCAACACTGCAGATACGCTGCATGATGCAGGCGTGGCTTACGATGCCAATAACGAGCAGCCCTCCAGCTATTTGAAGGGCCGGATCAATGACGGTATTGCCGAGCTTAGTAATGTAGAGCGTATGGTACTGTTTCGTTTGCGGATTATGGACAAAGAGGATCAGAATGGCATCCTCAACTTTATCAACTGCTTGGGCGAGTTGAACAAAGAGGAGTGGGAGACCCTGTTCCGCTTGTGCGTGATAGACAAAGAGAATCAGAAGAAAGTCCTTGACTTTATCAAGAGTCTGTAAGCAGGCGATCCAACACAAAGAGAGAGCCACAGAGACCGGTAACGGTTTTTGTGGCTCTCTCTTTGTTTAGACTTGCAGACCGTACAGTGCGCGGGCGTTCTCTGCCGTTTGGCGCAGCACAGCCTGGGCAGACAGTCCCAGCACCTGCCCAATGCGTGCGGCAATGTGAGGGATCAGAGCAGAGTTATTGCGCTGCCCGCGGCAAGGCTCCGGCGCCAGGTAAGGACAGTCCGTTTCCAACACCAGGCGTTCTAAGGGGATCGTTTCCACCACCTCCAGCGCTTTGCGGGCGTTCTTAAAGGTGGCCACACCGTTCAGGCCGATGTACATGCCCAGTTTGATGATTTCCTTTGCCATTTCCTTGCTGCCGGAGAAACAGTGCACCACGCCTTTGGGCTGCAAGGCTTGCAGCAGCTCCAGCGTGTCGCCATGGGCTTCCCGGTCGTGTACGATAATGGGTTTGTCCACTTCCTTTGCCAGCTGGATCTGACGGCGAAAAAAGGCCGTTTGCGTGTCTTTGTCGCTGGCCATCCAGTGGTAGTCCAAGCCGATCTCGCCAACCGCCACGCACTTGGGGTCCGCCAGCAGCGTTCGTAGGCGCTCTATGTCCTCTAAATCGGCGCCTTCCAAATTCTCCGGGTGGAACCCGGCGGCAAAGTAAAACCAGGGATATTGGCGGCTCAGCGCCTGATTTTGCAGGGAGGAGGGCAGATCACAGCCGCAGCTGACCACACCCACCACGCCTTGGTCGGGCAGCCGGCGGAGCAGCTGCTCCCGATCCGGGTCAAATTGAGGATCGTCATAATGGGCGTGGGTGTCAAAAATCGGAGCGTTTTCCATAAATCGAATTCCTTTATAAAAAAGAGCGACCGGTCCGCAGACTGCTCGCTCTTTTGTGTTTGTTTAGCGAATCTTGGTGCCGGCGGGCATACCGTCCACAAACAGCACCTGCACATCATGATCGCCTACATCGCCGGCCAGAAGCATACCGTTGCTCATCTCGCCGCACAGCTTGGCAGGCTTTAAGTTGGCTACGATCACCACTTTTTTGCCGATCAGGTCCTCCGGCTTGTACCAGGGGGCAATGCCGCTGACGATCTGACGGCTGCCGTCGCCGTCATTCACTTGCAGCTTTAGCAGCTTCTTTGCCCGCTTAATGGGTTCGCAGTCGGTGATCTCTGCCACGCGCAGCTCTACCTTGCTAAAGTCGTCAAAGGCAATCTGCGCCACACCGGGTACTTCTGCCTTAGGCTGCTGGGCAGCGATGGCCTTCTCCATTTGGGCTTTAATTAAGGCGTTCAGTTCGTCGATCTCCTTATCTGTGTCAATGCGGGGGAACAGAGCGTCGCCCTTGTGCACCGTTACATTGGCAGGCAGCACGCCGAATTTGGCAGCGTTCTCATAGGTGATCAGGTCCTCGGTAGCGCCGATCTGCGCCCAGGCCTTGGGCATGGAGGTGGGCATAAAGCAGGACAGCAGGGTGGTGGTGATTCGGATCACCTCCAGCAGGTTGTACAGCACGCTGGCCAGCCGAGCCTTGCGGCTCTCGTCCTTGCCCAGGATCCAGGGGGTGGTTTCGTCAATATACTTGTTGGCTCTGGAGATCACTTTGAAGATCTCTGCCAGGGCGTTGTTCAGCTGGGTCTGGTCCATGTAGGCAGCCACTTTATCCCGCAGCTCCAGTGCCTGGTCAATGAGAGAGGCGTCCAGTTCTTCGTCTGCTTCTCTGCATTCCGGCAAGGTGCCGCCAAAGTATTTCTCTGCCATAGCCACGGTGCGGGACACCAGGTTGCCCAGATCGTTCGCTAAGTCCGCGTTAATGCGGTTGATCATAATTTCGTTAGAGAAAGAGCTGTCTGCGCCTAGCGCCATCTCTCGCAGAATGTGGTAGCGAATGGCATCTGCGCCGTAGCGCTCGCCCAGCACCAGCGGGTCTACCACATTGCCGATGGATTTGCTCATCTTTTGACCATTAAAGGTGATCCAGCCGTGTACTGCCAGGTGCTTGGGCAGCGGCAGATCCAGCGCCATCAGCATGGCGGGCCAAATAATGGCGTGGAAGCGCATAATATCTTTAGCCACCATGTGCACATCGGCGGGCCAATAGCGGTCAAAGTCGTCATACTTGTCGTTCAGGTAGCCCAGGGCGCTGATGTAGTTGGAGAGCGCGTCTACCCACACATAAACCACATGACCCGGGTCAAAGGTGACGGGAATGCCCCAAGTGAAGGAAGTGCGGGACACGCACAGATCTTCCAAACCGGGCTTGATAAAGTTGTTGACCAGCTCTACCGCGCGGCTCTTAGGCTGTAAATAATCCGTCTCCAAAAGCAGCTTTTCGATCCGGTCGGCAAAGGGGGACAGCTTAAAGAAATAGGCTTCCTCGGAGGCCTCGGTGACCGCACGGCCGCATTCCGGGCACTTGCCGTCCACCAGCTGGCTTTCTGTCCAAAAGCTCTCGCAGGGGGTGCAGTATTTGCCCTTGTATTCGCCCTTGTAAATATAGCCCCGGTCGTACAGTTCCTTAAAGATCTTCTGAACCGTCTCTATATGGTAATCGTCGGTGGTGCGAATGTAGCGGTCATAGCTGATGTTCATGTAGGACCACAGCTTCTTAAAGATGGCTACGATCTCGTCCACATACGCCTTGGGGGTCACGCCTTTCTCGGCGGCCTTTTGCTCAATTTTCAGACCGTGCTCGTCCGTACCGGTGAGAAAGAGCACATCATACCCCTGCATGCGCCGAAAGCGGGCGATGGAGTCGCAGGCCACGGTGGTGTAGCAGTGCCCGATGTGGGGATTGCCGGAGGGGTAGTAAATGGGCGTGGTGATATAAAACTTTTCCTTATCCATAGGAGCCTCCTTATACAAATACATTGAAGTTGGCCGTCGCGCCGTCCTTGGTGCGGGTTTCTACCGCATCGCCGGTCTGCATATTGACTTTGACGGAGGCGTACTTCTTCTTGTTTTTATAAACGGCAAAATAGTAGTTGTTGCCCTCGGACACGGTGCCGTCCACATCGTAGCCCTTGCCGTAGTAGTTGGTCAGGGCGTCCAGCGCCTGGTTGACGGTGTAGGCGCTTCCGCTGTCCTCTTTTGCCTTTTTAGTGGTGGTTTCTGCCGGTTTTGTAGTGGTGTCGGTAGAAGCATTTGTGGTGCTCTCCGGCACCGTGGTGTCTGCCGCGGTGGCAGCGGGCCGGTCAGCGACCGTGGCGGGCTGGGTGGTCTCCTCCGGGGCAGCCTTGGTGCAGCCAAACAGCCCGGCGGCAGTGACGCAGCACAGACCCAGCGCCAGCGCTGCTTTGATCCCTTTATTCATACTTGATCACCTGATTTCAAAATGTTACAGCAGGGAAGCGGCGCCCCGATCCAGCATCAGCGTTACATCCGTATGGAACTGCAACACAGAGGCGGGGCATTCCGGGGTCACATTGCCGGAGATCACCTGCTTAATGGCCTTGGCCTTGTGTTCGCCCAGGGCGATGATCAGAATGCGCTTGGCCTGCATAATGGAGCCAATGCCCATGGTCAGTGCTTGGGTGGGCACCTCCTCAATGGTGTTAAAGAAGCGGCTGTTGTCCTGAATGGTGCTCTCCTTAAGGGACACCACATGGGTCCACCGCTGGAAGGAGTCGCTGGGCTCGTTAAAGGCAATGTGGCCGTTGGAGCCGATACCCAGCAGCTGAATATCAATGCCGCCGGCAGCGCGAATGCTCTCCTCGTACTGCTTGCACTCGGCCTCTAAGTCCGCTGCGTTGCCGTCCAAAAAGTGAATGCGCTCCTTCGGGATATTGATGTGGTCAAACAGATTTTCGTGCATAAAGGAGTGGTAGGAATTTTTGTCTTCCACATCCAGCTTGCAGTATTCGTCCAGGTTAAAAGTGGTCACTTTGGAGAAGTCCACAGCACCCTGCTCGTACAGGCGGATCATGTGGTTGTAGGGCTTCAGCGGCGTGGAGCCGGTGGCCAGACCCAGTACGGAGTTGGGCTTTGCCAGCACCTGGCCGCACATATAGTTACCGGCTGCAATGCCGATCTGTTCTTCCGTGTCGTAAATCAATACATTCATGTTGTTTCCTCGCTCTTAATTTTAAGAATATGTCCTATATTATATACGATTTGGCGGCAATGTCAATTCTTGTTGCGCCTTTTTGCTTGGCAGTGGAGCCAAAGCCACAGCAGGACCCCGGCACACAGCAGTCCAAGGGCTGCACCGGCGGTGTCAATGGCCCAGTCCGTCGCCTGGCAGGAACGCCCGGGCACAAAGCGCTGGTGCACCTCGTCGGTGATTGCATACAGACTGGCAATGGGCAGGCTGACGGCCGTGTACCGGCGTTCCCAGGTGGCTGCGCAGGCAAAGCTCAGCAGCAGGCACAGCCCGGTGTATTCCAAAAAGTGTGCGGATTTGCGTACCAAAAAGTCTGTGAGCCGACCATCGCCCAGCAGGCGGGTGAGCCAGGCCAGTACGGCGCCGCTCTCGCGGCTGGATTGGTCCGCTGTGCGGGAGGACAGGTAGAAGATTACACCCATACACACCACGCTGAGCACCCAAAAGACCATAGCGTACCGCTTATTATGCTCTGCTCGCTTCAACAAAGGAGACCCTCCCGCTGCCCGGGTGAAACTGAACGCCGCTGACGCCTCCAGCCATCACATAGTAGGCAGACTCATAGAATACCGGTAGAACGGCGCCGGTTTGGATCAGCGCCTGCTCGCAGGCCCGGCAGGCGGCGGTGGCCGTGCCGGCCGTGGCGTTCTTGGCCACTGTCAGCGCCCGTTCGATTTTATCGCTTTGCAGCTTCATATAGTTAGTGGAGAGCAGGTTGGACAGAAAGGTCACCGGGCTTTGGCTGGCGGCCTCCATAGGGTACAGGGCAATGTCGTAGGTGCCTGCGGCCATCTGGCTCTCCATCTCCGCTTTGGTCATGGTTTCAATCTTTAGAGAAAAAGCAATGCCGGTGCCGTTGCCGTAGGTGGTCACGGTGCCCAAGCTGCTTTGCACCCCCTGTACCAGCGCCTTGGCGTAAGCGTCCATCTCCGGGGTGGTAATGACTGTCAGCGCTACGGTGGTCAGCCCGGTCTCCTCCAACCCGGCTTTCCACAGGGCTTGGGCGCGGGCAGCATCCCTGGCAGGCACCAGGCTGTTTTTAGCGGTGGTCACATTCCCGCCGTCCACCGTGGTACTCGGCGGAGTAATGCCGGTGGCCGCCTGCAGATACTTGCTGCTTTTTGTATCTGCCGGGGACAGGCTCAGGCAGATGGCTCGGCGCATTTTTTCATTGGATAGGCTGCCTTGGTTGGTGTTAAGCAAAAACGCCCAGGTGGTGTTGGCATAGGGGATAGCGGTCAGGTCGTCCTTCTTTTTTAGGGCGCCGTACTCACTGCCGGTGAGAAAGGCGGCGTCGTAGTAGCCGCTTTCCAACTTCTCCGGTACCTTGCTGTTTTCGTCCTTGATATTCAGGGTGATATTGTCCACCTTCGTGGGGTTGGCGCCCTTGTATTCCTGATTTTTGTTCAGGGTATAAGAGGTGTCCAGTTGATTCTTTACATAAAATTGGCCGTTAAAGAGAGAATACTCCGTGCCCAGGCCATAGCGGCCCTTGGTGGCGGTAAAGAATTCTTTATTGCAGGGCATGGCTGCTGCGCCGGACAGGGTAGAAAAGAACCCGGCGTCCGGGGTGCGTAGGGTGATCACCAAGGTGTAATCGTCCGTGGCCTTTACTTGCAGCGCAGAGGCGCTCTTCTGTTTGGTGTACACCTGCTGTGCACCGGCAATGCCGGACAGGGCAGGATACAGGGGACAGGCGGTTTGGGGCGATACGGCGCGCTGAAGCGCAAAAACAAAATCATGGGCGGTAATGTCCGGATCCCAGTTTTTGCCCATACGCTCGGTTACCGCGTCCGTCAGGTGCCACTTCAGTCCCTGGCGCAGATGGAAGGTGTAGGTCTTTTGGTCGGTGCTCACTGTCCAGTCCGCAGCCACAGCCGGTTTGACTGTGCCGTCGTCCTCCACACGCACCAGCCCCTCATAGCAATTCTCCGCGATCAGGTATTCATCCTGGGTGGCAGCCACCTGAGGGTCAAAGCTGGTGATATTGCCGGTGATGGGGTAGATAATATCCAGCTGCTTGTTCCGTCCGCCGCAACCGGCAAACAGGGTGCACACCAAAGCGGCGCACAGCAGCAGAGAAAAGATACGCTTACAGTTTTGTTTCATGGTTCGCTCCAGTTGATTTTCTTGCCGTCTATTATACCATAAGGGGAGAGAAGAAATCAATTTTTAGCGCTCCGATTTGTAGAATTTTTTGAAAAATTCTTGTGCAAAGTGACGAAAAACAAGAAGCACACGGTGGCGTGTATCAAAAAGTTTTTCATTTTGTGAAATTTATATAAAAATAATTGTTGACTTTCCGGGCTTGTTCGTCTATATTATATGCACGATTAAAATGGAAATTTATGCGCACGAGTATATGCGCGCCCCTGCCGGGCCGTGCGAAAAACTTTAGGCCCGCGGCAGCGGATCGGCGCTGGATTTCGACTTTTTTCTGAGAAAAAAAGATTGGAGTGACCCCTTTTATGTTGAACGTGAAAGACGTGCAGCTCGGCACCACAACACGAAAGAGTTTTGCAAAGATCAATGAAGTGATGCAAATGCCCAACCTCATTGAAGTGCAGAAGAAATCGTACCAGTGGTTCCTGGATGAAGGTTTGGAAGAGGTGTTCCGCGACATTGGTTCCATCACGGATTATACAGGCAATCTTGTGCTGGACTTTATCGACTACACCATGGACGAGGACCCCAAGTACACCATTGCCCAGTGTAAGGCAAGGGATGTGACTTACGCTAAACCGCTGAAGGTCCGTGCCCGCTTGCAGAACAAAGAGACCGGTGAGGTGAAGGAGAACATCATCTTCATGGGCGACTTCCCGCTGATGACGGATGCCGGCACTTTTGTAATCAACGGTGCAGAGCGCTGCATTGTGTCTCAGTTGGTGCGTTCCCCCGGCGTGTATTACCACATGGACCATGACAAGACCGGTAAGGAATTGTATACCAATACCGTGATCCCCAACCGGGGCGCATGGCTGGAGTATGAGACAGACGCCAACGACCTGTTCTATGTGCGCATTGATAAAAACCGCAAGATCTTTATCACCACTTTCCTGCGTGCGTTGGGTCTGGGTCTTGATCATGAGATCATTGACTATTTTGGTGAGGACGAGCGCCTGGTGGCCACCATTGAGAAGGACACCACCAAGAACCAGGAGGAGGCACTCCTGGAGGTGTACAAGCGCCTGCGTCCCGGCGAGCCGCCCACTTTGGAGACGGCACAGGCTCACTTGGACGGCCTGTTCTTTGACCCGCACCGGTACGATCTGTCCCGAGTGGGTCGCTACAAGTATAACAAAAAGCTGGGTATGGCTGACCGCCTGAACGGCCAGATCCTGGCAGAACCGGTGATCTCTCCCCAGGGTGAGTTCCTGGCAGACGCCGGTGAGAAGATCGACAAGATCAAGGCCATGGAGATCGAGGATGCAGGTGTTATGTTTGCATTTGTCGATGTGGACGGCAACAAGGTAAAAGTTGTGTCCAACGGTATGGTCGATATCAAGAAATATGTGGACTTTGACTGCACCCCTCTGGGTATCCGCGAAAAGGTCAGCTATGCTGTGCTGGCAGAGATCCTGGAGAAGTGCGGCGATGATGAAGAGGCACTGAAAGAGGAAATCCGCATTAAGCAGGACGACCTGGTGCCCAAGCACATTACCACAGACGATATTTTTGCTACCGTGTCTTATCTCTGCAACCTGGCTTGCGGTGTAGGCACCACAGACGACATTGACCACCTGGGCAATCGTCGTATCCGCGCGGTAGGCGAGCTGTTGCAAAACCAGTTCCGTATCGGCTTTACCCGTATGGAGCGCGTGATTCGTGAGCGTATGACCTTGCAGGCACAGGACGACGAGGACGCCATTACCCCCCAGGCACTGATTAACATTCGCCCGGTGGTGGCTGCCATTCGTGAGTTCTTCGGCTCCTCTCCGTTGTCCCAGTTTATGGACCAGAACAACCCCTTGGCGGAGCTGACTCATAAGCGCCGTCTGTCCGCACTGGGCCCCGGCGGTCTGTCCCGTGACCGGGCCGGGTTTGAGGTGCGAGATGTACACTATACCCATTACGGCAGAATGTGCCCCATTGAGACTCCCGAAGGTCCCAACATCGGCCTGATCTCTTATTTGGCTTGCTATAGCCGGCTGAATGAGTACGGCTTCATTGAGGCACCGTACCGTAAGGTGGACAAAGAGACCGGTGTGGTTACCGATGAGGTGGTCTACATGACCGCCGATGTGGAGGACGAGTTCGTTGTGGCCCAGGCCAATGAGCCTTTGGACGAGGAAGGTCACTTCACCAACCGTCGCGTTACCTGCCGCCATCGGGACGAGTTCCTGACTCTGCCCCCGGAGCGGGTGGATTACATGGATGTATCCCCCAAGATGGTTGTATCCGTAGCTACGGCTATGATCCCGTTTTTGGAGAACGACGACGCCAACCGCGCACTGATGGGCGCCAACATGCAGCGCCAGGCTGTGCCGCTGCTGAAGACCGAGGCCCCGGTGGTGGGTACCGGTATGGAGTATAAGGCAGCTTACGACTCCGGCGTGGTGGTCATTGCCAAGCGTGGCGGTACCGTGTGCGCCGTAGACGCGCGTACCATTGATATTAAGACCGCTTCCGGTGAGATCGACCATTACGAGTTGGTAAAGTTCTGCGGCTCCAACCAGGGCACCTGTATCAACCAGCGGCCTATCGTCTCCCTGCACCAGCAGGTAGAGGACGGCCAGGTGATCGCCGACGGTCCCGCCACCTGCAATGGTGAGGTTTCTCTGGGTAAGAACGCCCTGATCGGCTTTATGACCTGGGAAGGCTACAACTACGAGGACGCCGTATTGATCAATGAGAAGATCGTGCGGGACGATGTTTATACTTCCATTCACATTGAGGAGCACGAGGTGGAGTCCAGAGACACCAAGCTGGGTCCGGAGGAAATCACCCGCGATATTCCCAATGTGGGCGAGGACGCGCTGAAGGATCTGGACGAGGACGGTATTATCCGCATCGGTGCCGAGGTACACAGCGGCGATATTTTGGTGGGTAAAGTGACCCCCAAGGGCGAGACAGAGCTGACCGCAGAGGAGCGGCTGCTGCGTGCCATCTTCGGTGAGAAGGCCCGCGAGGTGCGTGACACCTCCATGCGTGTGCCCCACGGCGAGTATGGTATTGTGGTGGATGTTAAGGTGTTCACCCGTGCCAACAGCGACGAAATGAGCCCCGGCGTGAACAAAGTGGTTCGCGTTTATATCGCCCAGAAGCGTAAGATCCAGGCCGGTGATAAGATGGCCGGTCGTCACGGTAACAAGGGCGTTGTGTCCCGGGTACTGCCCCAGGAGGATATGCCGTTCCTGCCGGACGGTCGCCCGTTGGATATTGTATTGAACCCCTTGGGCGTACCTTCTCGTATGAACATCGGGCAGGTGCTGGAGGTGCATCTGGGCTATGCCGCTATGGCACTGGGCTGGAAGATGATGACCCCCGTATTTGACGGTGCCCATGAGGACGACATTCGTGAGTGCCTGAAATTGGCCGGCCTGCGTGAGGATGGTAAGACTACCCTGACCGACGGCCGTACAGGCGAAAAGTTTGATAACCCGGTGACCGTGGGCTACATGTATTACCTGAAGCTCCATCACCTGGTAGATGATAAGATCCACGCCCGTTCCACCGGTCCTTACAGCCTGGTCACCCAGCAGCCTTTGGGTGGTAAAGCCCAGTTCGGCGGCCAGCGTTTCGGTGAGATGGAGGTTTGGGCACTGGAGGCATACGGCGCAGCTTACACCCTGCAAGAGATCATGACGGTGAAGTCCGATGATGTTGTGGGTCGTGTGAAGGCTTATGAGGCCATTGTTAAGGGTGAGAATATCCCCAAGGCAGGCACGCCGGAATCCTTCAAGGTTCTGTTTAAGGAGCTGCAGGCACTGGGTCTGGATACTCGTGTGTATGACGCCAACGGCGAGGAAGTAGAGCTCAAGCAGGATCTGGACGATGGCACCGGTATTCAGCCTATTGATGACAAGGCGTTCACCACCGTCAATGACTTTGACGAGGGCAGCGAGGGCTTTGGCATTGAGAATGCGGAAGAAGCCGGCGAGGAAGCAGGCGCAGACGCAGCGGATTCGTTTGCAGATTTGTTTGCAAACGCCCTGGACGACGATTCGGACGACGGGGCCGACGCGTAAACGCCATTCCGACACTACATTATATATAAAGGAGTGCTTCCATGATGGAGAATAAAGAAAACGAATTCAGCTCGATCAAAATCGGTCTGGCGTCTCCCGAGCAGATTCGGGAGTGGTCCTACGGCGAGGTCACCAAGCCGGAGACCATTAATTACAGAACGCTGAAGCCGGAGCGGGACGGTTTGTTCTGCGAGCGCATTTTCGGCCCCATGAAGGACTGGGAGTGCCACTGCGGCAAATATAAGAGAGTACGCTATAAGGGCAAGGTCTGCGAGCGCTGCGGCGTAGAGATCACCCGGGCCAAGGTGCGCCGTGAGCGTATGGGCCACATTGAACTTGCGGCTCCCGTGTCTCACATTTGGTATTTTAAGGGCATTCCCAGCCGCCTTGGGCTGGTACTGGATCTGAGCCCCCGTTATTTGGAGAAGGTGCTGTACTTTGCACTGTATATCGTAACGGATCCCGGCGACACCCCGCTGGAGAAAATGCAGATCCTGAACGAAAAAGAATATGCAGAAATGCGCGAGCGCTATGAGGACGACTTTGAGGCCGGCATGGGCGCTGAGGCCATCAAAAAGCTGCTGCAAGACATTGATGTGAAAGCCTTGCGGGATGAGCTGACCGAGGAGCTGGAGACTGCTACCGGTCAAAAGCGTGTGCGTCTGCTCAAGCGCCTGGATGTGGTCAATGCATTCTATCAGAGCGGCAATAAGCTGGAGTGGATGATCCTGGATGCCATCCCGGTAATCCCCCCGGATATTCGCCCCATGGTTCAGCTGGACGGCGGCCGTTTTGCCACCTCTGATCTGAACGACCTGTATCGCCGCGTTATTAACCGAAACAACCGTTTGAAGAAGCTGCTGGAGCTGGGCGCACCGGATATTATCGTGCGCAACGAAAAGCGTATGCTCCAGGAGTCTGTGGACGCCTTGATCGACAACGGCCGCCGCGGCCGTCCGGTTACCGGCCCCAACAACCGTCCGCTGAAGTCCCTGTCCGATATGCTGAAAGGTAAGCAGGGTCGCTTCCGTCAGAACCTGCTGGGTAAGCGTGTTGACTACTCCGGCCGTTCCGTAATCGTGGTTGGCCCGGAATTGAAGATGCACCAGTGCGGTCTGCCGAAGGAAATGGCGATCGAGCTGTTTAAGCCTTTTGTGATGAAGCGGCTGGTAGAGACCGGCGTGGCCTCTAACATTAAATCTGCCCGTAAAATGGTGGAGCGTGCCAACAACCCGGCCGTTTGGGACTCTCTGGAAGTGGTCATTAAGGATCACCCGGTGATGCTTAACCGTGCACCTACCCTGCACCGTTTGGGTATTCAGGCTTTTGAGCCGGTGCTGGTAGAGGGTCGCGCAATTAAGTTGCACCCGCTGGCTTGTACCGCATTTAACGCAGACTTCGACGGCGACCAGATGGCTGTGCACGTGCCCCTTTCCGCAGAGGCACAGGCAGAGGCCAGAATGTTGATGCTGGCTGCTAACAACCTGCTGAAACCCTCTGACGGTAAGCCGGTAACCGTGCCTACCCAGGATATGGTGATCGGTTCCTATTACCTGACCATGATTAAGGGCGGTGAGCCGGGTTGTCCCACGGTGGAGAAAGACGCCCAGGGCAACGAATATACCCGCTATAATATTTACAGAGATAAGGACGAGGCCATGATGGCCTACCAGGAAGGCTCTTTGGGCTTGCACTCCGAGTGCCTGATCCGCTTCTCCAAGGAAGTGGACGGGGAAGTGCACGAGCACCTGGTTAAGACGACCATCGGTCGTGTGATCTTTAACGCCCCGGTGCCTCAGGATCTGGGCTTTGTGGATCGTTCCGATCCGGAGAATGAGTTTGTACCGGAGATCAGCTTTGTTGTAAAGAAGAAGCAGCTGGGCCAAATCGCCGAGAAGTGCATTCGCGTGCACGGCGTGGCCGTGGCATCCAAGGTGCTGGACGCTTTGAAGGCACAGGGCTATAAGTATTCCACCATTTCCGGCACCACCGTAGCCGTTGTGGACGCCCTGATCCCGGAGAAGAAGAAGGAGTACCTGGACGAGGCCGAGAAGCGGGTGGACGAGATTACCACCAACTATAACTACGGCCTGATTACCAACGAGGAGCGTTCTTCCGCCGTTATCAAGGCTTGGGAGGACTGCACCAACAAGGTATCCCACGAGTTGACCAGTAACTTTGACGGCGCCCATAACCCCATTCACATGATGGTAGACTCCGGTGCCCGTGGTAGTACCTCTCAGCTGCGTCAGCTGGCCGGTATGCGTGGTCTGATCGCCAATACCGCCGGTAAGACCATTGAGGTTCCCATTCGTGCCAACTACCGTGAGGGTCTGAATATTCTGGAATACTTCATTTCCTCCCGTGGTGCCCGTAAAGGTTTGGCCGATACCGCACTGCGTACCGCAGACTCCGGTTACTTGACCCGCCGTCTGGTAGATGTATCCCAGGATGTAATCATTCGCGACCAGGATTGCGGCTGCCACGATGGTATTATCGTAAGCAAGATCATGGACGGCAACCGTGTACTGGAGCCGTTGGAGGAGCGCCTTACCGGTCGTTTTGTTGTAGACCCGGTGATCGATCCTAACTCCGGCGAAGTGCTGATGGAGCCGGATCGTATGATGACAGAGGAAGACGCCAAGCGTATTGTGGACGCCGGTATCGAGTCCGTAAAGATCCGTTCTCTGATCACCTGTAAGTCCCACCACGGCGTGTGCTGCAAGTGCTACGGTGCCAACCTGGCCTTTAACGAGCCGGTTCAGGTAGGTGAGGCCGTGGGTATCATCGCCGCCCAGTCCATCGGTGAGCCGGGTACACAGCTGACCATGCGTACCTTCCATACCGGCGGTGTTGCCGGTGGTGCCGATATTACACAGGGTCTGCCCCGTGTAGAGGAGCTGTTCGAGGCCAGAAAACCCAAGCAGCTGGCCATTCTGTCTGAGATCGACGGTGTGGTTCATTTTGAGGAGATCAAGAAGAGCCGCCACGCCATTGTGACCGGCGAGGACGGGGAAGAGAAGAAGTATCTGATTCCCTACGGTGCCCGCCTGTGCGAGCACATTGTTGAGGGCGCCCATGTGAAGAAGGGCGAGGAGCTGACGCTCGGCGCCGTGAACCCCCACGATGTTTTGGCTATCTTGGGCGAAGAGGCTGTTTATAACTACCTAATTAAGGAAGTACAGTTCGCTTATCGTACCCAGGGTGTTGATATTAACGATAAGCACATTGAGGTTATCGTTCGTCAGATGCTTAAGAAGTGCACCGTGGACGATGCCGGTGATACCGATCTGGTGTCCGGCACCATGGTGGATGTGGCCCAGGTAGACGAGGCCAATGAGGCCATTGACAAGCGGATCGCTTTGGGCGAGACCACTTTGAAGCACGCCACGTATATCCCGATCCTGATGGGTATTACCAAGGCGTCCCTGGCCACCGACTCCTTCCTGTCCGCCGCCTCCTTCCAGGAGACCACCCGCGTGCTCACCGATGCTGCCATCAAGGGCAAGGTGGATCCGCTGATCGGTCTGAAGGAAAATGTAATCATCGGTAAGCTGGTGCCCGCCGGTACCGGTATGCAGGTGTTTGATAAGGTGGATGTGGTGCCCAGCTATTTCTCTGCTGAGGGCAGCGAGGAAATTTTGAACCTGGAACAGCTGCAAGAGCTCTTGACAAACAGTATGTCCGAGTGATATAATGCTAAATTGTCGGTGTGCGATTTGCGCTAAATCGGCCCAAATCCCATCGAATTTAGCCAAAAATTGACCATTTACCGGGGCAGAACCGTAAAGTTCTGCCCCAGTAGGTGCGTTTTTGAGCAGAAAATGCAAATTTGCTTGCCAAATTTGTGTTTTGTGCGCAAAAGCGTACAAAATAATTTGAAAGGAGATAAACGATTGCCTACCTTTAACCAACTTGTAAGAACAGGTCGTAAGACGCTGGAGAAAAAGTCCAAAACACCGGCTCTGCTGAAGGGGCTGAACACCAAGAAGAATGTTATGACCGATAACAATTCTCCCCAGAAGCGCGGCGTTTGCACCGCAGTCAAGACTGCAACTCCGAAAAAGCCGAACTCTGCACTGCGTAAGATTGCCAGAGTGCGTCTGTCTAACGGCATTGAAGTGTCCGCTTACATTCCCGGCGTAGGTCACAACCTGCAGGAGCACTCTGTAGTTATGATCCGCGGCGGCCGTGTAAAGGATCTTCCCGGTGTGCGTTACCACATCATTCGCGGTACTCTTGATACCCAGGGCGTGAACGGCAGAATGCAGGGCCGCTCTAAGTACGGCGCCAAGAGACCGAAGGCTGCTAAGAAATAAGAGCAGCGCTGATCCGTTAAGGATCCACCAAGCTCAGCCCAGCTGAGTTTGATCTTCTTGTTTGGAAATCCGGCAAAAGTTTATATACTTTATATTGCTATACAGTGTATGACCTTTTTGTTGGCTCCACGGGAAAACTCGAGTACCTATGAACTCATCAATGATAATGAAGGAGGGAAGCGAAGATGCCAAGAAGAGGCCAGATCGCTAAGCGTGACGTTCTGCCTGATCCGCTGTACAACTCTAAGCTTGTTACACGCCTGATCAACAACGTTATGTACGATGGTAAAAAAGGTGTCGCACAGAAGATCGTGTACGACGCTTTCGACATCATCAAAGAAAAGACGGGTAATGATCCCCTGGAAACTTTTGAAGCTGCCATGGAGAATGTTATGCCCGTACTGGAGGTTAAGGCTCGCCGTGTAGGCGGTGCGACCTACCAGGTACCGCTTGAGGTTCGTCCGGAACGGCGCCAGACCCTGGGTCTGCGCTGGATCACTCTCTATGCGCGTCAGCGTTCTGAGAGAACCATGAAGGAGCGCCTGGCAGCCGAGATTATGGATGCTACCAATAAGACCGGCGGCGCTGCCAAAAAGTGCGACGATACCCATAAGATGGCTGAGGCAAACAAGGCGTTTGCTCATTTCAGATATTAAGCCATTCAGTTTGTTAGGAGGATATTATGCCGAGAAAAGTATCTCTTGAAATGACAAGAAATATTGGTATCATGGCGCATATTGATGCTGGTAAAACCACCACCACCGAGCGTATCCTGTATTACACGGGTATTAACCATAAGATCGGTGAGACCCATGATGGTACAGCAACCATGGACTGGATGGCGCAGGAGCAGGAGCGCGGTATCACCATTACTTCCGCTGCTACCACTTGCTTCTGGAAGAAGCACAGAATCAATATCATCGATACCCCCGGGCATGTGGACTTCACCGTAGAGGTGCAGCGTTCCCTGCGTGTGTTGGACGGTTCCGTTACCGTTCTGTGCGCCAAGGGTGGCGTTGAGCCCCAGTCTGAGACCGTATGGCGTCAGGCTGACGAGTACCATGTACCGAGAATGATCTATGTCAATAAGATGGACATTATGGGCGCAGATTTCTACAATGTACTGGATATGGTCAATGACCGTTTCAAGTGCAATGCTCTGCCCATTCAGTTGCCCATCGGCGCGGAGGACACTTTCCGCGGGATTGTGGACCTGGTGAATATGGACGCCGAGATCTATTATGACGATCTGGGTAACGATGTTCGCCGTGAGCCCATTCCTGAGGATATGATGGAATTGGCGCAGAAGTACCGCGAGCAGCTCATCGAGCATGTCGCCGAGATGGACGACGCGCTGATGGAGAAGTATTTCGCCGGTGAAGAGTTGACTGTTGACGAGATCAAAAAGACCATCAGAAAATCTACCATTGCCAACAAGATGGTGCCCATCACCTGCGGTACTTCCTACCGTAACAAGGGTGTACAGCCCCTGCTGGACGCAATCGTAGATTATATGCCCGCCCCCACGGATGTTGAGTCCATTAAGGGCGTAAATCCGGACACGGACGAGGAGGAGTATCGTCACTCTTCCGACACAGAGCCTTTTGCTGCTCTGGCGTTCAAGATCGCTACCGACCCCTTCGTTGGTAAGATCTGCTTCTTCCGTGTATATTCCGGTACCATTGACGCAGGCTCTCCTTGCTACAACTCTGTAAAGGGTCATAAGGAGAGAATGGGTCGTATTCTGCAGATGCACTCCAATCACCGTGAGGATATTCCCACCTGCTACGCTGGCGACATCGCTGCTGCCGTAGGTCTGAAGAACACCACCACCGGTGATACCCTGTGTGACGAGGATCATCCCATTGTTCTGGAGTCCATGAACTTCCCGGATCCCGTGATCCGTGTTGCCATTGAGCCTAAGACGAAAGCCGGTCAGGAAAAGATGGGCCTGGGTCTTGCTAAGTTGGCAGAAGAGGACCCCACCTTTAAGGCTTACACCGATGAAGAGACAGGTCAGACCATCATCGCCGGCATGGGCGAGCTGCACTTGGAGATCATCGTTGACCGTCTGATGCGTGAGTTCAAGGTAGAGGCCAATGTTGGCGCTCCCCAGGTGGCTTACAAAGAGACCATCACCAAGGAAGCGGCTTCCGATACCAAGTATAAGCGTCAGTCCGGCGGTAGCGGCCAGTACGGTCACTGTAAGATCCGCATTATGCCCAACATTGATCCGGAGACCGGTGTCGGTAAGGGCTATGAATTCGTGAACCAGATCGTCGGCGGTTCCATTCCCAAGGAGTATATCCCTGCGGTAGACGCCGGTATCCAGGGCGCTATGAAGAGCGGTATTCTGGCAGGCTACAATGTGGTAGATGTTCGCGTAGAGCTGTACGACGGTTCTTACCACGAGGTTGACTCCTCTGAGATGGCCTTTAAGATCGCCGGTTCTATGGCATTTAAGGACGCTGCCAAGAAGGCCGGTCCCATCATTCTGGAGCCGATGATGAAGGTTGTTGTTATCGTTCCTGAGGAATACATGGGCGATGTAATCGGCGACCTGAACTCCCGCCGTGGCCAGATCCAGGGCATGGAGGACCGCAACGGTGCAAAGCAGATTAATGCTCGCGTACCGCTGTCTGAGATGTTTGGCTATGTAAACGACCTGCGTTCCAAGACCCAGGGCCGTGGCCAGTACACCATGGAGCCGGACGGCTATGAGCCTGTTCCCAAGTCCATTTCTGAGAGCATTATCAGCGAGCGCGCCAAAAAAGACTGATAATTCGATAAATCAATAAAAAATGCTTGCTATTTTTATTCGATTTTGATAGAATAGCAATGACAATTGACTATTGTAAATTCTTAAGGAGGAAATTCCAATGGCAAAAGAACATTTTAACAGAACCAAACCCCATGTTAACATTGGTACGATCGGCCATGTTGACCATGGTAAGACCACTCTGACCGCAGCTATCACCAAGTACCTTGCAAACAAGGGCTATGCAAAGTTCGAGGACTATGCAGATATCGATAAGGCTCCGGAAGAGAGAGAGCGTGGTATCACAATCAACACCGCTCACGTTGAGTATGAGACCGACAAGCGCCACTATGCACACGTGGACTGCCCCGGCCATGCTGACTACATTAAGAACATGATCACCGGTGCTGCTCAGATGGATGGCGCTATCCTGGTTATCGCTGCTACCGATGGCCCCATGGCGCAGACCAAGGAGCACCTGCTGCTGGCTCGTCAGGTAGGCGTGCCCGCAATCATCGTTTTCCTGAACAAGACCGACCAAGTGGACGATCCTGAGCTGCTTGAGCTGGTTGAGATGGAAGTTCGTGAGACCCTGGCTGAGTATGGCTTTGATGAGGATTGCCCCATCATCAAGGGTTCCGCACTGAAGGCTCTGGAAGCATCTTCCAACGACGATCCTGCTTGCGAGTGCATCAAAGAGCTGATGGACGCTGTTGACGAGTATATCCCCACTCCGGACCGTAAGGCTGACCTGCCTTTCCTGATGCCCGTAGAGGATGTGTTCACCATCACCGGTCGTGGTACCGTTGCTACCGGCCGTGTGGAGAGAGGCCAGCTGAAGACCGGCGAGGAAGTTGAGATCGTTGGTCTGAAGGACGAGAGCTCCAAGACCGTTTGCACCGGTATTGAGATGTTCCGTAAGATTCTGGACTATGCTGAGGCCGGCGACAACATCGGCTGCCTGCTGCGTGGTGTTCAGAGATCCGACATCGAGCGTGGTCAGGTTCTGGCTAAGCCCGGTTCCATTCATCCCCACACCGAGTTCACCGGTCAGGTGTATGTACTGACCAAGGAAGAGGGCGGTCGTCATACTCCCTTCTTCAACAACTATCGTCCCCAGTTCTATTTCAGAACCACTGACGTTACCGGCGTGATCACCCTGCCCGAGGGCACCGAGATGTGCATGCCTGGCGATAACGTAAACATGGATGTTAAGCTGATCACCCCCATCGCTATTGAAGAGGGTCTGCGCTTCGCTATCCGTGAGGGCGGCCGTACCGTTGGTTCCGGCGTTGTTACCGCTATCAAGGAGTAATTCCCGGAATTACAGAATCTATAAAAGAGCAAGTCTTCGGGCTTGCTCTTTTTGCATTGATAGCTATAGGAAAGTAGGGTTCAGATTTGTCCTTCTATTAGTAAACTCGGTTTTGAACCCATTTCAACGGTTAACCGATTGCGCGGCGTTCGTTGGCACTATCATTTATTGTCCGCTATTTGGTACACAAGACGGATCCGTTTGCGCTGAGCGTTGACAGCCGCGCCGGCAAGACTGTATAATGGTTTTAAGGCAAAGAAGATGCCGTCAGCGAGATGATCTTTGACTTCATCAGTGGTGAAGCCAGCACGCAGGAGGGCGGCGAGAAGTTTGCCAAGTTGCTGGCTGAAGATACCAACCTGACCCATAAAGAAAAGAAGTCCGTTGTGGAAAAGATCAAGGACTTCTTTGCAAAGCTGCTGGATAGCACCCCGGAACACACGGTGCGTGACGAATACGCCCAGGAGGTTTTGGACACGCTGCGGGGTATGGCAATCACGCTGTCCGATGAGCAAAAGGCAGAGACGGCTTACCACCATGATCGGTACGGGAATGACCTGCTTTTTCTGTATTTTGCATCAAAAAGTACTGCAATAAGTGCTGTAACGCCAAAAGCTTTCTGTTTTCTCTTGCTTTTTGTATAAGCGAAAATTTGGCTTAACTAAGCCGAAAATAAAAAGCAAAATAAAAAAGGACAGCCGAAAAGCTGTCCTTTTGGTCGGAGTGACAAGACTTGAACTTGCGGCCCCTAGACCCCCAGTCTAGTGCGCTACCAACTGCGCCACACCCCGATTGCTTAAACACTATACCATAAAATGCGCTATATTGCAAGCCTTTTTTGCGAATGGTTGCATTTTTTTTGCAAAAGGACTATACTAATTACAGATTGAACAAGAGGTGATGAAATGGCGTTGGAAGAACAGGTGGTGGATCGGCTGATCCACTTGGGGTACACCGTTTCATTTGCAGAGTCTTGCACCGGCGGGCTGTGCTGCGGCACGCTGGTTAATGTAGCCAATGCGTCTAAGGTGCTGAATGCCAGCTTTGTAACCTATGCCAATGCGGCGAAAATTCGTTTTTTGGGCGTGGAGGCGGACACGATCTTGAATTATGGCGTAGTCAGCGAGCAGGTGGCGGCGCAAATGGCACGGGGCGTGGCCAGGACGGCGGAGAGCAATGTGGGCGTCGGCATCACCGGTATTGCCGGTCCCGGTGGCGGCACAGCCAAAAAGCCGGTGGGCATGGTTTGCTTCGGCTTTTGCGTGCAGGATCAAGTGCAGACCTATACTTGCCAATTTGGCAATTTGGGTCGCAACCGGGTGCGCGAGTCTGCTGTAAAATTCGTCTTTTCCAAATTGCTGGAGATTTTGTAAGACCGGCAGTGCGGTTTTGTTTTTGCGCGGGAGTTGCGATTTTTCTCTTGATTTTCTCCGCGAGATATAGTATAATCTTAGCCGTGCTGCAACGCAGCACGTTATGCTGATATGGCTCAGTTGGTAGAGCAGCGCATTCGTAATGCGCAGGTCGTCGGTTCGAGTCCGACTATCAGCTCCAAAACCTGCGTAAACACGGCGTTTTCGCAGGTTTTTTCTTTTTCTGAAATGCATTTCAAAATTCAATTCGCAACAAAAAATCTCACTCTTTTTTACGGAGTGAGATTTTGTTCGTTTATTCGATTTTTCGCCCACGACCATCTATTGACCATTTATGAATTTGCTGCATTTCCACCGAGTAAATTTCCCATTGCGTTTGCAACATTTTCTTGCATGGAATCCGTTACGTGCATATAGGTGTTCATTGTAAAGCCGGCGTCTGTGTGACCTAACATGTGCGATACGGTTTTAATGTCCATTCCAAAGCACATATTTCGCCTAATCCCATACCCGTTGTCAGTTCAAGATAATAGAATTCATAACAACCCGAACGCTTGGTTTCTTCAAGAAATGCTGTTCATTCTTCGGTTTTCGTTGATAAGGCAGTAAGTCTAATTATCATCGCAGCTGAATCGGCAATGGGCGAATAACCGAGTTGCAAAGCCGCGGGTTGACAACGAAAAGTTAAAAGAACTTAGCTGTCAGGCGTAGCAATGGCAAGGAAAATCACCGAGATTAGTCCACTACGGACTTTTTTCGGTGATTTTCTTATATCCGTACATTCGATTACTGCTGTCAGTCTCGCTATAATGATTACAGAAAAGTCAAAGGTGGTGCGGCTGATGAAGCAGAAGTATTATCTTGCGCTTACAACTGAAGAATGGCGACTGATGATTGAGCCACTAAACAATCTCCGCAATCGGCTTGTATCGGAGGGGCGATACACCGACGCCGTGGATGAGGTGCTTATCAAAGGCAGCCAATCGGGACATGGGGGCAGCGGCACCTCTGCTATCTCAAGGAGCATCGCCGTGTGCGATATGCCAACCTTCTAACCGCCGGTAAGCTGAACGATTACCTTGCAGACCTGAATGAGCAGGCAGAAGCAATGCTTGTAAAGCTGCTTGCCGAAAAGAAAGGCGTAACGGAGGTCCTCAAAGCAGAAAACCAGATGCTTTGGGCGCAGAAAATGAACAATCTTCGAAATGCCGCTATAGAAATCGTTACAAACGAGCTTATCTATCGTTAGAAATGACGACCATCAAAAAAGAGCATAAGTGTGTTTACAGGAAAGCCGGTGGATGCCGGCTTTCTTTTTACCTGGGTGAACCGAAAAAGACCCATAGGCCGTTGTATCCTAATAAGCGGAGGTGATGGAGGTGACTGCAAAACGAGGGATGTTCTGGTATGTGGACGGAGAATTGCTGTGCTTTCCCGTTTCCGGCGCGGAGGTCGATACAGTCGGCAACAATCATCGGCGGTTCTGGAAAACGCTTCCGTATTCCCTTACCGGCGGGATGCCATACAACTACTTTCCCTGTGGGCGGATAGAGCTGCGGCACGGGAAAGCGCTGGTCTATCTGCATCCCACGCTCTGCACACCGAAAATTGATATCCGGATTCGCCATGCCTTTTCGCTGCCCGATGAGATGCAACTGTCGCTCAAGGCGGACGGAAGCCGGCACGATCGCAGTATTCAGAAGAAACAGGAGGAAAAGAAGTTGGACATTTATCGTTTTATTGATTCCCGTGATATGCGGGAGCACTTGCAAAAGCTGAACTATTCATTTACCACGCCGGAGGCGGCTTTTCTGGTGTATCGGTGCAAAGCCGCCACGCTGGAGGAAAGAATCGCCGCATGGCGGGAGATCATCGACACCATGCCGAACTGCGCTATGTCGGAACGGCTGAATCTGGAGGCCATTCCGGATTTTCACCAGTTTCTGCGGGACTATATTGACCTGCAGGAGCGGGATCTGCGGCGCTTCAAGGAGCCTGATGGCTGCGTCTATGTCTGTGAGCAGTCCTGGCGTAGCGAATTATGCGGAGATATGGAGCTCGGCCCGTTCAGCGATTTTGAGCGCTGCCTGTCCGCTGCGATCCGGATGGCGGCAGAGGAAGAAACAGTCGGCCTCCGCATTTTCAAGCGCCCCATGGATCCCGGGGAGGATTCGCCGCGGGAGGATTATTGCATCCTGACTCTGCAGGGAGAGGTGTGCCAGCTGGAGTGCAGAGAGTTTAACGACCGTGACTTGGATATGTCCATTGCCTTCGATGGGATGTGGTTCAACTTTCCTGCCCCCTTTCACGCCGGGGACATCCTGTGTTCCCACAGATGGCCCGATGAGCCCTTTGTGCTGACCGACCTCTGCACCTGGGATGCCGAAACCTATCGGCGGGAGATGCCCGTTTCAGAGTGCTCAGACAATTGGCTGAGCAACCTGGACCGCACACTGGCAAGAATGCGTGTCAGAGGCGATGCCAGCGACATGACCTGCAGTGGATACACCATGTCGGGCGACCCAGGAGAGACTATACCGTTTGTGTGTCACGATCATCCTCTCCACAATTATTTGGATCTGGAGTACTGCCGTGGTCCGCTGAAGGGCATTCACAAGCTGCTCAAGCCCATCAGCGACTTTCTTAAGGGCAATCGCAGCATTGAATTTCTGTTGAACACCTACTGCCTGATGCAGCAGCAACCAATGTTGTAGAACAGCGTCGCGTGGTTTCGGCGCTGTTATAGTAAGGAAGCCCTCGCAGATATTGGTATTCTTCCTAAAACCGAATCATCTCAAGAAAAAACATAAAAATATGGACGATGCCCAACACCTGACACCGTAGGAGAAAAAGTCGCACAGAGTGCGCTATCTTGTCCATATCAAACGAAAAGGAGAAAGCCCGGCGGGACGCCAACATCGCTGCGGCAGAGGGCGCTGTGCAGCGGCACAATACCAACAAGACCATCAAAAAATGGATGGAGAAATAAGCAACGGCGGCAGGTATATCAACTGCCGCCGTATGCGTTTTATTGGGGCTGGAAGAAGCCTAAGTCGTAGAAGCCTAAGTCGTACCCGATTTTCCAAAGCACTTTTCCAAAGGCCGGATCCTTATGGAGCTTTTCGGACAGGGGCTTCATAAATTTGTACTTGTCGGACAGTTCGCCGGTGTAAATCTTCGCACCGTACAGGGGCGAAATATACTGCCGCCTATCGAAGCAGCCCGAAAAATAGTGTCCATGCTTCAGCGCCCCGAATTCGATGCGCCCGTTTTCGCCGGGATACAAGCACTGCACGCCGCAGCAGTCGTCGCCCACCTCGGTCAGAATACAGTAATGCGGCTCCGAAACATAGGGGGCGCAGCCGACTTCCAGAATGTCTCCAGGGCGATACGGTACCGGCAGATTCAAATGGGGCGCATCTCCCCCGAAAGCGCCCTCCGCCCACACACCTCGGCTTTTTTGGGGATCGTGCATAAAATACTGTACTTCTCCATTCGGATCGGCGGCAAAGGTGTATTCGGGGCAGGCGAACCCATCAGGATCCGATGCGCAGCCCTGGTGATACTGCTCTATACGCCAGTATGCTATGGCCGTATCGCCATTCTCCCAGTATTTGGGAATGGCACGCTGAACTTCCTCTACAGATAAGGCGATGTAGGGGCCGTCAAGCTGTTCGCCGTCCTTCCAAAGCTCCACCGAAAATACAGCTTCCTTGCTTTCCAGCGCCTGCAGCGCCGTGTTCAAACAGGCGCTGTAATCCCGAATCAGACCGGTGTCTTCGCTGTGTGCCTCATGTCCGGACAGACGATCTAAAAGTCGCTTCTTTTCCATGAGAGCCACCGGCGCACCAGCGATGATATCGGCATAGTCGGTGGTGCGGAGCTGTTCCGGGCGGGCCAGCAGGTAGGCGTGCAGCTCCGGTGAGCCAGACAGCAGGTTCAGAATTTCTTCAAAAATGGTCATTGTACTACCTCTTTTAGGGGAACATGACCCAAAGTATGGCTGGCCTCGTTTGTCAGATATTCGCTGTGTCCGGTGCTCTCCTGATCCCACAGCACGGTGACGGTGTCGGTTTCGGCAGCATAGAGGGTCTCCTCCACCTCCGCCGGGTCGGTGTTTCCGTAGTCGTGCCATTGACAGGGAAATGCAATCCCGTCCCGCCGCAGCATCCAAGCGGTGGGGGGCTTATACATACACATCCGCTCCTTTCGGAGGATAGTGTAGCATGGTAAGTGGGGCAAAAATGGGGCACAGGGAAATGGATTCCCTGTGCCCTCCACTCAGATGTGCTTCTCTTTTTCTCGGAGCCAGCACGCAAATTCCCATTCAAGTGCACATTTTGCAAGATGCTTCTGATGTAATTTTTCCCGAATCGACTTCTGGCAGGTTAAGTAAGCGTCATAATTGTCAATTTTGCTCCAGGAATAGTTGCATTTGGCTGCATCAAAAGCAACGCGTTTTGGCATTTTGAAACCGTCGTATTGCGGCAATACCACGCCAAGTTCAAGGACGATCGGATTGGCAACATACCGGTCAATAGGAACATGGCAATAGCCGAAAATATGGCCCAGCATTTCTGCATCTTTCTTGTCGTAGATACAGGCATATTTGAGTGCCATGTTGATCCATTTTTGTGTTTTTCCTACCGTAAATCCATCATAATGATGCCGCCGATAGAATTCCCGGATGATTTCAGATAGCTTTTCATGTGCACGATCAAATTCGTACTCGTCTTGCACAGACGCAAGTTCCTTTTCACAAAATGGGCGAATTTTATCTGAAATACACTGATTCCGCACCTTTATGGGGTCACCAACACACTTCCCAATCCCCCGCAGCGGTGCCCGTGAAACGTCCAGGTAAGCATACACAAATGCCTCCTCAAGAGACATTCCGTTTTCAAGAATTGCTTCGCGTTTCTTCTTCCCTGTTTTGATACTTCCCGCAAATGCTTTTCTTTGCTCATCAGAAAACTGCACAAATTTCTTTTCTGTCATACCAATCCCTCCATCAATTATATTTCTCCAACGCTTTCTCCAAAGCGCTTTTGACCTTTTCCCGCAGGCGCTGGGACTCCAGTACCGTCACATCCGGGGCGAAATTCAGGGCAAACTGCTCCATGGCCATCTCGTTGGTGAAGGCCGTCACGGTAACACCGGCGTCGTCCTCGTCGGAGAAGGTCACCTCCGTGCCAAACAGGTCGATGACATCGCTGACCATGGCCTTGGCCACCCGGAACACCGTCTGGACATTGTCGCTGGCATACATATAGGGGTGCTCCTTCATATAAGTGGCCAGATCCAGCGTCCGTCCCCGGCTGATGGCCTCGTCCAACAGCTCGATGGTGAGAAAGAGCTGCTTGTTGTCGGTCTTGTCCTCCGGCAGGCGGGCAATGTGCTTCACCCGGCTGCGGAAATACGCATTGGACAGACCCTCCAGCTTGCCCACCAGCTCCTTGCACTGGCTGTAAGGAATGTGCTTGGAAAAAAGCAGGCTGTCAATGAGCAGCCGCAGCTCGCCATCGGTGAAGTCCTGCTCCAGATAGAAGTCCGACCACAGGTAGCTCTCCTCTGGTTGCCGGTTTTGGGGTTCGGCACCATGCGGATAGACTCGCTGTACTCGATGTTGTAGCCGCAGTCCATGAGGTTCAGAATGTTCCGCCGGATGGCTTTGCGGTCAGCGGTCATATCGTATTCGGTTTTCAGAATCTCGGCGATGTCCTTCTGACTCAGGCGATGTTCCTCGTCGGAATACTTCCGCAGGATATCCAAAATGTTCATAATCAGCAGCTTTTTCGGCTGTTTCACGGGCACGAGATCCCTTCCTTTTTTCATATTCTATCACAGTGTTTCTAATTATACAAATTAGCGTGGGGTAAAAACGGGTCACAAGCATCAGAGCGTGGACCGACAGCAGGTACAATTGACGCGAATCGGTGAAGGCTCCGCACGCCGCACACACGGCGATTTGCGCGCGAAGCCGGCTGGCCTCTTTTTCGCAGGCCGCCAATTGATCCGAATAGGAATGATCCGGTGACCGCACAAGGTTCTGAAGCTCCTCTTTTCTGGAAACCACCTTGTCCAGGTGTTCTTTGTCCTTATCCGCAAACTTTTGGAACTCTTTCAAGGCGTTGATCACACGGCGGGCATTGCCTGCCGGTGTGTCACCCATGGTTTTGTTGATGTGTTTTTAGAAAAATTATAGAAACTTTTTGCAAAATAAAAAGCGGGCATCGTTTGAGTTATCATATAAACAGAAATAAAAAATATGAAATTGCGGACCAAGTTCTATGGACATTTGCGATTATATAGATGAAAGCGGAGAAACTCTGTTTTTTATCTATATTTATTTTTCGGAAGTTTATTATGAGAATCAAAAATCCAAATGCAAAGCGTGTCGCACATTCAAAGGAATTAACTGCTTCGGCACAAAAGAAAATGGACGATGCCTTAGCTGATATGCTCAGTAGTAAGGATTGATCGATGTTGTAATTAATTATTTGGTTTGTTATAATTAGGTGGGTGATAAAAATGTTTAAAGGTGTATATGAAGGCAAAAAAGCAAAATGTCAAAATAAAAGAATACTTATATTGGGCGAATCACATTATGACAAAGACGGATATGATAATTTTACTACTAAATCTGTAATTGAAAATTATCACTTAAATCCAAATGAAAAGAAATACAACTTTTTTCATAAGATAGCTCAATGCTTTTCAGTAAATACAAATGATATCGATAAAGAATTTGAGTGCTTTTGGAGCAATGTATATTTTGCAAACTATGTTGACGAATTATGTGGTATAGGTGATTCAAAAGCTAAAAGTCTGATTGAAAACAACAAAAAAGAATACAATAATGAATTGTTTGAATTTATAAATATAAATAAAATTGATATAGTATTTATTTTCGGTAGAACAGTTTATAATAACCTGCCAAGTTATTCCAAAAATAAAGCAACTACTGAAAAACAGCCTGATTTAGATAACGGCGATTTGTCTGTCGGCAATAGAAGAGACTTTGTTAATTATTGCATTTATCTAAAAGACGAACCACTTGAAAATACAGACATAAAACTAAACAAAGATGTTCACGTTTATGGGCTTCGTCATCCTTCTGCGAGATGTGGTTTTAATGCTGAAAATTACAAACCATATTTGAAAAATCTAATATAACCTTAACACCACAGTGAGAAATTACTGTGGTGTTTTATTATGCCCGAAATTCGGCACATAGCGTTTTATATAATCGCATCAAGAAAGGGTGATGATATGAAGCAAGGCGTGTTTTGGTTAATTGATAATAAGTTGCTTGCAATCCGTTTGATAAAAGTAAATATCCCGACGGCATTGCAAAATCGGGAGATACATACAATCACGAAAAACTGTGGAAATATGTTAAGCCCCAAAATTGCAACAAGCCGTATAATTACTACCCTCGTGGTAGAATTGTCAAAGGAACTAAAAGCAAAGCGATTGTTTATATGAATCCAAATATATCAAACGAGTTTATTTCAAGCATAAAAGGAATGTTTAAAATTAAGGAAGAACCGATTATTAAGTTAGATTACAGCAAGCATTACAAATGCTTTTTAGATTAGGAGGATAATATGGATATTTTACAATTTATAAATTCAAATGCTATAAGAAATCATTTGAAAAAAATCAATTATCAATTTTACACTTTGGAGGCTGCATGGCTTATTTATCATTCATATAACCATTCTGTTTATGAAAAATTCAATGCCTACGAGCAGCTTATGAAAGAATATCCGGATTGCAGAGTTAAAAAAAGATTGCACACTCCGGCGCAGGATAGCCTGTTTGAGTATCTGAAAAACTATATCAAAGCGTACAAAAATGCCATTTATGAATTTGAAGCACCGGGTTCAGTCTATTCAATTGAGGTAAAGCATTTTGATCGTGAAACAGATTATACTGTTGAGACAATGTTTACTAATTTGGATGCTGTTAGAAAGCAATGCAAAATTGAAAATGACGACGAAAATTCCGGTGATATAAAGAATTTTGTAATAAGTAAATATATACCTGAAAGTGAAAAAAGCAGCGGGAGTATTATTCCGCAACAAATGGTTTTGAAAGGAGATGACTTAAAACCCATTTACTTTGATTTTCAAAATGATAAATACAATTTATTCGGAGATCTTTATCTTGATATCCCTATACCGTTTAAAAAAGGCGATATTGTTTGGGATAAATATTATAAATTTACTCCTGTTGTTTTTTTATCAATTTGCTATGAGAATATAAGCAATGAAGATTATATATGCTTAAAAAAAACCGGCGATGAGACGGACATGACTTATGAATCCTACTCCATGATTGACAGTAACACAATATTTAGAGATATAGATTATAACTATATGGATTTGGAATATTATCCTTATGAATTAACCGATAAAAACAAGGCCTTACTACTAATCAGTCGGTTTTTGAAAGGTGATATTGATATTGGCTCATGTTGCAATGCTTTTCATAGCTTATCTTTAAGAGATTGCGCAGAAAAATCAATGCCGAAAAGATACACGGATAAACTTACGGAAGAGTCAAGAATAAAAAAGAATAATACATACAAAAAATATATTGACGAATTTATGCCGTCTGATGAAATGCGAAACTATCTAAAAACGCAAGAACTTACGCCGTATCAAATAGCGTCTTTGATATTTAATTCTCCGTATTCTATTGACCAAAAGAAAAATGCTTTTTATTCACTGCTTAGCGAAACTGACGATAGTGAACTAAAAGCACTTTGCTCAAATTGTATTGAGAATATTGAAAAAGCTTATGAACTGCTGAATACAGGCGGAACTTTCAAAGTTACAAGCAGTTTTGTTAACGGTGTTGTAGAACTAAATGATGAAGGACTGTTTTCAAACTATAAAGATGTGAAAGCGTTTATAGCGTCCGACATAAAGGAGTGCGAATATAAGGACTATGATTATTACGGCTATTTTATTGAAAAATGGATAAAAAACAGCGACGGTATACTTGAAAATGTTATTACTTATTATGTAATTAAAAATGAAATTTGTTATTTTAAGTATTCGCCTTTAGGTGATTACTTAAAAGAATTTTTACACGACTTTGAGCCCAAAATTTGTAATTTCGAACTTAATGTTCCAACGCCTTTCAAAGTTGGCGATGTTGTTGAGTTTGGCGGATATCCTTTTGTGAAAATAACATTCTCTCTTATTTTAAGTACAGGTGATAATCAAGATTGTTGCAGTCTTTGGAATCTTTATTGGGCAGGTCCGAGAACATGGAAAACAGGCGCAGTTAAGCACGGAGACGTAGGTTATATATTACGAAATGATTTTATCGTTCCGCCGCTTTACTATGCGAAGAGATATGACGGAGTGTTACCGTCAACATTTAAGATTTTTCATGAAATAAAACAGGTTTTCGGCGATGATGAACAAAAATATTATGAATTAGATTCATTTGTTCCTGCAAGAGGAATAACCGAAGACGAAATACGTAGTTTTATAAATTCAGAGGTGGATAATGGAAAACTTTAACATAGAACTCTTTGCGAATGATTTAGAAAGCGAAGTTGGTTTAACGTTAGTCGGCGGTCGTCCCGGTGTCGGCAAAACAACATTTTTGTTGAATGTAACAGCTCAAATGCTTGAGCGTAATAAAAATGTGCTTTTTGTATCATTAGAATTGGACGAAAAAAGTGTGAAAAATTATTTGCTTTCAACAGGACTTAATAATCAAGACAGTTTAAGCAAATTGGCAATTTTTGATAAGCCTAACTTTAATATTGATGATTTATCAGATGATGAAACAGTTGTCAATTCCGATTTAATTATTATTGATTACTTGAATTTAATCAGCTATGCAAATGATAAAAGTCTTGATTATATAGTTAAGCAACTGAAAAACATTTCAAATCATAAAAATATAAATATCATTGCCTCTGCCCAATTATCAAAGGGCAATGATGAAAGCAGAATCCCTATCGAATCTGATTTTATGATCAGCGAAGATGTATTTTCAAAATATGTTGACAATAGCATTTTGCTATATGAGAAATAAATTTTATTTAATAATAAGGAGATTAAAATGAAAAAGATTTTATCAACAGTTATCGGCATAATTATAGTTTCAACGGTCTTTGTAGCTTGCTCAAAAGAAGTAAACACCGACGCAACAGTAATAACCGATAAATCAACAACTGTTCAAAGTGACTCAAGTACCGAAATTAACACAATAACCACAACAGAGTCAACAACTCAAAGCACATCACAGGCTACATATAAAAAGAATGTAATTGTGTCATTCAATGCTGTTCAGGGTTGCGTTATTTATGATCAAAGTTACGATTTGAACGGTTATCTCGAAAGCTGTCAGTTTCATAAAAAGTGCGAAGCGTGCGGCTATGTAAGCAATAGTAACGGTCAAGCCCGTGGAAATCTGTCAACCTCATATCATTGCACCCAATGCGGAAATAATCAGGCTGTTGAAATTGTGGCGAATTTCGAATGCGTTGAAGTGCCGTATGATCATTAAGATATTCAGCCGTCAGCAGGCGGTTAAGCAAAGTTATACGGATTTTGACGGCAGTAAAATCATCATATCAATAAGCGATCCGCTTGCGGAAAAGGCAAAGTTCAATAGAAATAATATTTCTATCAAAAGTGTGCTTTATGTGTCGTTTTATGATATTGACGAAAAAACAAAAAGCATCTTCGGCGGCTACGATTCTATGTCGCCGATAGATGCTGTTTTGATTAGAGATTTTGTTTGGAAATGGGAAAATTTCGTTGATGAAATCTGGGTGCAATGCGAAATGGGCATATCCCGTTCTGCCGGCATTGCCGCCGCAATATCGGAACACTTTGAACTTGATTCAACCGATATTCTGAATAACAAAAACTATATTTCTAATATGCTGTGCTACAATTTAACAAAAGATGCATTTAGCAAAACGAAGGTGCAAATATGAATGATACAAAAAATGAGCCTGTAATAGAATTTGCAAAAAACTTTATTGATGATTGCAGCAATTTTGAAATTAAAAACTTGGATTCTGCCAAGTCGGAACAAAACAATTCGCCCGATATAAGCCTTTTTTCCGACTTTGTTAAAGAATACTTAAGTCCGATTGAAGAAGAACAAAATCAAAATCTTATAAAAACTGGTAACAAGGATTTAGACGAACTTTGCGTATTTGAAAAGGATATGTTTAAGTTGTTCTGTACCGATGAGTTTAATGTACCTCTTACAAGAATGGTGAACAGTTTTGTTATCGAAGCTGTCGCCGGTGGCAAACGAGTTTTGATTATATCACCCTATCCTAATGTAGTTGTTCGTAATTTCTTAAAAGCAGCTGGACGAGAAAATTACAAAAACAACATTTCTTGGTTTGATGATAAAAAGCTCTATTTTTACGAGTGTATGCCTGATGATAATATAATTGATTTGACGGAAAAACTGAGGGCAAGAATTGTTGACTTGAATATAGATGTTTTATATATTCCATACCTTGAAGATTTACTTCAAAATTACTGCACAAAGTTACAAATCGACGCACTGAAATATTTTTATAATTTTGCTTTTGATAAGAAAATTTCTATTGTTTCAACATTATCGTCATTTGATTATTACGAATGCAAAAATGATGACGCTTTGTTTTATCCGCAGCATAAATTAGATGTTCCTGTATTAAAGAAAAATCTACCACCGGAGGCGATGTATATCACTTCGTTTGCTAATAATATAGCAAGTTTTGATGACTGGTCCGTATGGGATAATATTAATGATACCCCGTCAAAAGTTTCAGTGCAAAGCTTTGATGATTTTTATACTTTTGATTCAGTTAAGATAAATGATAAAGAAGTTAATAATAGCAAATTAACATTTTAAGGGGATTTTTATGGGATTAGAATTATATGTCGGAAATATTGTTGATGATGATTTACTCAAAAAAGCCAACGCTATTGTAAATCCGTCAAATCCAATGATGAAAATGGGAATGGGAGTCAGTATGGCCATTTTTCAAAAAGCCGGTGTAGATGAACTCGAGGCCTATACCGAAAGTACATATAACATAAGTTATGACGATATTTCAAGAAAAAATGAAATGACAGAAACAGAAATCCGTATTGTGCCGGGGTTTGATATCCCTTGTGATATAATCTTTGTACAAAGTCCAAATTTGCAATATTATGAGCAAAATGAATATAATATCGCCTATCAAAAGTTACTTAAAACTTATAAAAATGTATTAGATTGTTGTGTTAAAAATAAATATAATACAATTCTATTACCGTCACTTGGAACAGGACATTATGGCTTTAAGCATATAGATGCAGCAAAAGATGTCATCAATATATTAAAATCATATTCAAATAAACTTAACATAATATTTGTGCTGTATGATAATGATATAAAGAAAATATATAAGCAATACATGATTTAAACTCTGCTGTTTTAAGTTGCGTAAAATCAACAAAGAATGTATAATATATTTGAGGTGAATATCATGAAATTTAACAAAAACGATGAACTTAGGAAAACATATGAAGTGAAAGCATCTTTTTATAAAAAGGATGATGTAACATTTAGAAATTATGCCGATATAAGATATAATAAGAAAAGGCTATAATGAAGATAAAATCGATGCTTACATAATTATGATGAATCCGGGTAGTTGCAAGCCAATTAATGATGAAGATTTAAAAAATTCGTCATCGCCCGAATCTGCTATTTATATTGATGCTAAAAATGATAGAGCTCAAAAAAGAGTTATGCAACTTATGGATAATACTAACTTTAATAAGGTCAGAATTTTAAATTTATTCGATTGTAAAGAACCCAAATCAAGCAAAGCGGCACAAATGGCAAACGAAGATTATGGGTTTTCGATAAACATTTTTTCACATGCTCGCAAAGATGAACTTAATAAGTTGACAAAAGATAATGTACCATATATTGTCGCCTATGGTTTGAACGGATTAGTTGCTTTTAAAAAACTTGCGTTAGAATTTTTGGCCAATAAAAGGTTTACGGAATAAAGAAAGATAATAATGATTTGTTATACTACTATTTAAGTCCTTTTAAAGAAATTGATGCTCAAAAAATAATTACCGAAATTGTTTCTCAAATAAAAAGTAACGAATAAGTGAAGCAAATATGTCCGAAAAAAGTCGCATAGTCTATTGCATAATGTGAGCATAAGATATAAAATAAATTTGAGGTGAACATTATGTTAGGTGCAAGACCAAAGAAAATGATGAATATGTATATTTACGATATACTCAGGCGAAACACCGATGCCGAGCATCCTATGACGCAGAGAGAAATCCAAAAGCGGCTTGAAAGCGAATACGATATGACGGTTGATAGGAAAGCGGTCAAAGCCAATCTTGAAGATTTAATCAATGACGGCTCATATAATATCGAGTATGCAACGAAAATCCGATTGACACCGAATCGCTTGACGGGTGAGACTGAGAAAAACGAGGTGCTTACAGGTTTTTATTACAACAATGTATTTACCGATTCCGAACTTCGTTTGCTTATGGATTCCGTTCTGTTTTCACGGAGCATTCCGACTAATAACAAAAAGGAAATGCTTGGCAAATTAAAGGGCTTGTCAAATAAATATTTCAAGTTCAGCACTGCCAATATTCAGTCGTATGAAAGCGTTGACAGAGAGACGAACAGGGAATTGTTTTATACCATTGAGGTGCTTGACGAGGCAATTTCAAAGGGATTGCAAGTTAAGTTTTTGTATAATGAATATGGCACCGACAAGAAACTTCATCATAGGACAAATGAGGACGGCGATGTCAGAGAATACATAATTAACCCGTACACTATGGTTGCAAACGGCGGTAAATATTATCTTATTTGCAATTACGACAAGTATGATAATCTTTCCCATTATCGTATTGACAGAATCAGCAATATTGAGATTTTGGAAACGCCGAGAAAACCGAAAAATCAGGTTGAGGGACTTGTGGGTCTTGATGTTGCAAAGTATATGCAGGAGCATATTTTTATGTTCGGCGGCAAGTCAATCAGGGCAAAGTTTGAAATGCCAAGCTATTTGATTTCCGATGTCCTTGATGCGTTCAGGGCTAATGTTGATTTTGAGGATTTAGGCGACGGAATGGTGCTTGCAAGCGTTAAGGTGAACGAAAACGATATGCGCTTTTGGGCAAGACAATACGCAAGCCAAATCGAAATCACCGAGCCAAAAGAGCTTGTCGATATGTGCAAGCAGGATATGGTGAATGCATTAAAATTATATGAAGACTAAAAGAAGATAAAAATGGATTCAACAACATATAGAGATTTATGTGAAAGATGGGAAAATGATTATATTGCAAACAAAAATATGTTGGCATTTGGCGAATATGATTTTGACTATGACGATTATTCCGATCTTATAAAACAATCGTATTATTTCTTAAAAGAAATATTTGACTCTTATAATTTATCAGTTGCTGATTTACACAATTCAAATTCAAACTTTTTGCTTAATTATGCCGAACTTGTTTCTTTGATTAAAAGCTACGGTACAACAGAGAATTTTTAAGATTATTCTGAGAAATATTTATCATCTATGTTGATTGCTAAAAAGTTTGCTGAAAACTGCTGTATGCCATATTCAACATTGGACAGTGTACTTTCATTTAGCATGGGTTATGCAGAGAAAGACAATATTAAATACGATATTGAAAAAGGTGATTTTTCAGATATTATCGAACACGTCTATGATTTTTGTGATTATTTGATATATTAAATTATTGTTTCTATTATTTCGCTTTTGATAAAGAATGGTGTATTTGTTATGAGTAAAATTGATTTTGAAAAATATAATAATGAATATATAGAAGGTTTCTTGACAGATAGAGAACATTTTAACGGTGTGCTTTTCCTTTTACGAGAACCGAATACAGATAAGCAGACTGAATTTTGGTTTAAGAAATCTTTAAAAAATGACAGTTCGCAAAGGTCGTTTAGGCTATACAGAAACAAATTTAATATTTATTTGGAGTATTTGGGCGGTAATTACAATCTTTCTGAATGTGCATATGCCAATGTTCGTCCGTTAGACGGAGAAAATTATAAAAGTGATGAGTTTAAAAAGTTGAATAATCAACAAATGTTTGAAAGGTTCCAATTTATTTTAGATTGCTGTGATTCAAAAGTTAAATATGTATTTACCTGCAATGATATTTTTAGTGCAATTTGTGAAGAAAACAAACTACAACAAGATGAGATTAAAGAATCAATTATCCAATACAGAAAATCAAATGTCAGAAAAAGGTATATAGAATTTAACGGAGTAATTGTGTTTGAAATTTATCATCCGTCTTGTACTAAATATCCAAAAAGAGTTAATGAAATATGACCTATGTTATATCTGACCTGCACGGTTATCCGATTGAAAAACTGAAAATGTTGTTTGAAAAAGCAAACTTTGGCGAGGATGATTTTCTTTACATACTTGGTGATGTGATTGACAGAAACGGTGACGGTGGTGTTGAGATTTTGCAGTGGCTACTCTCCCGACCTAATGTTCAGCTTGTTCTCGGCAATCACGAGGCAATGCTTCTTGCTTGTGCGTTTTTGTTTGATGAAATCACGGACGACAGCATTGCTGATTTTGACAGCGAAAAAATAGAAATTCTATCAAATTATCAGCTTAACGGCGGTGATGTTACGCTGAAATCACTTGCAAAACTGAACAAAGAATCGCCCGAAACGGTTGCAGATATTCTCGATTATTTGCGTGACTGCCCACTGTATGAAGCTGTTACAGCAGGCGGAAAGGATTATTTTCTTTGTCACAGCGGCATTGATAAATTTGAAAAGGGCAAAAAAATCAGCGACTATCCTGCCGACGCGTTTATTTGGGCGTGGCCTGAAATTGGCGATGAATATTTTGACGATATTATAACCGTTTTCGGTCATACACCGACAATGAATTACGGCGAACAATATCGCTACAAAATAATCAAAACAAGAACTTGGATTGATATTGATATGGGCGCCGCCGACGGCAAAACCGAGCCTGTCCTCCTCCGCCTTGACGATATGAAAGAATTTAGAAATTAAATAAATCAATTGACACCACAGTAATTATGCTGTGATTTTTACTATAAATTGTTTTTTGCTAAACTTAGGTCTCAAAATAAATTTTTGTAATTATCCATACTATATGATAAAATAAATGTGTAAAGGAGTGATACAATGTCCCCGATTGAAACAAAAAGAACGACTGCAATCAAAGTTGCAGATGCGTTGAATAGCATTGAAGGCGTGCCTGTATCAGCCTTTGCAAAGGAACTTTCTGCAAAATGGGCAAAAGGCGAAATTACAGGTGCAGATATGAAAGCTGCTCTTATAGCAAAACATAAGAAAATATCATAGGTGAGTTTATGAACGATTTGTACTTGATTCCTAACAGTACAGTCCTCAAAAACCTGCTTGGCATAACAAATGAAAAAGAGCTTGATTTGGCAGAGGTTGAATTATCTCGTGCAAACATGATGCTGCTGTATGAAAATGGCTTTAGTGATTTTTCATCCGGCGGCTTTTGTTTTGGCAAGCCTCGGCGAGCATTCGGAATATGAACATTTGGAAAAATATTGCTTGATGCAATTTGTATCGAGCCTGTTGAATATGCGAATGGCGATATAAAATCCAAAGATAAGACAGATAAGTACGAAAAATACAAATCAAAAAATTATACTCCGACTAAACATGAGTATATTGAGTGATTAAAAAGTGAAATATACAAAACTCACAAATGAGTGTTGCATAGAGCAAACCAAGTATGACATAGAATGTGAATTACTGCTATTTATTATAATACTTTTGACCATTTATTGACCACTTACGAACAGAAAGTGGGATAAAAACACAGCGCTAAATTAAAAAACAGTCATTTCAATGTATAAAAGAAATGGCTGTTTTTCGTTGTTTTGAGTGTATTTTATATTTTTTCATCTGTTTCGTAATGCGCAGGCCGTCGGTTCGAGTCCGACTATCAGCTCCAAAACCTGCGTAAACACGGCGTTTTCGCAGGTTTTTTCTTTTTCTGAAATGCATTTCAAAATTCAATACGCAATAAAAAATCTCACTCTTTTTTACGGAGTGAGATTTTGTGATTTTTGGTGTTAAATATTTCGTGACCATCTATTGACCATTTATGAATTTGCCGCATTTCCGCCGAGTCAATTTCCCACTGTGTTTGCAACATTTTCTTGCATGGAATCCGTTACATGCATATAGGTGTTCATTGTAAAGCCGGCGTCCGTATGACCTAACATGTGCGATACGGTTTTAATGTCCATTCCTTGCTCAAGGGATAAGGTCGCAAAGCAGTGTTGCAATCCCCTGAAAATAATGATACAATGACCACATAAGGGGGACTTCCGATGCAAAAAAAAATCTATACTGTGGCTACGGCCCACTTGGATACCATTTGGTCCTGGGACTTTGAGACCACCGTGTCCCGGTACATCTACAATACCTTGGTGGACAACTTTGCACTGTTCCAAAAATATCCCACCTATCACTTCAATTTTGAGGGCAGCTATCGTTACGAGCTGATGGAGGAATATTACCCGGAACTGTACGCCAAAATGCGGGATTATATTGCCCAGGGGCGGTGGAGCGTTTGCGGCTCCGCCTTTGAAAATGGCGATGTGAATGTGCCGTCGCCGGAGGCACTCTTTCGCAATATTCTTTACGGCAATCGCTATTTTGCGGAAAAATTCGGCAAGCGCTCAGTGGATATTTATCTGCCGGACTGCTTTGGCTTCGGTTGGGCGCTGCCCAGCATTATAGCCCACGCCAACCTGATGGGCTTTACGACCCAAAAGCTGGGTTGGGGCGGCGCTTACGGCATTCCTTTTGATATTGGCGTGTGGCAAGGGCCGGACGGCGCGCAGGTGCTGGCCAGCTTGAACCCCCACGATTATTACTTTACGCTGAAGAAGCTGCGGGACTGGGATTTTGTGCAGCAAAAGCTGGATGAAAACGAAAAATACGATCTGAACAGCACTATGATCTTCCACGGGATCGGCGATCGGGGCGGTGCGCCCAAGGAAGCCTCTGTGGCCTTTGTAGAGCAGGAGATCAACAAAAACAAAGACAGCGATGTGCAGGTGCTGGCGTCCGGTGCGGATGATCTGTTCCGTGACCTGAACGCCCAGCTGACCCCGGAGCAAAAAGCCAAGCTGCCCCGGTGGGAGACGGAACTGGTGATGCAAAATCACGGCGTTGGCGGCTACACTTCCCGGGCCGTGGGTAAGCGCTGGAACCGCCGCTGCCAGGAACTGGCGGATATGGCGGAGCGTTCCGGCGTAGTGGCGGATTATCTGGGCACCGCCCATTACAATAAAGAGGCTATGGAGCTGAACTGGAAGCGTACCATTGCCCATCAGTTCCACGATGATCTGCCGGGCACCTCCGTGCAGCGCGCCTATCGCCGCAGCTGGAACGACTACGGTATGGCCATGAACGGCTTTGCCGGTGAGTTGACCCAAGCTGCCGGGTCTGTGGGCAGTCTGCTGAAAACGGACTTCTGTGCCGGCACGCCGGTGACGGTATTTAACAGTCTGGAAGTGGCCCGCACGGATGCGGTGACTCTGGAATTGCCCCACTGGCCCAAGGCCTGTGCGCGGGTATACGATCCCAATGGCAGGGAAGTGAAAAGTCAGGTGAACCGCTACGAGAATGGCACGGCGGAGCTGGTATTTGTTGCCACGGTGCCTGCCTTGGGCTTTGCGGTCTATGATGTGCGGCCCTCCGATGTGCCCTGCCGTCTGCGGGGCAGCCTGTCCATCAGCGGCGAAAATCAGATGGAGAACCAAAAATACATAGTGCGCCTGAACAAAAAGGGCAACATCACCTCCATCCTGGACAAAGAAATGGACGAGCAGGAGCTGCTGGCGGAGCCTATCAGCCTGGGGCTGTTCAAGTACACCGGCTCTAAGCCCTGGCCTGCCTGGGAAATGAATTATAAAGAAGCCAACAAGGACCCGGACCGCCTGCCAAATCCGGTGACGGTGACCATTCAGGAGAAAGGCCCGGCGCGGGTGTCCTTCTGTGTGGAGCAAAAGGATGGGGACTCTACCTTTAAGAATATCATTGCCCTCACCGACGGCGGCAGCCGGGTAGAGGTGTATTCTGAGATCGAGTGGCGCAGTCTGCACACGATGGCAAAGAACAAATTTGCATTTGCCTGCACCAACTCGGAGGCTACCTTTGACCTGGGGCTGGGCGCCATTCGCCGGGGAAATATGACGGAAAAGCTGTTTGAAGTGCCTGCTCAAAACTGGGTGGATCTGACGGATAAAAGCGGCGACTGGGGCGTGTCTGTGCTTAGCGAGTGTAAGTACGGTTGGGACAAGTATAAGGACAATACCCTGCGTATGACTGTGCTGCACAGCCCGGTACGCAATTACCGGATTGACTCCATGCAATCTATGATGGACCTGGGACTGAACCGATACAGCTATGCCCTGTTCTCCCATAAAGGGCAGGTGGGTGCCGATACGCAAAATCAAGCCCGTGCCTTTTTGCAGCCCCTGACCGGGTATGTGGAGCCAAAGCACCCGGGCGTGCTGGGTACCGCGTACAGTTTTGGAAATGCCTCTCACCCCCAGGTGGTGCTGCGGGCAATGAAGTTCGCGGAGGACGGCGACGAGATCGTGGTGCGCCTGAACGAGGGCGCCGGTACGCCGGTGGAGCACTACGCCCTGCGCCTGGGTGCCGGTGTGGCAGAAGCCCGAGAGCTGTTTGCCTCTGAAGAAGAAAAAGGCCCGGCAACGGTAAAAGACGGCTGCCTGGTCACGGACTTTACACCGTATCAGATCAGGACCTTTGCCCTACGACTGCAACCGGCGGCGCAGGTGGGTCACGCTGCCAAGGCAACGCCTCTCACACTGCCTATGAACGTGCAGTTGATCACCAAGCAAGGCGAGCAGGGCGAGCTGCCCCTGTCTATTCCTGCAGAGCGGATCGGCGATCAGGTCACGGCTGCCGGTATTCCTTTTGCCATTGCAAAGGACGGCAAGAACGCCTTGCGCCTTGCCAGTCAGACCTTGACCTTAAAGAAAGATACTCGCCGGCTGGCGCTGCTGTTGTCTGCGGACAGTAATCGGATTTTAGACTTTACCGTAGGTGGAAAAACGGTGCCTTGCTCGGTGTTGAGCCGTACCCGGCGCTTTGCAAGCTGGGATCTGTACGATCTGCACGAGACCGCCCATATTCAGGAGGGACAGCTGGGGTATGTAAGCACCCACAGCCATAACGCAGACGGTACGGACGCTATTGCCAAGGAACTGTACTTCTATATTTTGATCTTAAATGTGCAGGGCGGCGACACGGTGGTATTGCCCCGGGATGAAGAAACACTGGTTTTGGCTGCAACAGAGCTGAATACAGTGGCTGTGCCTTGTGCAACCCCGCTATATGACCGGGTCGAGGACCGCCCCTTTGACTACACCATGCGTCTGGGGGACAAACTGCGTTACCTGCGTATGAAACTGCCTTGGTATATGGGCGATAAAGGTCGCTATTTCAGTTGCTACAACCGAGGAAGAGAGAGGGAATAAGATGAAGCCGAATTTTGACCAGAACTGGACCACCACCAACGGCGGTGTGCCGCTGAATGACAGCGAAGTGGAGCGTTACATTGGCGTGGTGCCGCGCCCCAACCAGGTTCACTTGGCACAGCAGCCTTTTTACTGCTTTATGCACTTTGGTATGAATACTGCCACTCAGCGGGAGTGGGGCAGCGGCAGAGAAACGGTGCAGGACTTTACCATTAAGAAGATCAAGCCGGAGCAATGGGTGCGCACGGTGAAGGCTGCCGGTGCCAGCGGTATCATTCTTACCTGTAAGCACCACGACGGTTTTTGTCTGTGGCCCAGTGCATACACATCGTTCAGTGTAAAGAACACGGACTTTGACGGCGATATTGTGAAGCAGGTGTCTGACGCCTGCGCTGCCGGCGGACTGGATTTTGGCGTGTATCTTTCTCCTTGGGATATGCACGAGCCCACCTACGGTACCCCGGATTATAATGATTATTTTTGCAATCAGTTAACGGAGCTGCTTACCAATTACGGCCATATCAGTGAGGTTTGGTTTGACGGTGCGAAAGGCGCCGATGTGCCGAACTTTGAGTATGATTGGGCGCGGTATTATGCCCTGATCCGTAAACTGCAGCCGGACGCGCTGATTTCCATTTGCGGCCCGGATGTGCGCTGGGTGGGCAACGAGGGCGGCAAGACCCGCAAAAGCGAGTTCTGTGTGGTACCTGCTCGCCTGGCAGACGCTGAAAAGACGCATGAGAAGAGCCAACACGGCGAGGGCGACGCTGCCGCGCTGAAAAAGCTGAACAATATGGACGAGGATCTGGGCAGCCGCAAGGTGCTGTCTATGGCGCGGGATCTGATTTGGTATCCGGCGGAGGTGGATGTGTCCATCCGTAAGGGTTGGTTCTGGTCCAAAGATGAGGATCGCACGGTTAAGAGCGCGCGTAGACTGTTTAAGCTGTATCTTGGCTCTGTGGGCAACAACTGCACCCTGCTGCTGAATGTGCCGCCTACCAATAAGGGCGTGATCCATCCGAGAGACGCCCACGCCTTGAAGGGAATGGGCCAGGCCATTCGCAAGATGACCGAGCACCCGATCATCACATACCGGTTGGGCGAATTACAGCCGGAGCAGGGGTATATCGACTTTGACTTTGACAGTGTACATAAGTTGAAATATGTAATTCTGTCCGAGGAGATTCGCAAGAGCCAGCGGGTGGAGGCCTTTGAACTGTGGGCGAAGAAGCCAAACGGCAAGATGAAGCGCATTTACAAGGGCACGGTGATCGGTATGAAGAAAATTGTGCGGCTGCGCCGGGGATTGAATTGCCTGGGCGTGCGCTTGGTGATCCGCCAAAGCCGCAGCACCCCGAATATTGCCGAAATCGGATTTTACGAATGATTACGCCAAGGCTCCCGTTTACGCGGCGGCGCCTTCCGGTATAAAAAAGGACTTGTTCTAATGAACAAGTCCTTTTCTTTTTCGTTTTATTCCAGGGCACGGGATACGGTCTCCCCGGCACGAGAGGCAGCCTCGCTAAGATCGGTGGCGCCTTCACGCACCTTGGAGCCGGCCTCCGATGCGCCCTCGCTCAGCGCCTCGCCGGGACTTTTTGCTGTGGTTTCCTCTTGTGTGGTGGTTTCGCTGACGGTGGTGTCCGGTTCTGTGGTGGGATTTTTCTCCTGCTTGGCGCAGCCCAGCAGCACGGTTGCCAGCACGGTCACGGCCAGTGCTAAAATCATCAATCGGTTTTTCATGGTGTTGCCTTCCTTTCGGTTTTATTCTGCCCGGCGGCGCCGGGTTTATGCGTTTTATTTGGTTAGGGTGCCATGATCGCTGTACAGCAGCAGAAGAATGTCCTCTTCCGCACCGGTGGCGGCGTTCAGGTACACCAGCGCGTCCTCTCCGGTGTCTGCCGAATGCACAAGCACCTCAATACAGGCTACCTCCCGGCCGTCCTCCTTGGGGATCAGGCACTTTTTGGTGCTCCTCACCTCCAAATAGGGGCTGATCTTGGCGGTGGCTGCCTTTTCCGATACGGTAAAGGTGGGCACATTCCGCCGGTGGTGGTTGGTGATATAGCCTCTGGCCTCCAGAGATACCACGCTGCCGTCCCGCAGGGACACGCCAACCTTGATTAGGTCTGTATAGTAGAGTATTCCGTCTCGGCAGTAGGCAAAATTGACGGTGCAGATATTGCTGTCGGCGGCGTAATAGGTGGAGCGCATATTTTGGTAGCCCAGTTTCTTCAAATAGGCGGCTGCCTGCTTGATCGCTTCTTTTTCATCTATGGCCTTGGTACTGATTTTGCCACCGTAGAGAATGGAGCTTACATACCCGCCGCTTTTGGTCACATTTACCGTTTGTTGCCCTTTGGTGAACACATAGGCAGGCATACGCCCGGCTTCGTCCTCCAATCGGTTTAGACGGGTCTCATCGCACCCCAGTGCCTTGGCAGCGATCTTGGCGGCAGCGTCCTTGCTGATTTTGTCCTGCCCTTTGAGCAGCTGCGGCTCTTTGTGCAGTACCGCGTCTGCAAAGGGGCCGTCATATAGCAGGGTGGGGTAGTTCTCAAAGGCTTCCTCCGCGGTGGAAAAGTCTGTGCTAATGGCGGGCAGACGGGTGCCGTCTGCAGACTTTACATCGCGTTTGGTGATTTGGCCGCCGTTATTGCAAATTTCTACCATTTGGGTCACACTGTTTTTATATTTGGTGGCGTATTGCAGCAGCCGGAGCAGATTTTCGTGCTCTTTGACGGTGACAACCTCGCCAGCATAGACTTTTTTGCTGAGATAAGTGGCGTAGTCCCCGGTCTGGCTTAGAAATTTATAGGTGCCTGCCAGGTTCATCTGCTCCACCGGCAGGCGGGACAGAGAATCCTTGGCCTGATTGGCCTGTTGAGACAGATCTCGGCTTACATCAGACAGGGTAGCGGCGCCGTTTGCATAGACGCTTTTGGTCAGATCGGTCTCAATGCCCTCCAGGTCCTCCGCCAGGGCAGACAGGCTTTGGCGATAGGTGCTTTCCAGCCGCGCCCGGTACTGGGCAGCCTGTACGGTGCCGGTGATGGCATAGATGATCAAAATACCCGCCAGCAGCAAACCGAAGGACAGCAGTCGCACGGAGCTTCGCTTTGTCATAATCATTCCTCATTCCCTTGGGGCAGCGCTGTGCTGCCGCCGCATTTCTTTTTCTATTTTTGACGGAATTTTGAAAAACATACAAAAAAATCTTAACTCCAGGACTAAAGTATGGTATACTGTAACTGATTATGTAACCTGGAGCAGTGTATAATGAAGTTGACGGAGAAAAAACGCATTGTGGTCAAAGTAGGCACCTCCACTTTGACCCACGACACAGGCAAGACCAATATTGCCCGGATGGCCAAGCTGGTATCTGTGCTGGCAGATCTGAAGAACGCCGGTCATCAGGTGGTGCTGGTGTCCAGCGGCGCCGTGGGTATCGGTGCCGGTAAGCTGGGCATGCATGAGCGACCGGACCATACCAGCGGGCTGCAAGCCTGCGCGGCGGTGGGGCAGTGCGAGCTGATGTTCCTCTACGACAAGCTGTTTTCCGAGTATGGCGTGGTGGTGAGCCAGTTGCTGTTTACCGGCTACACCTTAAATCACCCGGAGGAAAAGGCACATTTGGTGGACACCTTTAATCAGCTGCTGGAATATGACGCCCTGCCCATTGTGAATGAGAACGACAGCGTGTCCGTCGAGGAGCTGCTCCACGGTGACAACGACTGCTTGTCTGCCACGGTGGCTCAACTGATCGGGGCGGATCTGCTGATCCTGCTTACCGATACGGACGGCCTGTTTGACGCCAACCCGGCGGAGAATGAGGACGCGCGCCTGATCGGCCGTGTGGCAGAGATCAACGACGATGTGTACGCCGTAGCCGGGGGTGCCGGCAGCAAGGGCACCGGCGGCTTTACAACGAAAATTCGGGCGGCGGAGATCGCCACCGGCGCCGGTATTCCGGTGATTATTATGAATGGAGAGCGACCCACGGCTATTTATAAGGTGTTGGACGGGCAGCCTATCGGCACCTATTTTGAAGCAAACAGCAGGTGAATGCAATGGATGAAAAGATGAGAGAAATGGGAATCCGTGCGAAGCACGCAGCCGGCGTGCTGGCTACCCTGACAACAGAGGAAAAGAATGCAGGGCTGCTGGCGATTGCTGATGCGCTGCGGGCGCGGCAGACAGAGATTATGGCTGCCAATGCACTGGATTTGGAAGCCGGTAAGGCAAACGGTATGTCCCCGGCACTGCTGGATCGGCTGGCGCTAAACGGCGACCGAATCGAGGGTATGGCCCAAGGCTGCCAGGATGTGGCGGACCTGCCGGACCCCTGCGGTCGCGTGCTGGAAAGCCAGACCCGACCCAACGGCCTGTATATGGAAAAGGTTAGCGTGCCTATCGGGGTCATCGGCATTGTGTATGAGGCTCGGCCTAATGTAACGGTGGACGGCGCCGCTCTATGCTTAAAAAGCGGCAACGCCGTGATTCTGCGGGGAGGCAAAGAGGCCATCCACTCCAATCGTATGCTGGTTCAGGTGATGCGAGATGCCCTGTTTAACGCAGGCATTGTGCAGGACGCTGTGGCGCTGGTGCAGGACACCTCCCGGGCTTCTGCTACCGAGATGATGCATATGAAGGGCTATATCGACTGCCTGATCCCCCGGGGGGGCAAGGGACTGATCGCTGCCGTGTGCGAGAATGCCACTGTGCCGGTGATTGAGACCGGCTCCGGCAACTGCCATATTTATGTGGACGCCACGGCGGATGTGGATATGGCGGCAGACATTATCTTTAACGCCAAGACCCAGCGGATCGGCGTATGCAACGCCTGTGAGAGCCTGGTGATCCACCGGGATATTATTGACCACGCCCTGCCGGCCATTAAGTTGCGGCTGGACGAAAAGAATGTGGAAATGCGGGGCGACGCCCGAGCCATGCAGGCCTGCGACGGCTTGGTGCCCGCCACGGAAGAAGATTTTTATACCGAGTATTTGGATTATATTATCAGCGTAAAGACGGTGAAGAGCGTGGATGAGGCCATTGACTTTATCAATGTGCACTCCACCGGTCACAGCGAGGCCATCATCACCCGGGACGAGGAGAGCGCGCGCCGCTTTTTGCAGCGGGTGGACTCTGCGGCGGTGTATGTGAACGCCTCCACCCGATTTACCGACGGGGCGGAGTTTGGCCTGGGGGCGGAGATCGGAATCTCTACCCAAAAGCTGCACGCCCGCGGCCCCATGGGTCTGCGTGCCCTGACTACCACTAAATACTTGATCTTTGGCAACGGACAGGTGCGATAAAATGAACCAGACAGTAGAAAAAGAGCGGCTGCGCCGGCGGAAACAAAATCAGCGCCGTGCCCGCACCAAGCGCTTTTTTATGGTGCTGGGTGTGCTGGTGGTGGCACTGGCGGCCTTTCTGATTACCGTTAAGATCTGCAAGCCGGATTTTGATTTTTCCCTTTTGGTGCCGGACAAGGCTGTGACCTTCGTGCAGGAGAATGTGCTGGGTCGCACCACCACGGCGCCCACTACGCAGGCACCTACTGCGCCACCCACTACGGAGAAACCGACTTACGCCGATTACAAGGATGCCTCCGCTTTTGCGTTTGACACTTCCAAGCAAGGTAGTCAGGTGGGCAATATTCTGAATAAAACCCATGGGGCAGTGACCTTTAATGGTGCGTATATCTATTTTGCCGCACCGGGTCAGGGTATTTACCGCTTTGCTCCGACAGAGGAGACCACCACCAAGGTGAAGGGCGTGAAAAATGCCTGCTGCCTGAATATTATGGGCGATTTCCTCTACTATATTGATAAAGACAGCAAAAAGCTGCAAAAACTTTCCGTCTCTGGCGGCAATGCCGTGACTTTGCTCCCCGATGCGCGCCGGGCCTACGGCTACAACGATCGGCTGTTTTGCCTGACCGGCGACTCTCTGTACACCGTGACGGCGGCAGGGGACAAGACCTTGCTTTATACAGCGGGGGCAGACAAAAAACTGGCGCTGGTGGGCATTTCGCTTACCGATGTGTATTTTACGGAGACGGACAACCTGACCGGCGAGGTGGAGTACCTGACCGTGGGGCAGACCGGTGGCAACAGCACCCACTTCCGTGCCGCAACGGAGAAGAACGAAGTGCGTTCTATGGCGTTGGAAAACGGCTATTTCTACTATTATCAGCGCCGGTCGGAGGACAAATATGATCTGGTTCGCCAAAAGTTCGGCAGCCAAAAGACCGTGACCTTGCTGGAGCATGTGCGTTCCACCGATTACCCGGTGGTGTACGGCAACCGGCTGTATTATACCGATTATGAGAGCGGAGCCGCCCGGGCAATGGAGTTGAATATGAACTCCGGCGCCAAAAAAGTGATGCTCACCGCCTCTGGTGCGGACAAGTCCGGCACCGTAGCGGCGGCCTGCGGCTATCAGTATATCTTTTTGATCGGCAAAAAGACGGAGAGCGGCGGCAGTGTGTACCGCGCCTCCTGCATTTACACCTCTGCCTCGGCAGACAATACCATGGACTTCCGCAGCGGAAAATGGTCCTACTAATTCCTGGGAGTAAAGGAACGAAACATAGTGGATAAGTACAAAAAACTCGCTTCCAATACCATTATCTTTGCCATTGGCACCTTTTCGTCTAAAATTCTGTCGTTTTTGCTGATGCCCTTTGTCACCCGTATGATGACCACGGGCAGCTACGGCGCGGCGGATCTGATCCAGCAGACGGGCAATGTGATCATACCCATTGCCTTTTTGTGCGTCAACTCGGCAGCCCTGCGCTTTTCGATGGACAAGGCAGAGCGCAAGAGCGATGTGTTTACCGTAGGCGTGCGGGTGACCCTGGTGGGCTTTTTGGCCTTTTTGTTGTTTGCGTACCCGATCAGTTTAATTAAAATCAACGACTTTAAGCTGGGCGATTACCTGGTGCTCATTTATGTGTTTGTGCTCACTTCCGGTTTTCGCCAGCTGTGCCAGCAGTTTGTGCGCGGCTCCGGTCATGTAAAGCTGTTTGCCATTGACGGTATTTTGGCTACCGTGACCTATCTGCTGTTTACCATGCTGTTCTTGGGCGTGTTTAAGTGGGGGGTTACCGGCTATATTTTGGCCATCGTGGCGTCGGACTTTTGCTCCGTGCTGTTCTTTACCGTAACTGCTAAGCTGTACCGTTATGTGCGCTTTAAGGGCGTGCGCCGCCAGACCGGGCGGGATATGCTGCGTTACTGCGTGCCCATGATCCCTACCATTATCTTGTGGTGGATCATCAATGTGTCTGACCGCTATATGGTTACTTATTTTGTGGGCTCTTCTGCTAACGGCCTGTATTCCGCCGCGTCTAAGATCCCGAATTTGGTGATTATGTGCGCATCTGTATTTACAGACGCCTGGCAACTGTCTGCGGTGGATGAGTATAACAATAAAGATACCGCCCGGTTTTTCTCCAAGATCTTTCGGGTGTACTGTGGCGGCACCTTCTTTGTAGCTTCTTTCCTAATTTTGACTTGTAAGATTATTACAAAAGTTTTGGTGGCAGACGCGTATTTTGACTCTTGGCAGTATGTGCCGGTGCTGATCATCTCCACCGTATTCTCCTGTTTGGTGAACTTTTTGGCCTCTATCTATATGGCGGAGAAAAAGAATATTATGGCGATGGTAACTGCCCTCACCGGTGCAGTCACCAATGTGGTGCTGAACCTGATTTTGATCCCCCGTATGGGTGCCAACGGTGCGGCCGTTGCCACTGCCTGCGCCTTTGTGGTCGTGTTCCTGACCCGCAGTCGGGATACGCGCCGATTCATTAAGATCAACTACCAGCCGGTGGTGCTTACCTGCCAAACCGTGGTGCTGGTGGCCCAAACGGTGGCGGCGCTGTGCTTGCAGGGCGTGTGGTTCTATGTGGCAGAGGCACTGCTGTTTGCTCTGATGTTGGGAATGAACTGGTATCAGGTGGTAGAGCTGTACAAACTGGTGACGACCAAGATGCTGTCCAAACTGAAAAAGCCGAAGACAGAGGAAGAATAAGAGAAATGTTTCGTGCATAGGCTCTTTTAGCGACTTGGTATTGAATTACAGACGATTTTAGTATATAATCTACAAATGGAACACGATTATTTGCGTGATTTATAATAATTTTTGGAGGATTTGTATGAAATCAACGATTTCTGTGGCGCAAGCAAAGCGACGGATCAACGACAAACTCAGTCACTTCTTCGGCGTTACGCCGGCAGACGCCACCAATGAACAATATTATAAGGCTGTGGCCATGATCCTGCGGGAGATGCTCAGCGAAAAAAACAGTCAGTTCCGCCATCAGGCTGAGGGCCAGGACTCTAAGCAGATCTATTATCTGTGCATGGAGTTTTTAATGGGGCGTTCCTTAAAGAACAACTTGTATAACCTGGGTCTGACTGAGACTTTTGAGAAGGCATTGGCCGGCTTTGATGTAAAGCTGGAGCAGCTGTACGATGAGGAGCCGGATGCCGGTTTGGGCAACGGCGGCTTGGGTCGTCTGGCTGCCTGTTATCTGGACGGTTTGGCCTCTGACGGCTATCAGTCCATGGGCTATTCCATTCGGTATGAGGCCGGTATTTTTAAGCAGAAGCTGGTAGACGGCTGGCAGACGGAGCTGCCGGACTTTTGGCTGCCCGGCGGAGAGGTTTGGTTAGTGCCCCGTGAGGAGCGCGCCCAGACTGTCAGTTTTGAGGGCTGGGTCGATGAAAGCTGGGACGGTGAGTACCATACCGTCACTATGCGGGATTGCAACACCGTGATCGCTGTGCCCTATGATATGTATGTAAGTGGTCTGGGCGACGGTGTGGCTCGTTTGCGCCTGTGGGCGGCTCGCAAGCCTGCACTGGATATGAGCCTGTTTAATCAGGGCGAGTATATTAAGGCTATGGAACAGTCTGCCATGGCAGAGACCATCAGTAAGGTGCTGTATCCGGCAGATAACACGGCGGAGGGCAAGTCTCTGCGCCTGCGCCAGCAGTATTTTCTGGTGTCCGCCTCTGTGCAGGATATTATTCACCGTCACCTGTCCAAGTACGGCACGCTGGATAATCTGCCGGAGAAGGTGGCAATCCATATTAACGATACCCACCCCACCTTGGCCATTCCGGAACTGATGCGCATTATGCTGGACGAGTGCGGCTATGACTGGGACTCTGCCTGGAAACTGGTAACCGACACGATGGCGTACACCAACCACACGGTGATGAAAGAGGCGCTGGAGTGCTGGAGCGAGGACCTGTACAAGCGCCTGCTACCCCGTATTTATGAGATCACCAAGGAGATCGACAACCGCTTCCGTGCCTTTGTTTGGGGCGCTACCCATGACGCAGACAAGGTGGAGCGTATGGCTGTGATCTCTTGCGGCGCCGTGCGTATGGCCAACCTGTGCGTGGCCGGCTCTCACAGCGTCAACGGCGTGTCTGCTTTGCATAGCGAGATTTTGAAGGACACGGTGTTCCACGACTTCTACACCATCACCCCGGCCAAGTTTACCAATGTAACCAACGGCATTGCCTTCCGCCGCTGGCTGTGCCAGTCCAACCCGCAGCTGACCGATTATTTAACGGAGCTGATCGGTGACGACTTTATTAAGCACAGCGACCGCCTGCTGACCCTGCGGGATTACAAGGATGACCCGGCAGTGCTGGACCAGCTGCAAAAGATCAAGCGCGCCAACAAAGAGCGCTTTGCCAAGGTGGTGAAGAAGCAGAACGGCGTGGTGCTGGACCCGGATTCCATCTTTGATGTGCAGGTGAAGCGTCTGCACGAGTATAAGCGCCAGCAGCTGAATGTGCTGAACATTATTGCGCAGTACCAGGCGCTGAAAGAAAATCCGAATATGGACTTTACTCCCCGGACTTATATTTTTGCTTCCAAGGCAGCCCCGGGTTACTACATGGCTAAGAAAATCATTCAGCTGATTGACGCTTTGGCTCATGTGGTGAATAATGATCCGGACACCAAGGATAAGCTGAAAGTGGTGTTTATGGAGGACTACTCCGTGTCTTTGGCAGAGGTGCTGATGCCTGCTGCGGACATCAGTGAGCAGATTTCGCTGGCCGGCACGGAGGCATCCGGCACCGGCAATATGAAGTTGATGCTCAACGGCGCCGTTACTCTGGGCACCCTGGACGGCGCCAATGTGGAGATCTGCAACGCCGTAGGGGAGGACAATATCTTCCTGTTTGGTATGAAGACGCCGGACGTGGAGGCTCTGCGCCGCAGCGGCTATCACCCCATGAACTATGTGACCAATAACCCGGCGTTAAAGAACGCCATTGATATGATCCAGTATGGCGTGAACGGCAAGGACTTTAGTGAGATTACCTCCTCACTGATCAATGTGGACCCGTATATGGCGCTGGCAGATTTTGCCGATTATCAAAACGCCCAGCGGCGTTCGGCACAGGTGTATGCTGACAAGACCGCCTTTGCCAAGATGAGCCTGATGAATATCAGCGGTGCAGGCATTTTCAGCGCAGACCGTGCCGTGCAGGAATATGCGGAGAATATTTGGCACACCCACCCGGTGGTTGTAGCGCAGCCCCGGCCTCAAAAGGCGGCGGCTGCTGTGGAGAAGCCTGCCGAGAAGCCGGCGAAGAAACCCGCAGCCAAAAAGCCTGCGGCCAAAAAGTCTGCTACAAAGAAAACCACCAAGAAGAAATAAATCTGCTTGCGGCAGGCGCAGGGCAATGCCTGTGTCTGCCGCTTTTTACTGTTTAAGAGAGGAAAAATATGCTGATCTTCAACGCCAGAGACCCACAGTACAAGTCGCCCATCCGCGCCGTGGCAACGGATGAGCCGGTGCATCTGCGGCTGGTGGTCTCGCGGGATATGCATTGCTCCGGCGCCCGGTTGGTGGTCACCAAGGACGGCGAAACGCCGGTGCCTTACGGTATGTTTTGGGCCGGTATGTGCGGCACGGAGGCTGAGTATTGGGAACTGCATTTTGCCGCTACCACCCCGGGGCTGTATTTTTATCATTTTGAATTGGACACCCCATGGGGACTGCATTTTGTGCGCAACGCCGGGGGCGGCAAAGGGGATTTTCTGCCGGACGGTGCGGATTTTCAGCAAACGGTGTATGATAAGGATTTTCAAACGCCGGCCTTTTTGCGGGGCGGACTGATCTATCAGATCTTTCCGGATCGGTTTTACAATTCCGGCGCGCCAAAGACCGGTGTGCCTGCCACCCGGGTGCGGCGTAACTGGGGGGAGGAGCCTTTTTGGGACGAGGCCCAGATGAACGGCCTTTGGAACAACGATTATTTCGGCGGCGACCTGAAAGGCATTGCGGAGAAGCTGCCGTATATTGCCAAGCTGGGCGTGACCGCGATTTATTTGAATCCGATTTTCGAGGCCCATTCCAACCATCGGTACGACACCGGGGATTATGAAAAGATTGACCCTATGCTGGGTGATACAGAGGACTTAAAATATCTGTGCAACCAGGCGAAAAAACTGGGGATCGGTGTGATTTTAGACGGCGTGTTCAGCCACACCGGTCGGGATTCCAAGTATTTTAATTACTATGGTCATTACCCTACGGTGGGCGCCTATAACAGCCCGGACAGCCCCTATTACAGCTGGTACCAATTTGGCAAGGATCGGGACGATTACAAGTCCTGGTGGGGCATTCGCCTGCTGCCGGAGATCCGTGAGGAGGAGCCATCTTATCGGGACTATATTTGCGGTGAGAACGGCATCCTTCGCCGTTGGATGCGCTGCGGCATCAGCGGATGGCGGTTGGATGTGGCGGATGAGCTGCCGGATGTGTTCCTGGACGACCTGCGCCGGGCTGTAAAAAGCGAGGACCCGGACGCCATCATTATCGGCGAGGTGTGGGAGGACGCCACCACCAAGTTTGCCTATGGGCAGCGGCGGCGTTATCTGCTGGGGAATCAGCTGGACAGTGTGATGAATTATCCCTTTGCCGCGGCGATCTTGCGCTTTGTGCGCTACGGCGGCGGTCAGGCGTTTTTGGACGCCATCTTGTCTATTACCGAGCATTATCCGCCCCAGGTGACGGCGGTGCTGATGAACCATATCGGCACCCACGATACTCTGCGGGCGATTACCGCGTTGGCCGGACCGGATTGTACCGGCCAAGGGCGGGCTTGGCAGCATCGCAACAATACCCTGTCCGGGGCGGATTATGCCCGCGGGGTGCAGCTGCTGAAGCTGGCTTCTTTCCTGCAATATACTTTGCCCGGCGTACCCTCTCTGTATTACGGAGATGAGGTGGGTGTGCAGGGCATGAAAGACCCCTTCAACCGGGGCTGTATGCCTTGGGCGCACCAGGATCTGGATTTACTGCATTGGTATCAGCGATTGGGCCAAATGCGTCGGGGTTGCAAAGCGTTGGCTGAGGGCACATTCGTGCCGGTGCAGGGTGACCTGGGCGGCGTGTGCTATGAGCGCCAAAGCGACGGTGCCCGCCTGCTGGCGGCAGTGAACCGCACCTCTGAGCCGAAGACCTTTGCCGTGGATCCGGTGTGGGACAATGCTTATGCCTTTTTTGACGATACCTGCATGGACGGCCGGTTAACCGTTCCTCCCATGTCAGCCGCTTTGCGTACCAGACAATAAAACCTTGCCACTCGGTTTTGCCGGGTGGCTTTTTGCTGTTTTTGCCGGAAATGCTTATATTATATATAATAAATTATAAATTAGCGGTTGAATGTGGGCGGGTGTGTGTGTTATAATAGCAGAGTTAATGTGGGTCAGTAGATACTGTACCCAAATTCCGCGAAAGGAAGATTTAAGAATTATGGCTTACAGAACCCATAACTGTAATCAGCTGACCTTTGACCAGCTGAACCAAACTGTTTCTCTGGCCGGGTGGGTAGATACCATCCGCGATCACGGCGGCGTGATCTTTATTGATCTGCGCGACGAGTACGGCGTGACCCAGGTGGTGTTCCACGACGATGCGCTGCTGAAGGGCGTTCGTAAGGAGAGCGTAATCTCCGTGACCGGTAAGGTCGTAAAGCGTGACCCGGAGACGGTGAATAAAAAGATCGCTACCGGCGAGCTGGAAGTGCATGTAACGGAAGTGACCGTGCTGGGCGAATGTACCCGCACGCTGCCCTTTGAGATCTCCGAGTCCAAGGACACCCGCGAGGATGTACGGCTTCAGTACCGTTTTTTGGATCTGCGTAATCCCCAGGTGCATGAGAGCATTCTCTTCCGCAGTAAGGTAGTCGCTTTCCTGCGGCAGAAAATGACGGAAATGGGCTTTACGGAAATCACCACCCCGATTTTGACCTGTTCCTCTCCGGAGGGTGCCCGGGACTATATCATTCCCTCCCGCAAGCACGAGGGCAAGTTCTATGCGTTGCCCCAGGCGCCCCAGCAGTTTAAACAGCTGCTGATGACCTCCGGCTTTGACCGGTATTTCCAAATTGCGCCCTGCTTCCGTGATGAGGACGCCAGAGCGGACCGCTCTCCCGGCGAGTTCTATCAGCTGGATTTTGAAATGGCCTTTGCCACCCAGGAAGATGTGTTTGCCGTGGCGGAAGAGGTGCTGTATGACACCTTCACCAAGTTCTCTGACAAGAAAGTGACCCCGGCGCCCTTTGTGCGTATTCCTTACGCCGAATCCATGCTGAAATACGGCACGGACAAGCCGGATTTGCGCAACCCGCTGATCATCCATGATCTGACCGAATATTTCAGTACCGTAGAGTTTAAGCCCTTTAAGGGTCGTCCGGTGCGAGGTATCGTGGTGCCGAACTGTGCGGGGCAGTCTAAGGGCTGGTACGAAAAAATGCTGGCTTTTGCCATGGACATTGGCATGAAGGGCTTGGGCTACATCACCGTTCAAGAGGACGGCAGCTATAAAGGCCCCATTGACAAGTTCCTGTCTCCCGAGAAGAAAGAGGAACTGCGCACCATGCTGAACCTGAAAACGGACGACACCCTGTTCTTTATTTGCGACAACATTCGGATTGTCAATGACCTTGCCGGTCAGATCCGTACCGAGTTAGGTCGTCGCCTGGATTTGATCGACAAGGATCGGTTCGACTTGTGCTTTATCACCGACTTCCCCATGTTTGAGCGGGACGATGACGGCAAGCTGATCTTTACCCACAATCCGTTCTCTATGCCCCAAGGCGAGATGGACGCGCTGCTGCACCAGGAGCCCACGGAGATCAAGGCTTATCAGTACGACATTGTGTGTAACGGCGTGGAGCTGTCCTCCGGCGCTGTGCGTAACCACCGCCCGGATGTGATGATCAAGGCCTTTGAGATGGCCGGTTATACTGCCCAGGATGTGGAAGAGAAGTTTGGCGCGCTGTTTAACGCATTCCATTACGGCGCACCGCCCCATGCAGGAATGGCGCCCGGCGTAGACCGGCTGATCATGTTGCTGCGGGATGAGGACAACATTCGCGAGGTAATCGCATTTCCTATGAACTCCAATGCCCAGGATATGCTGCTGGGCGCACCCAACACCGTTAGCGAAATGCAGCTGCGAGAGGCACACATTAAGCTGCGCCGCCCGGCACCGAAAGCGTAACGGAGCGTATAGAACGATAGATAGATCGAGGTTAGCGTATGAAGATCACACCGGAACTGATCCAGTATCTGGAGAGTTTGGCCAGAATTGAATTGACCCCTGCGGAGGAAGCCACCGTTGGCGACCAGTTGCAGGAACTGCTTACTTATATCGACACCTTGAGCCAGCTGGACACCGACGGGGTAGAGGCCAAGAGCCACTGCTTCCCGGTGACCAATGTGTTCCGCAAGGACCAGGTGGAGGTGCACATGACCCCGGAAGAAGTGGTGGCCAATGCACCGGAGAGCCAGGACGGCGCCTTTGTGGTGCCTAAGACGGTAGAGTAAGGAGGGCGCAGCATGAATGTTTTTGAATGGAGCGCAGCAGAGCTGGCGCAAAAGATAAAAGCAGGCGAGCTGTCTGCGCCGGAGGCGGTAGAGGCTGTCATCGCTGCCATTGACAGCAAGGACGGCACTTATAACTGCTACACCTCACTGAATAAAGAGGCTGCTTTGCAGCAGGCTGAGACGGTACAGAGCCGGATCGACGCCGGGGAGGCATTGTCCCCGCTGGCCGGTGTGCCCATCGGTATCAAAGATAATATCTGTACCAAGGGTCAGCTGACCACCTGTGCGTCTAAGATTCTCACCGGCTTTAAGCCGCCTTATAACGCAACGGTGATTGAAAAGCTGCACGCTGCGGGTATGATCCCCCTGGGTAAGCTGAATATGGACGAGTTTGCCATGGGCTCCACCACGGAGACTTCCTTTTACGGTGCAACCAAAAATCCCTGGAACACGGACCGGGTGCCCGGCGGTTCCTCCGGCGGCGCAGCAGCGGCTGTGGCAGCCAAGGAGGCAGTTGTGGCGCTGGGTTCCGATACCGGCGGCTCTATTCGTCAGCCTTGTTCATTCTGCGGTGTCACCGGGTTGAAGCCCACTTACGGCGCAGTCAGCCGGTATGGCCTGATCGCTTATGCTTCTTCTTTGGATCAGATCGGGCCCATTGCCCATTCGGCTGCGGATGTGGCGGCGGTGTTTGATGTGATCCGGGGCAAGGATCCCAAGGACGGCACCTCTATGACCGGCGGCCGGTTGAATCTGAACGCTGTGTGGAGCGCCAAGGATGTACAGGGCAAGAAGATCGGTATTCCGGAGGATTACTTCGGCGAGGGTATTGACCCGCAGGTGGCCGCCGCTGTGCGCGCTGCTGCCGACACACTGACCGATTTGGGTGCCACGGTAGAGACCTTTTCTCTCCCCATTGTGAAGTATGCCATTCCCACTTATTATATTATCGCCTGCGCCGAGGCCTGCTCCAATCTGTCCCGGTTTGACGGCATTAAATACGGCTACAAATCGCCGGAGGCGCACTCTCTGCGGGAAGTTTACTTTAAGTCCCGCTCCGAGGGCTTCGGTATGGAAGTGAAAAAGCGCATCATGCTGGGCAACTTTGTACTTTCCAGCGGCTACTTTGACGCTTATTATAAGAAAGCCTTGCAGGCCAAGGGTCTGATCTGTCAGGCCTTTGACGACGCCTTTAAGGCCTATGACTTTTTGCTGGGGCCGGTGGCACCCACTACGGCGCTGCCTATGGGTCAGGGACTGTCCGACCCGCTGGCTATGTACCTGGGCGACATTTATACGGTTATGATCAACATTGCCGGTTTGCCCTCCCTGGCGCTGCCCTGCGGGTTTGACACCCAGGGTATGCCGGTAGGTATGCAGCTGATCGGTCGTCCTTTTGAGGAGGAGACCATTCTTTGCGCCGGTCATGCGTTCCAGAGCGTGACCGACTATCACAAGCAGTCCCCGGTAACGGAAAAGGAGGCGCTGTAATGGAATACAATACCGTTTGCGGTTTGGAGGTCCATACGGAACTCTCCACCAAGACCAAGATTTTTTGCAACTGCTCTACGGCGTTTGGCGGCGAACCTAACAGCCATGTTTGTGAGATTTGCGCCGGTATGCCGGGCACACTGCCGGTGGTGAATGAGCGCGTGGTGGAATACGCGGTGCGTACCGGTTTGGCTACCAACTGCACCATCACCCGATACAATAAATTTGACCGTAAGAATTATTTTTATCCCGATTTGCCCAAAGCATACCAGATTAGCCAGCTGTATCTGCCCATTTGTCAAAATGGCTATGTGGAGATCACGGACCAAATCAACGGCGGCACCAAGAAAGTGCGGATCAAGGAGATCCACATGGAGGAGGATGCCGGCAAGCTGGTGCACGATGAGTGGAGCGACTGCACGCTGGTGAACTACAATCGCTGCGGCGTGCCGCTGCTGGAGATTGTGTCCGAGCCGGATATTGCCTGCGCCGATGAGGCGGTAGAGTATGTGGAAAAGCTGCGGGCCATCTTGCAGTTCTGCGGTGTGTCTGACTGCAAAATGCAGGAGGGTTCTCTGCGGGCGGATGTAAATGTGTCTGTGATGCCGGTGGGCGCTACTGAGTACGGCACCCGCACGGAGATGAAAAATATTAACTCCTTCCGCGCCATTCATAACGCCATTGAGAGCGAGGCCCAGCGCCAGATCGAGGTGATCGAGGACGGCGGCGCCGTGACGCAGGAGACCCGCCGTTGGGACGACGCCAAGGGCACCAGCTACGCTATGCGCAGCAAGGAGGACGCCCAGGATTATAAGTACTTCCCGGAGCCGGATCTGCCGCCCATCGAATTGTCGGACGAATACATCGACACCATTCGCCAGCAGTTGCCGGAACTGCCGGAGGCCAAAAAGGCTCGGTATAAGAGCGAGTATGGCTTGACGGATTATGATACGGATATGATTTGCTCTTCTGTATCTTATGTGCGGCTGTTTGAGCGCACGGTGGAGATCACCGGCAATCCCAAGGACAGCGCCCACTGGATTATGGGCGAGGTGATGAAGCTCCTCAACGACAGCCAAACTCTGCCGGAGGATATGCACTTTAACCCGGACGCTCTGGGTCGTATCATTCAGCTGCAAAATGGCAACAAGATCAGCCGGGACAGCGCTAAGAAAGTGCTGGCTGCCGTGTTTACAGACAATGTGGATCCGGACGAATATGTGAAGCAGAACCAAATGGAAATGGTCAGCGACACCGGCGCCATTCGCAAGGTGGTCGAGGATGTGCTGGCACAGAATGAAAAAGCCGTCAATGAGTACAAGGGCGGCAAGGCTGCTTCCTTCAACTTCCTGATCGGCCAGTGTATGCGCGCGTTACGCGGCAAGGCACCAGCGGCGGAGGTTACCAAGATCTTAAAAGAAATTCTTGGCTAAGCGATAAAGTACAACATCTCGGATATACTATATCCGAGGTGTTTTTTTATGCACAAAAAAGGAAAGACCGTCTCCTTTGCAGATCCGCCGGTGATCACCGGTCATGCCGGCGTGGCAGGTAAAAAAGAGGGGGAAGGCCCCTTGGGCGGCGACTTTGACGCAGTGTTTGCCGATACCACCATGGGGCAGCAGTCCTTTGAACTGGCCGAGTCCGCCATGCTACGGGATGCCATTTTGCGGGCGCTGTCGGCAGCGGGCAAAAATCCGTCCGATGTAGATTTTATCCTAAGCGGCGACCTGCTGGATCAATGTATGGGCTCTGCTTTTGCCATTAAGGATTTGGACATTCCTGCCATTGGATTGTATGGCGCATGTTCCACCATGGCATTGTCCTTGGGTGTGGGGGCTATGCTTATTGATGCCGGGGCCAAGTGCTGTGTGGCAGGAACCTCTAGCCATTTTTGCTCCAGCGAGCGGCAATTTCGCTTCCCTCTGGAGTATGGCGGTCAGCGGCCGCCCAGTGCCCAGTGGACGGTGACCGGCGCCGGCAGTGCAGTGCTGGAAAGCAAGGGTGAAGGCGTGCGTATACGGGCGGTGCATATTGGTACCATTACCGATTATGGCATTACGGATGCCGGTAATATGGGCGCAGCTATGGCGCCGGCGGCTGCCCGTACCATTCATGACCTGTTGGAGGACAGCGCCACCACCCCGGCAGACTACGATCGAATTGTCACCGGGGACTTGGGCGCAGTGGGCACCAAGCTGCTGTACCAGCTGATGGAGCAGGATTGGGGTATTCAACTGGCGGGTCACCACAAGGACTGTGGTATGATGATCTATGATCTCAAGAGTCAGGATGTGAATGCAGGCGGCTCCGGCTGTGGCTGCGGCGGCTCCGTGCTGTGCAGCCATATTTTGAAAAAAATGGAGCAGGGTGCGCTGCGCAAGGTGCTGTTTGTGGCCACCGGCGCGCTGATGTCGCCCACCAGCACCAAGCAGGGCAATTCCATTCCCGGCGTGGCCCACGGCGTGGTATTGGAGGTGTAAGTGTGAAGACCCATTATGTAAAGGATATTCGCGTGCTGTCAGCCTTTCAGCAGACCATTCGGGCTATGCAGATTCTCATTCTTGTGCTGCGGGTGCTGGCGGTGGCCTTTTTGGTGCTGCAAAGTATTACCCTAATGCGGGATAACGCATAGGCGCTTTATATATATAATAGGTATAGAAAAAGCGCACGGTTTTGGCCGTGCGCTTTGAACATTTTAGGCTTATTTCACAGTGTCGTCCTGCTGGTCTGCGGTTGTGGGGGCTTCTGTGGTGTCGGGCTGTTTCTCTGCTTTTTCCGTCTCGCCCCGCTTGCGCAGGGATTTGAATTCCAGCTTGGTCTTAACGGTAGGGGGATGGTAATCCACACCGCAGCGTTCGCATAGGGCTTTTTGCACAGCTTCCAAGGTGCGCTTTTGGCACAGCCCCAGGTCCAGCAGCACCGTGGTGTCGTCCGTCAGGGTCAGGGTCAGCACTGCGTGCCGGTCAATAAAGTTCTTGACCAGGCTGGGTGCTTCGTCCTTGTAGCCGGTAATGTCCTTGATCTGATCGTAGGCGTACACATTGTCTTTATCCATGCCGGTAAATTCAAAGTCCGTGGCGCGTAGCAGCAGGCCGTTCTTTACCGTCTCCTTGGTGGTGAGCACGGCGATCACAATGGCTGCGATCTCAATGATAGCAAAGATTACGGTCATGCCGGTGCGCATCTGGGTCAGCCGATAGACGGCAAAGACACCATAGCCAATCACCGCCAGGTCCAGCAGGATCACAACCGCTAAGGTCATTGGGGACAGAATGCGAATAAACTTATCTTTCATTTGAATCATCTCCAGTAAAGATTTGTGTGATGGGTCGGGTGTCTGCGGTGAACACCTTGCCGTCCAAGTGGGCAATGGTGTAGTCCGCCGGCACATGGAAGATCAGCTTGTAGCTGAGCAGCGCCTGGCGGTAGCGGCCGTGCGTGTTGCCGTACTTACCGTCCCCGGCCAGGGGGCAGCCTATGCCTGCCAGTTGCGCACGAATTTGGTGGGTGCGCCCGGTGAAAAGCTCTACCTCCAGCAGCGCCCGGTTCGCCTTGGTGTCCAGCACGCGGTAACCGGTTTTGCATGCCATGCGGTCGGGGGCGGGCGCGTCATACAAGGTGACCTTGTTCTTTTTCTCGTCCTTGTGCAGGTAAGCGGTGAGGGTGTCCGCGGCTTTGGGCGGGATCCCTTCCGTGACGGTCAGGTAGAATTTTTCAATCTTGCGCTCCCGTATCAGCGCCGTTATTTCCCGCAGTGCCGGGGCGGTCTTGGCTGCAATCACCAGCCCGCCGGTGTTGCGGTCAATACGGTTGGCCAGCGCCGGGGCAAAGCCGGAGTCCTCCGGCGACCACTGATTGCGCTCATATAAATAGCGTTTGACCCGGGCAATCAGCGTGTCTACATACTCCTTGCCGTTGGGGTGACAAAGCAGCCCCTGGGGCTTGTTGAGAATCAATAGGTTCTCGTCCTCGTACACCACATCCAGCGTCTTGGAGGCGGAGAGAAAGTCATAATACACCGTCTTTTCCGCCAGCACATCGTCCGGTAGATACAGGGTCACTCGGTCACCGGCAGAGAGTACCTGCTCCGGGGTACAGCGCTTTTTATTGACCTTAATATTCTTTTTGCGTATTTCCTTATACATCAGCGACCGGGGCAGAGAGGGAAAGGTGCGCCCCAGGTAGCGGTCCAGCCGCCGACCGGCATCGCCGGGGGTGATTTGCTTTTCTTTCATACGCTCATTATAACGGATTGAACGCCAAAAGTAAAGCCCGCGCACCGGGGGCGCAAAATTTGCCGAAATGGACAAAAAGCCAGGGGAACATTTGTTCAAAATTGGCAGGATAACCAGTTGTATTTGGCGATATGACCGTGTATAATAAACACTGTATATACAGTTTTTGACAAAAGTGTTTGCACGCCTTCTATGCGGGCAGACGGGAGCGAGAATGGAACAGTTTAAGCTACACAGCAAGTTTAAGCCCACCGGCGATCAGCCGCAGGCAATTGAGAAGTTGGCCCGGGGCGTGCTGGACGGTATGAAGGAGCAGACCCTGATGGGGGTCACCGGCTCCGGCAAAACCTTTACCATGGCCAATATTATTGAGCGGGTGAACCGGCCCACTTTGGTGTTGGCGCATAACAAGACCTTGGCCGCCCAGCTTTGCAGCGAGTTTCGGGAATTCTTCCCGGAAAATGCGGTAGAGTATTTTGTTTCCTACTACGACTACTATCAGCCGGAGGCTTACGTGCCCACAACGGACACTTATATTGAAAAGGACTCGGCCATTAACGACGAGATTGACAAGCTGCGCCACAGCGCCACGGCGGCACTGTCCGAGCGGCGAGATGTGATCATTGTGGCCTCCGTGTCCTGCATTTATTCCATCGGCGACCCCATTGATTACCGGAATATGGTGATCTCTCTGCGCACCGGTATGGAGTGGAGCCGGGACGCGCTGATTGAAAAGTTGGTGGCCATTCAGTACGAGCGTAACGACATTAACTTTGTGCGCAACAAGTTCCGGGTGCGGGGCGACACGCTGGAGATTTTTCCTGCCGGCAGCAGCGGCACCGCTTTGCGGGTGGAATTTTTTGGGGACGAGATTGACCGGATCTGCGAGATTGACCCGCTTACCGGCAAGATCAAGGGTGTGCTGTCCCACGCCTGTGTGTACCCGGCCTCCCACTATGTAGTGGGGCGGGAAAAGATGGAGCGCGCTTTGAACCAAATCTATCAGGAAATGGTGGAGCGGGTGGCCTACTTTGAAGAAAAGGGCAAGCTTTTAGAGGCCCAGCGGATCAAAGAGCGCACCATGAATGATATTGAAATGCTGCGGGAGACCGGCTTTTGCAAGGGCATTGAGAACTACTCTGCGGTGATGAGCGGGCGCAAGCCCGGCCAGCCGCCTTTTACCCTGCTGGATTATTTTCCGGAGGACTTTTTGCTGTTTTGCGACGAGAGCCACGTGATGCTGCCCCAGGTGCGGGGCATGTACGGCGGCGACCGCTCCCGCAAGGCCAGCCTGATCGACTATGGCTTTCGGCTGCCCTCCGCTTTTGACAACCGGCCATTACAGTTTGACGAATTCTACGGCAAGATCAATCAGGTGATCTTTACCTCTGCCACCCCCGGCGACTTTGAGCGGGAACGCAGCGCCCAGATCGTGGAACAGGTGATTCGCCCAACCGGACTGCTGGATCCGAATATTACCGTCAAGCCCACCGAGGACCAAATGGACGACCTGGTGTCCGAGATCAACCTGCGCACCCAGCGGGGTGAGCGGGTACTGGTGACTACCCTCACCAAGGCCATGGCTGAGGATCTTACCGAGTATTTGGAGGGATTCTCCATCAAGGTGCGGTATATGCACCACGATGTGGATACCATGGAGCGTATGGAGATCATTCGCGATCTGCGCCTGGGCGAATTCGATGTGCTGGTGGGGATTAACCTGCTGCGTGAGGGACTGGATATTCCGGAGGTGAGCCTGGTGGCGATCCTGGATGCGGACAAAGAGGGATTCCTTCGGTCCGAGACCAGCCTGGTGCAGACCATCGGCCGTGCCGCCCGCAACGCCAACGGTGAGGTGATTATGTATGCGGACAGCGTGACCCCCTCCATGGAGCGGGCCATTCGAGAGACGCTGCGCCGTCGCACCATTCAGGAGGCGTATAACGCCGAGCACGGCATTGTGCCCAAGACCATAAAAAAAGATGTGCGGGATATTTTGGAGATCACCTCCAAAGCCCCCGCCGACGGCAAGCAAAAGAAACTTACCAAGAAAGAGCGGCAGCTGCTTATCGACCGTTTGCGGCGGGAAATGCAGGAGGCTGCCCGGCTGCTGGAATTCGAGCACGCGGCGTTCCTGCGTGATGAAATTCAAAAACTGGAGCAGGAGGGAGAGCGCAAGCTGAAATGATAAAGAACATTGTGGTAAAAGGTGCCCGCGAGCACAACTTGAAGAATATTGATGTAGAGATTCCCCGGGACAAGCTGGTGGTGTTTACCGGCCTGTCCGGCTCCGGCAAGTCCAGCCTGGCTTTTGACACTATTTATGCCGAAGGTCAGCGCCGGTATGTGGAGAGCCTGTCCTCTTACGCCCGCCAGTTCCTGGGTCAGATGGAAAAGCCGGATGTGGACTATATCGAGGGTCTGTCCCCGGCCATATCCATTGACCAAAAGACCACCTCCCGCAACCCTCGCTCCACCGTGGGCACGGTAACGGAGATCTATGACTACCTGCGCCTGTTGTGGGCACGGATCGGTATTCCCCATTGCCCGGTATGCGGGCGCGAGATCACCCAGCAGACGGTGGATCAGATCGTGGATCAAATTCTCACCCTGCCGGAAAAGACGAAAATTCAAATTATGGCGCCCATTGTGCGAGGGCACAAGGGCGAGTATGTTAAGGAACTGGACAACGCCCGCAAGTCCGGCTTTGTGCGTGCGCGCATTGACGGCTCCGTTTATGACCTGGCGGAAGAGATCAAGCTGGATAAGAACAAAAAGCATAATATTGAGATCGTGGTGGACCGCCTAGTGATGAAGCCGGATATTGCCGGTCGCTTGGCCGACAGTGTGGAGACCGCCACCCATATTGCAGACGGCGTGGTGCTGGTGGATATTGTAGGGGAGCGGGAGGAACTGTATTCCCTCAATTACGCCTGCCCGGAGCACGGTGCGGTAATCGCAGAGATGAGCCCCCGAATGTTCTCCTTTAACAATCCCTTTGGCGCCTGCAAAACCTGCGGCGGTATCGGGTCTTATAAAGAGATCGATCCGGCGCTGGTGATTCCCAATAAAAAGCTGTCCATCAACCAGGGAGCCATTAAGGCCAGCGGCTGGAATGTGGCAGACGGCGGCAGTATTGCCCGGATGTATTTTGAGGCCATTGCCCAGGCGTACAAATTCTCGCTGGATATTCCGGTAGAGATGATCCCCAAGAAGGGGCTGGACGCCATCTTATACGGCACCGGCACCAAAAAGCTGAAAATGCAGCGGAGCACCTCTTACGGCTCTTCCAATTACAACGGTACCTTTGAGGGCGTGATTCCCAACTTGCAGCGCCGGTATGCGGAGACCACCTCCGACTGGGCCCGGGCGGATATTGAGGCTGTGATGACCCAGTGCGTGTGCCCGGACTGCGGCGGCGCCCGCCTGTCTACGGAGAGCCTGTCTGTGACCGTTGGGGGCAAGAATATTTATGAGTTCTGCCAAATGCCCATTCATGAGGAGCTGGATTTTATCCAGAACTTGCAGCTGACGGAAAAGGAACAGATGATCGGCGCCCTGATCGTGCGGGAAATCCGCGATCGACTGAATTTCCTGAACAGTGTGGGGCTGGATTATCTGTCTCTGGCGCGAGAAGCGGCCACCCTGTCCGGCGGCGAAAGCCAGCGCATTCGTCTGGCTACCCAGATCGGCTCCAGCCTGATGGGTGTGCTGTATATTTTGGACGAGCCGTCCATCGGTCTGCACCAGCGGGACAATGAAAAGCTGCTGGGCACCCTGCGCCATCTGCGGGACTTGGGCAACACCTTGATCGTGGTGGAACATGACGAGGACACCATGCGGGCGGCAGACTATGTGGTAGACATTGGTCCCGGTGCCGGTATCCATGGCGGCGAGCTGGTGGCAGCGGGCACGGTAGACGATATTATTGCCTGCGAGCGCTCCATCACCGGCCAGTACCTGAGCGGCAAGCGCAAGATCCCGGTACCAGCCAAGCGGCGGCCGGGCAACGGCAAAAAACTGACGATCTACGGTGCGGTACAAAACAACTTGAAGGGCATTGATGTGGAGATCCCGCTGGCTACCTTTACGGCCGTGACCGGCGTGTCCGGCTCGGGCAAATCGAGCCTCGTCAACGAGATCCTCTATAAAAAGCTCGCCGGCAGCCTCAACCGTGCCCGCACGCGGCCGGGGAAATTCGACCGCATTGAGGGCCTGGAGCACCTCGACAAGGTCGTCGGCATCGACCAGAGCCCCATCGGCCGCATGCCGAGCTCCAACCCCGCGACCTACACCGGTGTCTTCAACGACATCCGCGACCTGTTCGCCTCGACGGCCGACGCGCGCACGCGCGGCTACGGCCCGGGCCGGTTCTCGTTCAATACCAAGGGCGGCCGCTGCGAGGCCTGCAGCGGCAACGGGCTCGTGAAGATCGAGATGCACTTCCTCGCGGACGTGTTCGTCCCCTGCGAGGTCTGCCACGGCAAGCGGTATAACCGCGAGACGCTGGAGGTCCTCTATAAGGGCAAAAATATCGCGGACGTGCTCGACATGACCGCGGAGGAGGCGCTGGCCTTCTTCGACAATCTGCCGCGCATCCGCAATAAGATCGCCACGCTCGTCGACGTCGGCCTCGGCTATATCAAGCTCGGCCAGAGCGCCACGACGCTCTCCGGCGGCGAGGCCCAGCGCGTCAAGCTCGCCACGGAGCTTTCCCGCCGTGCCACGGGCCGCACGTTCTATATCCTCGACGAGCCGACGACCGGCCTGCACATGGCGGACGTGCACAAGCTGATCGAGGTTCTGCAGCGGCTGGTGGACGCGGGCAACACGGTGCTCGTCATCGAGCACAATCTCGACGTCATCAAGGTCGCGGACCATATCATCGACCTCGGCCCCGAGGGCGGCTCCGGCGGCGGCCAGCTCGTCGCCTGCGGCACGCCGGAGCAGATCGCCGCCTGCCCGGAGAGCTTCACGGGGCAATATCTCAAAAAAATGCTGAAATAAGCCGCCGCAACCGCATGCTGCTTTTCGGGCACATTGTTCTGGCGGAGGCCGTCAGCAAATGGGGATCCGGTGCCTCCGACCCCTCGACCTCCAACCTCCTCGCCCTCGCAAAGCTCTACGGCGTCTCCGCAGAAGACCTGCTGCGGGAAGCGGCGGGGGAATGAACATCCCCAATGCCTTCCCCTACGAGGGGAAGGCGGCACGGAGAAGCCGGGACGGATGAGGTGGGGGCACTTGCTTCTTCGCAGCGTTGTCCACCTCATCAGTCGCCTTCGGCGACAGCTTCCCCTCATAGGGGAAGCCTTTGGACCGCCGCGGCGGAATCTTTTACACCTTTGCGTCGCGCGCGAGCAGGGCTGCGCCGACCATGCCGGCCTCGTTGCCGAGCACCGCCGGGACCAGCTTGCCGCGGGTCGCGTAGAAACATTTTTTGCTGACCTTCTCCTGCAGCGGGTCAAACAGGAACGGGCCCGCCGCGCTCAGTCCGCCGCCGATGGCGAGGACCTCGGGGTCCAGAATGTTGTAGACCGACGCGCACGCGGAGCTCAGATGCTCGATATACGTGTCGAACACGGCCTTCGCCGCCGCGTCGCCCGCCTTTGCGCAGTCGGTGACGAGCTTCGGGGTGATCTTGCCGGGGTCGCCGCCGGTCTGTTCGGCCAGCATGCTCTCGGGGTGCGCCTGCATGGCGCGGCGGCCGTCTCTTGTGAGGGCGGAGGCGGCGCAGTAGGCCTCCATGCAGCCGAGATTGCCGCAGGTGCACGGCTCGCCGCCGTCGACCAGATACGCATGCCCCAGCTCCACGCCGTGGTTCATGCCGCCGTTGAACATTTTGCCGTTCAGGATGATGCCGCCGCCAAGCCCCGTGCCGAGCGTCAGCAGCACGCCTGTCTTGCAGCCGACGAACGCGCCGGTATAGAGCTCGGCCAGCGCTGCACCGTTGGCGTCGTTGGCGATATAGACGGGGATGCCGGGGAAGGCGTCCGACAGGATCTTGCGCAGGGGCACGTTGTGGAAGTTCAGGTTGTGTGCGTCGACGACCGTCTCGCCCGCCGCGTAAAAACAGTTGGCAGTGCTACCGGTGTTAAGCACGACGTGCTGGCCGGCTACCGTCACGCTGCCATCGATTGCGGTTTTGGCGATATCGATGGTACGCGCCGCCAGGCGAACGGCGCCGCCTACGGTGCAGTCGCGAATCGACAGGCTCTCGCCCGCCGCGATAATATCGCGGCCGATGGAGGCATCGTCTAG
>ERZ506978.8-NODE-8-length-165354-cov-10.014586_pt1 | contig 165354 bp, 144 predicted proteins | sample MGYA00512888_ERZ506978 | MGnify/ENA metagenome assembly ERZ506978
ATCTGCCAAAAAATCTGACTACGCATCTTACGCACAAGCTTTATGCAGTGTTTCCTTAGGTTATTTTATTGAGAGGAAATAAAATCTATGAAAAAAACACTAGCGATGATTTTCGCATTCCTGTTGACAGCCTACTCCATGCCATATTCGCCGGTATCTGCGACAGAGGGAAAAGGTGATGTCAACGCAGACGGCAAATTTTCCACAGCGGATATAGTTTCTCTGCAAAAGTGGCTTTTGGCAGAGTCAAACACAAAGCTTGCCGACTGGCAGGCGGGAGATTTTTCAGCAGACGAAAAGCTGAACGCACAAGACCTTTGCTTGATGCGACAGGCGTTGGTTTCACCGGCAGAGAACAGCCCATTGGAAAAACTGGTTGGCATGACATATGCTGATGCCGTTCAGAACGGTTATATTTCCAAATCGGAATACAACTATCAAATCGCAGGAGAACTGAAAAGTGCCATTGAGGAAAAAATGGGCCGTCCGCTGGATTATTCGGTCGATCGATTCTATCTGGTACATTCCGATGCTATTGGCTTATCAGACACCACACAATATCTGTACAATGCCGCAACCAAAGATGTTTATGTGGTCAATACAGAAACCAACATGAATCGGGCAACATGGTACTGGAAGGGCAGCAAGGCAACGCTTTATGGAATCGATAATAATACGACAGTGCAGAATCAATTCTTAGATGCCATGGAATTTTACGGCATTACGGAGATCTACTACTCTATTGGTGCCAATAAACTGGTGAACAATGCAGACATGGTAGCAACTTTTGTAAAGAATGCCTACGCCCGCAACATGAAAGTTTACCTGCTGACTGGCGAAAAAACATGGCTGTATGAAGATACTTACCAGACCGCCATTTACCGTGTCTTTGATCGTGTAGAAGAATACAACCAATCAGTCGATGCAGATGCTCGAATTGCCGGTGTTTCCTATGATGTAGAAGTCTGGACGAATTCCGAATTTAACTGGAAAAACAATGACAGTGCCCGATACCAACAGATAAAATTTATAGAAACTGCCCAGAAATATGCCGATTCAAAAAATCTGTCGGTGTCTTATTGTCTGCCATTCTGGATTCCGCGGTATACCTATACTGATGATGACGGTACAGTGAAAAACGTCTACGATACAATTACGAAAATTTCCAACAACACCATTTTAATGGCATATCGGGACAGTGCTTCTGCTGTAGAGAAACTGGTAGCACAAGTGCAGACTGGTGCAGAAAAATCGGCTTTGGATTATGCCGAATCCAATGACTGTAATCTGGAAATTGCTCTGCAGGCAGCGGAAACCAGCGAGGGCGATCATGTGACATTCTACGAGGAAGAAAAGGAACATGTCGGATACATCAATTCCGCCATTGCAGAGATGCAGTCGGATTTGGCAGAATATCGGTATCGCACCACTTTTGCCATTCACCAAGCCATTCCCTTGTACGAACATTATCTGACCAAATAAAACAACACCGCACAAAGCAAATTCAGCAGCTTTGTGCGGTGTTCTGATTTACGATTGTTTTTTCTGAAATGCTGTACCAACGGCAAGCCCCAGACAAAATCCGGCGGCTCCGCCAATGCAGATTCCCAACGGCAAACTTCTGCATAACAGACTGCCGCAAGTCACGCCCAACAGCAGCCCGAGGGATACACCAATGACAATACCGATAAGAACGCATTTTTTCTCCGGAAATTCCTGTTCCGGCAGAATCGGCTTTTTGCGTTTATGCATACTCATACGCTCAGCTTCTTTTCCATCATCCATACAGTCAGCAGGTAACCCGCTACAGAGCCTGCAATGCAGAGCAGCATAGTCGGCAGATACATTGCCGGCTGAAACAACACGTGGAAAAAATCTCCCAAGAACACTGTGCTGGATAGTCCGCTTTCCTGTGTGAACATAATTTTTCCTTCGTTATTCAGACCAGAAGCCAGATGCGTTGTGAACAGTCCGCCTAACATGCTGACCGCATTGATAATCACAAACCAGAGAATCACTGCCAGAATGGTGCGTCCTTTCTGATTGCCCATTACAGTTTTCAGCAGAGTAATCACAACATATGCTGCAATGACCTGGAAAATAAACGAGATCACCATATTCAGAATGTACATTGCCAATCCGAAAAAGTTATAGCCGTTGAACAGAACATCTTTCAGACCGCTTTCTGTGATCGAAGCATCAAACATGGACAGCAGAGCAACAACCGAAGTCCCATTTCTCTGCAATGCCAGAAAGACATCCACTGCGATCAGCAGGGTAAACAGAACTGTGATCCCCAACAGTGCCAGCAATGTCATGAGCAGCTTTGCTCCAACGATCTGGGCAGCACTCCGGGGCGTGGAAAAGAGCAGATAGCCCGGCTTTTTAGAAATGTCATCGTTGAACATGATAACTCCATAGAGCAAGATTGCCATTGCCCCGAATGCCAGACAGAGCACGCCGCCGATGATTCCCAGAAGCAGTGGTGTTTCAAGCTTGAAGCACCAGCCAACCAGATACAGCAGTTCTACCAGAAGCGTTACGCCGATAATCCCCAGAAAAATCACACGGGAACGGCGGAATTCATATTTTAACAAAGTACCCATAATCAAATTCTCCTTTACGTTATAAAGTTATACAGTCGGATTGACCGGCGGATTCTGCGGAAATGCCGGCTGCGAAACACCGGAAAAATACTCCCGATACAAATCGGAAATCGACTTCCCATACCGTGTGCGAATTTCTTCTAGTTCGCCCTCCAGCACCAGAGAACCGTTAGCCATCATAACGATATGGTCTACGATCGGTTCCAGTTCGTCAAACAGGTGACTGGAAATCAGAATGGTTGCATTGGGATTGGCAGCACGGAGGATACTCTGAATGATCTGGTCACGTCCAATCAGATCAATGCCATTCAGCGGTTCGTCCAGCATGCAGACTTCCGCATTGCGGGAAAGTGTTGCCGCAATTTTCAGCTTTGCCGCCATGCCAGAGGACAACGCCTTGACTTTCAGATCCGGTGTCAGCTGCATGAATTGCAGCAGGGAAGCGAACCGAGATTCGTCGAAATCCTCGAAAAAGTCCGCATAAAACTGTCCCACATCGCGAATCTTCATATAATCATAATAAAATGGCTCCGTACTCATGTAAGAAATATGCTTTTTGGATTCCACATCAATCGGCATATCCTGATAGGTAACGCTGCCGGTGTTCGCCTTTACCAGACCGGCAGCAGCTTTCATCATTGTGCTTTTTCCGCTGCCGTTGGGACCGACCAGTGCATAGACATGACCGGACTGGAAAGAGATGCTCAGATCGTTGAGAGCCTTTTTCCCGCCGTAAACTTTTGTAACATGTTCAAATTTCAGCATGATGTGCCTTCTTTCTCCTGTTGCTGTGCCTGTGCTTCCAGCAAGTGTATGATTTCTTCTTTGGAAAAATGATAAGTTGCCATCTGGGCGAGAAATTGTGCACTTAGTTTCTCGCCGATCTCCTGCCGCAGCTGCTCCGGCATTTCCGGATTTTCCATGAGGAACGTGCCGATGCCGCGTTTGGTATAGGAGATGCCCTCTGCCTCCAGCTGGCGATAGATTCGCTGTACCGTATTGGGGTTTACTTGGTAGGCAAGAGCAAGTTCTGCATTGGACGGCAGTTTATCGCCTGCCTTTAATTCGCCGATGACAATGCGACGCTTGATGTCTTCAGCGATTTGCAGATAAATGGGGTAGTTTGCCTGAAAGTTCATTTGCCTGCTCCTTTCCAATTGACTGGGTGACTAGTTCACTAGCTATATAGTACACTATATCTGTAGATTTGTCAAGAGGTTTTTGAAAAAAGTCTGTATTTGCCGGAAATTGCGTAAAAAAACAGCTGTTGCCGCCTGAAAGAACAGACAATAACAGCTGTAAATTACTCTATGTGATATACGTTGTACAGAGCAGTCTTAGGGAAACACTGCATAAAGCCAGCCTGACGGCTTTGCACGCAATCTGCCAAAAAATCTGACTACGCATCTTACGCACAAGCTTTATTCAGTGTTTCCTTAGTCGTGCCGCTGTTCCTGATTGGCAAAGGTTTCACAGAATCTTGCTGCAAATGCCGGCTCCTCATGATTGGCAAACAGGTGAGCCGTATCACTGAAAGCATTCATGCGAAACAGTGCCACACCCTTTCGCCGTTCCTCGGTAATCAGAGAAGTAACAGAAGTTGGAGCCGCACAGAAGCCATGCCACAAGATCATAGGGGAAATCCCCAGCAAATGACTTAACATGACGCATGTAACGCCGAAGTGGCAGAAAAACGCCAATGTATCCTCATTGGGAGATACAGCAGCATAATAATTGCCGTTCCGAACATATCCGTGCTTTGCCAGTACTTCGTCCAGCCCATTCCAGACACGATTCGCCTCATCGATCACATGTCCTTCCAGCATCGGCAAAGTTTCTGCCCAGCGGATATTGTCATAATATTTCGGTTCTGCGGTCCAGTCAGCAGGAAGCTGATCCCACGGAATACGAGGTTCTCCCGTGTGGAAATCCGGAATCGGTGCATGGAATTCCCGCAGCCACGCCAATTCTTCTGCTTCCCGCCCCATTTTTTTCAGTGTGCAGGAAGCCGTGTCTTTGGCACGCCCCAACGGAGAAACATAAAACGATTGAATTTCCAGTTCTGCCATACGCTGTGCCAGCAGTTCTGCTTCGTGCCAGCCTTTTTCCGTCAAAGAATCTTTTTCATAATCCGGATCACCATGACGGATCAATAAAATTTTCATCAGAAACCTCCTTTTATGGCAATACCGCACAAAGATTGTGCGACAGATGCGTCGTCAAATTTTTCGTCAGATGAAACAAAAAGCGGAGTGAATACTTGATGTATTCACGAGCATTTTTGTGAAATATGACGAGAAATTTACAAGCAGATGGCGTACAAAGTCGCCAGACGCTCTTTGTGCGGTATTGCCTTATGTGCTGTGGTTCATGATTATAGAATGACAACTGCCTGATAGCCCATTTGTGCATATCGTGCTTCCACCACGCTGCGTTTATAGGCAACCAGTCCCTTGCTCTGGTACGGATCATTCATGTAGTAATATTCCGCATCATAGCCTACCAGCACCAGACAATGCTCATGCCGTTTCCAAGTGAACAATTGACCCGTTTCCGGAATGACCCACTGTCTGCCGTTGTCCACATTTACCATGTTAATTGAAGCCCAAACCGCCACTGGAATACCATTGTCAATATAATCCGTCAGCAGGGACGTGAAAGCAGTACCAGTCAGATTCTTTGCAGTCTTGCCGTTTCCAAGAATCTTGTTCATGGCTTTTGTAAGCACCGGAGCATAGCAGCCAAACCCGCTGGAAGAACGCGGATCTCCCACAAACTTGCTGTTGGGGTCTGGTCCGTACTGTATACCGTTTTTCCATGTAAAGCCGCCCTTATCCAGATACTTATCCACAAAATCGGCAACGCTGACGTTGTAGCCGGCGTTTTGCAACAGCATGACAGCACTGGCACTTTCACAGCCGGTAGGGAATCCACTCTGGCTGATATATTTTACTGACAACTGCCGCTTTGTGATAACGCCGTTGCTATCAGTGGTAATACCATTTACTGTTTTACTGCATTGCAGAATGCCGGTATCGTCCGCAAAAAGGTAAGACTTTCCGTCAATCACCGTGACACCATGAGCCGGAATGCCATCTTTCTGAAAATAATATCTGTTCTTATCAATGTCCAGCCAGCCGATTGCCATGGAACCGTCTGCCTGAAAATAATAGCTGAAACCATTGGCAGCTTTTTGCCAGCCGATGACCGCAGAACCGTCTGTCCGGAAACAATATCGTTTGCCGTCAATTGTCTGCCAGCCAGTGCAAAGCTGGGCATCTGCTCCGAAATAGTACAGCTTGCCATTTTCTTTCAGCCAGCCAGTCTTTGCAGCACCGTCTTCCTGAAAATAATAGGTGGCACCACTAATGCTTTGCCAACCAGTGACCATAGAACCATTTTTTTCGTCAAAATAATATGTCTGGTTGTTCTGATAGAACCAGCCTCTGTGGAATGCACCGTTATTGTAATAATAGCGAGTCGTGCCATCCGGCATCTTCTGCATGCCCTCTTGAATAGCACCGTTTTCTTCCGAGAACGGATAATATTCTCCGTCTACCTGCTCCAGACCAGTATATTTTCCCTTTTCTTCGGAAATATAATAATTCCGGTTGTTCCAGTTGATCCAGCCGAACGTGATCGCACCGGTTTCCGGATCGTAAAAATACCGCTTACCGTCAACTGTCTGCCAGCCAGTGTGCAACGCTCCGTCTTCATAGAACCAGTAGGGAGCACCGTCGATCTCATGGATCCCGCCTTTCAGCACTGCACCATCTGCTTCGGCGTAGTAGATCGGGCTGCCTTCTTCCGCACGAAAGAAACCGGTCTGCAAAACACCGTCTGCATTGAAGAAATACCGGCGGGAAATGTTGTTATTCTCCAAAACCAGCCAACCGGTTTGTTTACCAGTGTCTTCTTGAATGTAGTACCGGCTGCCGTTCCAGTCCAGCCAGCCGAACTGTGATTCCCCAGTTTCTTTGTCATAGTAGTATCGATTCCCATTGACAGTCTGCCAGCCGGTAAGCAGTACACCACTTTCCGAAAACACGTAATATTTTCCGTCAATTTCCTGTGTGCCAGTCAGCTTATTGCCATCGGTATCATAGTAAATAATAGAACCGTCCGCCTGATGCACCCAGCCTGTAGTCAACTGCTCCGACTGTGTTGTTGCGGTGGCAACCGGCGGGATCGTTTCTATTGTTTCATCTGCATACGCAGGAGTTGTCAGAAGCGACAATCCCAGAATCGCCGCGGCAACAGTTCCTGTCCCAATCCATATTTTTTGCATGTGATGCATGAGTGTATCCTTTCGCTGTCCATGTTGCATGTAAATGTTTCTAACTACTATTATACGAGAACAAAATTGCGTTGTCAATGCTTTGCGAATTTTCAGCATATTTCTCAAAAATGAGTAGGGTTTTCACCAGAAAAGCTGTCACTTTTTCAGGAATCCAGAATCGGAAAATCGTTCTTTCCGCCTTGACATTTTCACATCTTTCTGCTATGATAGATACTGGACAGTATTCCCCATGGGAAATTGTACTATTCTCTGTTTGGAGGAATTGATTTATGAAACAAACGGTACAGACGCTTCAGGCGATGAAAGAACGGGGAGAAAAAATTGCGATGCTCACCTGTTATGACTACACCACCGCGAAGCTGATGGACGAAGCCGGCATGGATATGCTGTTAGTCGGCGACTCGCTGGGGAATGTAATCCTCGGCTATTCCGACACCATTTCTGTGACTATGGAAGACATGATCCACCATACCGCTGCGGTTTCCAGAGGTGTACAGAATGCTATGGTTGTAGCAGACATGCCGTTTTTGTCCTATCAGACCTCTGTTTATGACGCAGTTGTCAACGCTGGCAGGCTGATGAAAGAGGGCAGAGCCGGTGCTGTGAAGCTGGAGGGCGGCAAGCTGGTATGTGAACAGATTCGTGCCATTGTCAACGCTTCCATTCCGGTAGTAGCACATCTGGGGATGACGCCACAGTCTGTCAACACGCTGGGCGGATTCAAAGTACAGGGCAAAACTGCTGATGCAGCAAGGCAGCTGCTGGAAGATGCCAAAGCGGTAGAGGAAGCCGGAGCCTTTGCATTAGTCATGGAGTGTGTGCCGGCAAAGCTGGCTGCATTGGTCACCAAGACACTGCATATTCCCACAATTGGCATTGGTGCCGGAGCAGGCTGCGACGGACAGGTACTGGTATATCAGGACATGCTGGGCATGTTCTCGGACTACCGTCCGAAGTTTGTCCGGAAATTTGCCGAAGTCGGAAAAGTGATGCAGGAAGCATTCGCGTCGTACCGCAGTGAAATACAAGAGGGGAATTTTCCCACAGAAGAACATTCGTTTGCCATTTCTAACGAAGTAATGGCACAGCTGGAACAGGAGGCACAAGCATGAAAATCGTAGAAACAGTTGCAGAAGTACGGGAACAAGTCAAGGCTTGGCGAAAAGAGGGACTGACCGTCGGATTGGTTCCTACCATGGGTTACCTGCACGAAGGGCATCAGAGCCTGATTGCGAAAGCCTGTGCACAGAACGACCGTGTTGTGGTCAGCGTCTTTGTCAATCCGACCCAGTTCGGACCCAACGAAGATCTGGAAAGCTATCCGCGGGATCTGGAACACGATGCTGCACTCTGCGAGAGTACTGGTGCCGCACTGATCTTCCACCCTACACCGGAAGAAATGTATCCCAAGGGATTTTGCAGCTTTGTGGATATGAACGTTCTCACCAAAGAGCTCTGTGGCTTGAGCCGTCCGGTACACTTCCGCGGTGTCTGCACCGTTGTGTCCAAGCTGCTGCATATCGTCCAGCCGGACAAAGCCTATTTCGGCGAAAAAGATGCCCAGCAGCTGGCGGTTATCCGCCGTATGGTGCTGGATTTGAATATGAACGTAGAAATCGTCGGCTGCCCTATTGTGCGGGAAAGTGATGGCCTGGCAAAGAGTTCCAGAAACACTTACCTTAGTCCTGCGGAACGCAAAGCCGCACTGGTGTTAAGCAAGAGCATTTTTGCCGGAAAGCAGCTGGCAGAAGCCGGAGAAACTGATGCAGCAAAGCTGGTACAGGCAATGACCAAGATCATCGAAGCCGAGCCGCTGGCAAAAATCGATTATGTAAAAGTTGTTGACCTGATGACTATGCAGCAGATTCCGAAGCTGGACAGACCGTTTCTGGCAGCAATTGCGGTTTATATCGGAAAGACACGTCTGATCGACAACTTCATGATGCAGGCAGGAGGTACCGCTGAATGAATATCACCATGCTGAAAGGCAAGATTCACCGTGCTACTGTAACACAGGCAGAACTGAATTATGTGGGCAGCATCACTGTGGATGCAGATTTACTGGACGCTGCCGGCATTCTGGAATATGAAGCGGTACAGGTGGTCAACATCGCAAATGGCAACCGCTTTTTGACATATACCATTGCCGGTGAACGGGGCAGCGGTGTGATCTGCCTGAACGGTGCTGCTGCACGGCAGGCACAGACCGGCGATAAGGTGATTTTGATGTCCTATGCTCAGGTAACACCGGAAGAAGCCAAAACCATGCAGCCGAAAGTTGTTCTGGTGGACGAGCACAACGCCGTGGCAAAAATCTCCCACTATGAAAAACACGGCGAACTGGCATAAGGCGGTGAGAACATGCTGCAGGGAAAAACAGTCGTTCTCGGCGTAACCGGAAGCATTGCGGCTTATAAGATCGCTTCTCTTGCCAGCAAACTGGTAAAGCTGCATGCTGATGTGCATGTGCTGATGACACAGAACGCAACAAATTTTATTACGCCGATCACTTTTGAAACACTGACCGGAAACAAATGTCTGATCGATACCTTTGACCGAAACTTTCAGTTTGATGTGGCACATGTCAGTTTGGCAAAAAAAGCAGATGTCATGCTGATTGCACCGGCTTCCGCCAACGTGATCGGAAAAATCGCCAACGGAATCGCTGATGACATGTTGACCACAACTGTTATGGCAAGCACCGCACCGGTGTTGATTTCGCCTGCCATGAATACTCACATGTACGAGAATCCCATTGTGCAGGACAACCTGCAAAAGCTGGAACGATTCGGTTACAAAATCATTGCACCGGCTGTGGGAATGCTGGCGTGCCATGACGTGGGAGCGGGAAAAATGCCGGAACCGGAAATGCTTCTGGATTGGATTCTGCGGGAAATCGCCTGCAAAAAAGACTTGCAGGGCAAAAAGATACTGGTCACTGCGGGGCCAACACAAGAAGCTGTAGATCCGGTGCGTTACCTGACAAACCATTCCACCGGTAAAATGGGATATGCACTGGCACGATGTGCCATGCTCCGCGGAGCAGATGTGACACTGGTAACTGGTCCTACGGCAATCACACCGCCGCCTTTTGTACAAACTGTTGCTGTGACCTCTGCAGAGGAAATGTATCAGGAAGTGACCAAACGGGCTGCGGAACAGAATGCCATTATTATGGCGGCTGCTGTGGCAGACTACCGTCCGGCAACAGTTTCTGCGGAAAAACAGAAAAAACAGGCAGGAGATGCAGTCTTACCGCTTTCCCGTACCAAGGACATTCTGGCATATCTGGGCGAACATAAGCCAGCAGGACAGTTTCTCTGCGGCTTCTCTATGGAAACCCAGCACATGCTGGAAAATTCCAGAGCCAAACTGAAGCAAAAACACTTGGATATGATCTGTGCCAACAATCTAAAAGTTGCTGGTGCCGGCTTTGGAACCGATACCAACGTAGTAACACTGATACAGGCTCAAAAAGAACAAGAATTGCCGCTGCAATCCAAGGAAGCTGTGGGACACGCAATTTTAGATGTCATTGCAAAGACGTTATCATAAGGAAGCACTGCATAAAGCCCGCCTGACGGCTTTGCACGCAATCTGCTTGCAGAATTTCTGTACAATCCGCCGAAAAATCTGACTACACATCTTACGCACAAGCTTTATGCAGTGTTTCCATAACAAAAAAGTCTTGCAATTCCAAAGAAAACATGCTATAATATCATTTATCCGTAGGAGTTTATTTTACCTTCCAGTTCGCTCTGAAAGATACAAGGCAAACTCTGCTGGCACTCCGAAAAGGGAATGCCGAAAAAATCAGCAGAATCGGCAAATTGCCGAGTTCTCACAGAAAGGCAATGCAATATGAAAAAACGTAGTTTAAAATTTCTGGCACTGGGCATCAGTGCTGTTATGATGATGGGAACCCTCGGAGCCTGCGGTTCGTCCAAGTCGGATTCTTCTACAGCAGACGGCAGTTCTTTTGTCATCACACTGTATCCGGACGAAGCACCGATCACTTGTGAAAACTTTGAAAAGCTGGTCAAGGACGGCTTTTATGACGGTCTGAAGTTCCACCGTGTAGTAGATGGTTTTATGGCACAGGGCGGCGATCCGAGCGGTGACGGTACCGGCGGCAGCTCTGAAACGATCAAGGGCGAATTCTCTCAAAACGGCGTAGAAAACAATCTTTCTCATACCCGTGGTGTAGTTTCCATGGCAAGATCCAACGATCCGGACAGTGCTTCCAGCCAGTTCTTCATCTGCTATTCTGATGATGACACATTTCTGGACGGACAATATGCTGCATTCGGAAAAGTTACCGAAGGTATGGACGTAGTAGATTCTTTCCTGAAGGTAGAGCGTTCTCTGGGTTCAGACGGTGCACAGTCCTCACCGAATCAGGACATTGTTATGGAAAAGGTAAAAATGATTGACGACGATTCTGACGGCAATCCCCGCGTAGAAATCACCATGAATGATTTTCTGAACGAATAAGTCATTTTTATTGTTCAAAAGAATGATTTGCAGCAGGCACGTATCCATTTGATCGTGCCTGCTGTTCTGTCACAAGCTAGGAGGAAAGCAATTATGCATAACGTTGCACTTTTTTTTGAAACCATGCAGAACAGCCGCGTGGCATTTATCGGAACCGGTGTTACAAATGGAGATATTATCCGCCTGTTTCGCAAAAAGGGCATTGATGTTACTCTGCTGGACCGCAAGAATCCGGAACAGCTGGGAAAAGTCTACACAGAATTTGAATCTCTCGGAGTCAAATTCTGTCTGGGGGACAGCTATCTGGATTCCCTGACTGATTATGATGTAGTTTTCCGTTCACCAGGCATGTACTATCACAACGAAAAATTGCAGGAAGCACGCAAAAAGGGCGTTGTTATCACCTCCGAAATGGAAGTATTCTTCTCTCTCTGTCCGTGCAAGATCTATGCCGTGACCGGTTCAGACGGCAAGACTACAACCACCACACTGATCTCAGAGTTCCTGTCCCGTGCTGGCTTTCGTGTACACAAGGGCGGCAATATTGGTCGTGCTCTGCTGCCGATTATTGAAGAAATCCGCGAAGATGATGTGGCTGTCGTAGAACTTTCCAGCTTCCAGCTGCTGTCCATGCGGCAGTCGCCGGACGTTGCAGTCATTACCAATATTGCTCCGAATCATCTGGACGTACACGGCACGATGGAAGAATATATCTATGCCAAAACCAATCTGATTGCACATCAGGATGCATTCTCCAGAACCATTCTGAATCTGGACAACGAACCCACTATGCATCTGGCATCAATGGTTCGCGGCACGCTGACTACGTTTTCCCGCAGAACCAAACCGGAATTCGGCATCTATCTGCGGGAAGATGGTATGCTGTGCTTTACCAAAGACGGCAAGGACACACCGGTTGTCCACATGAATGACATTCGGATTCCGGGCATGCACAATGTAGAAAACTACCTAGCTGCAATCAATGCCGTATGGGGCACAGTTTCTGTCGAAGATATACAGTATGTGGCAAAGAATTTCGGCGGTGTAGAACATCGTATCGAATTCGTCCGCGAACTGGACGGTGTCAAGTGGTACAATGACAGCATTGCCACCAGTCCGACACGTGTACTGGCTGGACTGCGTTCTTTCCAACAGAAACTGATTGTCATTATGGGCGGATATGATAAGAAGATCCCCTTTGAGCCAATGGCAGATACCGTCTGCAAACAGGTGAAGCTGGTATTGCTCATGGGCGTAACCGCAGATAAAATCGAAGCAGCGATCCGCGGCAGCCAGTTCTATCAGGAAGGTGCTCCGGAGCTGGTACATGTTGGCTCCATGGAAGAAGCAGTACAGGAGGCAAGAAAGCGTGCCAAGACGGGGGATATTGTTACACTGTCGCCGGCTTGTGCAAGCTTCGACCTCTATCCGAACTTTGAAGCAAGAGGGATCCACTATAAAAATCTGATAAAGGAGCTGCACTGACATGGATTTGTTGAATTTGCTGGAACAGCTGACAGCAGCTTCCGGCGTGTCCGGCAGTGAGAACAGCATTGCTGCAGTGGCTCAGGAACTGCTGATACCGTACTGTGACACTGTTGAACAGCGACAGGGAAATGTCATCGGCATACTGGGCGAACGCCAAAGCGGCAAGCCACATGTGCTGTTAGATGCCCATATGGATCAGGTGGGCTTTCTGGTCACTGCGATTACAGAGGACGGTTTTGTCCGTGTTGGAAATGCCGGCGGGTTGGACTGTCGGTTCATGCCAGCACAGCGTGTCGTAATTCATGGAAAACAGGACGTTGCCGGTGTGATTTGCTGTATGCCGCCGCACTTGCAGAACGGCGAAGAACATGTGCTCTCTGTCACAGAACTTGCAATTGATACCGGATATACCAAAGAAGAACTGGAGCAACTGGTAGAAGCAGGAGATACTGTTTCTTTCGATATGCCGCTTGTACCGCTGCAATCCGATTTTGTATGCAGCCGTTCTCTGGACGACCGCTGCGGCATGGCTTCTATTCTCTATGCTCTGTTTCTGATACAGGGAGAAGAACTGCCATGCAGCTGCTCCATTCTGTTTTCCACACAGGAAGAAACCAGCGAACGCGGTGCCACGATCGGTGCCTATGACATTGAGCCGGATATTGCCCTCGCTGTAGATGTGACATTTGCACTGGAACACAACGGTGATGCCACAAAATGCGGCAGCATGGGAAAAGGTCCGATGATCGGCATTTCTCCTTCTCTTTCCCGTAAAGTTACTGATGATTTGATTGCAGCAGCAGATGCAGAAAAAATCGCATGGCAGCCGGAAGTGATGTCCGGCAGAACTGGTACCAATGCAGACTGCTTTTCTGTCACAAAGAGCGGCGTTTGTGCCGGAACGATATCCATACCGCTGCGGTATATGCACACACCGGCAGAAGTAATTCAGATCTCTGATGTGAAAAAAACCGGTGAACTGCTGGCTGCTTACCTTAGGAGGTGCGGAACATGCTGAACCATTTTGAAACCCTTTGTAATCTCTGTGCATCGTCCGGTGACGAATCAGAAGTTCGCAATTATATTCTCTCTGTCCTGCGGGAACGAAAAGATGTTACGTGGGAAATCGACCCGCTGGGCAGTTTGCTGGTACAAAAACAGGGAAAAAAACGTGCTCCGCACAAGCTGATGATCAGTGCCCATATGGATGAAGTCGGCATGATCGTCACTCACGTCAACTCCGACAGCACATACTGTCTGGAAGCAGTCGGCGGCGTAGATGCATCAGTTGCACTGGGACGGCAAGTGCTGGTCGGTGAAGAACATCTGCATGGTGTAATCGGTGCAAAGCCGGTGCACCTGTTGTCTGCGGACGAAAAGAAAAAATTGCCCAAGTGGGACGAACTTGTTCTGGATATGGGTATTCTGCCGGAAGCAGAACGGCGGACAGCAGCCCGCGAGGGAACTTATGTCTATTTCGCTCCAAACTTTACCCGCATGGGAAAAAGCCGTGTTTGCAGCAAGGCAATTGATGACCGTGCAGGTTGTGCTATGCTGCTGCACCTGCTGGAGCAGGAAGCCCCCTACGATTTTACCGCTGCTTTTCTGGTGCAGGAAGAAATCGGACTGCGTGGGGCAAAAGCGGCAGCCTATACAGTCAATCCGGAATTTGCTCTGGTTCTGGAAGCTACCACTGCCGCAGACATTGCCGGTGCAGAGGGTGATGCAAAAGTGTGCAGTCTGGGCGAAGGTCCGGTAATATCCTTTATGGATCGCGGTGCAATTTATGATAAGGAATTATACCGTCTGGCATTTTCCATCTGCGAAAAAAACAAGATTCCGTGCCAAACCAAATCCCGCATTGCCGGCGGAAATGACAGCGGTGCAATTCATGTCAGCCGCGGTGGTGTACGGACACTGGCAATATCTTTGCCTTGCCGTTATCTGCATTCGCCGTCTTGTCTGGCGGATTTGAAAGACCTTGATGCTTGCACGGCTTTGCTGCCGCTGCTGATAAAATCCATAATGGAAGAAGTTTCATCGATATGATACAACAAATCACTGCATTTTCAGCAGCGGAAACCGCAATTCTAGAACAAAGCTGGCGTGGCAGACAAATGCTTGCCTATCAGAAAGCATACGGCGGCAGCTACGATTTCTGCCGCTTCTTTCGGGTGACAGGCTGTGGCGGCACTGGCTGGCTGTTTTTGTTTAATGCAACCCTGCTGATCTGCACCGAAGGAGATGTGCCGGAAGAAGAAATCTGCACATTCACTGCTATGCATCTGCCGTTTCGGGTGGAGTGTCCGGCATCGTTGCTGCCGATCCTATCGCAGATTCCAAACTATCAAAAACTCCACCGTTCCACATTTCAGCTAACGCCTTCAGAGCCCTCACCGGCATTCTGTCCAGAGGACATTAATGACACGCCCAAGCTGCAAGATGTTTATCAGATCTTGCAGGAAGGATTTCCCAATTTGTTGGAATATTCGCTCTGGCTGACAGACGTTTCGCATCGCTGCCGTCACCATATGAGTCAGGTGCTGACCTATAAGAATAGTTCTACGCTGACACTGGTGTACGACTGGAAAGGACATGTGCTGGTGGGACAAGTTGCCACAAAACTTGCACAGCGTGGCAGCGGTTATGCACGGGATTTCCTGCGGTGGATTGCTGGAGAACTGGCACGAGAGGGCAAACAGGCTGCTCTGTTTGCATTGGATGTGCGAATCAGCTTTTATCGGGAAATCGGATTTCAGGAAATTGAATCGGAATATGTACTGGAACGACAGGATATTCCCAAAGAACAGCAAGAAAAAGGAGCACTGTAAGCTATGCAGATTCAAAAATTTTTTCCCATTGACGACAGGCTTGCTGCGGCAGCAGAAGCCGCAGAGAAAAGCTGTGCAGCCGACTTTGCCAGAATCGAGGATAACGCTGCCTATAATGGTGCCAAAGTCTTGGCTACTTTCCAGAAAAGACGTGTCAGTGAACCTTGTTTCTATGGCACAACTGGTTATGGCTATGGCGATCAAGGCAGAGAGGTTCTGGATAAAGTCGTAGCAACTGCATTTGGCACAGAAGATGCACTGGTACGGCATAATTTTGTTTCCGGTACGCACGCTCTGACAGTGGCACTGTTTGGTATTCTCCGGACAGGAGATACGATGGTTTCTCTGACTGGCAGACCTTACGACACATTAGAGGGCGTAATCGGATTGAACGACGATACCCAGAGTGGTTCTCTGAAAAATTTCGGCGTGACCTATCGGGAAGTGCCGCTTTTGAAAGACGGCACACCGGATTATGAGGCAGTTCCTGATGCCGTTCGCGGAGCAAAAGTTGCCTATATTCAGCGTTCCCGTGGGTACTCTCTACGACCGGCACTGACCGTAGCACAAATCCAACGGCTGGCAGAACTGGTTCGCAGCACAAATCCAGACGCAGTCATTATGGTAGATAACTGCTACGGCGAATTCGTAGAAACCAGCGAGCCGGTAGAAGTTGGCTGTGATCTGATGATCGGTTCCATGATTAAAAATGTTGGCGGCGGTATTGCCCGCACCGGCGGCTATATTGCCGGAAAGGAAGCCCTTGTGCAGCAGTGTGCGGAGCGTCTGACCTGCATCGGTATGGGCAAGGAAGTAGGCTGTTCACTGGACATGAATCGGGAATTGTATCTCGGCTTCTTCCATGCACCGGATACCACGGCAAATGCATTAAAAACCGCAGACTTTGCAGCTGCTCTGTTCGGCAGCTTTGGCTTCTCCTGCCACCCACCAGTAGGTACAACACGTGGGGACATTGTAGAAGCGATCTGTCTGGGGGATGAAGCACATCTGACTGCATTTTGTCAGGGAATCCAGCAGGGTTCTCCCGTGGATTCCTTTGTAGTACCAGAGGCGTGGGATATGCCAGGCTATACTAGTAAAGTCATCATGGCAGCTGGTGCGTTTACCATGGGAGCCTCCATTGAATTGTCTGCTGATGCTCCGATTCGGGAGCCATTTGCAGTCTGGATGCAGGGTGGCATGACCTATACTTCCGGAAAGATCGGCGTGCTTCTGGCAGCACAAAAGATGCTGGATCAAGGATTGATTTCGCTCTGATACCGAAAAACAGTATCAAATCTATTACAAATGGATACAATTTGAACAGGATCAAATGAAATTTCAGGGAAAACAGTTGACATCGCTTAGAGTTGCTGGTAAAATATAATTTGCAGAATTTGAATTCCTAACAGATTTCCAAATCCAGGAATTTTGATAATAAAACCTGCAGAACCAAAAAACAGGAGGTATCGCTTTGGGAGAACGGAAATTATGCTATGGCTGCATGGAACGCACAGAATTTTCTGGCGGAGTCTGCCCCAATTGTGGATATTACGACAACGCTCCGAGTGACCCGTCTTTTATCATTCCGGGAACAAAACTCAATAATCGTTATATTGTCGGTGTGACACTGTCTGTCAACGGAGAAGGTATCACTTATCTTGCGTATGACCAATCCATTGGCTGTAAAGTATATCTGCGGGAATATATGCCACCAAATCTGTGCAATCGTGTCAGCGGTTCACCTGTGATCAGCGTGATTCCGGCACGGCTCGCACAATATAAGGCACTGATGGCAGAATTCACCGAACTGCATAAATCACTGGCACGGCTTCGCGGACAAGTGCATGTCAATACAGTGGTAGACCTGTTTGCAGAAAACAATACTACTTATGTGGTAGATGAATATATCCAGAGTGTCCGCTTTGTAGACTATCTGAAAGATAATGCCGGGGAATTGACATGGGGACAGCTTTCACATATGCTACCGCCGCTGCTGACAACACTGAGTCTGCTACACAATTCCGGCGTAGTGCACCGTGCAATTTCACCAGATACTATTTATGTAACAGATAAGGGCGAATTGCTGCTGACAGCATTTTCTATTGCCGCAGTCCGCACTGCCAATACGGAACTGGAATGCGAAATTTACAATGGATACGCTGCACCGGAACAGTACTCTGCCAACGGACAGCAGGGCACATGGACAGATGTCTATGCTGTATGTGCGGTCATTTACAGAGTTCTGACCGGCTCTATGCCGCCCTCTGCAATCAGCCGTATGGAAAATGACAATCTGGTTGCACCGGCAGTTTTGAACCCCAACGTTCCTCGTCATGTTTCCAATGTAATCATGCAGGGACTGAACCTGAACGGAACAGAACGTACCAAAACAGTAACCGAATTGGTAACTCGTTTGTTTGACGAACATGCAGAGGAAGAAGATGCCATTTATGGCGGTTTCGACAATGGTGGCTACGGACAGCAACCATATGCAAACCAGCAGCCTTATGCAGATGAACCGTATTCGGAATATCCGGAACAGCCTTATGATGACCAGAACTATCCGAATTATGATACTGGCTATTCTGATGATTACGCTTATGATGATTATCAGGAAGAAGATAATTATCGCCAGCCGCAAAAGGCAGGAGCAGTAGATCGTCTGCGTGTTCCGATCATTGTGGGAATTGTCTTGCTGTTGATTTTGCTGATTGTGGTATTCGTGGTAGCTGGTGACCTGTTCAAAGGAGATTCTTCCGAATCCAGTAAAACTACAACAGCAATTTCTGAAACCACTGCTGTTTCTGAAACACAGGAAGCGACTACAACGGCAGCAGTGGGTGACAGCGTGATGCCGCAGCTTCTGGGAAAGAACTTTGAGAATGCTAAAACGCAATACGCTTCGTGGATCACATTTGATGCAGAGGAAGTATTCAGTGACCAGTATGCTGCCGGACAGATCTGCTGGCAGGAATATGAAGTAGGCGATACTTTTGATTCATCTAAAAAAGTAAAAGTACAAGTCAGCAAGGGCTCCGCAACAGTTGAGATTCCGTCTTACTCCGGAAGCGGACACAACTCTTACGGAGAAAAACTGGACGAACTCAACATTCCTTATACTGAATCTGCAGAGAGCAGTTCCGGCTATAGCAACGGCAGTGTCATCCGTATTGTTGTAACGAAAAACGGACAGGAAACCGATCTGGGGGCAGGAGATTCGATCAATCTGAACGACAAGTATCAGGTCATCGTATATTATGCCTATAATCCGGAACCGGAAACGACTGCACCACCGGAAACAGAACCTGTAGAAGAAACCACAGCTGCTCCTGCAGAAACTGTACCGGAACAACCGCCTGCTACAGAACCAGCTCAAACCGCAGCACCAGCACAGTAATTCGGTTTTGAAAATTCAATAAATTAAAAAGGCGGAGCAAGTTTTCCCTTGCTCCGCCTTTTTAATTTGCGTATATCTAAGGAAATACGCTCATTTCTATCCACGTATCCGTGTGTTTCATTTTAAATATAATTTTTAAATCAAAGCAGCATAGAAACAGTATGCGTTTATGCAAATAAGTTATCCTTTAAAAAATTATATAAGGTGACAGTTTATTTTGAAATATTATATCATGCAAAAGAATAAAAAGCAAATGCCCTGATTTCTTTTTCATTATTCAAAACAAACAAAATCGAATAGAATTTCTGGAAAAATATATTGACATTGCACTTGAAGTGTGGTATGATATAAACAACGAAAGGGAACAGCGACAAGGAGCTGGCGAAAAGATCTAAGTTGAATGATTCCCGAGCGATAAGTTTCCCAAGGTTTAAGGTTCATTCCTTTTGCGGAAACGATTTTACATCAAAAGGGAGGGCGAGATCCGATGGCAAGTGAAGAATCACAGTTGGATATGCTGTCAATATCGGGTGAATCGCCGGTGATGCAGGATTAAGAACGTAGCGAGAAGTCAACTTCGATTGGCTGTGGGCACGTAAGAAATGATAAAAAAATCTGTAAGCTGGTTGCACCTGATGCATGACATTCGCAACTGTCTGCATGAAAAATCTGTTATTTGAATTGGCAGCATATATTTAATTTCGTGCGATGACGGCATGAAATCTCCGGCACATAGTTGCCTTTACATAGTATGCTGATCTCCCAAGTAACAATCTCAGGTGATTCCCATGAAGTAAAATGTTTTGATTTATCAGTCACTTCGAATGAAAAAGGTGATTCCCATGGAAAGAAAAGCTTTTCTTTGAAATATAACAGAAAAGGTGAGTCCCATGGCTTGATATTGTACTTGCAAAGATCATAGGAAACGTGTTCTATCGGAAAGGACGTGTTTAATGTGTGGCTTTTAAAAAGACGATTTGTATGGTACGAAACAACGTGAGGAGTGAGTCCAATCGAAACTGATGCGAAAGAATGAAAGTTCTTTCATAAAATGAACCGAATAAAAATGTCCGGAATGGAGGTCTACCGTTCCGGATTTTTTGTACCCGCAAAAAGCCGGACGAAGATGCACATTCGTCCGGCTTTCTATGTTTGATAGTATTTTCCCTGCCAGTTATCTGTCTGCTTCAGATGACGAGCAATCGCGTTTCGCACTGCAAGTTTATCCCTGCTCCATAGCGGAGCCATCAATCTGTCAGAAGCACCGTCACCAGTTAGCCGTTCCACTACAGTTTCCGGCGGCAGCAGGCTTAACTGTGCCGCAGTAATCTGCACGTATTCCTGCATGGAAAGTGGCTGTAATTTTCCAGCTTTCCACAGTTGCTCCAAAGGTGTATCCCGAAGAATATGCAGCAAATGGATTTTAACAGCATCAGGGCGTAATCTGCCAATCCCACGGGCTGTTTCCAACATATCTGCATCTATTTCTAACGGCAGCCCGTTGATTAAATGCACACAAATTCGAATCTTTCTCTCCCGCAGTGCGGCAAACGCCTTTTGAAAAACCGCAAAAGAATACCCTCTGTGAAAAAAACGTGCCGTTTTTTCGTGAATAGTCTGCAATCCCAATTCAACAGTCAGATGCGTTTTGTCAGAAATATTTTCCAAAACAGAAAGGATCTCCTCAGATAGACAGTCCGGACGGGTACCAATTGCAATTCCGACTACATCAGGCTGCTGCAATGCCTCTAAATAACAGCTTTCCAAGTAATGCAGATCCCCATATGTATTGGTGTGTGCCTGAAAATAAGCAATGATGCCTGCTTCAGAAATATGCTGCTGGATTCGCTGTCGTTCTTGTGCAAGTTGCTGTGTAACGGTGCCGCTATGGGTAAAATGCCCGCTGCCGCCGTCACAAAAGATACAGCCGCCGGTTCCGATAGTTCCGTCAATATTAGGGCAAGTGCAGCCAATGTCCAATACTGCTTTCTGTACTGGTCTGCCAAATGTCTGCTGATAATACGCCGATGCAGAAAAGTATCGTTCTGCCATAAAATATACCTCCAAACAGAAGAAACCGGCAGGGAAAAGGAGAGGAGACCTGCCGGTTTCAGTTCAATTTATAGGAACGTACAGGAACAAAAATTTGTTTTGCAGGTGTATGCGTGCATCCGCTGCAAAACCAAACTTTGAAAATGAAGATGATGAAAAAGAGGTTACCCGTTTGAAACGGTGGAAAGGAGTGATAGATTCCTGTACGAGTATGGTTGGTCCGCTTCTTGCAAGAAACGGTAAGAATATCAGCGGCACTCTTGCACCGTACTTATGCACATGTGAAACAATTGCTTCAAATGACGATGGTAACAGTATATCAGTGGTTTGTGATTGCCTTGTGAAAAGTGGCTGGAAATTATCTGAAAATCCCCTTCTGCGATTTTCCTGAAATTTCGGAATGGAATTCCGAAGGGCAAATTCAGAAAAAGCCTTGCTTTTTGCAGAAAATTCGAAAAAAATTCTTGCAAAGAAAAGTGAGTTATGCTATAATAAAGTGTAATGACCTTTTTCAATGGAATACAGAAACGGAGATAGAGAATTATGGAATGTCGGAACAATCAGACAATGACAGCAGTGACAGAAGCCATGCGGCATCAGTTACAACCCTATCTATTTCAAGATCGGGACGTTGTGCGTGCACATGTGCATAGTTTTGGCTGTCAGCTGAATGTTTCAGACGGCGAACGAATTCGCGGCATGCTGATCGAACTGGGCTATACAATGACCGATTCCTATGAAGATGCAGATCTGATTCTGTTCAATACTTGTGCCGTGCGGGAGAGTGCGGAAGATCGGGTATACGGCATTCTCGGCAATGTAAAAAAGTACAAAAAGGCAAACCCGAATCTAATTCTGGTGCTTTGCGGCTGTATGGCATCGGAAGAACATACAGCAGAATTTGTCCGGACACATTATCCCTTTGTGGATATTGTTTTCGGTACTGCTTCTCTCAGCCGTTTTCCACAGTTGCTTCTGGAACATTTTCAGGGAAAAAAGTTTGCCTGTGATACCGGCGAATACGACGCCATGTATGAGGGAATCGTACCGTCACGGGAGCACCCGTTCAAAGCTTCTGTCCCCATTATGTTCGGCTGCAATAATTTTTGCACATACTGTATTGTACCGTATGTTCGCGGACGGGAACGCAGCCGTGATCCGGAACAGATTTTAAATGAAGTCAAACAACTGGTAGCAGACGGCTATAAAGAAATCATGCTGTTGGGACAGAATGTAAACTCCTACGGAAAAGATTTGGAGCAGCCGCTGACCTTTGCACAGCTACTTCGAAAAGTCAATGCAATTCCGGGAGAATTTGTAGTTCGGTTTATGTCGTCACACCCGAAAGATGCTACGCCGGAACTGCTGGACACAATTCTGGAATGTCCGAAGATCGGGCACCATTTGCATTTGCCGGTACAAAGCGGCAGCGATGATGTGCTCCGCCGCATGAATCGCCGCTACACCGTAGAAAAATATATGGAGAGTGTCAACTATCTTCGGCAAAGAGATCCGGATTTTTCCTTGACAACCGATTTGATCGTTGGATTTCCGGATGAATCCGAAGCAGACTTTCAAGGCACACTGGATTTGATCCGAAGTGTGCAGTATGATAACATCTATACATTTATTTATTCCAAACGCCGCGGCACCAAGGCTGCGGAAATGGAAGATCACACCACAGATGCTGAAAAGAAAAATCGTATGGAGCGTTTGCTTGCCTTGCAGCGGGACATCGCTTCTGAACACAACAAACGCTTCATTGGCAGAACACTGCGAGTACTGGTAGACGGGGAGAGCAAGCGGAAAGGCAGACTGGTCGGAAAGGACAGTGCATTCATTATTGTGGAATTTTCCGGTGACCCCTCCCTGATCGGCACATTTCAGAATGTCAGAATTACAGAAGCCAGAAACTGGGCAGTACTTGGCGAACTGGTAGAGGAGGAACAGGCATGACAGAAGTAGAAGCTGCGGTAAGACAATTGGGCAAAGCAATTCAGGCAGACCCGCGTTATCAGGCGTATTGGAAAGCCAAAACCGATAATGATGCAGATACAGAACTGCAGGAAAATATACAGGCATTTAATCTGAAAAAAATGTCCTATCAGCATGAAACTAAAAAGCTGGAGGAAAACCGGAATCCGGAAAAATTGGAAAAACTGGAACAGGAGATACAGGCACTTTATTTGCAGATCATGGAAAACCCGAACATGCAGGCTTTTGATACTGCCAAGCAGGCAATGAATATGATGATGCAGGAAGTGGACACCATTTTGTCCCTGTGTGCAAACGGAGAAGATCCGGATCGGTGTCACCCGGATCTGACCAACTGCACTGGCAACTGTTCTTCCTGCGGCGGCTGTCACTGAACACCTGTCGCGAAACAAGTTCTGAAGTGATTATCGGAGGTGAATCCCATGAACTTAGCAGATGTCCCCAGAGAAAAACTTTCTCCTATGATGCAGCAGTATGCAGCGACCAAAGAAAAATACAGTGACTGTATCGTGTTTTTCCGATTGGGCGACTTTTATGAAATGTTTTTCGAAGATGCTATTCTGGTTTCCAGAGAATTGGAACTGACACTGACCGGAAAAGAGTGCGGTCTGGAAGAACGGGCTCCCATGTGCGGTGTACCGTATCACAGTGTAGAACTCTATTTGAAACGTCTGGTGGATAAGGGATACAAGATCGCAATTTGCGAGCAGATGACAGATCCAGCATTGAGCAAAGGCTTGGTAGAACGTGATGTCATTCGTATTGTTACGCCGGGTACGCTGATCGAGAGCAGCATGCTGGAAGATGATTCCAATAACTATATCTGTACCCTGTATTACGGAAATGACGGTTCCTGTGCACTTTGCTTCGCAGACCTTTCCACCGGAGAAATGTCCCTGACAGTACCACAGGAAGCATCTGACCTCTCTGTCCGCATTATGGACGTGCTGTCCCGCTACATGCCGGCAGAACTGGTAATGAACAGTCAGGCACTCTCTTTGAAGTCCGTTATGGATTTTATCAAAGTTCGGCTGCAGTGTGCAGTTTCTCTGCGAGATGACATCTGCTTCGATCCGGTACAAAATCGGGAATTGGTATGCCAGCAATTCGGTGTTCCTTCCTTGGATTTGTTGGGCATGACAGAAGACGGTGCTGATGTCAGTGCTGTCTGTGGTATGCTGGATTATATTCGGGAAACTCAGAAGCGAAACATCGCACGTTTTGTTTCCATTGAAGTTGCAGACAGTGCTTCAGCAATGGGGCTGGACTTGAACGCCCGCCGCAATCTGGAGCTGACAGAAACCATTCGCAACAAGGAGCGAAAAGGTTCGCTGTTATGGCTGTTGGACGATGCCAGAACTGCTATGGGCAAACGGCTGTTGAAAACATGGTTGGAACAGCCGCTGGTGCAGCCCGTCAAGATCATGGCAAGACTGGATGCAGTAGATGCATTTGTCAAGAAAAGCCTTGTGCTAATGGAAGTCCGAGATCTGCTGGACAACGTCTATGATCTGGAACGTCTGATGACAAGAGTCATTTACCAGAAAGCCACTCCACGGGATTTGAAGTCACTCTCCATGACTGCCCAGCAGCTGCCGGAACTGAAAGCACAGCTACGACAGCTGGCAGGGGATTCCCGCTTGCTGGCAACGCTGGAGCAACAAATTTCGCCGCTGGAACGAGTGAGTACATTAGTAGAAAATGCAATCGTAGATGATCCGCCAATCACTTTGAAAGACGGCGGCGTGATTCGGGACGGCTTCCATGAAGAACTGGATCGGCAACGCCACATTATGAACGGCGGCACACAGATTATCGATGAAATTCTTCAGCGGGAAAAAGAACGTACAGGCATCAAGGGTTTGAAAATTGGCTATAACCGTGTCTTTGGCTATTATCTGGAAGTTACTCGTTCTTATTATGATTTGATTCCCTCGGACTATATCCGAAAGCAAACACTGGCAAACAGCGAACGTTTCATCACAGAAGAACTGAAAAATGTAGAGAATGAAATTCTCGGAGCCAAAGACCGCGTACTGCGTCTGGAAGAAGGCATTTTCTCCGAAGTGCGGGATTGCCTGGCTGCCATGCTGAAAAAAGTTCAGGAAACAGCAGCGGCAGTTGCACAAGTTGACGTGCTGGCTTCATTTGCCAATGTGGCAATTGAGAACGACTACACAAAACCGGAAATCGCAGTAGACGGCAGCATTCAGATTACCGGCGGCAGACACCCTGTTGTGGAACGCATGCTGACAGAGGAAATGTTTGTGCCGAATGACACCTATCTGGATACCAAAGCACAGCGTATGCTGATGATCACCGGACCAAATATGGCAGGTAAATCTACATACATGCGTCAGGTGGCGTTGATTACGCTAATGGCTCAAATCGGTTCTTTCGTGCCGGCAGAGTATGCCAAAATTTCTGTCGTGGATAAGATCTTCACACGTATCGGAGCATCAGATGATCTGACAGCCGGACAGAGTACCTTTATGGTGGAAATGAAAGAGGTTTCAGACATTTTGAATTATGCCACCAAGAACAGTCTGGTAATTCTGGACGAAGTAGGCAGAGGCACTTCCACGTTGGACGGTGTCAGCATCGCACGTGCTGTAGCAGAGTACATCAGCAGCCGGAAAATCGGCTGTAAAACTTTGTTCGCCACCCATTACCATGAACTACTGGATTTGGAACAAGAAATCGACGGGGTAAAAAATTACAGCGTTGCTGTCAAGAAGCACGGCGATACCATTCGGTTTCTGCGAAAAATCGTTCCCGGCGGCGTTGATGACAGCTACGGCATTGCTGTTGCAAAACTCGCAGGGCTGCCGGATCAGGTCGTCAAACGTGCCAAGGAACTGCTGGCAGAAATGGAAGCACAGACAGCAATATCCACCCCGAAGCAAACCGCACAGACTGGACAGATCAGTTTTGCAGCAATGCAGCAGGAACGGGCAATTGCCACCTTGCAAAAAACACATCTGGCAGAATTAAGTGATGCAGAATGCAGGGAACTACTGGCTGATCTCACATCGATGCTGTCCTAGTATGTGAACACGCTTTAATAAAAGTGTTCACGTGTCCGCGGTAAAATACCGCTTAGAAAGAAGGTGTTTGTCATGCCGCATATTACAGTTTTGCGGAAAGAAATTTCTGAATTGATTGCCGCCGGAGAAGTCATTGAGCGTCCGTCTTCTGTTATCAAAGAAGTGGTGGAAAATGCAATCGATGCCGGAGCAAAACACATCACAGTGGAAATTCAGCATGGCGGTACCACTTACATGCGAATCGTAGATGACGGCTGCGGCATGGCACCGGAGGAAGTACCTACTGCTTTTCTCCGTCACGCCACCAGTAAAATTGCAGAAAAAACCGATCTGGATCACATTTTCACATTAGGCTTTCGCGGTGAGGCTCTGGCTTCCATTGCAGCAGTGGCAAAAGTCACAGTATTGACAAAGCGAAAAGAGGATGATTTCGGCACCAGCTACAGCATTTCCGGCAGTACAGCAGGAGAATTGGAACAGACCGGTTGTCCGGACGGGACAACACTTTTGATCCGCGACCTGTTTTACAATGTTCCGGTTCGGAAAAAATTCATGAAACGAGATGTGACCGAAGCAAACGCAGTCAGCCAGATCGTTCAGAAAATCGCATTGTCACACCCAGAAATCGCATTTCGCATGATACGGGATAACCGAACGGAATTCCGTACCGACGGCAGCGGTGACTTGTACACTGCAATTTATGCCATTCTGGGAAAAGAGTTCGCTCATGACTTGATACCGGTTTCTTATGAGGACGGCATGAATCAGGTGACTGGTTTTGTGGGAAAGCCTTTGTACTCCCGTTCCAACCGAACGTTTCAGAATTTCTTTATCAACGGCAGATATGTTCGATCCAGACAGTGCAGCGTAGCTTTGGAAAACGCCTATCAGAATTTGATCATGGTCGGAAAGTTTCCCACCTGCGTGTTGATGCTGCAAGTTCCGCCGGAACAGGTAGATGTAAACATTCACCCTGCAAAAGCAGAAGTTCGTTTTTCCAATGAAAAAGCAGTCATGGACAGTTTATTCTTCGCAGTGAAAAATGCCCTGATGAAAAACGGCTTGATTTATGAGTTTCAAATGGATCATGTTCCACAGCGGGATTGGACTGCACAGCCAGAACCTCAACAGGAATTTGTGCAACCAGCATTGCCGCAGATCTCAGAGCCAGAACCAGAAGTGCTCCTTCCGCCGACAGAAAAGCCAGCAGCAGAACCGGCACCGAAAGAAACGACAAGGGAAACTGTTGCCTCACTGGTCAGCACCGCTTCGGCAACCATTGCAGTTCCGCCAATCGTTCTTCCGGAAACAAAATTTCATGATGAAGAACCGGAAGAAACAGCATATACAGAACAAACCGAAAGATCTCGACCTGTGGAGCCGGTTTCCATTCCAGAGTTGTCTGAAGGAAAGTATGAGTTTCTCAACAGTCGTTCCTTTGCAGAAAATCCTGTATCAGCAGCAAAAGAAACACTCCCAGCAGTGCCAGAACCCAAGGCACAAGAGCATGTACAGATTCACGTGCTGGGAGAAATTTTTGAAAATTATATCATTGCAGAAGCTGCAGAAGAAGACAAATTGCTGATTTTTGATAAACATGCCGCACATGAGCGAGTGCTCTTTGAACAGCTTCGCTCCGGAGCATCAAAGCTGACCAGCCAGATGTTGCTTCGCCCCAGCGAAACTTTGCTTTCCATGGAGGAATTTTCAGCGGTGCAGGAAAATCTTCCAAAGTTAGCAGAAATGGGATTTGCCTTTGATTGCAGCAGTCCGCCGCAATTGCGGGCAACTGCCGTGCCGTCTTTCGTACTGCCACTGAATATTGATGAGGTCGTCACAGAGATCGCACACAACCTAGTACTAGGAAAACGCGATCCGCAGGTACACACTTTCAACGATACTCTGCACACCATTGCCTGCAAATCTGCCATTCGTTCCGGTGACCATTCCACCATACAAGAATTGCAGAAGCTGGCACAGCAAGTATGGGACGATGAAAATGTCCGGCACTGTCCGCACGGCAGACCGGTAATGTTTGTGATTCGAAAATACGATCTGGAAAAACAATTCCGGCGGAGGGTATAGGTCATGACAGATTCAGAAAAAATACCAGTACTTGCAGTGGTTGGTCCCACAGCGTCCGGAAAAACTTCACTTGGCGTGATGCTGGCAAAAGCGTATCATGGAGAAGTTGTTTCCGCAGATTCCATGCAGATCTATCAGGGACTGGATATTGCAACGGCAAAGCCCACACCGGAAGAGCAAGAGGGTGTGCCGCATCATCTGATCGGCTGTGTCCCTGTGAATGCCGCATTCAGCGTTGCAGACTATCTGGCGTTAGCAAAACCGACAATTGCAGAAATCTATCACCGAAAGCACCTGCCCGTCCTTGTCGGCGGAACTGGCCTTTACATTTCATCATTGCTTTCCAACGTGCAGCTGGCTCCAACTACGCAGGACGCTGCACTGCGGCAAAAATTTTTGGAATACGCCAAAGAGCACGGCAACATTGCACTGCATGACCAACTAAAAGCATTGGATCCAGAAGCCGCAGCAGAAATCCACCCTAATAATCTGGTGCGTGTGATACGTGCACTGGAGGTTTGTACGCTGACAGGAAAAACATTCACCGCATGCAAAGCCGAAAGTCACCAGATCCCAAGTCCTTATCAATCCCTGATCATCGGCCTGACTTATGAACGGTCGGTGCTTTACGAACGAATCAATACACGGGTGGATCAAATGATGGAACAAGGCATGATCGAAGAAGCTTATCATGTGTATCAAAACGAAGCACTTCGGACTGCTTATCACGCAATTGGCTATAAGGAACTGATTCCATATTTTGAAAAAAAGATGCCATTGCAGGTGTGTATCGACAAAATCAAACAGGAAACCCGCAGATATGCCAAAAGACAGTTGACATGGTTCCGCAAAAATGATCGAATTCAGTGGATTATTTTAGACAAATCTGACAAGAAACCAGAAATTATGGAAAAGTGTCAAAAAATTATAGCCAAGTCCGGAGAAATGTGCTATAATATAAATTGAGCATTTATATACAAAGAGAAAATGAATGCAAAACGCATTCGGTATTTTTCGCTCAAAGAAAAGGAGTCTAACAATGAACAACAAAAACATGAACCTTCAGGACGTATTCCTGAATCAAGCCCGAAAGGATCACATCGGCGTTACAATTTTTCTGACAAACGGTTTTCAATTTAAGGGCATTGTGAAAGGGTTTGACAGCTATATTGTCATTCTGGAATGTGACGGAAAACAAAACTTGGTATACAAACACGCCATTTCCACCATCATTCCCATACGTCCTGTTTCCATTTTAGAAAGTGATTCTGTAGAATGATGCAAAAGCATCTGGAAATCCGTTGGTTTTGTGAGGTGATCTGCATATGAATTCCAGCAATAAAATGAATAATGTGCTGTTAGTGCTTCTGTCGGCTTCTGTCATTGCTACATTTGGCACGATCATCTTTCACCTTGTGGATACTAGCTATGAAACAGAAACTGCCATGCGTGCCAAAGCAGATGAATCCAAATTCTTCGAGGGTGTCTATGTACGGGACGAAACAGTACTGACTTATAGTGACACTGGTGCAATCAGTTATCAAGTACCGGACGGAGGAAAAATTGCAGTCAATGATGTGATTGCCGAAATTTATCCGGACGAGAGCACCATTGAAAAAAAACAACAGGCAGAGGCATTACAGGAAAAGCTGAATGTTTTGGAACGTATCTCCAATCCCGGAACGCTGGAACAGGCACAGCCTGCGGATTTATCCCGCCAGATTTCTCAGTACTACGAAGAGATGATTCAGAATCGAAACGCTGGAAATCTCTCCGGCATGGCAGCCGCAGAACAACAGTTTATGGAATCCTGCAGCACATATCAGATCGTTGTCAGCAAGGGAATCGTTTCTTTTGCACAGCAAATTTCTGATTTGACTGCACAGATACAGACTTTGCAAAGCGAGGAAGCAACACCCATAGACACTATTACATCAGATAGTTCTGCCTATTTTGTCAGCCATGTGGATGGGCTGGAGTCTGTACTGACTGCGGAAAATCTGGCAAATATCACGCCGGAACAGATTCAGGATATTACTAAAAAAAGTAGCGAAAATAATCTCCAAACGAATCAAGATCAAAACACAGTGGGAAAATCCATTGCACAGTACGGCTGGTACATGCTTGGAATTATTGATAATCAGGATCAGAAATATCAGGTCGGTGATTCTGTCAAGATTCGTCTGATGACATCTTCCGCAACAGCAGATGCCACCATTCAGGAACTCCGAAATACCGGAGAAGACGGCAAGGTCATGGTGGTTTTATACAGCGATATGCTGACATCAGACTTTGTACAGAATCGAACTGAAAATGTCGAAATGATTCTTGGAGAATATGAGGGCATCAAGGTGCCGCGGAGTGCGATCCGTTTCAAAGACGTAGAAGAAACCGTCACCGATGAAGAAACCGGCGAAGAAAAAACACAGACTGTGAACAGCCGGGGCGTTTATGTGCAGGACGGTGAAAAAGTGGAATTCCGACGTCTGGATGTAGTTTACGAAGGCAAAGACTATGTGCTTTCTAAACTGAATGCAGGCGATGGTTATTTAATGCTTTATGATTCCATAATTGTAGAAGGGATTGATGCAAATGGAAACTAATTTTGCTTATATCGACGAAAACTACAAACGAATCGTCGATGCGATGGAGGAAGCGAAGGCAAAGTACCGTAAGCCGACAGACGAAATTACATTGATGGCGGTCACCAAAACGGTTGACCCGGAAGCGGTAAATCATGCGATCAGCTGTGGTATCCACACCTTGGGTGAAAACCGCGTGCAGGAATATCTTTCTAAAAAAGATTTTTATGCAAAAGATGCGAAAGTTCATTTTATTGGACATTTACAAACCAATAAAGTAAAGTATATCATTGAGGACATGGAACTGATTCATTCGGTAGACAGCATCAAGCTGGCATCTGAAATTGACCGGCATGCAGCACGTGTCAATAAAGTGCAGGACATCTTGATTGAAGTTAATGTCGGCGGGGAGGAATCCAAAAGCGGCATTGCACCGGATCAATTAGAAGAATTGTTGTGGCAGGCAGGACAATTGTCCCACGTACATGTACGCGGGCTGATGACAATCCCGCCAGTAGAGGGTGATGAGAAATTTCTTTACAAAATGCAACAACTTTATCTTGACATTTCCTCCAAAAAAATGGATAATATAGATATGGAGATTTTGTCGATGGGAATGTCGGGGGATTTTGCCACCGCAATTCGCTATGGTTCGACACTTGTCCGGATCGGGACAGCCTTGTTCGGTGCAAGAAATTATCAGAAATAAAATGAAATCCGCTGATGCGGAGAATGGAGAGTATCATGAATTTTATAGACAATCTGAAAGACTTCTTTATGCCGGCTGATGATAATGAGCCGGAAACCCCGAGCATGACTCCGCCGGAACCAGAACAGGCTCCGCCGCAGAGCCACGCTGCACAGCCCTCTGGTTACAGCAATTCTAGTTACAGCAGAGGTGCGTCTTCTTATGAAGAACGAAAGGGCGGCAATGAACGCTATGCAACGATCAAGGCAACTGCACAGTTTCAGGTAGTGCTGGTACAGGCAACTTCCTATACTTCAGACTCCAAGAAAGTTGCAGATTATTTGATGCAGAATAAGACTGTTGTTCTGAATCTGGAAAAGATTGACGATGATGAAAAGCGTCGGATCATTGACTTTGTAGTTGGTGCGGCATATGCAACCCATGGTCGGATCAAGCCGGTAGCCAACCAGACTTTCCTGATTATTCCGCAGAATGTCGGTTTTGACGGCGACAGCCTCGTTGGCGAACTGCAGAGCAACGGTCTGGTAGGTTAACAAACAAAAATGGCAAGCCGAAACATGAAAATGACAGATGCGGTGCAGCAACTAAAAGCACATTGGAACGATCTAGCGAACCGATGCATGCGGGACAACCGTCCGTACTTTACGGATTTTTTACCGGCAGAAGATACCGCAATGGCAGAAGCGATTGCAAATACGGCAGGAGCAGTCTGTACAGCTTGGGGCGGAACAGAAAACACCACTCGTGTAATACTTTGTTTTGCTCCGGATTTCATTCCGGTTACACCGGAACAGTTCCCGATCCAGTGTCTGACGTTTTCTTATCGTGTTCCTAAGCCGCCAACGCATCGGGATTTTCTCGGAGCATGTATGGCATGCAATCTGGAACGAGATACGATCGGCGACATTTTGATCGATACGAAGATGGCACAAATGTTCGTCTGTGCCCATGTGGCTCCTGTGCTTTTACAGGAAGTTCATCAGATTGGACGAGTTGGTGTCAGCGTGACGGGAGATGATCCGGTCTGCCTGTCGGTGCAAATGGATTTCCTGCTGATACAAGGCACAATTGCATCTCTGCGGGCAGATGCAGTTGCCGCACTGGCAACGCGTCTGAGTCGGGAAAAGGCAGTGCAGTTGATTCGGCAAGGCCGGCTGACCTATCGTCATGCAACGATCGATACGCCTTCTGCTGTAATGCAGGTGGGTGATGTGTTTTCAATTCGTGGCTACGGAAAATTTCGTATTGCCGCGGTCGATGGCATCAGCCGAAAAGGAAGATACCATATCACAATTCAAAAATATCAGGGCTAATGTAGGATAGGCTGCATAGGCTCTTATGAGAGGAGATACCATAATGATTAGTGCAAGCGAAATCCATGAATTACGGTTTGAAAAAGCTGCTTTCGGCTATAAACAGGAAGACATTGATGAATTCCTGAATAAGCTGGAAGAAGAAGCTGCAATCGCCCAGCGAGAACTGGATGACAGCAACAACAAAATTCAGGTTCTGGCAGACAAGGTACGGGAATACATGCGTGATGAAGATGCATTGAAGGACGCACTCCTCGGTGCACAAAAGGAGGGTCACCGCATCATTTCCGAAGCCAACGCCAAGGCAGAAGAAATCATTGCACAGGCAAAAGAAAAAGCAGATGCAATGATGGACGAGGTAACTGTACAGCACGATGCCCTCATTGAAAAGAATGAGGCAGAGATCGAGGAGGAGCACAAGAAACTGGCAGCTGCAAAAAAGCAGGTCGCTGATTTCAAAAAAGCTCTCTTTGACATGTACAAGGAGCATCTGAACATGCTCTCTGCTATGCCGGAAGAAGATGACACTACCTTTGGTATGACAGAAGAAAATGCGACAGAACCGGCACAGCCGAAGCCGGCAGTAGCCGCTGCACCAGCTGCAAGCGATCCGTTTGATGCGGAACCGTTTTCTGCAAAAGCAATTCAGGGAGCATATGACTCCAGATTCGGCGACTTGCAGGATAAAGACTAATTTCAGGGAAAGGAGCGGCTTTTGCCACAGCAATACGCTGAAAAGGAGAAAAAGCCGGATCAAGCTATGTCACAGGATTACAATAAGACCTTAAATTTGCCTAGAACAGATTTTCCGATGCGTGGAAACCTGCCGAAGCGGGAACCTGACACTTTACAAAAGTGGGAAGACGAGGATCTGTATGAACAGATGATCGCCAAAAATGAAGGGAAGCCGAAGTACATTCTTCACGACGGCCCTCCGTATGCCAATGGTGAAATTCATCTGGGTACTGCTTTGAATAAGACACTGAAAGATTTCATTGTCAAGTATAAAAATATGAGTGGCTTCTGTGCACCGTATGTGCCGGGCTGGGATACACATGGTCTGCCGATCGAACTGAAAGCAATGAAGTCTATCGGCGTAGAAAATGGTGCCATTCCGCCGGTAGAACTACGAAAACACTGCAAAGACTTCGCCATGATGCATGTCAAGAATCAGATGGCACAGTTCAAGCGTCTGGGCAGTCTGGGACATTACTGTGATCCGTACCTGACACTGAAGCCGGAATATGAAGCACGTCAGGTCGAAGTATTCGGTGAAATGGCAAAACGCGGTTACATGTACAAGGGATTGAAGCCGGTTTACTGGTGCCCTGACTGCAACACCGCACTGGCAGAAGCTGAAATCGAATACGAAAACGATCCTTGTTATTCTATCTATGTGAAATTTCAGGTGACTGACGACAAGGGTCTGTTTACAAAGCTGGGAATTGCCAAGGAACAGGTTTACTTTGTTATCTGGACAACCACAACATGGACCATTCCGGGCAACCTTGCAATTTGTGTGGGACCGTCTTATGACTACACACTGGTCAAGGTTGGCGAGGAATACTACTGCATGGCTGCGGAACTGGTTTCTGCAACAATGAAAGCAGCTGGTATTACCGAATACGAAATGGTCGGCAGCTTCACTGGTGCAGAACTGGAACATATCAAAACTAAGCACCCGTTGTATGACCGTCTTTCTCCGGTAATTGTCGGTGATCATGTAACATTGGAAAGCGGTACTGGCTGTGTTCATACTGCACCGGGCTATGGTGTAGAAGACTTTGAAGTCTGCAAGAACTATGACGACATTGGCATTCTGGTCTGCGTAGACGACAAGGGTCGCCAGACCAAGGAAGCCGGCGAGTTTGAAGGCATGGACACCGATGCGGCAAACCGTGCAATTGCTGCGAAGCTGACAGAAGTTGGTGCAATGCTGGCAACAGAAAAAATTGTCCACCAGTATCCGCACTGCTGGAGATGCCACAAACCGATCATTTACCGTGCAACAGAACAGTGGTTCTGCTCTGTTAACGGCTTTAAGGACGAAGCAATCAAAGCAATTGAAAATGTCAAGTGGATTCCTGCATGGGGAGAAGAACGCATCAAAGGCATGGTTCGTGACCGCAGCGACTGGTGTATTTCTCGTCAGCGTACTTGGGGCGTGCCGATTCCGATCATCTATTGCAAGGACTGCAAAAAGCCGATTGTCAATGATACCACTATTCGCGACATTGCAGAATTGTTCCGCAAAGAGGGAGCAGATGCATGGTGGACAAAGGATCTTTCAGAGTTTCTTTCTCCGGAAGTACAGTGCGAATGCGGCTGTAAGGAATTCACCAAGGAATATGACATCATGGATGTATGGTTCGACAGTGGTGTTTCTCACAGTGCTGTCATGGAACAGTATGACTGCTTGCAGTGGCCGGCTGATCTGTATCTGGAAGGTGCAGACCAGTATCGTGGTTGGTTCCAGTCTTCTCTGCTGACTTCTGTCGTTTATAAGGGCAGTGCACCGTATAAGGCTGTCTGCACACACGGCTGGGTCGTTGACGGCGAAGGCAGAAAGATGTCGAAATCTTTGGGCAACGGCATTATGCCGGAAGAAATTGTCAAGAAATACGGTGCAGACATTCTTCGTCTGTGGGTAGCTTCTTCCGATTATCACTCTGACATTCGTATTTCAGAGGGTATTTTGGGACAGTTGTCCGATGCCTATAAGAAGATCCGGAACACTGCCCGTTACATTCTGGGTAACTTGGGCAATGGTGACGGATTCCATCCGGATCGCGACAGCGTATCCGACGATCAGTTGCTGGAACTGGATCGCTGGGCACTGATGCGTCTGGATAACGTAATCCAAAAGGCACATGAGGGCTATGAAGCATTTGACTTCCACATCGTATTCCACGCAATCCATAACTACTGCACCACTGATTTGTCCAATTTCTATCTGGACATCATCAAGGATCGTCTGTACTGCGAACCGGAAAATTCCGTGGCTCGTCGTGCAGCACAGACCACGATTTATCGGATTTTGAGTGCACTGACTCGTCTGATCGCACCGATCCTCTCCTTTACCGCAGAAGAAATCTGGTCTTATCTGCCGCATGCTGCAAGCGATGATGCCAAGAGTGTATTCCTGAACGAAATGCCCAAGGCAAGCGGATTGACAGAAGATGCAGACTTTATGGCAAAGTGGGATCTGATCTATCAGACTCGTATGGAAGCTAATAAGGTTCTGGAAGAAAAGAGAAATGAAAAGCTGATCGGTAAATCACTGGAAGCCAAGGTGACAATCGCTGTTGCAGATGATGCTCAGTATACAGTATTGTCAGAAGCTGCTGACATTCTGGCAAAGGTGCTGATCGTATCTGTTGTTTCTGTTGTAAAGGCAGAATCCGGAGAAACTACCTATACAGTAGAACGTGCCGCTGGTGAAAAGTGCGAACGCTGCTGGATGTATCTGGACAGTGTTGGCAAGAATGCTGCACACCCAACACTCTGTGCACGTTGTGCTTCTGTTGTAGATCAGCTGTAATCGGGAAAGGATGTATTTGTGCTGATTGCAGCCTTAATCGGAATTATCTTGCTGACCGCAGCAGATCAACTGATCAAATACTGGGTCGTTCAGGATTTGAAACCAGTCGGAAGTGTACCGTTTCTGCACATTGGCGATCATAAAATTCTGGATTTGACTTATCTGGAAAATAACGGAGCTGTTTTCAGTAGTTTTGCCGGCATGCGTTGGCTGCTAGTGGGAACAACGGTGATTCTGATGGCGTTTTGTGCTTACTGGCTGGTACGTCATGGAAAAAAATCCAAGCTGCTGACAGTCAGCTTGACCTTGATTCTAAGCGGCGGTCTGGGCAATTTAATTGACCGACTGTTTCGCGGTGGTCTGGTGGTAGACTATCTGGAAGTGAAGCTGTTTCACTTTGCCGTGTTTAATTTTGCAGATTGTTGCGTGGTAATTGGCGTTGTTTTGTTTGCAATTTACTTTTTGTTTGTGGAACCAAAACTCAATTCCAAAGCCAAGGCAACAGCTGAGGGAGAACAGAAAAATGCCTGAAACTTTGTCTTTTTGTGTGCCTGCGGAAGCGGACGGAGAACGTCTGGACAAATGGCTTTCCGGACAGGAGAGTCTTGCGATGACGCGTTCCGCCCTGCAAGTTCGTATGGAACACGGTGATGTGACAGTAAATGGCAAAAAAGTTCCGAAAAATTATCGGCAAAAAGCAGGGGATCAAGTTTTGGTGCAGCTGCCGGAACCAGAGCCGCTGGAATTGCAGCCGGAAAATATCCCGCTGGATATTGTCTATGAAGATGATGACTTACTTGTGGTGAACAAACCCAAGGGCATGGTTGTACATCCGGCTCCCGGACACGCGACAGGAACGCTGGTACATGCACTATTGTATCATTGCGGAGATCGGCTTTCCAGCATCAATGGCATAATTCGCCCCGGAATCGTGCACCGTATCGATCGTTTTACAAGCGGCTTGCTAATGGTGGCAAAAAATGATATGGCACATCAGTCGTTATCGGCACAAATTGCCGCCCATTCATTTACAAGAGAATATCAGGCGGTGGCAATGGGACATTTTCGCGAAGCAGAAGGGACGATTTCTGCTCCGATCGGACGACATCCGGTAGACCGCAAAAAAATGTGTGTCACAGAAAAAAATTCCAAACCTGCTACAACGCACTATACTGTGATTGCAGAATATCCCCGTGCCACGCATTTACGGCTGCGATTGGAAACCGGACGCACACACCAGATTCGAGTACATTTAGCGTATTTGGGTCACCCGATTCTGGGTGATGATGTCTATGGAAAAGCATTTCCCGGAATCGAAGGGCAGTGTCTTCATGCTGCCAAAATCGGATTTATTCATCCGTCTACAGGGCAGTATCTGGAGTTTGAAAGTCCTTTGCCGGAATATTTTGAAAAGGTACTTCGAAAACTGAAATCCTGAAAGGGTGATTTTGATGCAGTCTTTGGAAAATACCATGCTTATTACGGACCTGGACGGTACATTGCTGCCAGCCAGCAAAGAGATTTCTGTGGCAGATGCAGCAGCAATTTCCCAGTTCCGTGCAAAAGGTGGCAAATTCGCAATTGCAACTGGAAGAACGTTGCAGGCGGCTCAACGATATTTGAAAAAGCTGCAGCCTAATATCCCTGTGATATTGTTCAACGGAGCAGCCATTTATGATCCGGTAGCAGAAAAGTGGCTTTACACAGAAGAATTGCCGCCAGAAGCCGCAGCGATCACCCGACAAGTGTTAGAAGCATTTCCGGACGTTTCGGCGGAGATTCTCCGCACAGACGGCACCTATGTTTCCAGAATGACACCTTATGAAAAGGAGCATCTGGAGATCTGTCAGGTGGAACCCATTCTGGCAATGCCGGAGGAAATTCCGCATGGTTGGCTGAAAGCGCTGTTTGCAATTGCACCCGAGCGAATGCCTGATTTGATTGCCTATTTTCAAGAACAAAACTGGACGTGTGCAGATTTTGTACAGTCTGAAGCACGTTTTTATGAAATGCTGCCGAAAGGCGTTACCAAAGGGAGTGCCCTTCGGCGGTACCGCACCATATGCGGTGCGGAAAGCTGGCATATTGTGGCGGCAGGGGATTTTGACAACGATCTGGATATGCTTCGCGTAGCAGACACCAGTGCCTGTCCGTCTAATGCACAGCCCTGCATTAAAGAAATTGCCAATATACAGTTGATGCATTCCTGTGAAGAAAACGCGATTGCAGAATTGATTTATCGTCTTTCGAAATCATTGGAGGTTCATAACATGGATGAAATGACCAAGAAAAAATTGCAGGCAACTGCCTGCCGTATTCGTATGGGTGTTATTGAAGGCACCTATCACGCAAAGTCCGGTCACCCGGGCGGCTCTCTCTCGATTTGTGATACACTGACTTATCTGTACTTTGCAAAGATGCACGTTGACCCGAAGAATCCGGAAATGGCAGACCGTGATCGTCTGGTGCTTTCCAAAGGACACTGTGCACCGGCTTTATATTCTACACTGGCAGAGCGTGGATTTTTCTCGAAAGAAGAACTGCAATCTCTGCGTCATATCGGTGCACTTTTGCAGGGGCACCCGTGTATTCATATTCCGGGCGTAGATATGTCCAGCGGTTCTCTGGGACAGGGCATTTCCGCAGCCTGCGGCATGGCACTAGCAGGAAAAATGGACAATGCTGCTTATAAGGTTTACACCATTCTGGGTGATGGCGAAATCGAAGAAGGACAGGTTTGGGAAGCTGCAATGTTCGCAAACCAGTATCATCTGGACAATCTGGTAGCAATTGTAGACAACAACGGTTTGCAAATCGACGGCAAGCTTTCCGAAGTTTGCTCTCCGGAGCCGATTCCGGAAAAGTTTGAAGCGTTCGGCTGGCATGTCATTCGTATGGACGCACACGATTTCGATGCAATTGATGCTGCAATGCAGGAAGCTGAAACAATCGTAGGCAAGCCGGTTGCGATCATTCAGAAAAGTGTCAAGGGCAAGGGCGTGTCCTTTATGGAAAATCAAGTTGGCTGGCACGGCAAAGCACCGAATCAGGTAGAGTATGAACAGGCAATGGCTGAACTGACAGCCCAGCTGAAGGAACTGGAGGGTTAAACGATGGCAGAATTGCAAAAAAAAGCAACAAGAGAAAGCTATGGTGAGGCACTTCGTGATCTCGCTGACAAATATCCGGAACTGGTCGTACTGGACGCCGATCTGGCTGCTGCCACAAAAACAGGCATTTTTAAGAAAGCTTATCCGGAGCGTTTCTTCGACTGCGGTATTGCAGAAGCAAACATGATGGGCGTTGCTGCCGGACTTTCCACAGCAGGAAAGATCCCGTTTGCCAGCACATTTGCCATGTTTGCTGCTGGCAGAGCATTCGAAATCGTGCGGAACTCTATCGGTTATCCGCATCTGAACGTAAAAATCGGTGCAACTCATGCTGGTATTTCTGTTGGTGAAGACGGTGCCACACATCAGTGCAACGAAGATATTGCACTGATGCGAACCATTCCGGGTATGACAATTTTGAATCCGGCAGACGATGTAGAAGCAAAGGCTGCTGTAGAAGCTGCCATTCAGTATGATGGACCGGTTTACTTGCGATTTGGCAGACTGGCAACTCCGATCTTCAACGATGCCGCAACTTATAAATTCAAAATTGGTAAAGGCATTACACTGCGGGAAGGCACAGATGTAACTTTGGTTGCTACTGGTCTGATGGTATGGGAATCCATGAAGGCAGCAGAACTGCTGGAAGCCGAAGGAATCCACGCTCGTGTACTGAATATTCACACCATTAAGCCGCTGGACACTGAACTGATCTGTAAGGCTGCTTCAGAAACTGGTCTGCTGGTAACTGTAGAGGAACACAGTATTATCGGTGGTCTGGGCGGTGCTGTTGCAGAAGCAGTTACTGCATGCTGTCCGGTTCCGGTTGTTCGCATTGGCGTGAACGATGAGTTCGGTCATTCTGGTCCGGCTGTAGAGCTGCTGAAGGAATTTGGTCTGTGTGCAGAAAACATTGCCGCAGTTGCCAAAAAGGCAGTTACCGAAAAGAAGTAATTTTTTCATAAGTACACATAGGATACAAAAGCAGGCGTTTCTATTTTTGTGAAAACACCTGCTTTTTTATTAGACAGATGATGATTGGAGGGAGGACAGAAATGCAAAGTAAACTGCAGACAATTGAAAAATTGTTCCTCTATTTTCTCATGGCAGCAATTATTGGCTGGTGCTATGAAGTGTTTTTAGAAGTTGTTGTCTATCGTTGGGGATTTCAAAACCGAGGCGTACTGTTTGGTCCGTATTGTCCGGTATATGGAGTCGGCATGCTGGCATTTTTGCTCTGCTTTGGAAAATTTGCAAAAATGCAACTATCATGGCGTGTACGTTGGGCAAGACCGATTCTGATTTTTCTGGGTTGTGGGGCAGTTGCCACATTGATTGAATTGGCGGTCAGCTATCTGTTGGAATGGACAACTGGAAGCTGGCCATGGCAAACCTATGCAGACTATGCATTCAATTTTCAGGCAAGAGTTGCTCTTTCCCCGTCTGTTCGTTTTGGCATCGGCGGCGTTCTGTTTTTGTATTTGCTTCGCCCGCTGTTTGCCAAAATTACCGGACTGATGTCGGAAAAGGTATTGCACGTAGTGAGCATCACAGCAGCAGTTATAATGGGACTGGATTTGATTTGTACCGTCATTTTTAAATTGTTTTTGTGAAAGAATTCGCAGAATCTTGCATATCCTGTTGCAGAGGTGATGCACTGTGGTGTGTACGCTGGAAGAACTGCGTTGCAAAGATGTCATTAATATTGTAAATGGTGAAAACCTTGGCCGTGTCGATGATCTCCAAATGGACGCGAATTCTGCAACTGTCACGGCATTGATTTTGTATGGCAGACCACGCTTTTTCGGAATTCTGGGGCCGCGTGACAATTGCATCATCGATTTTCGGCAAATCCGATTGGTTGGAAAAGATGCTATTTTGGTGGAGTTAGGGAATCCCAGCAATTGTACAACTTGTATAAATGCAGACTTAAATCAACAAAAATATTCTACATAGAAATACTTGACCAATTGGCTCGGTTTTTGGTATAATAATAAGGCAGTTCACACGTCTGCTTTGGTTTTCACGGGTGCTTTGCAGAAATGCAGAGTTGTGCAGCCGAAAAAGCAGGCGGAGGAAGCAAAACCATTTTATTTAGGAGGACTACACAATGGGCGTAGTATCTATGAAGCAGCTCTTGGAAGCTGGCGTACACTTTGGTCATCAGACCAGAAGATGGAACCCGAAAATGGCTCCGTACATTTTCACTGAACGTAACGGCATCTACATCATCGATTTGCAGAAGACCGTAAGAAAGCTGGATGAAGCTTACATGTTCATCCGCGATCTGTCCGCACAGGGCGAGTCTGTACTGTTCGTTGGTACCAAGAAGCAGGCTGGCGATTCCATTAAGGAAGAAGCTACCCGTGCCGGTGCTTACTATGTAAATGCACGTTGGCTGGGCGGTATGATGACAAACTTCTCTACCATTCAGAGAAGAATCAAGCGTCTGGAACAGCTTCACGAAATGGAAACAGACGGTACATTCGATCTGTTGCCGAAGAAGGAAGTTGGTAAGCTGCAGCTGGAAATTGAAAAGCTGGAGAAATTCCTGGGCGGTATCAAGGAAATGAAGAAGCTGCCGGGTGCACTGTTTATCGTTGACCCGCGTAAGGAACGCATTGCAGTTGCAGAAGCTAAGAAGCTGAACATTCCGATCGTAGCTATTGTTGATACCAACTGTGATCCGGACGAAATCGATTATGTTATCCCGGGTAACGACGATGCAATCCGTGCTGTAAAGCTGATTGCCGGCGTTATGGCTGATGCAATTATCGAAGGTCGTCAGGGTGCTGATGCTGCCGTTGCGGAAGCTGCTGAAGCAAAGGCTGCTGAAGAAGACGCTGAATAAGCAGAAGCGAAACTGAAATATCTGTTAGATCAAAAACCCGAATATGCTTGACATGAGCAGTCTATTCGGGTTTTTTGAGGAAATCGTTTGAAATAAGAATTAGGAGGAAGATCCAATGGCTAATTTTACTGCAAAAGATGTCAACGAACTGCGGAAGTCTACCGGTGTTGGTATGATGGACTGCAAGAAGGCTTTGACAGAAGCTGACGGTGATGTAGAAAAGGCAATTGAACTGCTGCGTGAAAAGGGACTGGCTACACAGGCAAAGAAGGCTGGTCGTGTTGCCGCAGAAGGTATGGTAGTTGCAAAGGTAAATGCAGACAATTCTGTAGGCTGTGTTGTTGAAGTAAACTCTGAAACTGACTTTGTTGCAAATACCGATGAATTCAAGGCATTTGTAAATCAGGTTGCTGATACCATTATTGAAAAGAATCCGGCTGACGTAGAAGCTCTGAAGGCAACTACTGTTTCCGGCGGCACAATGACTGTTGACGAAGCACTTCAGGAATTGTTCCTGAAGATTCGTGAAAATCTGCAGATTCGCCGCTTCGTTCGCATGGAAGGTATTCTGGTACCGTATATCCACGGCGGCGGCAAGATCGGCGTTATGGTTCGTGCAGAATCTCCGGCTGGTGCAATTCCGGAAATTCTGGCAGCTGCAAAGGACTGTGCACTGCAGGTTGCAGCAATGAATCCGCCGTATCTGAAGCGTGAAGATGTTCCGGCAGCTGTTCTGGACGAAGAAAAGAAGATCATTCTGGCTCAGATGGCAGAAGATCCGAAGATGGCAAATAAGCCGGAACAGGTAAAGGAAAAGATTGCAGCTGGTAAGGTTGGCAAGTACTACGGTGAAAACTGCCTGCTGGAACAGGCTTTCGTAAAGGAAAACAAGGAAACTGTTCAGAGCTATGTAGATGGCGTTGCAAAGGCTGCAGGCACTACAATCGCAATCACCGATTTCGTTCGTTTTGAACGCGGCGAGGGCATCGAAAAGAAGGCTGACAACTTTGCAGAAGAAATTGCCAGCATGATCAAGTAAGAATATTTTTTCACAAGGCGATTATGCCGAAAAAAGGGAGCATGGCAATTGTCATGCTCTTTTTTTATTTTTTTGCAGAAATCACTTTACTTTTCCCGAAAAATAGTGTAAAATAAACATATAGATTGTCCTCCAGAATGGAAGGCATTTTGTCGGATTCCAAATAAGGTCTGAAAATCGAGAAACAAACGAAAGGAATTTAGAAACATGGAACCTAAGTATCATCGAGTTCTTCTGAAATTAAGCGGTGAAGCTCTTGCTGGTCCGAAAAAAACCGGATTGGACACTGCAACGATGCTCCCAATTTGTAAGAGCATTCAAAAGTGCGTGAATGCTGGCGTGCAAATGGGGATCGTAGTCGGCGGCGGCAACTTCTGGCGTGGACGTTCCAGTGAAAATATGGATCGTACCAGAGCAGACCACATTGGTATGCTGGCAACTACTATGAATGCATTGGCAGTTGCAGATATGCTGGAATCGCTGGGATTGGAAGTTCGCGTGCAGACTGCAATCAGCATGCAGCAGATCGCAGAACCATATATTCGCAATCGTGCTATTTCGCACCTGAAAAAGGGCAGAGTTGTAATTTTCGGCTGCGGTACCGGAAGCCCGTTCTTCTCCACAGATACTGCTGCAACTCTGCGTGCGGTGGAAATTGAAGCAGATATTCTGCTGAAAGCAACAATGGTAGACGGCGTTTATGACAAGGATCCGCACAAGTACGATGATGCGGTACGCTACTCCCGTCTGACATTCAGCGATGTCCTTGGCAGTGCACTGCAGGTTATGGACAGCACCGCTGCATCTATGTGCCGTGATAACAAAATGCCGATGCTGGTATTTGATCTGAATCGACCGGAAAATATCTACGATGCAGTGATGGGCGAAGATATAGGTACCGTTGTGTCCGAAGTAGACCCGATTGCCACAGAAGTATAAAAACAATTTTGTTTGCATAAAATGAATTGAAAGGAGCCCCGTTAATCGGGGAAGTACTATGAAAGAATTGATGAAAGAAACCGAAGAAAAAATGAAAAAGTCTAATGCCAGACTGGCACATGAATTTACAACCATTCGTGCTGGTCGTGCAAATCCGGCTGTTCTGGATAAGGTACAGGTAGACTATTATGGTGTGCCGACTCCGATTCAGCAAATGGCTGCCGTATCTGTTTCCGAGGCCCGAATTCTGGTAATTCAGCCGTGGGATGTTACTTCTCTGAAGGCAATTGAAAAGGCTATTCTGTCTTCTGATGTAGGAATCACACCGACCAACGACGGCAAAGTCCTGCGTCTGGTATTTCCGCAGCTGACAGAAGACCGCCGTAAGGAACTGTGCAAAGACATTAAGAAATTGGGCGAAGAAACCAAGGTTGCTGTCCGGAATGTTCGTCGTGAAGCAATTGAAAAGCTGAAAGCAAAGAAAAAGGCTTCTGAACTGACAGAGGACGAGGTCAAGGACGGCGAAAAGCAGGTTCAGGATCTGACAGATAAGTATGTTGCAGAAATCGATAAAATGGTAACTGCAAAGGATCAGGAGATCATGAGCATCTGATTGCATTGACTCGAAAACCTGCAGCAGAATAGGAGATGAACGATATGGCTCTGCCATTTTTCAACAAAAAAAATGTACCAAAAGATGAAACAGGAACAATTGTTCTTCCGGAACAGCTGCCGCAGCATGTCGGCTTCATCATGGACGGAAACGGACGGTGGGCAACCAAACGTGGTATGCCACGAAAGTTTGGACATCGGGAAGGAGCAAAAAATTTCAAAGACCTGTCCCTGTATTGTCGGGATATTGGTCTGCGAAATGCATCTTTTTATGTTTTCTCAACAGAAAACTGGAAACGTCCACAAGATGAAGTAAATGCAATTATGGATTTGTTCTGGGATTATCTCTGTGAAGCAGATCAGTATCTGGAAAGACGCGTTCGTATGATTTTTGTCGGTGACCGAAGCCGTTTGCAGGATCGATTGCAAAAGCGTATGGAAGAACTGGAACATGATTCCAGAGATTTCGAAAAGATGAATCTGATTCTTGCAATCAATTACGGCGGACGAGATGAAATCAAACATGCTGCACAGGAGATTGCCAAAGAAGTACAGGCAGGAAAACTTGCACCGGAAGCAATCACAGAACAAACCATTTCTGAGCATCTGTATACCGCGGGGCTTCCGGATGTGGATCTGTTGATTCGCCCCAGCGGAGAACTGCGGCTGTCCAACTATCTCATCTGGCAATGTGCATATGCAGAATATTACTTTACAAATGTTTTGTGGCCGGACTTCAACCGCAACGAATTGAATAAGGCTTTGGCAGACTATGCACAGCGTGGCAGACGATTTGGAGGAATTTGACGATGAAAGTTCGGATTATCTCTGGCGTAGTTGGCGGCATTCTGGCAATCCTGATTTTGATTCTGCATAAGACCTTCGTATTTCCATTGGCAATTGCGGCTTTGATTTGCATTGCACTATTTGAACTGTTTCGTGCAGGGAAGTGCCTGCATTGCCGGATTTCTATCGGTGCCGGGTTTCTGTATGGTGCTGCACTGCCGTTCTTACAGTATTACGGAAACACTTCTGCGACAATCGCATTGACATTCCTTTGTATCGTTGCGATGTTTGCAGAAATGGTTTTGCTGCATAAGCATATCACATATCAGAATACCCTGTTTATTGCCGCAATTACACTTTTGGTTTCCCATTCTTTGAGCATGCTGAATACTTTGCTGCATATCAGCCAATTTGGTCTGGCAAGCGTTATTCTAGCACTGTCTTCTGCATGGATTGCCGATACTGGTGCCTATTTTGCCGGAACATTTTTGGGAAAGCATAAGCTTTGTCCGGAAATCAGCCCGAAGAAAACTGTAGAAGGCTTTTTCGGCGGGATTGTGACGGATGTCGTGGTAATGGTGATTTTTGCCTTGATTTACAGCTTGATCGCACACGCACATGTACACTATCTCTGGCTGATTTTTATTGGCATTGTTTGTGCTGTAATCAGCGTACTGGGAGATTTGAGTGCATCTGTACTGAAGCGTCAGCAGGGAATCAAAGACTTCGGAAATATCATGCCCGGACACGGCGGTGTCATGGATCGTTTTGACAGCGTTTTGTTTACAGTTCCGGCATTTTATGCACTGGAAATGATGTATCCGGTGTTCTTTGGATAATTGCATGGGTTCATGCACAAACCACACGATGTGAGGCCCTTTGCTTTGCATCGTGTTGTGTTTATGGGCACATGGATCAAAAAGGAGAATGATAAAATGAAAAAGGCAATCTCGATTCTCGGATCGACAGGTTCTATCGGAACACAGTCTTTGGAAGTTGCCAGATCCCACGAAATGCAGATTTACGCATTGGCTGCCAATCGAAATGTTGATGCATTGGAACAGCAAGCACGGGAGTTTCTCCCGAAAAAGGTCTGCATCTTCGAAACTGAAAAATACGCAGAACTAAAACAGCGTCTGGCAGATTTGCCAGTACAGGTGCTCTGCGGTATGGAGGGACTATGTGACATTGCATCAGATAAAAATGCAGATATTCTCATCAATTCTGTGGTAGGCATGGTCGGGCTGCTGCCAACACTGACCGCGATTTCTGCCGGTTTGGACATTGCATTGGCAAATAAGGAAACGCTGGTTGCCGGCGGTTCTCTGGTTATGGAACAGGCAGCAAAAAAAGGCGTTCGAATTTATCCGGTAGACAGCGAACATTCTGCCATTTTCCAATGTTTACAGGGCAATCGGCGGGAACAGCTGCACAAAATCATTCTGACGGCTTCCGGCGGACCGTTCTTCGGAAAAACTCGTCAGGAACTGGAGCATGTCACTGTAGCAGATGCCTTAAATCACCCGAACTGGAGCATGGGCAATAAAATTACCATTGACTCTGCAACACTGATGAATAAGGGACTAGAATTCATTGAAGCTAAGTGGCTCTTTGACCTGACACCGGAACAGATTGAAATTGTTGTACACCGGCAGAGTGTGGTGCATTCCGCAGTCGAATATCAGGATTGTTCAGTCATTGCACAAATGGGCGTGCCGGATATGAAAATTCCAATTCAGTATGCACTATTGTATCCGGAACGGCTGCCTTGTCCAACAAAACATCTGTCACTGACTGATTACGGAACATTGACTTTTGAAAAACCGGATATGGAAACATTCTCCTGTCTGAAAACGGCAATTGCAGCAATTACAACCGGTGGCACAGCACCTTGTATTGTAAACGGGGCAAATGAGGTAGCAGTTGCTGCATTCCTGTCCGGAAAAATTCGTTTTCTGGACATCGGTGCATTGGCACAAAAGGCAATGGAAATGATTCCGGCAACCAAGATAGAAACCTATGAGGATGTTATGCGGGCTGACACAAAGGCTCGGGAATTTGTACGAAATACTATCGCATAACGATTTACAATTATAGAACCGCTGCATAAAATTCAACTGTCGATTTTACACAAAATCTGTTTGCAGTGGTTCCTTAGAAAGGACCTGCATATGCAGCATATTATCACGATCCTCATTGCAATTCTCATTTTCGGTTTAATCATCGGCATTCACGAATTTGGACATTTTATCGTTGCAAAGCTGAACCACATTCAAGTCAATCAATTTGCAATTGGCATGGGACCCAAACTGATTCATTTTCAAAAAGGCGAAACAGAATATTCTCTCCGGTTGTTTCCAATCGGTGGATTCTGTGCCATGGAAGGCGAGGATCAGTCCAGTGACAATCCTAACGCTTTTGAAAAAAAAGCAGTCTGGCGTAGAATGACTGTAGTACTTGCCGGTGCATTTATGAATCTGGTTCTGGGATTTCTGCTGATTGCAATTCTGCTGTGCACAGCACAGAAAGTGCCGTCTTTGACGATTGCAAAATTTGCGGAAACGACCAATTCTGCCGGAAATACTGTAACTGCATCGGAAAGTGAACGATCCGGCCTGCAAATCGGCGATAAAATTGTTGCAATCGACGGCAGCCATATTTTTTCCACAACCGATCTGATTTACAAACTGCAAACAACAGATACAGACACCTATGACATTACTGTAAAGCGTGACGGTTCCCGTGTTACCATTGAAAATGTAACGTTCCATAATGATAACACAGGTGGTCTGCTGGATTTTTCTGTGGAGGGAAAATCTAAAAATCCGGTAAACGTCATCACCTATGCCGCCAAAGACACAGTGGCAACTGCCAAGCTGATTTGGATGTCATTGATTGAACTGGTCAGCGGAAAATATAGTCTGCAAGACCTTTCTGGTCCTGTCGGAACTGTCAGTGTCATTGAACAGGCAGCATCTACCGGAGAAAATCTGCTGGAACGGGTGCAGTCTGTCATGAATTTGACAATTTTCATTACAGTAAATGTAGGTGTATTCAACCTTTTGCCGATTCCGGGACTGGATGGCAGTCGGTTTGTGTTTCTGTTGATTGAAGCGATTCGACGAAAACCAATTTCAAAAAATCGGGAAGCTATGGTTCATTTTATTGGTATGGCAGCACTGTTTCTGCTGATGATTCTGGTAACAGTACAGGATATAGGGCGATTCTTCAAAAATTAGGGAGTGACAATCATGAGAGAAATAAAGCCGGTAAAAGTCGGCAATTGTATACTGGACGGAAAACACATCTACATTCAGTCCATGCTGAACACTCGTTCCGATGATATTGCAGGCAGTGTTGCACAGGCAGTGGCATTGGAACAGGCAGGCTGTGAAATTGTACGGGCAGCGATTCCAAATCATGAAGCCATTGCATTGATTCCGGCAATCAAGGAAAAAATCTCGATTCCGTTGGTGGCGGATATTCATTTCGATTACCGACTGGCATTGGAAGCTGCTGAAGCAGGAATCGACAAGATTCGCATCAACCCCGGCAATATTGGCGGCATGAGCCGTGTTCAGGAAGTCGTCCACGCCTGTCAGGAACGACAGATCCCTATTCGCATTGGTGTAAACTCTGGCTCATTGGAAAAAGAAATCCTTGCAAAGTACGGTGCTCCGACAGCGGAAGCGTTGGTAGAAAGTGCAATGGGGCATGTACATATGCTGGAAGAATGTGGGTTTGATGATATTGTCATTTCCATGAAATCTTCCGATGTTAATACCATGATCGATGCTTATCGTCTATGTGCACAGCAGTGCAATTACCCGCTGCATCTGGGCGTTACAGAAGCTGGAACAGAGCGTATGGGCATGCTGAAATCTGCAATTGGCATTGGCTCGTTGATTCACGACGGCATTGGCGAAACCATTCGGGTATCCCTGACAGAAGACCCTGTCAAGGAAATTCGTGCGGCAAGAGATATTTTGAAATGTATTGGGAAGCGTGGCGGACCACAAATCGTATCCTGTCCTACCTGTGGCCGGACACGAATTGATCTGGTAAAAACAGCAAAAGAAGTAGAAGCAGCTCTGGAACATGTAGAGAAAGACATTAAAGTAGCTGTCATGGGCTGCGTTGTAAATGGTCCCGGAGAAGCCAAAGAAGCAGACATCGGAATTGCCGGTGGTGACGGCTGTGCAATACTGTTCCGCAAGGGAACAGTTTTACGAAAGGTCGCGGAACAGGACATTGTTCCGGAACTGATGGCTGAAATTGAGAAACTGTAGGAGTGGAACATATGGATTTGAATTTCGCAGAGTTTCTGGAAGAATATGTCCCGATTATGCCAGAATCCATCAAAGACGGTATTTTGAATCGGCTGACATATTCCGAAAACCTGACGAAAATTTCGTTTTATATCACATTTCCCCATCTGGTACCGGCACAGGATCTGGTCGCACTGGAACACGAACTGGAAATTCGGCTGGAAATTCATGCTGTTCGTCTGCATCCACGGTATGCCCCAGAATTGTTTTCTATGGCATATTTTCCGGATCTGGTCATGTTTCTGAAACGGGAAATGACCGTTGTCAACGGTTTTGTTGACGGAGCAAACATTACACGGGAAGATAATACCATTCGAATCCAACTGCACAACGGCGGCTATGATATTTTGAAAAAGTATCACGTAGCAGATTTCTTTTCCGGTTTGCTGGAAAAAATGTTCTCTACGCCGTTTCATGTGGTATTTGAAGGGGAAACCAGTGTCAGTGAAGCTGCTTTCCATGAAATGATCTCCAAGGCAGAACAGGAATTACCCAAACATGAAGCTCAACTGCAAACTTCTACAGCAACTGCTCCGGCAGCAACTCACAGCGATAAGGAAAAGCCAATTGCACAAAGCGTTACTATGAACGAGGATATTCCGGGCATCGTTCCTGGAAGTGCTGTCCTGATCAAAGGCAGACCGATTCGGGATATTCCTATGCCGATTCGGGAAGCTGTAGAAGTACAGAATCAACGTGTGGTAATCATGGGTGATGTCTTTGCAATGGATTCCCGCGAAGTACGGGGAGAGCGAACCATTTTGACCTATCAGATCACAGACGGCACTTACTCGGTATTGGTCAAGATTTTCGATTCCACAGAAAAAATTGAGAAGCTGCCGTTTCATGAAATCAAAAAGGGGAGTACATTATTGATGATCGGACGGATCAGCTATGATGAATTTGCAAGAGAAGATGTCATGAAACCGGAATCTATTGTTGTGGTAAAACGACAGCGGAAAATGGACAATGCCCCCAAGAAACGTGTAGAATTGCATTGCCATACCAACATGTCCCAAATGGATGCAGTTACGCCCTGCGGCAAACTGGTAGAACGTGCCCATGAATGGGGACATCCTGCAATTGCAATCACAGACCATGGTATTGCACAGGCATTTCCGGATGCCATGAATGCGTGGCGTGGCTTTAAGGACAAGAATTTCAAAGTGATTTTCGGCTGCGAAGCCTATGTAGTCAATGACTTGAATCGTCTACTGGTAGTTGATAATCCAGAAGACCGAACACTGCAGGACGAAATCATTGTTTTTGATGTGGAAACAACCGGCTTGAGTCCAGCCAATGACCGCCTGACAGAAATTGGTGCAGTTCGTATGCGTGGCATGCAGGTGGTGGAAACATTCAACACCATGGTAAATCCGGAACGACCGATTCCGGCAAAAATCGTGGAACTGACAGGTATTACGGATTCTATGGTAGAAGATGCTCCTAAAGAAGCAGAAGCAATGCGGAAGTTTATTGAATTCTGCGGTGAAAATCCGGTTTTGGCAGCACACAACGCCAATTTCGATACTTCTTTTGTCCGCAATGTCTGCAAGAGAAATCATATCACATTTGAGTTCGCAACACTGGATACACTGGTACTCTGCAAGAGCATGCTGCCTACTATGGCACGCCACAAGCTGGATGGTGTTGCAAAGGCTCTGAAATTGGGAAAGTTCGATCATCATCGGGCATCAGATGATGCACAGATGCTGGCAAAAATTTACAAAGAATTGGTCAGCCGTCTGATGCAGACAAAGGGTGCCACAATGCTTTCTGATCTGAACACCAAAACACAGGAAATCGATGTAAAAAAACTGAAATCGTTTCACCAGATCATTCTGGTACGAAATAATATCGGCTTAAAAAATTTGTACAAGTTGATTTCCTATGGGCATATCGAATGTTTTTACCGAAAGCCATTGATCCCCAAATCAGTGTTGATGCAGTATCGGGAGGGCTTGATTTTCGGCAGTGCCTGCGAAGCTGGCGAACTCTTCCGAGCATTCGTAGAAGAGAAACCGCATGAGGAAATTGTGAAACTGGCAAAGTTCTATGACTATCTGGAAATCCAGCCGGCAGGGAATAATGCTTTCATGATTCGAAACGGTACTGCTGCCAATATGGAACAATTGCAGGAATACAACCGCAAAATTGTTGCACTGGGTGATGAACTGGGAATTCCGGTTTGTGCAACCTGTGACGTGCACTTCATGGACAAGGAAGATGCCATTTACCGCGAGATCCTGCAAGCCGGACAAGGCTATGACGATGCAAAATTTCAGCCGCCGCTGTATCTGCGTACCACGGAAGAAATGCTGGAAGAATTCTCCTATCTTGGTGAAGAAAAGGCATACGAAATTGTTGTTACCAACACCAATGCCATTGCAGATCAAATTGAACACATTCAGCCGTTCCCGAACGGTACCTTTACGCCGACCATTGACGGTGCCGAGGAAGATTTGGTGCGAATCACCAATACTAAGGCAAAGGAAATCTATGGTGACCCATTGCCGGAACTGGTAGAAAAGCGACTGAACCGCGAACTCTCCTCTATCATCAAACATGGTTTTTCTGTGCTGTATATCATTGCACAGAAATTGGTTTGGGATAGCGTAGACCATGGGTATCAAGTTGGCTCCCGTGGTTCTGTTGGCTCCTCTTTTGTGGCATCTATGGCAGGAATTTCCGAAGTCAACCCGTTGGCACCACACTACGTCTGCCCCAAGTGTAAGCATAGCGAGTTTATCACAGACGGCAGCATTGGTTCCGGCTTTGACCTCCCTCCAAAAAACTGTCCGGAATGCGGTACGGAAATGAATCGGGACGGACATGATATTCCTTTCGAAACATTCTTGGGATTCGACGGCGACAAGGCTCCGGATATTGACTTGAACTTCTCCAGTGAATACCAATCATCCGCTCACCGTTACACGGAAGAACTTTTCGGACGAGATAACGTGTTCAAAGCAGGAACCATTTCCGCTGTCGCCGACAAAACAGCCTATGGTTACGTGAAAAAATATCTGGAAGAAAAGGGCTTGCAGTATAGTCCTACTGAGATCAACCGACTGTCGATCGGCTGTACGGGTATCAAACGAACAACTGGTCAGCACCCCGGCGGCATGGTTGTTGTCCCCAGCGATTATGATGTATATGACTTCACGCCGGTACAGCACCCTGCGGACGATGCCGAATCTGAAATTCTGACAACACACTTCGACTTCCATTCGCTCCACGATACCATTTTGAAACTGGACGAACTGGGGCATGTCGTACCGACCATGTATAAGCACTTGGAAGATGCCACTGGTATCTTGATTCACAATGTTCCCACAACAGATCCCAAAGTCATTCAAATGTGTACCGATGCTTCTGTTCTGGGCGTTACACCAGAAGAAATCTACTGCCAGACGGGAAGCCTTGGCATTCCGGAAATGGGAACCGGCTTCACCATTCAGATGCTGCTGGACTCCAAACCGAAAAAATTCAGCGACTTCCTGCAAGTCAGCGGACTTTCCCACGGTACTGACGTATGGCTTGGAAATGCGAAAGACTTGATCGATAACGGCACCTGTACCATTTCTGACGTAATCGGTACCCGTGACAGCATTATGACCTATCTGCTGCACAAAGGCGTTGAGCCGAAACAGGCATTCCAGATCATGGAAGACACCCGAAAGGGAAAAGCCCCCAAGACTTTTACACCGGAACGTGTACAAATGCTGAAAGATCACAATGTGCCGCAATGGTATATTGACAGCTGTCTGAAAATCAAGTACATGTTCCCGAAAGCCCATGCAGCAGCGTATGTTACTGCTGCCATTAAACTGGGTTGGTTCAAGCTGTATCACCCATTGGCGTATTATGCGGTGTATTTCAGTACTCGCGGCGATGATTTCGATGCAATTCTGGCGTTGCAGGGCAAGGAAGCTGTTCGGGCAAAAATCGAAGAACTCAAGGAAAAGGGGAATGACCGTTCCAAAAAAGAATCTGATTTGCTGGATACGCTGCTGATTGTCAATGAGATGCTTAGCCGCGGCTGCGAATTCCTGCCTATTGATCTCTACAAGTCTCATGCTACAAAGTATCTGGTAGAAGATCATAAAATCCGGATTCCGTTCAGTGCGATTCCGGGCATTGGTATTTCGGCTGCACAGAACTTGTATGAAACAGCACAAAAGCGGGATTTCATTTCTATTGAAGAGTTTCAGACACAAAGTGGTGCATCAAAAACAATAATTGAAACGTTGGAACGGTTGAATGCTATGGGCGATTTACCGAAATCCAGTCAGATGTCACTGTTTTAAGAAATTTGTCTTGACTTTATTCGTTTTATGTGATATTATGCTATTATAGTAGCATGCTAAAGCATTAGGAGAGCTGTATGAGAAAATATGATTTGATTACCCCTGAGGGGACAAAAGATTTTTTATTTGAAGAATGTTATGTGCGTCGTGAAATCGAGCAGAATCTACATGACTTGTTTCACAGCAAAGGCTATTCGGAACTTACTACACCGGGATTGGAATTTTTCGATGTGTTCCAGTCAGAATCCGGTCACTATCCGCAGGAACGACTGTATAAGCTGACCGACAGCAAGGGACGCTTGCTGGTACTCCGTCCGGAATCTACCATGCCGATTGCACGCGTCACAGCAACCCGTCTGCGAGATGCATCATTACCGCTGCGACTGTGCTATACTCAGTCAGTGTATCGCTTTGAACCTGCACTCAAAGGCAGAAGCGACGAAATCACACAGGCAGGTATTGAACTGCTGGGTTCATCTTCCTATCTGGCAGATGTGGAAATGATTACCACAGCCATTGAGGCACTGGATTCGTTCAGCAGTGACCATGTGAGCTTCTCTTTGGAACTGGGTGATGCCGGTGTATTTAAGGAACTGATGCGGGAACTGCATGCCACACCGGAAGAACGGGAAAATATCCGTTATTTGATTGAAACAAAAAACTATCCGGCATTGAACGACGTGCTGGACACCATGGATGATGTGAAAGTTGCTGCTGCACTGAAGAAACTGCCGGCACTGTTTGGCGGTGAAGAAGTGTTTGAAAAGGCTTCACAGCTTTATTCCAATCAGCGAATCGATGAAATCCTTATGGATCTGAAGAAACTGTATAATGACATTTCCACCGTAATCGGAAAAGGTCGTCTGACTGTCGATCTGGGTATGGTCAATAATGCTGACTACTATACCGGTGTCATCATCAAGGGCTATCTGGAAGGCTACGGAGAAGAAGTACTCTCCGGCGGACGGTACAATAAACTGCTGTCTGATTTTGGTTATGACATTCCGGCAACCGGCTTTGCAGTCAATGTCGATGCTGTGGCAAATGTCCGCATGAAGGACCGCCCTGTTGTCCTGAAGCCGGCAGATGCTGTCATTTTTGCAGCAACTGGCTATGAAATGAAAGCCGCAAAGGTTTCACAGGAATTACGCAGCCGCGGACAGGTTGTTGAATTTGCATTCTTCGACAATCTGGAACTGGTGCGGGAATATGCACGGGAAAATAAAATCGGAAAAGTCGTTGTTGTAGATGAAGAAATTACGGAGGTAGAATAAATGGCAAAGCCGCTTAGAATTGCATTGACAAAAGGCAGACTGGAAAAAGATACTGTCGGACTGCTGGAACGGTTGGGCTATGATTGTACCGCTGTACGAGAAAAAGGTCGCCGCCTGATCCTGCCGATTCCGGACGGCAACATGGAAGTCGTTCTGGCAAAGGCAAATGACGTCATCACCTATGTAGAACATGGCGTTTGTGATATGGGCGTTGTGGGAAAAGACACCATTATTGAAATGCAGGGCAAATTTTTCGAACTGGTTGATTTGGGATTTGGCAGATGTAAATTTGCTCTGGCATGCAAAAAAGGAACAGATTTTTACAGCGGCTTCGGCGTAAAGTGCATTGCGACCAAGTATCCAAATGTTGCACGCCGCTTTTTTGAAAGCAAAGGCATGGACGTTGATATTGTAAAAATTGAAGGTTCCGTGGAACTGGCACCGCTGCTGGGACTGGCAGACGGCATTGTAGACATTGTAGAAACCGGCGTTACCCTTCGAGAAAACGGCTTGGAAGTAGTAGAAGATGTCGTTCCGATCTCTGCACGTCTGATTGCCAATACCGTTAGTCTAAAGCTGCGGCAGACAGAAATTGAAGCTTTGATTCAGAAAATTGAGGAGGCTTTATCAAAATGATTACCATGAAAACCATTAACGCCAGCGATCTGGCACAGCGTGATGCATTTTTCACCAGCTTGGACAAGCGTACCGGTGAAACCAACCAGCGTGTTACGGAAACTGTCAGCGAAATTATCCGCACAGTCAAAGAGGGCGGCGATCAGGCAGTCAAAAATTACACCTTGAAATTCGACGGCAGTTTGCCGGAATATTACGAAGTGCCCCGCGATGTCATCAATGACGCAATGACAGAAGCTGATCCGGCATTTGTAGATGCCATGCTGAACGCTATTGAAAATGTTCGCGATTTCCACCAGCGTCAGGTACAGGAAGGCTTTATCCACGCACTGCCGAATGGTGTGATTCTGGGACAGCGTGTCCGCGGTTTGGAACGTGTTGGTCTGTATGTGCCGGGCGGTACGGCTGCTTATCCCTCCAGCGTTATCATGAACGCTGTGCCGGCAAAAATTGCTGGCGTTAAGGAAATCATCATGGTAACACCGCCCTGCAAGGACGGCACACCGAATCCGGATATTCTGGTAGCAGCCGGACTTTGTGGGGTAGACCGTGTATTCCTCTCCGGCGGTGCACAGGCAATTGCAGCACTGGCTTATGGTACAGAAGAAATCCCGAAGGTGGATAAAATTGTCGGACCAGGCAACATCTTTGTGGCAACTGCCAAGAAGCTGCTGTACGGTGTTGTAGATATTGATATGATCGCAGGTCCCAGTGAAGTTCTGGTTATGGCAGATGAAACCGCTGACCCGAAATTTGTTGCCGCAGACCTGATGTCACAGGCAGAGCACGACGTACTGGCTTCTGCAATTCTGGTAACTACCAGTGCAGAACTGGCAGAAAAGGTACAAGCAGAAATCAATCGTCAGGTGCAGTATCTTTCCCGCAAGGAAATCATTGAGAAATCGATGAATGAATATGGTGCAGTTCTGCTGTGCAATACCCGTGAAGAAGCCACTGTTCTGGCAAATATGGTTGCACCGGAACACTTGGAAGTACTTATGGAAAACCCCATAGAACTGCTGGGAGCACTGGACAATGCCGGTTCGGTATTTCTGGGAGCATATGCATCGGAACCACTGGGCGATTACTACGCTGGTCCGAACCACGTTCTGCCCACCAGCGGAACGGCACGGTTCTTCTCTCCGCTGGGCGTACAGAGCTTTACCAAGCGTTCCAGCTACACCTACTATACCAAGGACGCTCTGCATGCAGCTAAGGACGATATTGTGCTGATTGCCAACAAGGAAGGTCTGACCGCACACGCCAATGCAATTATCGTTCGGTTTGAGGACGAAGAAAAGTAATCTCATTACAAGAGAATTTTATGCAGGAACTGAAAAAGCGAACTATAAGCAATTTCATTTTTGTGCTCCAGCAACAAAAAAAGAAATTACAGTATGTGGAGAGAAAATCTGGAAGTAACAAATTGATAAATCACCACAAGGAGGAATCCATATGCGGCAAGCACAACTTGCACGAAAGACCAAAGAAACAGACATACAGGTAGCCGTAAAACTAGACAACATAGGAACTGCCAATATCGATACCGGCATCGGCTTTTTTGACCATATGCTAACAGCACTGTCTGTTCACAGCGGCATCAGCATGGACATTGCTGTAAAGGGTGACCTCTATGTGGACGGACACCATACTGTAGAGGACACCGGTATTGTTCTGGGAAAAGCACTGGGCGAGGCACTGGGCGATAAGTCTGGTATTACTCGTTACGGCAGTGCATTTATTCCCATGGACGAAGCTCTGGCATTTTGCAGTCTGGACATCAGCAACCGTCCGTTTTTGGTATTTCAGGGGACATTCACCAATGCCATGATCGGACAGTATGATGCCTGCCTGACGGAAGAATTTTTCCGTGCCTTTGCATTCAACGCCGGCATTACGCTTCATGTGAATATGATGTATGGCTCTAACGATCACCACAAGTGTGAGGCAGCATTCAAAGCCGTTGCCCATGCCTTAAAAACCGCGGTAACCCCGCTGGAAGCAGGAAAAACCTTGTCCACGAAAGGAGTGCTGTAAACATGATTGCCATTATCGACTACGGTGCCGGCAATATTTTCAGTGTGAAAAATGCACTGGACTATCTGGGATTAGCTGGCGAACTGACTTCTGATCCGGAAGCAATTCGCAAAGCAGATGCATTGATTTTGCCCGGCGTAGGGGCATTCCCCAGTGCCATGCAGATGCTGCACGACAGCGGATTGACCAACATCATTCAGGAAGAAGCTCACAAGAAACCTTTTCTGGGAATTTGTCTGGGTATGCAGCTGATTTTTGAAAAAGGATACGAATTTGAAGAATGCAACGGTTTGGGGCTGATCCCCGGCAAAGTAGAAAAAATCGTTGCTCCGGATATGGTGATCCCACATATGGGCTGGAACAAGCTGGAAATGCAGCATGACTGTCCGATTCTCCGAAATATGCCGGAAGAATCCTATGTGTACTTTGTTCACTCCTATCAGGCGGTAGTGCCGGACGAATATCTGGCAGCCTATGTGGAATACGGACCGGCAAAAATTCCGGCAATGGTCTATGACGGAAAAACGGTTTACGGAGCCCAGTTCCATCCGGAAAAAAGCGGAGAGATCGGGCTGCAAATTCTGCGGAACTTTGGAGGGCTGATTCAATGATTATTTTACCAGCAATCGATATTAAAGACGGCAATTGTGTTCGCCTGTTCAAAGGTGATTTTTCCACAGTAGAAAAAGTAGCAGCGGATTACATGGAAACTGCCAAAGGATTTGAAGCGGCAGGAGCATCATGGATTCACATGGTAGATCTGGACGGTGCCAAAGAGGGCAGACCGGTAAATCGGCATATCTATGAAGATGTTGCGGCAAAGACCGACTTGAAAGTAGAAGTCGGCGGCGGTATCCGAAATCTGGAAACCATTGACACTTACCTAAAAAGCGGTGTAGAGCGTGTCATTCTGGGCTCCGCAGCATTGAAAAATCCACAGCTGGTAAAAGATGCAGTACAGAAATTCGGCAGCCAACACATTGCAGTGGGAATCGATGCCAAGAATGGCATGGTTGCCACAGAGGGCTGGCTGGAAGAATCTGACACAGATTATATTACGCTGGCGAAAGAAATGATTGCAGTAGGCGTACAATATTTTATCGTAACCGATATTGCAAAAGACGGCACGCTTTCCGGTGTCAATCTGAAACAGCTGAAAGACTTGCGAGATGCAACCAACAGCAATTGCAACATCATTGCCAGCGGCGGTGTGCATACAATTGAAGATATTCGCGGTTGTAAGGAACTTGGACTGTATGGCACGATCTGCGGCAAGTCGATCTATAAAGGCACACTGGATCTGAAAGAAGCCATTGCTTTGGCGGAAGGGGTGTAACATATGCTGGCAAAACGAATTATTCCTTGTCTGGACGTGCGAAACGGGAAAGTGGTCAAAGGTGTAAACTTTGAGGGAATCAAAGATGTTGGCGATCCGGTAGAATGTGCCTACGCCTATAACCAACAGGGTGCAGATGAAATTGTCTTTTACGATATTACTGCGTCTTACGAGGGCAGAGGCGTGATGCTGGACGTGGTACGGGAAACAGCAAAAAAAGTTTTCGTTCCGCTGACCGTTGGCGGCGGCATTAAAACCGTCGATGACATTCGTGAAACACTCCGTGCCGGTGCAGATAAAGTTTCTGTCAATTCACAGGCAGTGCAAAATCCTCAGCTTATCAAAGACGGGGCAGACATTTTCGGCTGCCAGTGCATTTGCGTGGGAATTGATGCCAAGAAAGTCGGCGAAAATCAATGGACAGTTTTCATTAACGGTGGCCGTGTAGACATGCACTTGGATTTGATCGACTGGGTAAAACAGTGCGAACAGCTGGGTGCCGGAGAAATCTGCCTGAACTCTATTGACACAGACGGTGTTCGCGGCGGATTTGATTTACCAATGCTGAAGGCGGTTTGTGATGCTGTACAAATTCCGGTTATTGCCAGCGGCGGTGCCGGAAAGTTGTCCGACTTTGCAGAAGCATTTCTGAAAACTGGTTGTTCCGCAGCACTGGCAGCATCGTTGTTCCATTTCCGCGAACTGACTGTACAGGAAGTTAAGGCAGACTGCCGTGCAAAGGGAATTCCTATGCGATAACGATTTGAGGAGGACATTGCACTATGTTTTTTCTCATTTTCTGCGTACTTTGTGTTCCTATTATTCAACTGATAGGTGGCTGGTGCATGCGATACCACACACCAAAGAAAATCAATAGCTGGATTGGCTATCGCACCACAAATGCAATGAAAAATGCAGATACATGGAAACTTGCCAATCAGTATTGCGGCAAGCTTTGGCTGATGATCGGAACAGTTTCGCTGATTCTTTCTGCGATTATTGGTTTTAGCTGTCTGTTCTTTTCCAAAAAAATTACCGCCATTTTGATACTGGGAATGATTAGCGTGCAGACACTTGTGCTTCTGCTGACAATTCCTTTTGTAGAAGCCAAATTAAAAAGGGAGAACACTTCACATGATAAAAATTGACATCAACGATCTGGACAAATATTTCCAGAAAGGTGAACTGATTCCGGCAATCGCATTTGATGTGGATACTAAAACCGTGCTGATGCTGGCATACATGAATCGAGAAAGCTTACGGAAAACACTGGAAACCGGATACACATGGTACTGGAGCCGTTCCAGACAGGAACTTTGGAACAAGGGTGCCACCAGCGGGCACTTACAGAAAGTCATTTCTATTTACAGCGACTGCGACAATGATACGCTTTTGCTGAATGTCAAGCAGACTGGTGTGGCATGCCATACCGGCTCATACAGCTGCTTTTTCAATGAAATGTACCAAAGCGAAGAAGACTGACATTTTAGAAAACGCTGCATATATAAGGGCAATACCGCACAAAGAGCGTCTGGCGACTTTACACACCATCTGCTTGCAAATCTGTTAGAACAGACTCTTTCTTAAGCCAAGTCGAAAAATGCCGTGCAGGACAAATCCTGTGCGGTTATTTTTTGGACGGATAGTCACAAATGAGAGAACTCCTGAATACACTGTAGAGAAGCATTTATCATGCTTGACAGTGATAAAAGGAGGTTTCGCTATGAACCAGCATCATTCTTTGCCGGAATCGTGTGCAAATACAGTTCCGATCAAAGTCAACCGCGTGTTTGACAGCTGCAGCGACAGAGATTGTTTCTCAAATATCCAGATTCTCATGGACGGAGGAGCACTGCCGGAGAATATTACAATGGTCAAAAGCCGGTGCGTTCGTGTGTCCGACATCTGCATGAATATTGAACCGGTACCGTTCAACCGCGGATTCTATTCTATTGACTTGACCTATACGTTTCGGATAGAATTCATGGCATATGAACGGGCATGCAGCAGTCCTGTGCTCCTGACCGGAACAGCCTATGCCAGCAAAAATGTGATTCTCTACGGCGGTGAAAGCAACACTCAGACATTTTTCAGCAGCGGAGAACAGCTGGGAGATACCAATGCCTGCTGTGAAACTGTAAATCTGCCCACAGCAGCTGTACAGGTCGTTGCTCCGATCGCATTGGAAGCCAGAATCGGTTCTGTTTGCGGCTCTGACGGCACAACACCAGTTCGCACAGTTATTATGACGCTGGGACTTTTCTCGGTTGTAGAAGTTTTTCGTCCCGTAACCATTCTGGTGCCCACGTATGAGTACACCATTCCCGCAAAGGAATGTCATACCGACACCGAATCTCCCTGTGCTGTTTTTGACAAGATTCGGTTTCCGGCAGAAGAATTTTCACCGTCGGCACTGGACACCATTCCCAAAGAGAAGTGCTGCGGCTGCAATGAACTAACAGAAAACGACGAAAATTCTACATTGGAATAAACAGACAACACCGCCCAGAGCTCGCCTAAGGGCTTTGCACAATTTTTGTGTGGTGTTGCCTATGATCTTATCCAACGCGTACAGGCAAACGGGCGGCAGTTTTGTCGCCCGTTCCTTATTTCAAAGGGGTTTCTCACATGCGAAAACAAGTTTACCAGAAACGCCGTACTCATATCCGTTCCCTGCTCCTTTTTGGAACGGCTATATGCTTACTGCTGGCATTTCTGCTTCGCATAGACCATGCGATCCGTCCCAATCTCTGTGCAGTTTGTGAAAGCGAAACCAAACAGTTTACCGCCGGACTAATGGCAGACAGCATTGCAGAAGTGTTGCAAGATCAACAGATGAAAAATGTCAGCTTTGCTGAACTGACATACGATGCTGCCGGCAATGTCACCACAATGGAAACCCGAACAGACCAGATCAATCGGCTGCAATCTGCAATCTACCGCAACGTACAGCAGCATTTGGAACAGTGCCGTGATGCAGAACTTGAGGTTTCTCTGGGAACTGCATCTGGAGTCTGGATTTTTGCCGGACGGGGTCCGCATGTTTCTGTGCGGCTTCTGCCGGTAGGGCATGCTTCCGTGAAACTCATCAGTACAATAGAATCTGCCGGCATCAACCAAACTTGCCACACCATACGAGCAGAGGTAACTGCGGAAGTACAGACAGCCATTCCCTTCGCACAGACCACAACAAAAACCACCTATGCATGTCTTCTCTCGGAAACTTTAATTGTCGGAACCGTGCCGGATTCCTACATGGAATTTGAAAGCACGTCGGATTCTGGCGAAAAACAGGATTTCAGAGAATAAAGCATGAAATATTTGTAAAAGGTCTAGCATATGACGCGTTTTTGTGGTATAATAAATTGTGTGCCAAAAAAAATGCAGAGCCGCTTTCTGTGGCTCTGCCACACAAGGAGTGTGACCGAATGGACGAAGCAACAGCAAAACAGCGTATGGCGGAATTACAACAGCGGCTGGAACGCTATAACGAAGAATATTATGTACAGGATGCCCCGTCTGTAACAGACTATGAATACGATATGCTTCTACGGGAACTGGAAACATTGGAGCAGCAGTATCCTCAGTTTGCCGCAGCCGATTCGCCAACCAAACACGTTGGCGGAGCAGCGTCCCGCACATTTGAAAAAGTGCCGCACACCGTACAGATGATGAGCTTGCAGGACGTATTTTCCTATGAAGAAATGAACGCTTTTGTACAAAAGTGTCAGGAGGAACTGGAGAATCCAGAGTTCAGCGTAGAGCCGAAAATCGACGGATTATCCGTATCGCTGGAATATACCAATGGCGTATTCACTCGTGGTTCCACCCGCGGGGACGGCTTCGTAGGGGAAGATGTAACAGCAAATCTCATGACGATTGCCAACATTCCCAAGAAGCTGGAACACGCTCCGGCATTTCTGGAAGTCCGCGGCGAAGTATATATGCCGCGAAAAAGTTTCGCTGCATTAGTGGAGCAACAGGAACTGAACGGAGAAACACCGGCAAAAAATCCCCGCAACGCAGCCGCTGGTTCACTGCGGCAGAAAAATGCCGTAGTCACTGCGCAACGCAGTCTGGACATCTGGATTTTCAATATCCAGCAGATCGACGGAGAAATTCTTTCAGAACACATTGAATCGTTAGAGTATCTCCGGAAGTTAGGCTTCCCTACAGTTATTCCACACAGCAAACCTTTACGAACCGCAGAGGAAATTCGTGCGGAAATTGCTGCAATCGGTGAAGCCAAGCTGCATTACGCCTATGACACAGACGGCGTAGTTGTCAAAGTGAATTCTTTTGCACAGCGAGAAGAAATGGGAGCGACTTCAAAAGTCCCGAAGTGGGCAGCCGCTTTCAAGTTCCCGCCAGAAGAAAAAGAAACCACACTGCGGGAAATACAGTTGAGTGTAGGGAGAACCGGTGTGATTACACCAGTGGCAATTTTCGATCCGGTACAACTTGCCGGAACCGAAGTAGCACGTGCCACTCTGCACAATCAGGATTTTATCACAGAACGAGATATTCGTCTGGGTGATACCATTGTGGTTCGTAAGGCAGGGGAGATCATTCCGGAAGTACTTCGTGTCAAGTGTCATGCAGAAGGAGCTTTACCGTATCAGCTGCCCAATGCTTGTCCGGTGTGTCATACGCAGGCAGTACGCGATCCGGAAGAAGCTGCCATTCGCTGCCCGAATCCAGATTGTCCAGCACAGTTGATGAAACGCATGATCCATTTCGTTTCCAAAGATGCCATGAACATCGACGGACTGGGACCGCAGAATCTGGCTGCCTTGCAGGAAAATGGTCTGGTGCATTCTGTGGCAGACTTGTATTCACTAACAAAAAAGGAACTGACCGAACTGGAACGCTTTGCAGAAAAATCTGCGGAAAATCTGGTTCGTGCCATTGCCGCTTCTAAAGAAAATTCTTTGGATCGTCTGGTGTTCGCACTGGGTATTCGCGGCATTGGTTCCCGTGCGGCAAAATTGCTCTGTGAACGATTTCCAACTATGGACGCACTGCTGCACGCAACGACAGAGGAAATACAGGAAATTGACGGTTTCGGAGAAACCATGGCAGAAAGTGTCGTAAAAGCACTGTCAGAGCCGCATATGCTTCAACTGATTACACACCTGCGGGAAGCAGGCTGTAATATGACCTACCACGGAACGGTGGTAGAAGATCATCGCTTTGCCGGTATGACCTTTGTACTGACCGGAACGCTTTCTACTATGAAACGCAGTGAAGCCAAAGAATTGGTGCTGCGTTACGGCGGAAAAGTCAGCGGCAGTGTTTCGAAAAAGACAACTTTTGTGGTGGCAGGAGAAGCCGCCGGCAGCAAGTTGGACAAGGCAAACGAACTGGGTATTCCGGTTCTTAGCGAAGAAGAATTTCGTCAGAAAATTTTGGAGAACGCAGAAACAAAATAGATTCTTGCGTGCTCTGTGAAAGGAACGATAACCATGAAAATTGATATTGCACATATTGCAAAACTTTCCCGACTGCATATCGAGCCGGAGAAAATGGACAAGTTTGAAAAAGATATGGCTGCCATTGTAGATATGGTAGACCGTCTGCCGGACGTGGAAGACGAACTGACACTGGACGCAGAACACCCCATGAAATTGCGGGAAGATGTTGCGGTGGAACATAAATTCCGCCGTGAAGAAATGCTGGCAAATGCACCAGTGGTACAGTCTGGCTGTCTGGTTGTTCCGAAAACGGTAGAATAAGGAGGAGATACACATGAAGCTGTATGAGAAAAATGCCGCAGAACTGTCTGCAATGCTGCAAAAAAAAGAATGCAGTGCAGTTGAACTGACGCAGGACGTTCTGGAACGTATCGAAGAAAAAGAATCTGCTGTCGGTGCCTATGTAACACGTTGCGAAGATTGTCTGGATCGGGCAAAGGCAGTAGACGATGCACGTGCTGCCGGAAAAGAACTGCACCCGCTGGCTGGTATTCCAATTGGCATCAAAGACAACATTTCCACTAAAGGAATTCGTACTACCTGTTCTTCCAAAATGCTTGGAAACTATGTGCCGCCTTTTGATGCAACAGTAATGCAGCCGGTTCGTGAAGCTGGAATGGTGATCACCGGTAAGATGAACATGGACGAGTTCGCCATGGGTTCTTCCACGGAAACTTCCTATTTCCACACTACACATAATCCGCACAATCTGGAGTGCGTACCAGGCGGTTCGTCTGGCGGCAGTGCCGCAGCAGTAGCTGCCGGTGAAGCAATCCTCACACTGGGTTCAGATACCGGCGGATCGATTCGTCAGCCTGCTTCCCTCTGCGGTGTTGTAGGACTGAAGCCGACCTACGGCAGCGTTTCTCGTTATGGTCTGGTGGCATTTGCTTCCTCTCTGGATCAGATCGGTCCGTTCGGAAAGTCGGTCAAAGATGTTGCCCTGCTGCAAAGCCTGATTCAGGGACATGACAACATGGACGCCACTTCTGCATATCGGACATACACTAATCTGTATGACAATCTGAACGGCAACGTACAGGGTCTGCGTATCGGTGTTCCGAAAGAATATTTCGGTGAGGGTATCGATGCAGAAGTCAAGACTGCTGTGCATGCTGCGATCCAGCTGCTGGAGCAGAACGGTGCTACTGTAAAGGAAATTTCTCTCCCCAGCACAGAATATGCGATCAATACTTACTACATCATTGCTTCTGCTGAAGCTTCTTCCAATCTGGCAAGATTTGACGGTGTAAAGTATGGCTTCCGTGCAGAAAATTATGATGGTCTGACAGACATGTATGAAAAGACCAGAAGTGAAGGTTTTGGCGATGAAGTAAAGCGTCGGATTATGCTGGGCACATTCGTGTTAAGTTCCGGTTTCTATGATGCGTACTATAAAAAAGCAAAACTGGTACAGCGTCGCATCGGTCAGGAATTTGCAGCAGCATTTCAGGATTGTGATGTAATTCTGACACCAACTGCACCTTCTGCCGCATTCAAGATCGGTGAAAATATTGGTGATCCGTTGAAAATGTACTACAGCGATGTCTGCACAGTCACTGTCAACATTGCAGGTCTGCCGGCTGTCAGTGTTCCCTGCGGAAAGTCTGCTTCCGGTCTGCCGCTGGGTATGCAGCTGATCGGTAACAAGTTTGCAGAACAGACCATTCTGAACGCAGCATATGGTTATGAACAGCTGGTCGGCGGATTTCACGCCATTGCAGAAACCCTTTGAGCAGGAGGAAGAAATCAATGAAAGATTATGAAATTGTCGTTGGACTGGAAGTCCACGCAGAACTGAATACCAAATCTAAAATTTACTGCAACTGCCGTAACGCATTTGGTCTGGAAGTCAACACACAGGTTTGCCCTGTCTGCATGGGCATGCCGGGTACATTGCCGACACTGAATGAAAAAGTGGTAGAATATGCAATCAAAATGGGACATGCTATGCACTGCCAGATCAACGGTGTTTGCAAACAGGACAGAAAGAATTACTTCTATCCGGATCTGCCGAAGGCATACCAGATTTCTCAAGCAGAAGTACCGCTTTGCGGAAAGGGTTATCTGGACGTTATGGTAGACGGACAGATGAAGAGAATTGGCGTAACCCGTATCCATATCGAAGAAGATGCCGGAAAGCTGCTGCATGACGAGTCTTTCTCTGGTTCCCTGGTCGACCTGAACCGCTGCGGCGTGCCGCTGATCGAAATCGTATCCGAACCGGATATTCGCAGCAGTGCCGAAGCCAAGGCATATCTGGAAACCATCAAATCAATTTTGCAGTATCTGAACATTTCAGACTGCAAGATGCAGGAGGGTTCCATTCGCTGCGATGTCAATGTTTCTGTTCGTGAAAAAGGTGCAACCGAATTTGGTACCCGCTGTGAAATGAAAAATGTCAACAGTTTCAGTGCAGCTGTTCGCGGCATCGAATATGAGGCAAAACGCCAGATAGAAATTCTGGAAGCCGGCGGTACCATTGCACAGGAAACCCGTCGTTGGGACGATGTCAAGGGTATGAGCATTGTTATGCGTTCAAAGGAAGATGCTCAGGATTACCGGTATTTCCCGGAGCCGGATCTGCTGACCATTGTAGTGCCGGAAGAAAAGATTCAGGCACTGAAGGAAAGTATTCCGGAATTGCCGAATGTAAAGCTGCAGCGGTATGTTTTCGACTTCGATCTTTCCCAGACAGATGCCACACTGATTGCAGAAGACATTTCTCGTTCTAAGATGTTCGATGCCTGCGTTGCACTGGGCACCTGCAAGCCCAAGAGCATCAGCAACTGGATTCTGGCAGATATTGCAAAGTATACCAACGAAACCGGAAAGTCTATTGAAGAAACAGCTCTGACACCAGAACATCTGACTTCTTTGATTGAGCAGGTGGAAAAAGGCGTTATCTCCAACGCTTCTGCAAAGAAAGTGTTTGCTGTAATTGTAAAAGAAGATAAGGATCCGCTTGCCATTATCGAAGAAAAGGGCATGAAGCAGAATTCGGACACCGGCTTCTTGGAACAGCTGGCAAAGGACGTACTGGCTCAAAACGAAAAGTCTGTAACCGATTACAAAAACGGAAAAACCAATGCACTGGGCTATCTGGTCGGTCAGTGTATGAAGGCATCTAAGGGCAAGGCAAATCCGGGTATTGTCAAGGAAATTGTCACCAAAATGCTAAATGTATAATCACACATTCGAAAGCACATGATAGAATGCATTTTCTATTTCATGAGAATACATTCTAAAAAATCAAGGCAACAGCATACGATTTGTATACTGTTGCCTTGATTTGCAACTGGATTCAGTTTAAAGCTGTACTTTGGGAAATTCTTTTGTCATGAACGGCGGTGGCGGTGTCTGCACTGTCAATCCATTCAAATCGGCAAGGCAAGAATCCGCATCTGTTTCCAACTGTAATTGATATGCCCACAGCAACTGATGCTTACAGCGGCAGGCACGGTTTTCCCGCATGTTGCCATACTTGGTATCTCCCAGAATCGGCGTGTGAATATGTGCCAGATGTGCACGAATCTGATGCGTTCTGCCGGTAATCAAATCCACTGAAAGTAATGCATGACGTTCATTGGAAGCAAGCACCTCATAACCAGTGATGATTTCTTGAAATCCTTCTTCCGGTGTGTCACGAACCGTGACTGTATTATGGCTGGCTGACTTCTTATGCCAGCCGTAAAGCGTCGCTTTCCGCTCCTTTGGTGTACCGACAGTGACACAGAGATATTTTTTGTGTACCTTGTTTTCACGAATCAAACGGTTCACTTCCCGCAGTGCCGCAGCAGTTTTGGCAGCAATGACAATGCCACCAGTATTTCGGTCTAAACGATTGCAGAGTGCCGGTGTAAAACTTTGTTCCTGCTCCGGCTGATATGCACCGTTTTCGTACAGATAGTGCAGTACGCGATTGATAAGAGTATCCGGAATCTGTCGGCTGTCACAATGCACCACCAGACCAACTGGCTTATTTACCAGCAAAATTCGCTCATCTTCGTAGAGGATTTCCAGTTGGTTCGGTGCCTGCAAAAATTCCGGAACACCACTGCGTTCTTCTTCTGTTTTGATAGCAAAATAAGAATCGCTGACAAACAGTGTCACCACATCGCCGGTCACCAACCGCTGATCTGGTGTACAGCGTTTTCGATTCACTTTAATGTGCTTGGTACGAATCCACTTGTAGCAAAGACTTTTTGGCAGTTCCGGCAACGTTTTTTGTAAAAAGCGATCCAGACGCTGGTCGCTGTCGTTTTCCTGTATGCAAAATTCTCTCATGGTTGTAAATTGCTGCGAAAGCAGCACTCCTTTTTCTGTTATTGATTCTATTATAGCATATTTTTGCTTAAAAGAAAAGGGCTATAAGCGTGCACACATGAATTTTTATGGCAACACCGTACAAAGCTTGTGTGTAAGATGCGTAGTCAGATTTTTCGGCAATATGACAGCTTTGTGTAGTGTTGCCTTATATTTTACCTGATGATAGGAGGCTTTATCATGGAACAGTCTAAAAAAGAAATCCAGAATCTAAAACAACCTGCGGACAAGCAGAACGTTTCGAATTCGGATACTGCTGTTTCCAAGAAAAAACACAGTCATGCCGGTCATCGGGAACGCATGCGACTTCGTTTTCAAAAAAGCGGGTTAGAAAGTTTTCAGCCACACGAGATTCTGGAATTGTTGCTATTCTATGCTTTGCCGCGAGTAGACACAAATCCCATTGCACATGATTTGATTGCAGAGTTTCATTCACTTTCCGGTGTGCTGGACGCGGATATACAGGATTTAAAACGTATCAATGGCATCAGCGAAAACGCAGCCATATTTCTGAAGTTGCTTCCGCAGCTTTGCCAGCAGTACCAGTTGGATAAACTGCGGGAACATGTTGCGTTAGACAGCACACAAAAATTGTGTGCCTATGTACAGGCAAAACTTTCCGCGACAGTGGAAGAAAAGGTGCTTCTGCTCTGTCTGGACGAGCATTTGCATTTGCTGCACTGCGAAACAATCTCCACCGGCACTGCACAAAGAGCCGCACTGGATACACATCGCATTGTGGAATGTGCAATACGCATGCGGAGCAGCCGTGTAGTGCTGGCACATAATCACCCGCAGGGACAGGCAGCCTTTTCTGATGCTGATCTGTTTGCCACCCAACAGCTGCGGCGGATACTGGACAGTATGCAAATACAACTGTTGGATCATATTGTATTGGGAAAACAGGGAGATACAATTTCCATGCGGCAAGTCATGGGCTGGAGCGATTCATAAAATGCTTTGAAGGAGGGAACCAAATGGATCATTTTGATTTGCATGCACCATTTTCGCCTACCGGTGACCAACCGGAAGCGATTGCCAAACTGGTGCAGGGAATTCGGGACGGTGACCACGAGCAGACTTTACTGGGCGTTACCGGTTCCGGTAAAACGTACACCATTGCCAATGTCATCGCACAGGTGAACAAACCGACTCTGGTGTTGGCTCACAATAAAATTCTGGCAGCACAGCTTTGTTCAGAGTTTCGGGAATTTTTCCCGAATAATGCCGTAGAATATTTTGTGTCCTATTACGATTACTATCAACCGGAAGCCTATATTCCCAGCACGGACAGCTATATCGAAAAAGACTCCTCGATCAATGACGAGATCGACAAAATGCGGCACAGTGCAACAGCGGCACTGGCAGAGCGAAAAGATGTCATCATTGTCGCCAGCGTTTCCTGTATCTATTCCCTGGGCAGTCCGGAAGAATATCGTTCCATGATGGTTTCTATTCGTGTGGGAATGGAAAAGTCCAGAGATCAACTGATTGACCAACTAGTTGCAATTCAATATGAACGAAATGACATCAATTTTGTCCGCAATAAATTCCGCGTTCGCGGCGACGTAGTAGAAATCTTTCCGGCATCTTCCACTGACAAGGCAATTCGCGTAGAATATTTCGGAGATGAAATTGACCGTATCTGCGAGATCAATGTGGTTTCCGGAGAAGTTACAGCAACCATGCAGTATGCGGCAATTCTGCCGGCATCGCATTATGTTGTGGGAAGCGAAAAAGTGACCAAAGCTGTCAAAGAAATCCGTCAGGAGATGCTACAACGGGTGGCGTGGTTCTCCGCCAATCACAAACTGATCGAAGCACAGCGAATCCAACAGCGTACACAGTACGACATGGAAATGCTGGAGGAAATCGGTTTTTGCAGCGGCATCGAAAACTATTCTCGTGTATTAGCCGGCAGACCAGCAGGCAGTGTACCCTATACGTTGTTAGATCACTTTCCGGAAGATTTTCTATTGGTGGTCGATGAAAGTCATGTGACACTGCCGCAGGTTCGTGCCATGTACGCCGGCGACAGAGCCAGAAAGCAAACGCTGGTGGACTATGGATTCCGGCTGCCCAGTGCGTTCGACAACCGCCCGCTGAATTTCGAGGAATTCTACAGCCATGTGCATCAGGCAATCTATGTCAGTGCAACCCCCGGACCATTTGAAAAAGAGCATTCTGTACAGACCGTAGAACAGGTGATTCGCCCCACCGGTTTGCTGGATCCGGAAATCACTGTGCGTCCGGTAGACGGACAGATTGAAGATCTGTTTTCAGAAATCAATCTCCGTGCAGAAAAAAATGAGCGTGTACTTGTTACAACACTGACTAAAAAAATGGCAGAAGACCTGACGGCTTATTTGGAACGTATGGGCGTTCGGGTTCGGTATCTGCACCATGATATAGATACTGTAGAACGTATGGAAATTATCCGCAATCTGCGGCTGGGAGAATTTGATGTGCTGGTTGGCATCAACCTGCTCCGTGAAGGACTGGACATTCCGGAAGTTTCTCTGGTAGCCATTCTGGATGCGGATAAGGAGGGGTTCCTGCGAAGTGAAACCTCTATGATCCAGACAATCGGACGTGCCGCACGAAATGCACACGGACAAGTTATCATGTACGCCGACGAGATAACCGGTTCTATGGAACGGGCAATCACAGAAACAGAACGCCGCCGTGCCAAGCAGCAAGCCTATAATGAAGCACACGGCATCATTCCGAAAACCATTCAAAAAGATGTGCGTGATGTCATTGAAATTACCACAAAAACAGAAGTGGAAAAGAAAACAACTGGCAAGAAGTTACGCGGCAAAGAAAAACGTGCATTGATCGAACAGCTGACTGTCCAGATGAAAGAAGCTGCAAAATTGTTGGAATTCGAACACGCCGCATATCTGCGGGATAAAATCAAAAAGCTGGAGGAGGAACAATAATTCATGTTGGATAAAATTGTTGTACGCGGTGCAAGAGCGAACAATCTGAAAAATATTGATGTGGAGATCCCACGGGATAAACTGGTAGTCATGACCGGACTTTCCGGCTCCGGAAAATCTTCTCTGGCATTTGACACCATCTTCGCAGATGGACAGCGTCGCTATATGGAAAGTCTCTCGTCTTATGCACGGCAGTTTCTGGGGCAAATGGAAAAGCCTGATGTGGACAGCATCGAAGGCTTATCGCCGGCAATTTCCATCGATCAGAAAACCACTTCCAAAAACCCGCGTTCCACAGTGGGAACCGTAACTGAAATCTATGATTATCTCCGTCTGCTCTATGCCCGTATCGGCATTCCTCATTGTCCTGTCTGTGGCAGAGAAATTAAACAGCAGTCTGTTGATGAAATTGTAGACCGCATTCTGGCACTGGAGGAGGGAACACGAATTCAACTTCTGGCACCCATTGTCCGCGGGAAGAAGGGGCAGCATCTAAAAGCATTAGAAACGGCAAAGAAGTCTGGTTATGTTCGCGTTCGCATAGATGGAAATCAATACGATTTGTCTGAGCAAATCACGCTGGAAAAAAATAAAAAGCATACCATTGAAATCATTGTAGACCGACTTGTAGTAAAGCCGACAATCCGTCCGCGACTGACTGACAGTCTGGAAACAGTGCTCGCTTTGACAGGGGGATTAGCAGTTGTAGACGTGATTGGCGGAGAAGAAATGCTGTTCTCACAAAGTTATGCTTGTCCGGAACATGGCGTTTCCGTCGAAGAACTGACTCCTCGTATGTTCTCTTTCAACAATCCATTCGGAGCGTGTCCGCACTGTACCGGTTTGGGCGTATTTCAGGAAATTGATCCGAAGCTGGTGGTTCCGAATCGTGACTTGAGTATTCGTCAGGGTGCTATTAAGGCAGTGGGGTGGAATAGTCTGGACGACAATTCCATTGCTATGATGTATTATCAGGCAATTTCCGAAAAATACGGCATTTCTTTAGATGTTCCTGTAAAGGAACTCTCCAAGGAACAGCTGAACTTATTTTTGTACGGCACAAAAGAAGATCCACTGTTTCTGCATCGCACCACAGCCGGCGGCAGAACTGAGGGATTCCGTGCTCCGTTTGAAGGTGTAATTCCCAATCTGAAACGACGATTCGCAGACGGCGGGGAATGGGCAAAGGAAGAAATCAGCAGTGTGATGAGTGATGTAGCTTGTCCAGTGTGCCACGGCAAACGTTTGAAGCCGGAAGTACTGGCGGTTACAGTTGGTGACAAAAACATTATCGATCTGACTGAACTTTCCGTTACAAAAGCACTGGACTTCTTTGCTCAGCTGCAATTAACAGAACGGGAGCAATTTATTGCCGCACGAATCGTAAAGGAGATTCGGGAACGACTGGGATTCCTGAATAATGTGGGACTGGAATATCTGACACTTTCCCGCAATGCCGGTACGCTTTCCGGCGGCGAAAGCCAACGTATCCGCTTGGCAACACAAATCGGTTCCTATCTAATGGGCGTACTGTATATTCTGGACGAACCCAGTATTGGATTGCATCAGCGGGATAACGATAAATTGATCGATACGCTAAAACGTCTGCGGGATTTGGGCAATACGCTGATCGTGGTAGAACATGACGATGACACCATTCTGGCAGCAGACTATGTGGTAGACATCGGTCCCGGTGCAGGAATTCACGGAGGAAATGTTGTCTATTCCGGTGATGTTCAGGGATTGCTTGCCTGCGAAAAATCGATTACCGGTCAATATCTCAGCGGGCAGCGAAAAATCCCGCTTCCCAAGGGACGCCGTACCGGAAACGGAAATATGCTAACCATTCATGGTGCAAGAGAGCATAACTTGAAAAACATTGATGTTTCCATTCCTCTTGGTGTATTTACCTGTGTAACTGGTGTTTCCGGCTCTGGAAAGTCCTCGCTGGTCAACGAGATTTTGTATAAATATCTGGCGGCAAGGCTGAACCGTGCAAGAACCCGCCACGGAGATTTTGACAGCATGGAGGGAACGGAGTTTCTGGACAAGGTCATTGACATTGACCAGTCGCCGATTGGACGGACACCTCGTTCCAATCCGGCAACCTATACCGGTGTATTTACCGACATTCGGGAATTGTTTGCCAAAACCAATGATGCCAAAGCCAAGGGCTATACCGCAGGACGATTCTCTTTCAATGTCAAAGGAGGCAGATGCGAAGCATGTCAGGGCGACGGTATCCTGCGAATTGAAATGCACTTTCTGCCAGATGTTTACGTTCCCTGCGAAGTCTGCAAAGGAAAACGCTACAATCGGGAAACGCTGGCGGTAGAATACAAGGGAAAGTCTATTTATGATGTACTGGAAATGACAGTAGATGAAGGCGTGGTATTCTTTGAAAATCACCCGAAAATTGCCCGAAAGTTGAAAACGCTGCAGGAAGTAGGACTGGGCTATCTGAAAATCGGTCAGCCGGCAACCACGCTCTCCGGCGGGGAAGCACAGCGTGTCAAACTTGCAACAGAACTTTCCAAACGTCCCACCGGAAGAACCATTTATATTCTGGACGAACCGACTACTGGCCTGCATACTGCCGATGTACACCGTCTGATCGAAGTACTTCAGCGTCTGACTGATACTGGGAATACTGTTGTAGTAATTGAACACAATCTAAATGTTATCAAGGTGGCAGACTGGATCGTAGATCTCGGACCAGAGGGAGGCGACCGCGGCGGCACCGTCGTAGTCAGCGGTACACCGGAACAGGTAGCAGCCTGTGCAGATTCTTACACAGGCAAGTACCTCAAGCCGTATCTGGAAAACTAAGGGAAACGTTGGAGAGAGTCAATCCACCTGCAAATTTTCCCGCAAAACTGGCGGATTTCCAAAAAAATCAGATTTTCCCACAATAGATTTTGGGCTTTTTAGAAAATCTCACGGAAAAGCTTGCAAATTTTTGTGAAATGGTGTATAATAAAACTGTATGAAATGCACCAACCGCATTTCAGAAAAATCGTTAAATTTCAGGCTGTATCGGATAATATATGAATTTCCCTTTCACGATGCAGTCTATCGCAGAAAGGATGTCAAACAAATGGCAGAGTTAAACAAGGTATCTGTAGACGATCTGAAAGTGACCGGCAAACGTGTTCTGGTTCGCGTGGACTTCAATGTTCCGATGAAGGACGGCGTTATCACAAATGATAACCGTATTCAGGCAGCACTGCCGACCATCAACAAGCTGGTTTCTGAAGGTGCAAAGGTAATTCTGTGCTCTCATCTGGGCAAGCCGAAGAATGGTCCGGAGGAAAAGTTCTCTCTGAAGGCTGCTGCTGCTCGTCTGGCTGAACTGGTTTCCGCAAAGGTTACTTTTGTTCCGTCTGATGTTGTTGTAGATGATACTGTAAGAACTGCTGTAGACAAGATGCAGAACGGTGAGATCGTTGTTCTGGAAAACACTCGTTTCCGCAAGGAAGAAACCAAGAACATCGAATCCTTCAGCAAGGATCTGGCTTCTATCGCTGATGCATTTGTTATGGACGCATTCGGCAGTGCACACAGAGCACACTGCTCCACTGTCGGCGTAACAGAATTCGTAAAGGAAACTGCTGTCGGCTATCTGATGCAGAAGGAGATCAAGTTCCTCGGCAATGCTGTTGAAAATCCGGTTCGCCCGTTCGTTGCAATTCTGGGCGGTGCAAAGGTTGCAGATAAGCTGAACGTTATCTCCAACCTGCTGGAAAAGTGCGACACCCTGATTATCGGCGGCGGTATGGCTTATACCTTCCTGAAGGCACAGGGCTATGAAGTTGGTACTTCTCTGGTAGATGACACCAAGATCGACTATTGCAAGGAAATGCTGGAAAAGGCAAAGGCAAACGGCAAGGCTCTGTTGCTGCCGGTAGACACCGTAACTGCTTCTGAATTCCCGAACCCGATCGATGCTGCAATCGAAGTTGTTACCTATGATTCCAACAAGATTCCGGCAGACAGAATGGGTCTGGATATTGGCGAAAAGACACAGGCTCTGTTTGCAGATGCAGTTAAGACTGCAAAGACTGTTGTATGGAACGGACCGATGGGCGTATTCGAAAACCCGATTCTGAACAAGGGTACTGTTGCTGTTGCACAGGCTCTGGCAGATACTGATGCGACCACCATCATCGGTGGCGGCGACTCCGCAGCAGCAGTAATGCAGCTGGGCTTCGCAGACAAGATGAGCCACATTTCCACTGGCGGCGGTGCATCTCTGGAATATCTGGAAGGCAAGGTTCTGCCGGGCGTTGCAGCAATCGCTGACAAGGACTAATCAAAATAAGAACGCAGCTGTTTTGTGTTGCTGCAAACAGGAGGATTCTGTGAAAATGGAAACCTCCGTTTGTGCTGTCTTGGGAAAGGAATGATACCATGAAAAAATGGGAAGTGCAGGATTCTGTCAAAAATGCGTTTTTGAATCCGGCTGCTGCATTTGCACTGGGTGCTTTTTGCGGTCTGGCGATTGGAATGCTCTGTATGCCTTTTTCCAAAGGCATCGTCATCGGCAGCTATAATGGAAGCAACAACAAGGAATCCCACGAAGAAGGGGATTATATTACAGATGCAGAAGCATCAGAATCATCAGAAAAGAGGAATTTGTCATGAACAAGGCACTGAGAAAGGCAATTATTGCCGGCAACTGGAAGATGAACAAGAACCGCAAGGAAGCAGCAGAGCTGATCAACGCTCTGAAGCCGATCGCAGCTGACAAGACCTGTGGTGTTATCATTTGTGTACCGTTTACCAATCTGGAAACCGCACTGTCCCTGACTGAGGGCACAAATATCGAAGTTGGTGCAGAGAACGTACATTTCGAAAAGAGTGGTGCATTCACCGGCGAAATTTCCGCTGATATGCTGACCGAAATGGGCGTAAAGTATGTCATCGTTGGTCACTCTGAACGTAGACAGTACTTCGGCGAAACCGATGAAACTGTAAATAAGCGTACTACTGCTGCAATTGAAGCTGGCATGACCGTTATTCTGTGCGTTGGTGAAACACTGGCAGAACGGGAACTGGGCATCACAGAAGAAGTTGTTGCAAAGCAGGTAAAGGTTGCTCTGCACGGTCTGACTGCAGATCAGGTAAAGAATATCGTTATCGCTTATGAGCCGGTATGGGCAATTGGCACTGGTAAGACTGCTACTGCAGAACAGGCTGAAGAAGTTTGTGCATTTATCCGTGCAACTGTTGCTTCTCTGTACGATCAGGCAATTGCAAACGGTATGACCATTCAGTACGGCGGTTCTATGAACGAAAAGAACTGTGCAGAACTGCTGGCAAAGGAAAACATCGACGGTGGTCTGATCGGCGGTGCTTCTCTGGTTGCTGAAAAGTTCGGCGTACTGCTGGCAGAAGCTTCTAAGTAAGCTAAAATTTTAGGCAATACCATATAATAAAACGGGTGTTACCTTTATCCAATACGCAATCAGGCAGTGCCGTACAGAGCCGTAAGGTGACTGCACGGTGCTGCCTTTTTGGAAGAAAAGGAGAAATACAACATGAGCAAAAAACCTGTTGCATTGATTATCATGGACGGCTTTGGTCATAATCCCAGTGATTACGGCAATGCAATCCACGCAGCAAAGAAGCCAAATCTGGACAAATATATGCAGGGCCCGAATACCCTGATCGGTGCCAGCGGGCTGGACGTTGGTCTGCCAGACGGTCAAATGGGCAACTCGGAAGTTGGTCACACCAACATCGGTGCCGGCAGAATCGTTTACCAGATGCTAGTAAAGATTACAAAGGATATTGAGGACGGCAAGTTCTTCGAAAATCCTGCAATTTCCGCAGCAATGGACGCTTGCAAAGAAAAGGGAACTGCTCTGCACCTGATGGGTCTGCTCTCTCCGGGCGGCGTGCACAGCCACATTTCTCACCTGTACGGACTGCTGGAAATGGCAAAGCAAAAGGGTCTGTCCAAGGTATATGTACATGCATTTCTGGACGGCCGTGACGAACCGCCGGCATCTGCCGCTGGTTTCATGAAGGGAGCAGTTGCCAAGCTGAATGAAATCGGCGTTGGTAAAATTGCCACCATTTCTGGTCGTTATTATGCAATGGATCGTGACAATGCATGGGATCGTGTAGAAAAGGCATATGATGCAATGGTTCTGGGCGAGGGTGTGCAGACCACTGCTGATCCGGTAAAGGCAATCGAGGACAGCTATGCTAACGATGTTACCGACGAATTCATGCTGCCGACCGTTCTGGAAAAGGACGGCACTGTTAAGGCTGGGGACAGCATGGTATTCTTCAACTTCCGTCCGGACCGTGCAAGACAGCTGACACGTTGCTTCGTAGATCCGGATTTCAACGGCTTCGAGAGAAAGAACGGTTATTTTCCGGTACAGTTCGTTTGCATGGCTCAGTATGATGCATCCATGCCGAACGTTTCCGTTGCATATCCGCCGGAAGATCTGCACATGACACTGGGTGAATACCTGAGTAAGTGCGGCAAGACACAGCTTCGTATTGCAGAAACACAGAAGTATGCACACGTTACATTCTTCTTCAACGGCGGCAGAGAACAGACCTTTGACGGAGAAGACCGCATTCTGGTCAAGAGCCCTGACGTTCCGACTTTCGATCTGAAACCGGAAATGAGTGCATACGAAGTAACGGATAAGGTTGTTGAAGCAATCGACAGCGATAAGTATGATGTCATCATTCTGAACTATGCAAACTGCGATATGGTTGGTCATACCGGTGTCTTTGATGCCGCAGTCAAGGCTGTAGAAGCAGTAGACACTTGTGTTGGTCGCATGGTTGATGCAATCATGAAAAAGGACGGTATCGCATTCATCACCGCTGATCACGGCAATGCTGACAAGATGCTGGAAGCAGACGGCACACCGTTCACTGCACACACTACCAATCCGGTACCGTTTATCGTAGTTGGCAAGGATTGCAAGCTTCGCGAAGGCGGCGTTTTGGCAGATATTGCTCCGACAATGCTAGAGGCAATGGAACTGCCGCAGCCGGAAGAAATGACTGGCAAGAGCCTGTTCGCGTAAATCATGACTTTAGTAAGTATCATATAAGAAAAGCACTTGTACAGAATACTGTACAAGTGCTTTTTGCATTTCATTATAGATATATATCAATTAGAAATCAATTTCCGTGTCGTAGTAGCAAGCTTTCAGCAGCTTTTCCATTTCCTCTTGAGAGGGCTGACGCGGATTGGAACCAGTGCAGGCATCGGCGATAGCATTCTTTGCCACTTCCGGCAGCTTTTCCAAAAATTCCTTTTCATCAATGATAGAAGTATCTGCCTTTACGCCGCTCTTACCGTAATTCTTAATGCCCTGCGGAATATCCAACTGGTCATTCATGGAACGGAGTTCTGCAATCAACGAATCAACTTTTTCCTCTGTTGTTGCACCAGACAAACCAATAAAGGATGCGATTTCTGCGTACCGATTTGCAGCTTCTTCATTTTTCGAATTATACTTGATGACCTTTGGCAGATACATTGCATTGGCACAACCGTGAATGATGTGATCGCCGGTATAAGCCGCACCAGTCTTGTGTGCCATAGAGTGTACGATACCCAACAGTGCATTTGAGAATGCCATACCAGCCAAGCACTGTGCATCATGCATTGCCGCACGAGCTTCCATATCTCCGTCGTAAGACTTCTTCAAGTTGTTGTGAATCATCTTGATTGCATGCAGTGCCAACGGGTCAGTATAATTGCAGTGCAGGGTGGATACATATGCCTCGATCGCATGTGTCATAGCGTCCATACCAGTATGTGCAACCAGCTTCTTCGGCATAGTTTCTGCCAGTTCCGGATCTACAATAGCAACGTCCGGCGTGATATTAAAGTCAGCCAACGGATACTTAATGCCCTTGTGATAGTCCGTAATTACCGAAAATGCAGTTACTTCTGTCGCAGTACCCGATGTAGACGGAATTGCACAAAATTTTGCCTTTGTCCGCAATGTCGGGAAGCTAAACGGTGTAATGATTTCTTCAAATGTAGTATCCGGATACTCATAGAATACCCACATTGCCTTTGCAGCGTCAATCGGAGAGCCACCACCCATGGCAACGATCCAATCCGGCTGGAATTTCCGCATTGCTTCTGCACCCTTCATTACGGTTTCTACAGAAGGATCCGGTTCAACGCCTTCAAACAATTCCACTTCCATGCCGGCTTCTTTCAAATAAGCCACTGCCTTGTCCAAGAAGCCAAACCGCTTCATGGAACCGCCGCCAACAACTACGATTGCTTTTTTGCCAGTCAGCGTTTTTAATGTTTCCAAAGAACCTGTGCCATGATACAAATCTCTTGGCAATGTAAATCTACCCATGATACAAATACCTCCAGTGTACACGAGTTTCCGGAGCATTCCCCAGCAAACTCTTTTGACAATATTCTTTCTGGAAATACATGTTGCTGCAATCGTGCACCGCTACATAATTTCCAATTTCAAACAGCACTGCACAAAGCTTGTACGTAAGATGCATTTGGTAAATTGCGTGCAAAATCGACAAATAAACCTTGTGCTGTACTGCCTTTATTATAATCCTTTTGGGTAAGAATGTAAATAGGTAGTATTGTAAACTATTTATGAATCTGTCAAGATACCGCTATCGAGCGATACTGCAATGGGGAATACCCTGTCTGCCTGCGAAACACCCGATTGAAATAGCTAACATTTTCATACCCACAAGAAAAAGCAATTTCTAAAACAGTTTCATCAGTTTCCAGTAACAATGCCTGTGCCTTTTCAATTCGGACAGCGTTTAAATATGCCGTAAAGTTTTGACCTGTAGCAATGCGAAAATATCGGGAAAAATATTTTTCAGACATATGAAACTGCTCTGCCATAACTGTAATAGTCAAAGGAGCAGCATAATGCCTCTGAATAAAATGCAACATTTCTTTCAAGCGTTTGCTTTTTTCACTGGGGGAATGCTGCACCGAAACAATCTGATGTTGGCAGAGCATTTGTGCAATTATCTGCAAAAGCTGTGCCTTTACCATAAGTTCATACCCAACACTTTTTTGCTCCGCGGCAATTTGAATCTGATACAAGGTTTCACGCAGAAAATATTTTTCAGTTTCATTGGTAACTTGTACCGGAAACCGCAGTACCCCTTGTACAATTTGTTCCAAGTAAGTCTGAGCAGCATCGCTTTCTGAAAAAGTCAATGCCTGTAACGGAAAAATAACTGTACGATATACTAACTGATTGTCCTCTGAAACAATTCGGTGCAGTTCCTCCTGATTGATACAGAAAATATCGCCCTCTACTGCGGAAAACATTTCATTTCCAATTGTAATTACCGCTGTACCATGCAGCATTTGCATAATTTCTATATTCCTGTGCCAGTGCAGTGGTACCAGAAAATGTTGATTTCCATCTGCACGTGTCACAAAACATTCCATAGGGAATCGTGGGGTACCATGTTTTCGCTTCTCATAAAATTTCTGTTTGTCCAATTCCGACACCTCTGTTTCTTTTTTTCTCTGCATTTTGACAATCAGAGAAAATTAGTGGAAAAAGTACAAGAATCCGAGGATATAGTACTAGATTTTACGGATTGTTACAGATATAATATAACACAGAACAGGCAATCTGTCAACCATTGATCTATCAACTTTAGGAGGTTTATATATGAAATTTCAGGACAATTTTTTATGGGGAACTGCTTCCGCCGCATATCAGGTAGAAGGTGCATATCAAGACGATGGCAAAGGCTTAAACGTCTGGGATGCTTACACACAGGAAGACGGTCATGTGGCACACAGCGAAAACGGAAATATTGCATGCGACCACTATCATCACTTCAAAGATGATGTGAAAATGATGAAAAAAATGGGCATTCGCAATTACCGGTTTTCAATCAGCTGGACAAGAGTTTTGCCGGACGGTACTGGAAAAGTAAATCAGAAAGGATTGCAGTTCTATTCTGATTTGGTAGACGAACTGCTGGCAAACGGCATTGAACCGTTGGTAACGCTGTTTCACTGGGACTATCCTCTGGCACTGCATCAAAAGGGTGGCTGGCTGAATCGTGATTCCTCAGACTGGTTTGCAGAATACGCCAAAGTCGTAGTCGATGCTCTGTCCGACCGTGTAAAGTATTGGATGACCATTAACGAACCGCAGGTATTCATCGGCTGCGGCTATGCCATTGGAAAATTTGCTCCTTTCGAGGTGCATCAGGCACACGACTTGACTCGCATGACACACAACGTTTTGCTGGCTCACGGAAAAGCAGTACAGGTGATCCGGAAGTATGCAAAGCAGAAGCCAACTGTTGGATTTGCCTTTGCAACACCCTGCTGCACACCGGAAAGCAATACACCGGAAGCCATTGCAGAAGCAAAACGTAAGAGTTTCGCTTTTACTAAGAATCGCTTCCCATTTGAACTTGCTTGGTGGGCAGATCCGATCTTCTTTGGCAAGTATCCGGAAGAAGCTTATCGGATTCTTGGAAACGACATGCCGGAAATTCTGGAAGGGGATATGGAAATCATCTCTCAGCCGGTCGATTTTTATGGTGTCAATATTTATGAGAGCAAGGCTACGGAAACAGAATTTGGCTATGCAGAAAACGCTTATATCGGCTGTGCAAGAACACAAATGGGTTGGCCGGTAACACCTGAGGTACTGTACTGGAGTCCGTTGTTCCTATATGAACGCTATCAGAAACCGATTCTGCTTAGTGAAAACGGTATGGCAAGCCATGACTGGGTACAGCTGGACGGTAAAGTTCATGATCCGCAGCGAATTGATTTCATGAAACGGTATCTGCGGGAACTGTATCGTTCGATGCAGGACGGAGCAAAGGTAATGGGCTACATGTACTGGTCTGTCATGGACAATTTCGAATGGGCTGACGGTTATGATAAGCGTTTCGGTTTGGTACACGTGGATTATCAAACACAAAAGCGTACCATAAAGGATTCTGGTTATTTCTACCGCGATGTAATTAACACTAACGGAGAAGCCATTTTCAGTGATACTTGGACGGAACAGTAATTCTGATTGTTCAGTAAATACATTCCATAACAAAAAATAGAAACGCTCTGGAAAGCTTTGTTTAATCCGCTTTCCAGAGCGTTTTTCACGTAAAAATAGAAATTACAATTTCAGGAACAGAGCAGAGAATAAAATCAACAGCATGCAAATCGGGCAGATAAATTTGATCATAACACGATACAAACCTTTCACACGAAAACGTGCATTCTTCTCGATTTCATCTTCTACAAAAGTTGTTTTTACAACAAATCCAACCAACACACAAGTCATCAATGCGACAATCGGCATCATAATGTTATTGCTAATATAGTCGAAGAAGTCCAGGAACTGCATGTGGAAAATAGTGAAATCAGACCAAATGCTATATCCAAAGACAGAAAGTAAACCGATCAGAAACGATATGCCGGTAACAATCAGGCAACTGGGAATCCGTTTCCAGTGGAATCGTTCTTCCACAATGGAAACAACTGTTTCCATCAAAGAAATGGAAGATGTCATTGCAGCCAGTACCACCAACAAGAAAAATACTGCACCAACGATCTGTCCGCCCAACATTTCCTTGAAAACATTCGGGAGTGTGATAAACATCAGACTTGGACCAGCATTCAAAGCATTTTCATCACCACCGGAAAAGACAAAAACTGCCGGAACGATAATCAGTCCAGCCAGAAAAGCTACCAAAGTGTCGAACACTTCAATCTGGCGAACAGAACTTTCAATGTTATCTTCTTTCCGCATGTAAGAACCATATGTAATCATAATACCCATTGCCAATGACATAGAATAGAACAACTGTCCTACTGCGGCAATTACTGTTTTTATAGAAAACTGGTTGAAATCCGGCTTGACATAGTAGATCAATCCGTCAATTGCCCCCGGCAAAGTCAACGTATAGATACTAATTCCTACAATCAGAATCAACAATACCGGCATCATTAGCTTGCTGACTTTCTCTACCCCTTTTTGCACACCTAGCATAACAACTACTGCGGTAAGGAGAATGAAAATTGCAAAAAACAACATCGGTGATCCGGCATGACCGATAAAGTTAGAGAAATAAGAACCGTCACCGGCCGCACTTGCTCCAGAACCAGTTGTAAATATCACCAGATATTTCAGCACCCAACCTCCGATCACACAGTAGTAGGGAAGGATAATTACCGGAATCGCTCCTGCTAGCCAACCAAGCGGTTTGAAATGACAGTTCATATCTGAATATGCCTGTATGACACTTTTTCCGGTACGCCGTCCAATGGCAATCTCTGTGGTCATCAGGGCAAAACCAAACGTAACCGCAAAGATCAAATAGACCAGAAGGAACATACCGCCGCCGTATTTCGCAGCAAGATAAGGGAAACGCCAAATATTTCCCAATCCAACAGCAGAGCCCGCAGCTGCTAAAATAAATCCCAGCTTGGATCCAAATCCGCTTTTGACTTGTGTAGTTTTTGATTGCATATGATAAAATACTCCTCTCTTTTCACTTGAAGCATGCTAATATGAAAATATCAACAAGTTCAATTTTCTGTACACCAGCACAAAAGTGCGTTCACAAAGATTTCTTTTATCACTCCTGTGAGCACACTCTATTTAGTATACACGATTTCTGTAGAATTGTCAATGAATATTATGAAAAATCACAATGAAATCCTATGGATATATCATAAAACGCCGCCCTGTTTTGCAGAGCGACGCTGTACGAAAAAGATTGATTTTATTCTGTCATTTTGCTTAAACGATTTCAGCAAGAGGAATTGTCACAGTTTTTCTGTCACCGGTTTTATTGTAAGGATAAGAAACTTCCAATTCTTTTTCCCGAACGGTAATCTGCAAATTGCCAAAGGAGCACACATTATTTCCGGAATCGTCTTTTGTCCAGACTGCCTGAGAATCCGAGAACACGGAAAACGCTTCGTCCAGCGGCAGGGAAGCCAACCGATTAAAGTTGTGATATAGAACTATGCCAGACGGCGAGGTACTGTACAAAATCACTTCGCTGTAATTTCCAAAGCTATACTGATTGACAGCAAACCCTTCTCCCATGGTATCCGGAATTGTCGTAAATGCCCATGCTCCATTATTCAGCAAAAACTCATCATTATAATCCGCATAAGTAACTTCTGCATTTTCTGCAATATTCTTGGAAACTGCAAGCATGCTGATCTGCATAACTCCGTCGCAGGATACAGGCTGTTTTTTTCGACAGGATACTGTGATTTTACGAGTGTTTTCATTTTGGGTAACCCGGAACACAGTTCGACTGGTGCCTGCAATATCATCATCTACAGATAAATAAAGTGCTTTTTTCTCAAAAAAGCTTTCCGGATATAATTGCAGCAATGTATCGGCTGTGATGTATTCATCTGTGATATTTGCACTTTGAAGCACCGTCCGCAATTCTTCCCTTGAAGAAATCCACTGTTTTTTCATGGAAGAAATGTTCAATACATCATAATATCGCAAGCTTGCAGAAATCTCGGTTTCTCCGACTTCTTTCCATGTTGGTTTTTTTCCGTTCCACTGCTCTATAGGAACTGCAACCCAAAGCAAGTCGATTCCAGTACCGGAGGTGCCGTCAATTTCTGTTCCACTGTAAAAAATCTCAATGTAGCCATTGTCCTGCTGCACAACTTTTTCGGGTGCATAGACTACAGAACTGCATTTTACAGTCGGACGTGCAAACAGCACATAGTCTGCAAAGAACGCATCGTTAAAATAGTCACGCAATTGCTGGGCAACTGCATTTTCATACAAAGGAGCGAGGCTATCCTCAAAGTCCTGCTCCGATGTCAGCACCATTTCCGGACGACTGCTCAATGCACGATTCCAGCCGCTTTTGGTAACTGCTTGAATATTTTGTTCCACTGAAAGTTGACAGCTGCTTGTGTCCAATGTTTTAGAATTCCACACCGGTGCTTTTCCATTCCATTGGAACTTGGGCAAAGCAACCAAAAGCAGATCAATAGATTTTGAATGAAAACCGTTACAAAGTTCCTGTTGATAAGTGATCTGCAGCGTTCCGGTTTTATCCTGTGAAACTTCACAAATTATATTTTCATAGTCGTTTCCGTCTGGTTTTGCAACGAGATCAACAAACAGCACATGGGAAGCAAAGAACTCCGAATCATAGTATTTTTTCAGATTTTCTGTTGTTTTTTCTCCCAACAGCGATGTAATTTGTTTCTCTAATTCTTCCACAGTAGAAAAAATCAATGCGGAATCGGAACTCTTTGCTTTGTCCCAGCCCTGTTCTGTTGCTGTGGTAATATTGAACAGCATATCATACGACGGAAAAATCCAATTGGTATCCCATACAATTTCTTCACCGTGATACTGTGTTTTCGGAATCGTCACCTGAAGCAGCATTCTGCTGCCGATACCAACACAATCCATGAGCATGCCAGAACGATTCGATGCCTTTATGTGTATTTTTCCATCGGTACTATGAAAAACATCGTCAATGGAAAAGAACTCCTGTGTTCCGGCAGAAACTACCGGTGAGATATTGACCAGCAACACATGACTTTGGAAAAATTCTTCTGTATATTGATTGCAGAATGGTTCCGTGTTAAGCAGACTATTTTTGGAACCTAATTCCACGGCAAACTGTTCCCCATATGCATTCCATTCGTCCATTGTGGAAATCACTGCCGGCATAGAGTCTATTTCAGATTCATTTTTGAAATAGACATTGTGAATTGCTGTGGTAGGCGTAAGTGTTCCCTTCTGCGATGTATCCTGTTCCGGCAGGGTAGTGGTGATATGCACCAAAAATCGCAGTAGGGAAGTGGTGTCCTGCATATCGATCGTTCCAGAGGAAGAATCCTGATAGCAATCCCCATTCCGCATCTGCTGTGTATTCAGTATAACGACACCAGCCACATATTTGTTCAGGAGGACAGCATCGTTAATGGCAATTCTTCCGTCCAAATCAATATCCCCATAGAGAGCATCATCAGGAACTTCTTGTTTGGTGGAAGAACTGGTACTGGTTTCTGTAGAAGCAGAGGCAGTTGAGGTGGTGGTTATTGTGGTTGCGGTTTCGCTTTCCGTAGAAGTCCGCTGTTCCTGTGTTGTAGTTGCAGTAGAAACTGGTATAGATGTAGTGATTTCTGAAGTCGTTTGACTTGTGCCTTCAGTAGATTCTGTGGTTGTCTGGATTGTTGTAATTGCAGCAGTAGTTTCTGTGGAAGTATTTTCTCGCAGATAGTGCATCTCCGCATAGAATTCCCGAAACGGCTGTTCCACATTTCCACCAGTAGGCACCTTTTTTGCAATCGCATTCCAGTCTGCCTGTGTTCCGTCATAATATATATCCCGCAATGCAGTATCAGAGAAAGCATCAGTTTCCAGAACCTGAATCGAATGCGGCAAGGTCAGATTAGTCAAGGATTGGTTGTAGAAAAATACACCCTGTGCAATCGTTTCCACGCCGTCTGGCACAGAATACGAACTTTTCAGTGTGTTTTCATTTTCTGCAAGAGCATTCGGATAAGCATACAGTATTTTTTCTTCCTTGTCATAAAGCACACCGTCTACACTGGTATACGCCGGATTATGCTCATCAACTTCGATTCTCTGCAAATCTGCACACGCCTGAAAGGCAATTCCGCCGATCTGGGTGACACTCTCCGGAATATAAATAGAAGTTAACTGACTCGAAAAGAAGGCACCTTCTTGAATCGTCGTTACCGGCAGACCGTCAATGGTATCCGGCAGCACAATGTCTGTTTCATCTGCACGAAATCCGGTAATTTCCACATAGGTATCATGTTTGTTGTATTTCAGTAATACAGCATCTGTTGCTGTTACATCAGAAATAGCCGCTGTTTCTAATGCAGCGGCAGTCATGCTGCTGATGGGAGCAACCTGTACAAGCATTGCACCAAAAACCGCAAGTGCGATCCATTTTTGTTTCATCTTGCTTTCCTCCATTTCATGTGATTTTTCAGTTGAATTTGTGAATGGCATCTACCAGTTCGCTGCCCGTAAAAGTAAGCGGGTTATTGGCATCCGAATTAAAGTATACGCCGTTTTTCCAATAGAATTCCGAGTATCGAACATATGCTCCGTCAGGCACCGCATCTCCGCCATCATTCAAGAAATATAGGAGCGTTTCTCCGACTTTAGGAAGTGATATATCTCCATTGTTCTCAAACAGACTGGTTTCTGCTGCCTGCTCTGCCGTCATATTCCATTGTTCCGGGGTTTCTCCTATATAGGAAAGATATTCCGTCATTGGCATATAACCGCCCTTTATATAAATTGAAATGCAATCTCCGTAATGCAACTCTTTTGCCGAATCAAAAACCATTTCCAGTTTGACATCAACTTGAATCCACGGCTGTCCCTGAATACTGGTATAAGTTACAGCATTTGTTGTGCCGAGTACAATCGTATCCGATTTTGCAATCAGATCTGAAAGTGTGTCAAATGTTATACCTACTGAGGCAACTTCCCAAACGTGTTTTGCAACTGTATAACTGCATGGCGGCTGTACCGTATAATCTTTTGTTTGCATGGGTTCACAGGAATCAGCACGCGTTGTGACGGTCTGTATGTCATTTTTGCCATCTATATAGCGTGTTGTTGTCTGTGCAGCAGTCGTATGCTCTGATGCAACTGCTGTTGATGCAAGGGGAGTGGTCAGCTGCTTTGTGCCAGTCGTTGTTCTTTTCCGTGTGGTAGTATATGCAACAGAAGTCACAACTGCTTTTGCTGTTGTCGTATCAGATTTTCTTACAGTTGAAACCGCCATTGTAGTTTGCTTGGAATCCGAAGTCGATTTTCTCGGTGCCTGGTGAGAGATGGTGTGTTTGGATACTGTAGTGGTTGAACTTGACGAAGCATTTTCTGCGGTTGCTAGAACTGTTTCAGCAGAATTTTTTTCACCGGTAGTAACTGTTGTTCGTGTTGTTTCTGCCGTAAATGATGTCATTGATTGTGAAGTCACAGTCGTTGTTGCCGGATCTATCCAGGCTGTTGTTGTGGTTTCCTGCGGCGGAACAACCTCGAGTTGATCTCTGGAATCGAAAAACGCTTGATACGCACCATACCCGATACCCAGTACCGCAGCTGCACAGAACACCATTGCAGACTGTCGAATCCACTTCGGATACCGCTGAAAAAAGAGGGGAGTGGCGGTATCTTGTGATTGTTCAGCCTGTATTTGCTGTAGAAACTGTGCTTTTCTTTGAGAAGCAGGCGGTTCAAAACAGTCTTGCAGTGCCTTTTTATATTTCCGTTTCATACCCGTCTGCCTCCTTTCCAAAATGTTTTCGCAGTTTTGCCAGTATGGCTTTCAATTTTCGATGCAGTGCAAAGCGGGATATTCCGTACAGCTGGCTCATTACCACGACAGGCACTTCATTGACATAGCGGAGCAGGATCAGTTCCCGTTCTTCCGCTGTCAATTCTGAAAGAGCATTTCGCAGTGCTACATGTGTGATAAAATCATCATCTTGTACAGAAACAACCGGCATATTTTCCTCACTGAGGGGTTCGGCAGAGGGCTTGCGGTATGTATCAATACAAAGATTTCTTGCAATTACATACAAATACTGCAATTCTTTTCCGGTGCTTTGATACTGCGGATGCTGATAGTATCTCAAAAATGTTTCCTGCGTCAAATCTTCTGCAAGTTCCTGACATCTGGTATGAAAAAAACAATATCGATAGATCTTGTCATATTGCTGCGACAGATTCATAGGCACTGCATCTCACCCCTCTCATTGGCATTAACGTTTGAACTGGAAAAATGTGCGTTTAAATTTGTAAATATTTTTTGAACTATAAAATTCTATGACATATCAGAATGTATTTCAACGGTGCTATTCATTTTTATGTGAATATGCTCTATATCATAATCCCCAGTATACCATAATTTTAGCAAGTTTGCAAATTTGCTGTTTTTCTGAAAATGTATTTTGAACAGCTGGACAATCCCCCAAAATTGTGCTATAATAAAAAAGGCGGGATTTGTCCTGCCGGATTTTATCGAAAAGGGAGTCTTACAAATGAGAAAAAATTTTGGAGCACAGACATGGATGTATCCGATGCCGGTTCTCATCGTCGGCACCTATGATGAAAACGGAAGGCCCGATGCCATGAATGCAGCTTGGGGCGGCATTTATGAAACCAATCAGATCATGCTTTGCTTGAGTGAAAACCACAAGACGACAAAGAATATTCGAGCAAAAGGTTCTTTCACAGTCAGCTTTGCAACTGCGGATACGGCTGTTCCGGCTGATTATGTGGGTTTGGTTTCCGGAAATAACACACCGGATAAAATGGAAAAGTCCGGTCTGCACGCAGAAAAGAGTGCTACAGTTGATGCTCCGCTGTTTCAGGAATTCCCGATGGCATTGGAGTGCAAGCTGGTAAAGTTCAATGAAGACGGCATTGTTGTCGGCGAAATTGTCAATATTTGTGCTGATGAGCGTGTGCTGGACGAAAATGGAAAGATTGATACTGACAAGGTAAATCCGATTGTTTTCGACAGCGTTGCTCACACCTATCGCAAACTGGGTGAAAAAGTTGGCACCGCATTTTCTGACGGCAACCAGCTGAAATAAAAACATATTCTAAGTCAAGGCAATGCAGATGGCGTGCAAAGTCGCCAGACGCTCTTTGTGCGGTATTGCCTCAAATCTAAAAAGCAAAAATCACGCAGTTTCAAAAAGCTGCGTGATTTCTATGCGATAGCGATACTATTGAATTTACCACATCAGAGAAGTGAGATCGTCCAGAATACAACCAGCGGCTTTGACTGCCTTACCGGCATTTTTTCGAATGTCATGCTTCTGCTTAGAGGTTGCCTTGGACATCATATAACAAACTGTTCCTACAGTTGCACCAACTGTAACCCCGCGAACTACAGATTTTACGGTCATTTTTGCATACTCCTTTCCGCATTTTCATTTTTCAGCGATTTCTGCTGCATGCTTATTATGCGAAAAGAAGACTGCATTTATCCCTGTATATCCATTCCACAACTGGAAAAGAGAGGGCTTTTATGAAATTATCACAATTGAACATCGTTTTAGTCGAACCGCAAATTCCGCAGAATACCGGAAATATTTCCAGAACCTGTGCCGTTACTGGAGCAAGGCTGCATTTAGTGGAACCTCTTGGATTTACGGTGACAGACAAGCACCTCAAGCGTGCGGGGTTGGACTATTGGGACAAGCTGGACTTGACATATTACACGAACTGGGAGGACTTTTGCGACAAAAATCCGGAAGGGGAGAGGTATTTCTTCACAACAAAGGGCAGACATATTCACAGTGATGTTTCTTATCCAACAGATAAACCTGTGTATCTAGTATTCGGCAGAGAAGACAAAGGTCTGAACGAATCTCTGCTAGTACAACATCCGGACACCTGTGTTCGCATTCCTATGCGAAATACCCTTCGCAGTCTGAACCTTTCCAATTCCGTGGCAATTGCAGCATATGAAGTATTACGGCAATGGGAATATCCAGAGTTATCTGTAGAAGGCGAACTGACACAGTTTACATGGGAATAAAATACTTTGAAATTGATATAAAAACAACGGGCAAGTTACATGATTATTGTAACTTGCCCGTTGTTTTAGCAATACATATCAATGTTATGTATTAGTGATTCACTCTGGATTTGTAATATCTGTATTCTCTGATTTCAATTCATGATCTTCATTGTTTTCCTGCTCAGCTTGACTTTGACTGTTTCTCTCAAAGTGTGCCAGAGGCGAACTGTCTGTCGCATGTTTCAAAATCTGATTGGACAAATGGGTGTAGATCTCTGTTGTAGAGGTGCTTGCATGTCCCAATACTTCTTTTAGCGTCAATGCATCAACATTTCCGTACTGATACATCAGCGTTGCCGCAGTATGCCGCAGCTTGTGGGTAGAAAAGCCTTGTCCGCCAAGATCTGCCTGTGCCAACGCAGTTTCTACTACTTGCTGCACACGCCGTTTGCTGATCCGTGTATGCCGCTTGCTCAAGAAAACAGCAGTTTCCGCAGAGCCCTCAGGCAACTCACGAACTTGTAAGTACGCGTGAAGTGCGTCCATGCAGGCTTCATTTAAGTACACCATGCGTTCCTTATTGCCTTTGCCCAGCACACGCATTTTGGCTTCCTTGAAGTTGATGTCTGAAAGATTCAAGCCCACCAGTTCGCTAAGCCGTATTCCGCAATTCAAAAACAATGTCAATATGCAATAATCCCGTTCTGGATATGCAGAATTCAAAGATTGCAGCAATTGCTGGCTTTGTTCCAATGTCAAATATCGCGGCAAAGCTTTTTTCGGCGATGGCAGTTCCAATTGCTCAGTCGGATCTTGTGAAATCAATTTCTGATGTTGGCAGAGATAGCGGAAAAAGCTACGCAGTGCAGAAACTTTTCGGCCGCGGGCACGATCATGATTTTCACGTTCTTCTGTAACATAATACAGATAGTTATATAAGTCCTGCAATGTCACAGATTGCAAAGCAGATACGGACATATCTTTGATCGGAATCTGCTGCAAGTCGTTGATGTCCTGAAACTGCGGCTCACGCATCATGCGAAGATACTTCAGAAACAAACGAATGTCCAGATAGTATTCCTGTACCGTACGGCTAGACAATGATTTCGTTACAGTGATATATAAAATATAATCCAGAAAAAAATCAGGGCATTGCTTGCGATCAATTTCCAAAATAATTGCCCTCCCCTCGTAATTGGGTTCTCTTAATTGCACCAAATTTGTATTTGGTGCAATTGCATATTAGCATTTCCCTGTCATATTTCAGCTCATTGCAAATATGCCTGCAGCACTTGTTCTGCACAACGAATTCCGTCTACTGCCGCAGATGTGATTCCACCTGCGTATCCGGCTCCTTCGCCGCATGGATACAAACCAGCCAGCGACACTGACTCACAGTTTTCGTTCCGAACAATGCGTACAGGCGACGAACTGCGGCTTTCTACGCCAGTCAATACTGCATCTGTTGCTGCAAATCCATGAATCTTACGATCCATGGCTGGAATTCCAAGTCGCAAAGTTTCTGCAACAAATGCCGGTAAATATTCATCTGGTGAAATCCAATTGACACCCGGCTGATACGTTGGTTCAATTTTTCCGCAACCAGTCGCAGCGTGTTTTTGCAAAAAATCGCCAACACAGCAAACTGGTGCATAATAATTGCCGCCGCCAGCTTGAAATGCAGCTTCTTCCAGTTTCTGTTGAAACCACATTCCGGCTAACGGATGTGAATCCTGCAACTCTGCCGCGGAAACACCGACCAGTAAAGCACTATTGGCATTTCTGCCATTTCTGGCATAATTACTCATACCGTTGACAACCAGTCGATGTTGTTCTGAAGATGCTGCAACGACTTCCCCACCCGGACACATGCAAAATGTGTACAAACTATGTTTATTTGGCAATCGCACAGCCAGCTTATAATCTGCAACCGGCAGTTCCGGCGGAGAGGCTTCCCTGCCGTACATGGCATGATTTAACCAATCCTGCGAATGCTCGATTCGCATACCGACTGCAAAATTTTTTTGCACCATAGAAATGTTCGCATTGTACAGCATTTCAAACACATCTCGAGCACTATGCCCCACAGCAAGAATACAGTAAGAGGTAAGGATTTCTGTCGTTTTTCCGTCCTTTTGGTACTGTACTGCTGTTAGCTTGCCATTTTTCTGTGTCAGCTTTTCCATGTGAGCCTGAAAGAGGATCTCTCCGCCGTATCGTTGAATTGTTTTCCGCATTTCTTGCACGACATGTACCAGCTTATCCGTTCCGATATGCGGTTTTGCCAGATAGAGAATTTCTTCCGGTGCACCGCATTCTACAAAGCTTTGCAGCACAAAACGAATTCGTGGATCCTTAATGCCAGTTGTCAGTTTGCCATCTGAAAATGTTCCTGCACCGCCTTCGCCAAACTGTACATTGCTTTCTGTGCAGAGTACGCCGGTTTTTCGGAAATTTGCCACATCTTCCTGTCGCTGCTCCACGCATTTTCCACGTTCCAGTACAATTGGACGCAATCCCGCCTTTGCCAGAACTAATGCCGCAAACATGCCCGCCGGACCAAATCCCACAATTACAGGACGATTTGCTTGGCTTACGGGAACTGTACATTTTGGGATACGATAATAATAAGGTACATACGACTGAATGTCAGCATCTTTTACAGCACGCCGCAGAATTTTTTCCTCATTTGAAACAGCAACTGCAACGGTCAAGATCACAGTAATTTTCGGTTTTTTCCGTGCATCAACAGAACGTTTCAAATATAACACTGACTGAATTTCTTGTGCTGAAATATGCAGCCGTTGTGCAATCTTCTGCCGCAAAATATCTTCCGTGAACCGCAAAGGCATAGAGAGATTCGTTAATTTAATCATACAGTGTCACCTCTTTTCTGCAAAATTTGTTTCGCCGCATTTTCTCCGGAAAATTGTCCGGATTGCCATGCCCAATTCAGGTTATAACCGCCGCAGTTTCCATGAAGATCCAAGATCTCACCTGCAAAAAACAAGCCATTTACCAAATGAGATTGCAAATCCGCATCAACTTCCTCTGCTGGAATGCCACCAGAAGTCACTTGAGCCTCTTGCCAACTACCCCTGGAGAAAACCGGAAATTTCCAAGTAAGAATAGTTTTCACAACTTGCTCCAATTGCTGCGGCGTAATTTCATAAACAGGCGTATCCATTGACATGGCAATACCGGCACTTCGCAAAAGCTGTATGCCTGCCTTTTTAGGCAGCAAGCCAGTCAACCAGTCCTCCAGTTTCCAATTTGTCCGAACGCCATATAATTCCCACAACAAAGGAAGTAGCCGTTGTTCTGGAATTTCTGGAAAAAGCCTTAGACAAATTGCAGCCGGTTCCTGTCCCACACAAGCAGCAGACAGATTCATCACGCATATTCCGGAGATAGTCCGTTCTGTAAATTGCACTTCTCCTGTATCTACCGCAAGAACAGTGCCATTTTCAGAAATTGCAGTCACTTCTGCCGAAAGACGGATACCTTTCAACAGTCGCAGTAAGACTGGTTTTGTTAAAAAAGGCACCAATGCTGGCTTTGGTGTATTGCAATGATGCCCCAAATTCAAAAGCCATGAGAATGCTGACCCGTCAGAGCCGGTTTTGGGAGCAGCAAATCCACCTGTTGTGACAATTGCCGCACTTGCAAGGAAATCTCCTTGTGTGGTCTTTGCCAAAATTTCCGATTCCGTCTGCTGTATATAGGAAACCAAACAATCGCAAACGTCAGAAATCCCCTCTTGTTCTATTGTCAAACGAAGTGCATCTAATACGCTCGCCGCCTGATTCGAACAGGGATACAGCCTGCCATCAGATTCACGACGGCAGTACAGTCCCATACTTTGAAAAAATGCTTCTGCTGGCTGCGTCTGTTCTATAATTGTATTCCAGTACTTTTTACAGGAGCCGTAATAATATCGGGAATCTGTTGAAATGTTCCCAAGGTTGCAGCGACCGTTTCCGGTAGCCAGTATCTTTTTTCCAACTCTGGAATTACGCTCCAGAATTGTAACAGATAACTCCGGACAAAAACGTTTTGCTGCAACAGCGGCGGCGAGGCCTGAGGCTCCGCCGCCGATAATCATTATATCTGTTGTATACTGCTGCATGGTTCTCCCATTAGTTCTTGATGCTGTGCATCGGTGCCGGAATGCGACCGCCGCGTGCAATGAACTTTGCAGCGGACTTCCGCTTTACAGGCATAACCGGTGCACTGCCGAACAAACCGCCGAATTCCAACATATCGCCTTCCTTCAGACCAATTGCAGGAATCAAACGAACTGCGGTTGTTTTGTTGTTGACCATACCGATTGCCATTTCATCTGCAATAATTGCGGAAATGGTAGACGCTTCAATATCGCCGGGAACTGCGATCATATCCAGACCAACGGAGCAAACAGAAGTCATTGCTTCCAGCTTTGTCAGTGTCAATGTGCCGTCTACTGCTGCATCGATCATGCCGGCATCTTCCGAAACCGGAATAAACGCACCAGACAGACCACCAACATTGGAAGAAGCCATAACGCCGCCCTTCTTTACAGCATCATTCAGCAGAGCCAGAGCAGCTGTAGTACCATGTGTACCGCAGGTTTCCAGACCCATTGCTTCCAGAATATGTGCAACGCTGTCACCAACAGCCGGTGTGGGTGCCAGAGAAAGGTCTACAATGCCGAACGGAACGCCCAGCATCTGCGATGCCTTTGCACCTACCAGCTGACCCATTCTGGTGATCTTGAATGCAGTCTTTTTAATGATGTCTGCAATCTGATCGATCGAAGCATCCGGATACTTGGATACGGTAGAACGTACAACGCCCGGTCCGGAAACACCAACATTGATAACGCAATCCGGCTCACCGACACCGTGGAACGCACCAGCCATAAACGGATTATCTTCCGGTGCATTACAGAAAATGACCAGCTTGGACGGCCCAACACACTGACGATCTGCTGTCAGCTTTGCAGATTCCAGAACAATGTCACCCATGATACGAACTGCATCCATGTTGATACCGCTTCTGGTGGAACCTACGTTGACGGAAGAACACAGACGAGTAGTTACATCCAGTGCTTCCGGAATGGAACGAATCAGTGCCAGATCTCCTGCACTGAATCCCTTGTGAACCAGTGCGGAATAACCGCCGACAAAGTTGACACCACAGGTTTCAGCTGCACGCTGCAAAGCCTTGGCGAACTTTACCGGATTTTCCTTCGGGCATGCAGCTGCCAGCATAGCAATCGGTGTTACGGCAATTCGCTTGTTGATGATCGGGATACCGTATTCCTTTTCAATCTTTTCACCGGTTTCCACCAGCTTTTCTGCCTTTCTTGTGATCTTGTCATAGACCTTATCACAAGCCTTATTGATGTCGGGGTCAATACAGTCCAGCAGAGAAATACCCATCGTGGTAGTACGAATGTCCAGACACTCATCCTGAATCATTCGGATTGTTTCCAGAATATCTCCTGCATTAAACATAGTGCTATTCATAATATAATCTTCTCCTGCGTTTTCTTAGATACGGTGCATTGCATTGAAAATATCTTCATGCATAGCGTGAATGGACAAGCCCAGTGTTTCACCCAAGCTGTTCAGTTCGTCACTCAGCTGTGTGAAATCTGTTGTCATTGCCGTGATGTCCACCATCATGATCATGGCGAACATATCCTGCAAAACGCTCTGAGTCACTTCCAGCACATTCGCCTGATACTTTGCACAAACGCCGCTTACCTGATGCAGAATACCTACATTGTCCTTACCAATTACTGTGATTACAGCACGCATAATAAATAATCCTCCGTTGTCATTTCTATCATAGCCGAAAACGGCTTTGACTTTTTTATATTATTTCAGGCAGCCAATTTTTTCAAGAAAGCAGCTTCTTCATGCGTTCCATTGCTTCCTTGGTTTTTTCTCTGTCGCCAAATGCGGTCAGACGGAACCAGCCCTCGCCGTTCTTGCCGAAGCCTTCGCCTGGTGTGCCGACAACCGCTGCTTCGTGGAGCAGGTAATCGAAAAATTCCCAGCTATTCATACCCTTAGGGCACTTCAACCAAATATACGGAGAATTCTTCCCGCCGGTATATTCAATTCCCAGTTCTTCCATAGTCTTTGCAATAATTGCAGCATTTTCCTGATAGTATGCAATGTTCTTGCGAATCTGTTTCTGTCCTTCTTCCGTGAAAACAGCTGCTGCTGCACACTGTACCGGATAGGAAACGCCGTTGAACTTACTGCCCTGCCGTCTGCCCCAAATCTGTGCAATGCTGACATCGGTGCCGTCAGAAGCGATTACATGCAGTGCGGTCGGAATAACAGTATAGCCGCAACGCATACCAGTAAAGCCTGCTGTCTTGGAGAGAGAACACATTTCAATGGCACATTCCTTAGCACCGTCTACTTCGTAAATGCTGTGCGGAACGTCCGGATCCGTGATGAACGCTTCATACGCAGCATCAAAGATAATGATTGCTTTATTTGCCTTAGCGTAAGCAATCCATTCTTTCAGCTGTTCTCTGGTATATGCGGAACCGGTCGGGTTGTTTGGAGAGCAGAGGTAAATCAAATCTGCATGAACAGACGAATCTGGCATAGCTGCAAAACCGTTGGATTCATCAGAATCTGCATAAATTACCGTTCTGCCGTTCATTTTATTAGAATCTACATAAACCGGATATGCCGGATCCGTAATCAGTACAATATTGTCATTGCCAAAAATGTCTACAATATTGCCGCAGTCACTCTTGGCACCGTCATTGACACGAATTTCATCCAGTTCCAGAGAAACGCCAAACTTCTTGTAATATCCTGCAATTGCTTCTTTCAGGAAATCATAGCCGGAGCCGCTGTCCTCATAGCCACGGAAGGTTTCTTTTACGCCCATTTCATCGGCACCTTTTTTCATTGCCTCTACGCAAACCGGTGCAATCGGCAGTGTAACATCGCCGATGCCCATACGAATCAGCGGTGCGTCTGGATTTTCAGCCATGAACGCATTGACTTTTTTTGCAATATTGATGAACAAATAATTCTTTTCCAGCTTCAAAAAATTCTCATTGATCGTTGGCATTTGAAATACTCCTTTATGAAATTAAAATTATGATTTAGGGGGTGTTGACATTATCATTATAGTGATATGTGAATTTTATGAGGTGATTTTTCTCCGTTCTAAGCAAAAATTCGCAGGCGTGCTTTCGCATGGCGAGGATTTTTAACGACGAACGGGGAAAATCAACCCAAAAGACATGTGTCAGGCTTCGTGTCAACACACCCTACATTTGCTTTATAGATTCGGATACTCCATCTTTCCTTCAAAAACATAGGTTGCAGGTCCGATCATAGTGACTGTATCATCTTCGTGATAAATAATACGCAGATCTCCACCGCGGAGATGTACCAGAATTTCTTCTTCCTTTTTGCAGAATCCATTGAGAACTGCTGCTACTACAGTGGCACAAGTGCCGGTACCGCAGGCAAAGGTTTCACCGCTTCCCCGTTCCCATACACGCATTTGCAGCGTATGGTCATCGATCACGCGAACAAATTCCGTATTCACCCGATCCGGAAACAGCTCATGATGTTCAAAAGACGGACCGATTTTCTCCAGATCCAGAGAATCCACTTCCGGCAAAAACACAACTGCATGCGGATTTCCCATAGAAACGCAGGTCATTGCGTATTCCTTACCGTCTACTGTTACTGGCTGTGCAATAAACCGTTCCAGATCCGAATTGACCGGAATTTCTCTCGGAACGAGGATTGCTTTTCCCATATCCACTTTGACGCTTTCAATCTTGTTATTGGCATCAGGATACAGTGTCAGATACTTGATGCCGGAGTTTGTTTCCAGCGAAATTTCTGTTTTGTCAGTCATGCCCATGTCGTAAACATACTTGCCGATGCATCTGGTGGCATTGCCGCACATCATTGCTTCAGAGCCGTCTGCATTAAAAATCCGCATTCGAAAATCTGCAACTTCTGACGGAAGAATCAAAACCAGACCGTCAGAACCTACGCCAAACCGAACATCACTTAAAAAAACAGAAAGCTTTTCCGGATCCGTTACGGTTTCCTTGAAACAGTTGATGTAGATGTAGTCATTACCAATGCCGTGCATTTTTGAAAAAGTCAGCATTATGAATCCTCCCTACCTTGGAAATCCCAAACTCTATGTTTTGACAGACACAAGGGTTTCCAAACAATATCACATTCTATTATACTGAAAAACCGGAAAAAAATCAAGCATATCCGGAAAAAATTTTCAAATTCTGTTTTTTTGTGCTTTCCCGTAAGAAAAGCCTTGCAAAATCCAAGGGATTATGTTATAATAAAACCTGTGTAAATTTGAGCAGATGTCTGCGGCTTTGCCGCGGAATAAATTTCTGCAATTTCAGGAATAGAAATGAGGGTCAAGATTGGATTTACAGATGATTGCCTATCTGGCAGAATTGGGAAAGCTCCATTTTACAAAAGAAGAAATGGAGCAAATGGCATCTGAAATGACAAGCATCATTGAAATTATGGATACCGTAAAGGAAATCGACATTCAGTATGATGCATATGCCGACAATAAAAATGTTTATCTGAACGACTTGCGGGAAGACATCAAGGAAGACAGTTTCCCTACAGAAAAGATTCTGCAAAATGCTGTAAACGACGAAAACTGTTTCGTTGTGCCAAAGGTTGTAGAATAATCGCGATAAGCCACACCCGTTGTGTACGTGCTTTTCGCCGGATAACAATCAGAAAAGGAGGCATTCGTCTGCGGACGAATGAGGAAAACATATGGATCTTACGCAACAAACCATTGGAAAACTGCGTCAGATGCTGGACAGCAAAGAAATTTCTGCACCGGAACTGACACAGAGCTATCTGGATCGCATTGCAAAATATGATGATACCATTCAGAGTTATATTACAGTAACAGCAGAGCGTGCTCTGGCAGATGCCGCTGCTGCACAGAAAAAAATTGATGCGGGAAATGCAGGCGTGCTTTGCGGCATTCCCATGGCAATCAAGGACAATATTTGCACAGATGGCATCAAGACCACTTGTGCTTCAAAAATGCTGGAAGATTTCATTCCGCCGTATAATGCAACTGTAATGGAAAAACTGGCTGCACAGGACATTGTTATGCTGGGAAAAGCAAGCATGGACGAATTTGCAATGGGTGGTTCCACACAGACTTCTGCTTTTGCAAAAACCCGCAATCCGTTTAACACTGAATGTGTGCCGGGTGGTTCTTCCGGCGGTTCCGCAGCAAGCGTATCTGCTTCTCTGGCTGCGGCTGCACTGGGTTCGGACACCGGCGGCTCCATTCGTCAGCCGGCAGCGTTCTGCGGCGTTACCGGACTGAAGCCGACCTACGGCAGAGTTTCCCGTTATGGTCTGGTGGCATTCGCTTCCTCTTTGGATCAGATCGGACCGATTGCCAAAAGCGCACAGGACTGTGCATGGATTTTGAATGCCATTGCAGGATTTGACCCGCACGATGGTACATCTTCCAAACGCAATCCGGAAGACTATACCGCAAAACTGGGGAAAGACATCAAGGGACTGAAAATTGCAATCCCGAAGGAATTCTATGCAGAGGGCATTGACGATGAAGTTCGAAATGCAGTGATGCAGGCTGCAAGAACCTATGAAAAAATGGGAGCAAAACTGGTGGAATGCAGCATGCCCAGTCTGAAATACGCTGTTGCAGCATATTATCTGATTGCTTCCGCAGAGGCTTCTTCCAACCTGTCCCGCTACGACGGCATCAAATATGGTCACCGCAGCAAGGTCGGCGACACATTCCAAGAACTGATCTGCAACTCCAGAAGCGAAGGCTTCGGCAGCGAAGTAAAACGCCGTATTTTGCTCGGAAACTATGCTCTGTCCAGCGGTTACTATGATGCATATTACGGAAAGGCTATGGCACTCAAGCAGCGAATCTCCGCAGAATATGCACACATTTTCGAAACCTGTGATGTAATTCTGACACCGACAACCCCGTCTGTTGCCTATGGCGTACATGAAAACATTTCTGATCCGGTAAAGATGTATCAGGCGGATATTTGTACGGTAACCGTAAATATTGCTTCCCTGCCGGCAATTTCTACCCCCTGCGGCTATAATGCAGCAGGCATGCCGATCGGTATGTCCATTGTGGGCAAGCAGTTCGATGAAGCAACCATTCTACAGGTTGCAGATGCCTTTGAACAGCAGTTTGAAACCGCTGTTCCGGTATTGAAGTAAGGAGGAGCAGTTTTATCATGTCATCATATATTCCTGTTATTGGTCTGGAAATCCATGCGGAGCTCCTGACCAAATCCAAAGTTTTTTGTACCTGTAGTGCAGAATTCGGTGGAAGCCAGAACTCCCGCTGCTGTCCGGTCTGCACCGGTATGCCGGGCACACTGCCGGTCATCAACCAGACTGCTGTAGAATATGCGGTAAAGGCTGGTATGGCACTGGGCTGCGACATCAGCAAGTTTTCTGTTTTTGACCGAAAGAACTACTTCTATCCGGACTTGCCGAAGGCATATCAGATTTCCCAGTTGTATTATCCGCTTTGTCTGGAAGGCAAAGTTGCTATTGACACCCCGAACGGACAGAAGTATATCCGAATCAACCATATCCACCTGGAAGAAGATGCCGGAAAACTGGTGCACGATGACTTCAACGCCGTTTCTCTGGCAGACTACAACCGTTGTGGTATTCCGCTGGTAGAAATCGTTACAGAGCCGGATATTTCTTCCGCAGAAGAAGCGAAGGCTTTCATTGAAAAGGTTATGCTCCTGTTGCAGTACGCTGGTGTCAGTGACTGTAAAATGGAAGAAGGTTCTCTCCGCTGCGACGTCAATGTTTCTATTATGCGTCCAGAGGATAAGGAACTGGGTACTCGTGCAGAGATCAAAAACATGAACTCTCTGAAATCGATTACCCGTGCCATCAATTATGAGATCAAGCGGCAGTCCAGACTGCTGGACGCCGGCAAAAAAGTTGTGCAGGAAACCCGTCGTTTCAACGAAAACAAGGGCGAAACTTCTTCCATGAGAAGCAAGGAAAACGCGCATGACTATCGGTATTTCCCGGAACCGGATATTTTGCAGGTCAATTTTACAGATGAAATGCTGGATTCCATTCGGGATATGCTGCCGGAACTGCCGTATAAGCGTATGGAACGCTACATGAAAGACTATGGCCTGTCCAAGACAGATGCTCAAATTCTGATCAGCCAAAAGAGCGTTTCCGATTTCTACGACAATGCCGTTGCAGTTTATAACGCACCTAAGAGCATTGCGAACTTTATCATTGTAGAACTGCTTCGCCGTGTAAATCTGGGCGAAGTTTCTATGGAAGCACTGCCGTTCTCCCCTGCTGAATTTGCAGAACTGGTAAAAATGGCAGATACCGAACAGGTATCCAAGAACGATGCCAAGAAGATTCTCCGTCAGATGATCGAAACCGGAAAAACGGCAAAGGTCATTGCAGAAGAATCCGGCATGCTGATTGTCAACGATACCAAAAAGGCAGATGAGGTTATCAGCAAAATTCTGTCAGAGAATGCAGAAGCTGTTTCACAGTATCAGTCTGGTGAAAAGAAAGTATTCGGCTTCCTGATGGGACAATGCACCAAATCCCTTCGCGGCGTTTGCACCCCCAGTACAATCAAGGAATTACTGGAAACCAAACTGGCAGAAGCAAAACCGACAGTTACTGCGGAAGAATCTGCTGACAAGGCAAATGCGGCAGAAGAAGTTAAATCAGTAGAATGCACTAAGTTCACTAATCCGAATCAGTATATTCCGGAGAAGAAAGACGGCATCACACAGATCAATACTGATCATCTGCTGCACGAATTTGATTTCTCTGATGCAGCAGATCATGTAGGAGAAGAAATCTCTCTGCGTGCCTGCGTACATAAGATCCGCCAGATGAGTGGTTTTGCATTCCTGATTTTGCGTACCGGTCGTTACCTGATTCAGTCGCTGTACGTACCGGAACAGTGCAAGGATTCTATCACCGGACTTCGGGAAGGCAACTTTGTCTGGGTTCGCGGTAAGGTTACAAAGAATGAAAAGGCTGTCGGCGGCGTAGAGTTGCAGCTGTCTGCACTGGAAGTCATTGCAAACTGCAACGAGGAATACCCACTGAAAGTTTCCAACAAAAAGCTGGGCTGTGCACTGGACATCAATCTGGACAACCGTTCTGTTGCCCTGCGTAACATTTATGAACGTGCCATTTTCAAGATTCAGGAAGGCGTTGTCGGCGGGTTCCGCGAATTCCTCATTGGACAGGGCTTCACAGAGATCCATACCCCGAAAATCGTTGCACAAGGTGCCGAGGGTGGTGCGAATATCTTCCATCTGGAATACTTTGACAAACCAGCATTCCTGAACCAGTCCCCGCAGTTCTACAAGCAGACTGCTGTGGCATTCTTTGACCGCGTATTTGAAATTGCACCGGTATACCGTGCAGAAAAGCACGCAACATCTCGTCATATCAACGAATACATTGGTCTGGACTTTGAAATGGGTTACATTGACAGCATGTATGACGTTATGGCAATGGAAACAGCATGCCTGCGATATGTCATGGAATATCTGAAAAAGCATTATGCATTTGAACTGGAACTGCTGGAAGCAGATGTACCGGTAATTCGGGATATTCCCAGCGTTACCCTGCTGGAAGCAAAGGAAATTCTGGGCAACAAGGGTTCTAAAAACAAGCTGGATCTGGAACCGGAAGACGAAGTGGCAATCTGCGAATACGCAAAGAAAACATTCGACAGCGACTTTATCTTTGTTACGCATTTCCCGTCCTCTAAGCCGCCGTTCTATGCAATGAACTCCAGAGAAGATCCGCGTCTGGCATACAAGTTCGACTTGTTGTTCCGCGGTCTGGAAATTACCAGCGGCGGTCAGCGTATCCACGATTATCAGGAACAACTGGACAAGATGCACGCACAAGGTCTGGATCCGGAGGACTTCAAATACTATCTGGAAGCCCACAAGTATGGTCTGCCTCCGCACGGCGGTCTGGGTATTGGTCTGGAACGTCTGGTTATGAAGCTGCTGGGTCTGTCAAATGTTCGTCAGGCAAGCATGTTCCCGCGTGACATCAACCGTCTGCTCCCGTAATAGGCATTATCATTTGCAAATCGTATAGAGTAGCATTGTATGCACTCTGATTTTTCGTAAAACGCACACAAATGCACGGTCTTTGTGTGCGTTTTCTGTATAGGAGGGATCATCTATATGGACGACAAGGAATTTTATCTGGATGCCATTCGCGATGTGGTTCCGGAACACAGGGAAGAACAGATTCAAGATGTGTTTTATTCGTTTTTGGAATTGGAACATCTTTACGATTCTGCAATTGAACTGGTAAAGACACAGCTGAATATTTTCGACAACGAATTTAGTATGCGGTTTCAGCGAAATCCAATTCACAATATCGAAAGCCGTATTAAGACACCGCAGAGCATTGTGGGAAAGTTGCAGCGGAAAGGCATGCCGGTTACACCGGAAAGTGCCTGCAACAATTTAACAGATATTGCAGGGGTTCGGGTAATCTGCTGCTATATTGATGACATTTATGCAATTGCAGACCTCCTGACAGACCACAGTGCTTTTCAGCTGCGAAAAATCAAGGACTATATCAAAAATCCAAAACCGAATGGTTACCGGAGTTTTCACATGATTCTGGATGTACCGGTCTACATGTCCAGCGGCAAAGAAATTGCTCCTGTAGAGATTCAGATTCGTACCATTGCCATGGACTTCTGGGCAAGTCTGGAGCATCAGCTGCATTACAAATCTACTGGCGATCCTAAAATTGCCGCTTCCCTGACTGGCGAACTGAAAGAGTGTTCTGAAACCATTTCGGGAATCGATCAGAAGATGCAGGACATGTTCAAAAAAATCAATTTGCTTTAAGGCATTTTATGCATAACAAAAAAGCGTTTTGCAAGACAGATTATATTCTGTCTGCAAAACGCTTTTTTGTTTATTGTGCTGATGCGAATTAGTTTTGATTCAGTGCATTCAGCATTGTTGAAACAATATCCGAAGTAGAGATCTCACCAGAAACACGGTCTTCAATTACTACGCAAAATGCAATCGGTAAATTGGGATCATCATTGAATCCAACCAACAAAGAATTTTCCGATGCCCCGTTTTGAACTTGTGCTGTACCGCTTTTTACACCAACGGGATAGCCAATAGAACTGTATCGTTCCTGTCCATTTTGTCGCATGATCTGTTTTATCTGACTGGCTACTTCTGCGGAAAAAATGTTGTTCTCTCCATAGGTGGTTTTTGCTTCATATTTTGTGCCCCCAGTCACGTTAGTAGTATGGTCAATGAGATATGGCTCTGTTACTTTTCCGCTGGCATTGGCAATGGCACTCTCCCACAGCATCATTTGCAGTGGGCTTGCAAGTGCTTCGCTCTGTCCCATGCAACTCCACATGGTGTCGAAGTCGCTGGTATCTGTCAGCTTTGTAGAAGCACTGAAAGAAGATAACCCGTCAAATTGGATTTTCTGCATTTTTGTATCGTTTACCGCAATGCCCATACGTGTGTATGTTTGAATAATGTTATCCAACGGCATATCCTGTACCAGCTGTGCAAAAAACGGATTACAGCTGTTCTCAAACCCCTGCACAATGTTCTGTGTGCCATGTCCGTTAAGGTCATGACATTTAATCTGCTGATTGTATTTTGTGGTATAGATGCCGTTGCAAGTATATGTTTTGGACATCAATCCATCATAACCGAATGTTTCCAGAGCCGCAGCAGTGGTTGCTATTTTTTGTGTGGAGCCGGGAGTGGTTTCATAAAACGCTTTGCAAATCAAACTGCCGTCCGGCAATTCGCTGATATTGCTGTAATTATCCAGAATATTGACACTGGGTTTGCTGACGCACACCAGAATCTCTCCTGTCTGATAGTTGTAAGCGATTGCCGTTCCGTTTTTGCTGCCAAAAGCATTGTATACCGTTTGGTTGGCTTTATGATCCAATGTGGAGTAAATTGCCGTTTTTCCGTGAGGCGTTGCACCAAAAATCAAACTATAGTTTTGCAGTTTTTCAATGTTTTCGGAAACCAGCGTATTTGTCATCTGACCGCTGTCATCGCCAATCACATTTCCCACATCTAAGAAGTAATTTTCGTCATAGGTTTCTGTAGAAGCATTTGGATCAAATAAAATCTGATTATTTCGGTCATAGACCATTCCCAGCGTCACATCATCAGAATGGGACATATAAAAGGAAGATTCTTTTACTACTTTCCAAACCAAAACACCCATGCCTAGGAAAAACACAATCAAAATCAGAATGGTCAGCCGTTCTCCGCGTCGGATACTTTGAATGCTTTTCATGCCGCAGCCACCGCCTTTCTTGCTCTGGCTTTTTTCTTTTTCGGTTCCGGTTTCTTAAATACCGGTGACTGTCCCGCTTTCAGCATACCGGCTAAGAAGCCACTGGTAATCATGGAGCTACCACCCTGCGAAATAAACGGAATTGTAACACCAGTAAACGGGATCAGATTACAGGAGCCGAAGATGTTCAAGCCCATTTGCACAATCAACACTGCCACGCAGCCAAGAATCATAGTTGTATGGAAATAGCTACGAGGTTTATTGATCATCGGAAGCAGCATCATTGCCATTAAGATCAATATCGACAGCAATGCCACCAAAAAGCCCCATTCTTCACAAATGGTAGAAAAAACAATATCGGTGTCCGAAGCAAACACTTTATACAAGGAGCCGCAGCCCGGTCCCTTTCCGAACAAACCGCCCTCTGCAATCGCAATCAAAGCTTTACACTGCTGGTATCCATCTCCCTCCATTTGATTCCAGATGTCAACCGAAAGACGGTTTTGTACATAACCCGGTGCAAATCGCAATGCCAATGCTACAAGAATCGCAGCAATAGCACTGATTCCGATAATTGTTTTCTTGGAAAATTTTGCTTTTGGATAACACAAGCGACATGCCAATGCACAACCGTACGCAGCGGCAAAAGTAGGCAGCGAACCTAAATCACGACACCACCACTGCAAACCTACAATGACAATAAATGCTCCTGTCAGGATCATCATTTCCTTGGAAACGTAGAAAAACAGAATCTTTTTCTTCTCATGCTGTTCCCGAATAGAGGTTGCACAGATCAAAACAAAGACTGGCTTCATAAATTCTGATGGCTGAATACTGATTGGTCCGATGTTGATCCACATGCTTCGACTGCCAGTCAGCAGCAAAATACTCAAAATCAGCACACCCAACAGAATATACAGCACAATTTTTTTAGATTGAATCCAAACATGATTTCGTGTCAAAAGGAAACCGACTTGACAAACTGCCAGTGCTACAATACAAGTAACATAGTGCTTTGCCGCAAATCCAACACCGCCAAAACAGGATTGAAACATGACACTGATGTTGATAAGCAGCAGCAATACAAAATCCAGCGTATAAGTCATTTGGCGGTACAGGAATCGCAGCACTATACTATACGTGAGATCTAACCCGATCACAGCAACTGCCAACGGCAAAATGTCTTGCGGCGTATCATATTTGCCGCGGAGCAGAATCGCAAGCAGCATAATAATGTGTGTCAGCAAGACAATTGTGGTGCATTTTCCATAAGTGAGTCCGTTTTTATACATTCTGTTTCCTCCTTCGCTGCCGGATTATCACCGATTTTGTTCCAAACCGAATCTCGTCCATGTCTTTGAGTTTGACCTGCGAACGAATCCGCCTGCCGTTGACAAATGTTCCGGATTTGGAATCCAGATCCATGATGCTCCACACCCCGTTAGACACATAAAGCACTGCATGATAACGGGAAACACTCATGTCCGTAAAACGAATATCTGCGGCTCCGTGTCTGCCGATCAGGATTTCATCCGCTTCCAACGGAATGACAACACGACGTGAAGTGTCGTACAATGCCATGTGAGCACTGACCTTTTCCCAACGAAGCTGTTCGATTTCTTTTTCCTGCCGTGCAGTTCCAAACATCACCAGAACACTAACAGCAATAAAAATGACAACAACAGCACTGATTAAAATAGAATATGCCGGTATCCCCTGCAATGAAGATAAAAGCTTGTCAAGCATGTTCCAAACCTCCTATCCAGATAATTTTTATAGATGAAACACTCTATGACTATGATAATCGATTTTTTGAAAAGTTGCAAGTCCAATCCCCCTGTTTTGTATAAATTGCCAATCATGAAGTGCTGTTTCGTCGAAATATCAGCTATTTTCACGAAACCAGAGAATTGTTTTTGTATGTATTCCACAAAAAATAAAAAAGTACTTGCCACCAAACTAGAAATATGTTATAATATGAGAAACAAACAGTTCGAACGTAAAATGCTTCGGTATCTTGCAGCGAACTGTAGAAGGAGGAATTCATCATGAAAATTACAATCACAGCGAAAAAAATGCAGATCCCGCAAAACTTTACAGAGTATGCTGAAAAGCGTCTGAGTACAAAACTGGACAAATTTTTCGGCAGTGAAGCAGAAGCAAAAATCACAATGGCAACACACAAAAATCTGATCGTCATCGAATTGACGGTTACTTATAACAACCTGATTTATCGTGCAGAACAGTCTGCTGTAGATAAGGAAGATGCTTTGGATGCTTCCATCGATAAGATTATTCGCCAGATTCGCAAGAACAAAACTCGTGTCGAAAAGAAATTGAAAGAAGCTGCATTTACCGGCATGCTGGAAGAACCGGTTGTCGAAGCAGATCACGAAGTCATTCGCCACAAGAAGTTTGTAATGCACCCCATGGATCTGGACGAAGCAATTCTGCAAATGGATTTGCTGGGACACTCGTTCTTCATGTTCACCAATGCCAATACCGGTGAAGTCAATGTTGTCTACAAGCGTGCAGACGGCAAATATGCGGTTCTGGAGCCGATTTACGAATAAAGCTTTCTTCCCTGCTCCTTTGTTTTTTACAACTTGTTTCTGAACATACAGCGGATACTGTGTCATGCAGTATCCGCTTTCTTTTTATGCAATTTTTATGAAAATGTCCTGCTCCGTAAAAATTAGGGGAAACACTGCATAAAGCTTGTGCGTAAGATGCGTAGTCAGATTTTTTGGCAGATTGCGTGACGAGCCGTCAGGCGAGCTTTATGCAATGTTTCCTTAGATTCTCTGAGCCAGCCGTTCGCTGTATTCCTTGCGGAACTGTGCAAACTCCCCTGCGTCCAGTGCATCACGAATCCGTTCCAGCAGCGTATTATAGAAATAGAGATTGTGCATTACTGCCAGACGGCCAGCCAGCTGTTCCTTTGCCTTAAACAAATGCCGCACATAAGCACGTGTATGATTCCGGCATACCGGACAGTCACATTTCGGATCTAACGGCTGGGAATCCGTTTCATAAGCAGCATTGGTGATATGCAGAATACCGTCCCATGTAAAGATCGTTCCATGCCGTGCGTTTCGGCTGGGCATTACACAATCAAACATGTCTACGCCGCGTGCAACGCCCTCAATGATGTTTGAAGGCGTTCCTACACCCATAAGGTAACGCGGCTTATCAACAGGCATGTGTGGCTCCACCTGCTCAATGATGTGATACATGATCTCTGTAAGTTCTCCTACCGCCAGACCGCCAATGGCATAACCATCCAGCCCAAGCTGTGCAATTTCCTGCATATGCGATACACGAATCGCATCGTAAGTACCGCCCTGATTGATGCCAAACAGCATCTGATGCGGATTGATAGTCCCCTCCAGACTATTCAACCGCTGCATTTCCTTTTGGCAGCGAATCAACCAACGGGTCGTTCTAGCACAGGAATTCTTCACGTAATCCAACGGTGCCGGATTCTCTACACACTCGTCAAATGCCATTGCAATGGTAGAGCCAAGATTCGACTGAATTTGCATGCTTTCTTCCGGACCCATGAAAATCGCCTTACCGTCGATATGGGACTGGAAGTAAACGCCTTCCTCTCGGATACGGCGAAGCTTTGCCAAAGAGAACACTTGAAATCCGCCGCTGTCTGTGAGAATTGGCTTGTGCCAGTTCATAAACTGGTGCAGTCCGCCCATTTGACGGACAATTTTATCTCCCGGACGCAAATGCAAGTGATAGGTATTACAAAGTTCTACCTGACATTTCAATTCATTCGCTAAGTCAATGGACGATATGCCGCCTTTGATGGCCGCAGCAGTTCCTACATTCATAAAGAAGGGTGTCTGAATGGTGCCATGTACGGTTTCAAAGATGCCTCTTCGGGCATGTCCTTCGGTTTTTAAAAGTGTAAACATTCGTGTAAATTCCTTTCTGCTTTATCATTGTATTGTTAGATGCATTCCGCATGCCGTATCGTACTAATACCAAAGAAGCACGTCAGTTTGATTTCATTCGCTTTTCTCTGGCAAGATACACATGGCATCTCCAAAGCTAAAGAAACGATATTTTTCCTGTACAGCGATTTCGTAGGCATGCATAGTCTTTTCATATCCCAGAAATGCGGAAATCAGCATAATCAAAGTGCTTTCCGGCAAGTGGAAGTTTGTAATCAAACCGTCCAGTACCTTAAATGAATAACCGGGGTAAATGAAAATATCGGTATAGCCGTCTTCTGCCACCAGTTCCCCGTTGTGTGCCGTAGCAACTGCTTCCAGCGTCCGACAGGAAGTTGTACCCACTGCAATGACACGACCGCCGTTTGCCTTTGTTTCCCGTATCATATCTACCGTTTCCTGAGGGAGATGATAGTGCTCACTGTGCATCTGATGCTGCAATACGTCATCTTCCTTTACCGGACGGAACGTTCCCAATCCTACATGCAGTGTCACATAGGCTTCATTTACGCCTTTCTCTTTCAGCTTTTTCAGCATGTCTTTTGTAAAGTGCAGTCCGGCTGTAGGAGCCGCAGCAGAGCCGAGTTCCTTGGAGTAAACTGTCTGATAGCGTTCTTTGTCTTTCAGCTTTTCGTGAATATACGGCGGAAGCGGCATCTGTCCCACTTCTTCCAGTGCAGTATAAAAGTTACCCTCACAGGTAAACTGCACAATTCGATTGCCGTCCGGTTTCACTTCAACGACTTCACCAATCAATCTGCCACCGCCAAATGAGAACTTTACACCGACTTTTGCTTTTTTTCCGGGACGGCAGATGATTTCCCAAAGCTTATCCCCTTTCTGTTCCAACAGCAGGAATTCAATAAAGGTGCCATTATCTACTTTCTCTCCGTACAGACGTGCCGGAAGAACGCGGGAATCATTCATTACCAGCAGATCACCCGGTTGCAGAATCTCTAACAGATCATAAAAATGCTTGTGTTGAATCTCACCGGTATTCCGGTCAATTTGCATCAATCTGGAATGATCTCTTGGCTCAACAGGGGTCTGTGCAATCAATTCATCCGGCAAATCATAGTAAAAATCTGATTTTTTCATGAGCTTTTCCTCTTTTTCGCAAAAATGTTATTGACAAATTCCCATAGAAATGATATGATAGGAATAGGTAGAGGCGCACTTGCGATGAGTATGTTCCGACAGGTTACCATTCCGCGATGATCGGAGCAGAAAGGCGTTCGTGCCGAAGAAGCTGTACCGGTGACACAGCTTCTGGGCATATTTCCAAACAGGGATATGACTGTCATCGTTATGATGGAGTGCTATCGGCGATATACCATTCGGTGTACGTCATTCTATTCTATTATATCGCATGAGCCGCCGGTTTTCAACCGGTTTTTTCATATTTTTAAGATTTTTTTGGAGGAATGACAAAAATGAAACAGTACAAGGTCGGTATTATCGGTGCAACAGGTATGGTTGGACAGCGTTTTGCGACACTTTTGGAAAACCACCCGTGGTTCCATGTGGCTGCACTGGCGGCTTCTCCCCGTTCTGCCGGAAAGACTTATGAAGAAGCTGTCGGCAACCGCTGGGCAATGCAGAAGCCGATGCCGGAATCTATGAAGCAGATGATTCTGTTTGATGCAACTGCTGATGTTGACAAGATCGCAGGCATGGTGGACTTCGTATTCTGTGCCGTAGACATGAAGAAAGATGAGATCCGTGCACTGGAAGAACGCTATGCAAAGGCAGAATGCCCTGTCGTATCCAACAACTCTGCACACCGTTTCACACCGGATGTGCCGATGGTTGTACCGGAAGTGAATCCGGAACACATCGAGGTCATCGAGAGCCAGAGAAAGCGTCTGGGTACGAAGCGTGGTTTTATCGCTGTAAAGTCGAACTGCTCGATTCAGAGCTACGTGCCGGCACTGTCCCCGCTGCGGAAGTATGGCATTCAGAATGTTCTGGCTTGCACCTATCAGGCAATTTCCGGTGCCGGAAAGACTTTTGAACGCTGGCCGGAAATTCTTGACAACATCGTTCCGTATATCGGCGGTGAAGAAGAAAAGTCCGAAAAGGAGCCGCTGAAGGTCTGGGGCAAAATCGAAAACGGACAGATCGTCAGTGCAGACAGCCCGCTGATCACCACACAGTGCCTGCGTGTGCCGGTTTCCGACGGTCATACTGCCGCTGTATTCGTATCCTTTGAGCAGAAGCCGTCCAAGGAAGAAATCCTGAAGATCTGGGAAGACTTCAAGGGCGTACCGCAGGAACTGGAACTGCCGTCTGCTCCGAAGCAGTTCATTCACTATTTCCAGGAAGATGACCGTCCGCAGGCAAAGCTGGATCGTAACATTGAAGGCGGTATGGCAGTGTCTGTAGGTCGTCTGCGGGAAGATACTATGTTCGATTATAAGTTCGTCTGCCTTTCTCACAACACTCTCCGCGGTGCAGCAGGCGGCGGCGTTCTGCTGGCAGAACTGCTGGCAGCAAAGGGCTATATGGACTAATGCATTTCTGTAAAGCACACATCTTATTGAGATTTTGATTACCATCAGGAGGTAATTTTTATGAAAAACACCATTTTTACCGGTGCTGGCGTAGCCATTATTACACCGATGCTGGAGGACGGTTCTGTAGATTATGCCGGTCTGGCAAAGAACATTGATTTTCAGATTGAAAACGGTACAGATGCCATTATCATCTGTGGTACAACCGGTGAATCCTCTACGCTGGACGATAAGGAGCATCGGGAATGCATCCGTTTTGCAGTAGAGCATACCCACAACCGGATTCCGGTCATTGCCGGAACCGGAAGCAATGACACCAAGTATGCCATTGAGCTCTCTCAAGAGGCTCAGGAACTGGGTGCAAACGGTCTGCTGATCGTTACCCCGTATTACAACAAGACCACACAGAGAGGTCTTGTGGCTCATTACAATGCCATTGCAGACAGCGTAGACCTGCCGATCATTCTTTACAATGTTCCCAGCCGTACCGGCGTAGGTTTTGATGTCAGCACCGTTGCAGCACTGGCAGAGCACAAGAACATTGCAGCAATCAAGGAAGCCAGCGGAAACATTGGCTATACCGCAAAGGTTGCTGCAAAGTGCGGCGATAAGATCGACATCTACAGCGGCAACGATGATATGATCGTTCCGATCATGTCCTTGGGCGGCAAGGGTGTTATTTCTGTACTGTCTAATGTACTGCCGAAGGAAACACATCAGATGACTCAGTATTGTCTGGAAAACAACTTCGCAGCTGCTTCCGAATTGCAGCTGAAGTATCTCCGTCTGATCAATGATCTGTTTATGGAAGTTAATCCGATTCCGGTCAAGGAAGCTATGAACCAGCTTGGCATGCCCTCTGGTCCCTGCAGAATGCCGCTGTTGGATATGAGCGATGAGCACAAGGCTGCAATGCAGGCAACTCTGCGTGCATACGGTATGCTCTCCTAAGGAAAGATATTCGGACGAGAAAAGAGGCAAGGATTATGACAAAGATTGTAATTTGCGGTGCAAACGGCAAAATGGGACACACCGTAGCTTCCTGTATTGACGGACGGGACGATTGCACAGTAATTGGCGGTGTGGATTCGTACACTGCAAAGTATGCGGATTTCCCCATTGTTGCAACTCCGGCAGAACTTCCGGAAGTACCGGACGTGATTATTGATTTCTCCAATCCGTCCACACTGGACGAATTGCTGGAATACGCACTGGTCAACAATGTTGCACTGGTGCTGGCAACCACTGGCTATGACGATGCACAGATCCAGAAAATCCAGAGTGCATCTCAACAGATTCCGGTATTCTTTACGTTCAACATGTCATTAGGCATTAACCTGCTGGTGGAACTAGCAAAGAAAGCTGCCACTGTTCTGGGCGGACAGTTTGACATTGAGATTGTAGAGAAGCATCACAATCAGAAGATCGATGCTCCCAGCGGCACAGCAATTATGATTGCCAATGCCATTAACGACACCCTGAACAATGAGTATCATTATGTATACGATCGTCACGCACGCCGCATGAAGCGTGACAGCAAAGAAATCGGTATGCATTCCATTCGTGGCGGCACAATTGTCGGCGAACATGACGTGATCTTTGCAGGACAGGACGAAGTGATTACCCTTTCCCACAGTGCAGCTTCAAAAACAGTCTTCGCTGTAGGTGCAGTAAACGCTGCGGTCTATCTCTGCGGCAAGCCGGCTGGCATGTACGACATGAAGCAACTGGTACAAGAATAAGTTTACAAATTTGAATTAAAAGAGCAGGCACAATACGACGAGTACTCTCTCCTATTGTGCCTGCTTTTTCTGCTCTGGTTTATATCACATACAAAAAGGGAGAGTTGCAAAATACAACTCCCCCTTTTGTATTAGATTTTACTTTTCAAAGAAAAGATAGGATTACTTTACAGTTACCGGGAACGGATCAACGGTAATGCCAGCACCACTCTGTGCAATATGCAGCAACAGATAGTAAATATCCATTGAATCCAAAGTATCATTTCCATCCAGATCTGCCAGCTTGGTCTTACGCTCATCGAAAGAAGAACCCATACCAGCACCCTTCTGTGCCACGTCCAATGCGAGTTCCAGCAGGTCGATAGTATCTACAATACCGTCTTCGTTAAGGTCACCATACGGCAGAGCAGCGTATACATTGGCAACGCTGAAAGTAACTTCAACGCTCTGAGCCACAGCAGTTTCCGCAGAAATATCGGTTACTTTTCGACCAGATGCATTCCACGTATTCAGGAGATATGCACGTGTTGTACCGGTATCATTAGCATAATATTTGTAGTCTACTGCATTATCAGACATCTTGTAATCGACCTCGTTGCCGTCTACCTTTACAGAGTCAATTGTGATTGCCAAATCCGGATAAGTATCCTTTGTAATGAAATGGTCATCGTTCGTATCAAACTCCAGCATCAGGAATTCGATAGATCCAGTGCCATCACCGGTGATCTCCCAAGATGCAGTATACTGCTTGTCTTCGTTTGTGATCTGCACCGGCTTATTTGTAAGATCTTCCGAATTTCCAGTATTGCCTTCGCCCCAGTAGCCATATGTTCCCATCTGGCCCTTCAGGGATGCAGTACCGATTACGGTAACGTCTTCTTCAGCAGATGCAGAAAATGCACCAGTAAATGCAACTGCGTTCAAAGCCATCGATGCAGCCAGAACAGCTGCGACTTTCTTCAAAGTCTTCATAAATCAAAACTCCTTTATTTGTAACATTGCACAATTTGTGATGCATGCCACAGTGTATTGTAGTTTTATTATAGCACACATTCTGCAAAAAGTCAACACTGATTTGAAAAATTGCAAAAAATACACAAAAAGCTGTGCTCCACAAAAAACGTGTCCGTATTCTTTCCGAAAGTTCTTGTTTCTGAAATTTCGTGTGACAAAAAGTTGTTCTTTTCAGTTTTTATGGAAATCACTTGCCTTTTCAATTTCTCTTTGGTATAATACAAGTAACTCATTTTTTGCAGTCAGTCAACAATCAAAACGATATTTTTCCGCATAGCATTTCCGAAAAATTTGAACCTTTTGAACTTTATATGTTACATGTAAGCGGCTTATTCCTTCCGGAAAATTCCAGCACGAAAAGCATGTGAACACGGCGGTCAAGATGTATGCTGCTATTTCGAAAGTGTCTCTTGAAAAATACTATATCTTGTGGTACACAAGCTGCGTCACCACAATTTGTTGTGTTTCGAGTGGAAAATACATAAAAAATTTTCTTGACAGATCGGAAGAATCGCGATATAATAATAGCTGTTCAACATCGTATTTTGAAACGGATTTTTATCAATGATTGGGAAGAAAGGCTGCTGTAACATGCAGCTTTCTGTTTGCCATGAAAAAGAAAATTGCAATAAAAGCAATACCGCACAAAATCAACAAACATGCTCTGTGCAATACTGCTCAAAGCATTTCCAAAAAAACTTACCTTTTTGAAGTACCTTTCTGTGTTCATAAAGCTGAGTTCTTTGATTATTATCTGGAATTGGAGGAATAATTGTGAAAATCATCAAACGAAGCGGCAAGGAAGATGTCTTCGACCGTGCGAAGATCATCGCAGCTGTTGGGAAAGCAAATATCACTGTCATTGAAGCGGAGCAGCTTTCCTCGGAAACCATTGCCAAAATTGCCAGTGACATTGAAACACGATGTGCCGGCATGAACCGTGCAGTGGACGTTGAAACCATTCAGGACTGGGTGGAAATTGAGATCATGAAGTACGGTGCATTCACCGTTGCAAAAAATTATATCACCTACCGCTATGAACGGGGACTGCTGCGGCAGTCCAACACAACTGACCAAAAGATTCTAAGTCTGCTGAATTTCGAAAATGAAGAAGTCAAGCAGGAAAATTCCAATAAGAATCCGATTGTCAACAGTGTACAGCGTGATTACATGGCGGGCGAAGTCAGCAAGGACATTACGACCCGCTTTTTGCTGCCCCATGATATTACAGATGCTCATCGGGAAGGTATTATTCATTTCCATGATGCAGACTATTTCGCACAGCACATGCACAATTGCTGTCTGGTCAATCTGGAGGATATGCTGCAGAACGGAACTGTTATCAGCGAAACCATGATCGAAAAGCCGCACAGTTTTTCTACCGCATGTAACATCTCCACACAGATCATCGCACAAATTGCAAGTTCTCAATACGGTGGTCAGAGTATTACCCTGTCCCACTTGGCACCATTTGTGCAGACCAGCCGTGAGAAGTTCCGCCGTGATGTTCGCCGCGAATTTGAACGTCTGGGAAAAGATACCGATGATGAAACGATCAACCAGATCGCTGAAATGCGTGTCCGGAACGAGATCATTCAGGGTGTACAGATGATTCAGTATCAGGTTATCACTTTGATGACGACCAATGGACAGGCTCCGTTTGTCACGGTATTCATGTACCTGAATGAAGTACCGGAGGGACAGACCAGAGATGATCTGGCATTGATTATCGAGGAAATGCTCCGGCAGCGAATTCAAGGAGTGAAAAATGAAAAGGGTGTCTACATTACGCCGGCATTCCCGAAGCTGATCTACGTACTAGAAGAAAATAATATTCGCGAGGATTCCAAGTATTTTTATCTCACAAAGCTGGCTGCGGAGTGCACAGCAAAACGCATGGTTCCGGATTATATTTCCGAAAAAATTATGAAGTCCCTGAAAGAGGGTAACTGCTATACCTGCATGGGCTGCCGTTCTTTCCTGACCGTTTACAAAGACGAAGCCGGCAAGTACAAGTTCTATGGCCGCTTTAATCAGGGCGTTGTCACGCTGAATCTGGTGGACATCGCATGCTCCTCCGGCGGCGATGAAAAGCGTTTCTGGGAAATCTTCGACGAACGGTTACAGCTGTGCTATCGTGCCCTGATGTGCCGTCATGAACGCCTGAAAGGCACACCGTCTGATGTGGCCCCGATTCTGTGGCAGTATGGTGCGTTGGCTCGTCTGAAAAAAGGCGAAACCATTGACAAGCTTTTGTACGGCGGTTATTCTACCCTGTCACTGGGCTATGCCGGACTGTGTGAATGCACACGGTATATGACTGGAAAATCACACACAGACCCCTCTGCAACGCCATTTGCACTAAAGGTCATGCGGCATCTGAACGATACCTGCAAGAAATGGGCAAAAGAAACCAATATCGATTTCAGTCTGTACGGCACGCCTTTGGAATCTACCACATATAAGTTTGCCCGTTGCCTGCAGGAACGCTTTGGCGTGATTGAGGGCGTCACAGACAAAAACTACATCACCAACAGCTATCATGTACATGTTACCGAACCGATCAATGCTTTTGACAAACTGTCTTTTGAAGCACAGTTCCAGGAACTCTCCCCCGGCGGTGCGATCAGCTATGTAGAAGTACCCAACATGCAAAACAACATTCCGGCTGTGATTGCGGTAATGCAGCATATTTACGAAAATATCATGTATGCAGAACTGAACACCAAGAGCGATTATTGTCAGGTTTGCGGCTATGACGGCGAAATCCAGATCGTAGAAGATGACGGCAAGCTGGTATGGGAATGCCCCAACTGCGGCAACCGCGATCAGGATAAACTGAACGTTGCCCGCCGCACCTGCGGATACATCGGTACCCAGTTCTGGAATCAGGGTCGCACACAGGAAATCCGCGACCGTGTAATGCACCTGTAAAAGAGGCGAATGCATATGTATTATGGCGCAATCAAGTCCTGCGACATTGCCAATGGCGAGGGCGTGCGGGTATCCTTATTCGTTTCCGGCTGTCGGCATGCCTGCAAGAACTGCTTCAATCCGGAAACGTGGTACTTCGATTATGGCACACCGTACACTGAGGCGACGACAGAACAGCTTCTGCGGCTGCTGGAACCCAGTTATATCCGAGGGCTGACACTGATTGGCGGGGAGCCAATGGAGCCGGAGAACCAGCCTGTACTGCTGGAATTGGTACAGGCAGTGCGAAAAGCTTACGGTACAGAAAAAGACATCTGGTGCTATACCGGCTGTGTTCTGGAAACAGACCTGCTGGCAGACAGCCCCTATCGGTGCGATGCCACTGATGCGTTGCTGCGGGAAATCGATGTGCTGGTAGACGGACCTTTTGTGGAGGGACAGAAGTCCTTGCAGCTGGCATTTCGCGGTTCTGCAAATCAACGGATTCTTCGCAAGAAAAACGGAGTATTTACCGAAGCAAATCAATAGCTAAGAAAACGGGATACGACTGGATTTACCGGTCGTATCCCGTTTTGTAATTTTTTTAGGGCAATACCGCACAAAGATTGTGCGACAGATGTGTCGTCAAATTTTCCGTCAGATGGAACAAAAAGCGGAGTGAATACTGGATGTATTCACTCCGCTTTTTGTGAAAGCAGTATTGCCTTAGCCTTTTTGCAAAGCCTGTCGCAGTGCTGTCAAGTCAGTTCCGTTTATCAATGCATCTTTCGCATAGTCAGCCGCCTTTGCCTGCTGCTCTGTCAGTGTCGTTTTTCCCAGCAGGTACTTTTGCAGCAAGATGATGTCTGCCAGATTTACTGCATTGTCCAGATTGACATCTCCCGCCAGTATAGCATCAGAATCGGCATCACTGCCGTCCAGCGGATATTTTTTCAGATCCGGCAGTTCGTCCAACGTGATACAGTACTCGCTGTTATAGATCTCTTTCAGATTCTCTGCGGGGTTGTTCTGCTCACTGGTAAGGTAGTTCATATACCACGGGCAGAAGTACAGCCACGAAGCCTTGTCTTTCAGCAGGTTTTCCAAAGAAGGAATGGTGTCGTTTTCTGCCATTGCTACCATTTTCTGTCCGTCTGTACTCTGCACCAGACTATAGAATGTGGAAGAAATCGAACTTAGGTTCGGCTTGCCGTCTACGGCATTATACTTATCGTATCCTACAATATCTACCACATCATCACCCGGATACCAGTCCGGAGATGTGGAATAGGTGTAGCTGTTCCAGACCCAAATCAGATTGTCCAATCCATAGACGTTAGTCAGCTGGTCGTAGAGAAGACGGTACAGCTTTTTGCAGGGCTCCGGTCCTTCGGCTCCCCACCAGAACCACGCTCCTTCAGCTTCATGCAGCGGTCGCCACAAAACCGGCACATCGGCATCTTTCAGCTTTTTCAGCTGCTTTGCAATTTCCGCAATGTCCGCCATCAGCACCTTATTTTCCCATGTGCCTTCTTCCAGTGCTCTGGAAATACTGAATGTGGTGTAGTTGGCACTGGCAGATTCTACATAGAAATTGCAGTCTGTACTCCCCTCCTCTGATGGCACGCTCCAGTGCCACACAAGGGCAGCAATGCCTTTGTATTCATTCACCCACTGAATGGTACGTTCGGCTGCGTTATCGTCCCATGTGGCGTTGGAACGATAGTTCAAGAAGTCGATTCCGCGAATCGCACACATTTTGCCGGTCGTCTTTTCCAGATACTCGAATTCCTGTTCGTTATCCTTGATGAAATTGGTCGGATCTGCGTACAGGTTGTAGTTATGCGAGCCGCAGTACTCCTGCTGTCCGGAAATGATATGCTTTCCGTATTGGTCGCAGAGATACTGATACAGCCGCTTAGTGGAATCTGACGCATTGGGATTGGAAAGCGTTCTTGTTGGTGAGAGGTTTGTCAGGCTTTCATCTGCCGGCTGAATCGTCAGGTAATCAAAGAATGTATAGCCCCAATAGGCACTCAATTCAATGGTGTTCTCGCCGGCATTGAGCATCACTACACCACCAGAAGTTTCCTCGAATTTCAGGTTGTGAGAAAAGCTGACTTCTCCCTGATTTACGCCATTGACATTCAGGTATTGCACCTTTTTGTTTTTGTCATAGGGTTCACAGTAGGAAATCTTCATCTCGTAAAGACCGGCTTCTTCGACGGTAACCTTTAGGCTGACAGTTGTCCCCTTTTGATCCAGATAGGAAAATCCGCCGGACGCATTGGTCAAGTCAAAGTCCTCGCCGCTGCCGTCCTCCTCGGTATTGCCTTTCCAACCCTCGTTGTAAATTTTTCCGCCGCTGGTGCTTCCGTTTTCAAATTCGTACTTCTGGACAGTGTCACTGCTCTTTGCAGCTGCCAGAACCGGCATTGCAGAAGATGCACCCATGGAAATTGTACATGCTGCCGCAACGCATACCGCGGCGACTGAATATCGTTTTCTTGTTTTCAACGTAGATCCTCCTTTTTTGTAGTTTCTGCCGAAACTGTAGATATTGTTATTATACCACAAGTTAACCGAAGATGCAACAGATAATTTAGGAAACACTGAATAAAGCTTGTGCGTAAGATGCGTAGCCAGATTTTTCGGCAGATTGCACAGAAATTCCGCAGGCATACTTGATGTATGGCAAGGGATTTCTGGGCAATATGACGGAAAATCTGCAAGCAGATTGCGTGCAAAGCCGTCAGGCGGGCTTTATGCAGTGTTTCCTTTATCATTTCACAAAAAAAAGCGGACACATCGAAAATGCACCCGCTTCTTGGATAGATTTCAATAACTCTACTCAGTCGCCGAAAGAAATTCCCAGATTTCTTGCAGTCTGTACCAGCTGATCGTCCGGCGAAACAAACTTTGTCTTACCGGCAATGGCGTCCAGCTTATTGGCAGTGATCGTGCCGCCAACCTTTGCTACAGACATACCATAATGTTCCTCCCGAATCAGTTCTGCTGCGTATACGCCGAACTGTGTTGCCAGAACGCGGTCATACGCACTGGGGCTTCCGCCACGGAGCATGTGCCCCGGCACGCAAACACGGGCTTCCAGTCCGGTCTTTTGCTGAATCTGTGCTGCGATCCGGTTGGTCGCAGTGGTGATGCCAGCTTCCTGACGCAGTCTGGTGCGTTCTTTCTTCTTCATCTTGGCTTCTTCTTTGTCGAAACAGCCCTCTGCCACAGCGACGATAGAGAAGTTTTTGCCGCTTTCGCTACGCTTCTGCACGGACTTGCAAACCTTGTCAATGTCATACGGAATTTCCGGAATCAGAATGATGTCCGCACCGCCGGCAATGCCTGCACTCAAAGTCAGCCAGCCAGCCTTATTGCCCATGATCTCGCAGAGCAGGATACGGGAGTGGCTGTTTGCAGTGGTGTGCAGTCGATCCAGTGCATCTGTGGCAATGTCTACCGCAGTATGGAATCCGAAAGTCACATCTGTACCGAAGATGTCATTATCAATGGTTTTCGGCAGACCAATGACATTCAGTCCTTCGTCCGCCAGCAGCTTGGAGGTCTTATGTGTGCCGTTGCCGCCCAGTGTCAAAAGACAATCCAGCTTCTGATCCTGATAAGTCTTTTTCATGTTCTTGACCTTGTCCACATTGTCATCGCCGATGACTTTCATCATCCTGAACGGCTGACGTTTGGTACCCAGAATCGTACCGCCGCGTGTGAGAATGCCGGAGAAATCGTCCGGTGACATCTCCTTGCAGATGTTGTGGATCAAGCCATAATAGCCGTCTGAAATTCCAACGATCTCTACATTTTCCGTCCCCAGCATTTCGTAACATGCCTTTGCAACGCCGCGAATTGTGGCGTTCAGTCCCGGGCAGTCGCCGCCGCTGGTTAAAATTCCGATTCTGCGTTTCATAAGTGATTCCTCCTATTTTTGATACTTCTTTCAGAAATGTCCTGATAAGATTCGTGCAATCTGCTATATATTATAGCGTTTTTCTGGCAAAATATCTACAATATTTTATGAACAAACAAGAGTAACTCTAATTCCGCCATTGAAATATCACAATTTTTCCTGTAAAATCCTTTGCATAAAACTTTTTTTGAAATCGGTTGCTGGACATGGATGATTGTTTATTCATGAAGGAAAGTAAATTCCTGCTCCATAATCCCCTTCATATTCGTCTTTTTCAGAGTCTTTAGACAACCAAATCAAATATAGACCATTTTCATTCTCATCTTCCGAATTATACTTTTCAATAAAATATAAATTATAAGTTTCTAAATCAGTCAATATCGTATAATCTGCCCTGATTTTAAATGTTTTCTTTTTTCCATTCTGACTTTCATCGGTTGCAATCGTTCCATTAGATGATACCAAATTACCTTTATAATATTCTATTGCAGATAAAATAGAATCGTCTAATTCTTCAGCTTCGTTCAATGCCTGATTAGAAAACATGGATCTAATTGCAGCTTGATCTCCATTTTCTAATGCTGTAACAATTTCTGAAGCCCTATCATCTGCGATTTTATCGAAGCTTCTATCTTCCAGCCAGCTTTGGTGGGGATAGGAAGAACAGCCCGTAAAAAACAAGAACACAACTGTGGATATTATAGCGTTCAATCGCTTCATCGTTTCATTCCTCTACAATGCTTACCATTTTACAAAAAGCACCGTTCTGCTCACGGCAAAACGGTGCAATATATTGTCTGGATATTCTTTTTACAGTTCTGACTGCAAACCGCCTTCAGAGAAGTAGTCAATTCGCATGGCATGGCGAACACCTTCCAAAGTCTTTTCCGCAGTTGCTCTCGCTGTAGCACTTCCCTGCTGCAAGATTTCGTAAACTTCCGGCAAACGCTGCTCCCACTGCTTGCGACGTTCCCGAATGGGACGGAGTTCTTCCTGCATTACATTGTTCAGGAACTTCTTGACCTTTACATCGCCCAGACCGCCACGCTGATAGTGTGCCTTCACTTCGTCCAGGCAGCTGTAATCTTTCCAGAATTCCTCGAAATATTCCGGCTTGCAGAATGCATCCAGATAGATAAATACCGGATTACCCTCTACCTTACCGGGATCTTCTACCCGCAGGTGATTCGGATCGGTGAACATGGACATGATCTTTTTCTTGATCTCCTCCGGCTCATCAGACAGGTAGATACAGTTGCCCAGAGATTTACTCATTTTTGCCTTACCGTCAATACCCGGCAAACGTAAACATGCCTGATTGCTGGGGAGAATGATCTCCGGTTCGGTCAGAGTTTCGCCATATACCGAATTGAATTTGTGCACGATTTCCTTGCACTGTTCCAGCATCGGCAGCTGATCTTCTCCGACCGGAACGGCAGTTGCATGGAATGCGGTGATGTCTGCTGCCTGACTGATCGGGTAGCAGAAAAAGCCTACTGGGATACTGGCTTCAAAGTTCCGCTGCTGAATCTCTGCCTTAACGGTAGGGTTCCGCTGTACGCGGGAAACGGTAACCAGATTCATGTAATAGAACGTCAGTTCTGTCAGCTGCGGTACCATGGACTGAATGAAAATGGTGCTTTTTTCCGGATCCAGACCACATGCCAGATAGTCCAGAGCCACCTGTGTAATGTTCTGTCGTACTTTTTCCGGATGCTCTGCATTATCTGTCAGTGCCTGTGCATCGGCGATCATAATATAAATCTCGTCGAATTTTCCGGAGTTTTGCAGTTTTACCCGTTCTTTCAGGGAACCTACGTAATGTCCTACATGCAGCCGTCCGGTGGGACGATCTCCGGTCAAAATAATCTGTTTCATGTTTTTGCTCCTTATGATTCATGGACGCTGCGGCAATGCTGTATGTCATGTCCATGTAAATTTCTTTTTTTATTATAACACATTGAGGGTGTGGTGTCAATGTTTTCTGTCTAAATTCCGTAATAACCAAGCGGAAAAGCAAAAATGATACTGTAAAAAAGCATATAAAAGCTTTTAGAAAAATGTGTTTGTATTCCGTTTACACCTTGCAATCTCCTATAAAATATGCTATAATAAGAGCACCCGAAAATTTCACGGGCAATATATCAGAAACAGAATTTCAAGGAGGAACATACCATGCCCCATATTACGATCAAAATGCTCAAAGGCAGAACAGACGATCAGAAAAAGCTTGCTGCAGACAAGGTTGCCGCTGCACTGGTAGATGCGATCGGCTGCAATCCGGAACACATTTCTGTTGCAGTAGAAGATTTCACACCGGTAGAATGGCAGGACGAATTCCGCAAGGAAGTCACCGAGAGTAAACACATCTACAAAGAACCGCATTACGACCCGAAGGACGTGCTGTAATGGGGCTGATTCTAGCTTCTGCATCACCGCGGCGGCAGGAACTCCTGCGGCTGATCACGGAAGACTTTACGGTTTTTCCGGCAGCCGTAGACGAGTCCCTGCCGCCCGTGTTGTCTGTACAGAAAGCGGCACAGTATCTGGCACGAAAAAAGGCTCTTGCCGTCGCCAACGAATATCCGAATGACATTGTTCTTGGTTCTGATACCACGGTGGTGTTGGAAAATGCCATTTTCGGCAAACCGAAAACGCCGGAACATGCGGCAGAGATGCTTCGTCAACTCTCCGGAAAGACACATACTGTCATCACTGGTGTAGCTTTGGCACAAGGAGAACGCGTATCCTCATTCCAGATAGAAACAGCGGTAACATTTTATCCGCTGACTGAAGAACAGATACAGGCGTATCTTGCGACCGGCGAACCTATGGACAAAGCCGGCAGTTACGGCATTCAGGGATACGGTGCACTGCTGGTGCAGAACATCAACGGCGATTTTTACAGCGTAATGGGCTTGCCGGTGGCAGAAACTGCACGGGCATTGCAATGCTTTTGCAAAGGAAACGATGTGCTGTAAAATCGTACAAGCAAAACAGAAAGGCAATTTTTATGCAGCGTTTCCATAGATAACAGAAAGGGATTTCCATGAATAAAAAAGAACTCTCCGAAATTCGAAAAAATTTTTCAGATACCAGTGATTTATTTGTACTGAATCAGGTGGCAACCGCTTTTGTGGACAGCGAAAAAAATATCCGCTGTCAGACCAGCCGTGCCTATCACAACATTGCTTCCGAAGAAAGCGACTGCCTTATGGCAACGCTGAAACGTGTTCTTGCGGGCACACTGGGAAAAGGACTGCTGGAATACGAATTTCCCAAAGAAGCCTATGAAGAAGGCGGCAGTCAGGCGATTCTCTACGAGGCGTTACAGTCCAAACTGGAAGATGAAACTGCCGTTACAACGCTGATGGAACAGATCGTCCGCAACATGGACTATGTTTCCACCTATGCGATTTTGGTCGGACATTGTACTTATACCGTTTTTCAAAAGTCCAAGAGTGACGAATTAGACCCGTATCAGAGCCACGATTACCGTTTTCTGGTGGCAGCAATTTGTCCGGTAGAAGTTCGCGTAGACGGGCTGATCTACAACGAAGATGACAATGCCATTGAAAAGAAAAATGTTTACGACAGAATCGTGGCAGAGATCCCCACAGACGGGTTTGTCTATCCAACTTTCACGGGGAGAGGTCCGGACGTAAACCATGTGCTGTACTCCGCCCACAAGCCCAAAGATGTCAATATCAGCATCATAGAAAATGTACTGGGCTGCCCGTTTAACCGGACGGCTCAGGAGCAGAAGGAAACATTCCAGAGCATGATGCAGGAAATCGTTTCCGATGAACTGAGTTACTCTGTCATCACCGGCGTAAATGAAAAGCTGCGGGATATTGCAGCAGAATACGCCAATGAACCGGATCTGCCCATTGTGGACGATATTCACGTGCGGGACATTTTGCTGGACTCCGGCGTTAGTCAGGAACGTGCAGAAGAAATGCAGATGGCATATCGGGAGGCAACACAGGACAAGCCGATTACTGTCAACAACCTGATCGACAACAAAACAACGATCAGCGTAGACGGCATCACTGTTTCGATTGGGAAAGATGCCACAGACAAGGTGCGGACACAGTGCGTAGACGGCAGACGGTATCTGCTGATCGATCTGGACGACCCGGCTGTGGAAATCAACGGGTTGACGGCCCGCATTGCAGAATTACAGCCGGAGCCGACAGAACCGGAATCGGATCTCACAGACTTGCCGGAAGCAGAACCGGAAAGCGATGAAACAGCCGTATGACATTACAGCAATTGAAATATGCCGTTGTCACTGCGGAAAAAGGAACAGTCAGTGAAGCAGCTGCTTCTCTGTATATTGCCCAGCCCAGCCTGACAAAAGCACTCAAGGAACTGGAAAAGGAAATGGGCATCTCCATTTTCAACCGCACCAATAAAGGCGTTTTTGTTTCCAAAGAGGGGGAAGTGTTTCTGGGCTATGCCAGACAAGTTCTGGAGCAGGCTGCTCTGATCACGGAAAAGTATACCCACCAGTCCGGTGGAAAACAGGAATTCTGCGTTTCGACACAGCATTATTCCTTTGCGGTAAATGCATTTGTAGACTTGATTCAGGTGTATGGCAGTGACAATTATGATTTCAGTCTGCGGGAAACCCAGACCTATGAGATCATTGATGATGTTGCCCGTCTGAAAAGTGAAATCGGAATTCTCTATCTCAACGAGTTCAACGAAACCGTTTTGCGAAAGATTTTGAAATCCAACGATTTGCAGTTTACGGAATTGTTTGAAGCGAAGCCGCATATTTTTATCAGCGACAAAAATCCTCTTGCACAAAAAGCAGAAGTCACCATGGCAGACTTGCAGCACTATCCGTACCTGTCTTTTGAACAGGGCGAACACAACTCGTTTTACTACTCTGAAGAAATTTTCAGCACAGAAATTCGCTCGAAAAATATTCGGGTACGGGACAGGGCAACGCTGTTCAATCTGTTGATCGGACTAAATGGGTATACCATTTGCAGCGGTGTCATTGACGAAGAACTAAACGGAGAAAACATTGTGGCAATTCCCCTTGCGGAAAACGGAAGCATGCATATCGGTTACATCACCAAAAAGCATGCAGTGCCTAGCCGATTGGGCAGCATTTATTTAGATGCATTAAAGCGTTATGCGAAAAACTCTTGATGCAGCACAGACCTCAAATACCGGTTTGCTATATAATAAAGCTATAGCAAACCGGTATTTTTATATATTTTACATGTCTGGTGGAATCCTGTATAATGGAATTACAATCAGAAACAAAACGGAATACGCTGGGCAACATTGTTTCAGGGCAATACCGCACAAAGATTGTGCGACAGATGCGTCGTCAAATTTTTCGTCAGATGCTCTTTGTGCGGTATTGCCTCAGTACATGGTTGCCCAAGCATGTGTTCCCCCAGAAACGGAGTTATCTTATGAAAACAACTATTATCGGATTCCCCAGAGTGGGCAGTCTGCGGGAACTGAAATTTGCCAGCGAAAAGTATTTTCGCGGAGAAATTTCCGCAGAAGAATTGCAGAACACCGCAAAAAAACTGCGGAGCACCCATTGGCAGCTGCAGCAGGAAAATGGCATCTCTCTAATTCCTGTCAACGACTTTTCTTTCTATGACAACATGCTGGACACCGCCGTTCTGCTGAATGCGGTTCCGAAACGCTATCGTGCTCTTTCTCTGTCGCCGCTGGATACCTATTTTGCAATGGCACGTGGCTATCAGGGCGAACACGGTGACGTAAAAGCATTCGCAATGAAAAAGTGGTTCAACACCAACTACCACTATATGGTGCCGGAAATTGAGGACACCACAGAAATTCGCCTTGCCGGCGAAAAGCCTTTTGCAGAATATGCAGAAGCAAAGGCACTGGGCGTTCCGGCAAAGCTGGTGCTGATCGGACCGTTTACATTCCTGAAGCTGGCACGATTCACCGGTGAAAAGGCACTCTCTGACTTTGTAGAAGATACAGTCAAGGCATACTGCGATTATCTGGAAAAGCTGAATGAACTGGGTGCTGCATGGGCTGAACTGGACGAACCGTATCTGGTAAAAGATCTGTCCGCAGAGGATATTGCTCTGTTTACCCAGATTTACAAGACTGTCTTGGCGGCAAAGGGCAATGTCAAGGTGTTGCTGCAAACATACTTCGGCGATGTGCGGGACTGCTATTCTGAGATCACAGCACTGAACTTTGACGGCATTGGTCTGGACTTCACAGAGGGAAAACAGACGATGGCACTGGTACAGAAAAATGGATTCCCCAAGGAAAAAATTCTGTTTGCTGGTGTAGTAAACGGAAAAAATATCTGGCGGAATTCCTATGAGAAAACCCTGAAAATTCTGGAGCAGCTACGTCCGGTTTGCGGTGATATCGTACTGAACACCTCTTGCTCTCTGCTGCACGTTCCGTACACGCTGCGAAACGAAACCAAGCTGGCGGAGAGCTATCAGAAGCACTTCGCTTTTGCAGAAGAAAAGCTGGAAGAACTGGCAGAACTGTCACAGATCTGTGCTTCTGCACAGCCGCAGGCGACAGAGGCATATCAGAAAAATCAGCAGTTGTTCTGCGAGGACAGACATTGCAGCAATGCAGAAGTACAACGAAAAGTTGCAGCCTTGACAGAAGCTGATTTCGTTCGAAAGCCGGCTTTTGCAGAACGGGAAAAGATTCAGCAGGAAACATTCCAGCTGCCGCCGCTGCCTACCACAACTATCGGTTCATTCCCGCAGACAAAGGAAGTCCGTGCCAATCGTGCTGCATTCCGAAAGGGCGAGATCTCCGAGGAACAATATGTAGATTTCAACAAGAAGCAGATCGCAGATTGCGTGGCATTGCAGGAAAAAATCGGTCTGGACGTGCTGGTACACGGGGAATTCGAACGAAACGACATGGTAGAATATTTCGGAGAGTGTCTGGAAGGCTACCTGTTCACTGAAAAGGCTTGGGTACAGTCCTACGGCACACGCTGTGTAAAGCCGCCAATCGTCTGGGGTGATGTCAGCCGTGCAAAGCCGATGACTGTAAAATGGTCTGTCTATGCCCAGAGCCTGACAAAAAAGCCGATGAAGGGCATGCTAACCGGACCGGTCACTATTCTGAACTGGTCATTCCCACGGGAGGACATTTCCTTGCAGGATTGTGCGTATCAGATCGGACTTGCCATTCGGGAAGAAGTACTGGATCTGGAGAAAAACGGTATCCGCATTATTCAGGTAGACGAAGCTGCTCTGCGGGAAAAGCTGCCTTTGCGGAGGTCTGACTGGAAAACAGAATACCTGAACTGGGCAATTCCGGCATTCCGACTGGTGCACAGCGGTGTAAAACCGGAAACACAGGTGCATACCCATATGTGCTACAGCGAATTCGCTGACATCATTCAGGACATCGATGATATGGACGCGGATGTCATCACGTTCGAAGCCAGCCGTTCTGATCTGACGATTCTGGACGTATTGCAGGAGAACCACTTCCGCACCGAAGTTGGCCCCGGCGTGTATGACATTCACTCCCCCAGAATCCCTACCACTGCGGAAATCAAAACGGCAATTTCCAAAATGCTCTCCCGTATTCCGAAAGAAAAGCTTTGGGTCAATCCGGACTGCGGTCTAAAAACCAGAGGTATTGCTGAAACAGTACCCAGCTTGGAAAACATGGTAGAAGCTGCAAAAGCTTGCCGATAAGCTATTTCCCATTCTGAAAAGTGCTCTTTATAGTGTAACCAAATTGCAAAACAGCGGCAATCCGTTTTCTTCGGATCGCCGCTGTTTTGTTTGCTGTTATTTTATGGCAATACCGTGCAAAGTCGCCAGACGCTCTTTGTGCGGTATTGCCTTATGTTAACGTTTAATTGTCTTAAATGTCGTTCCGCAGAATGTCGTCCAGAGATTCCCGCTTCACTGCCAGTCTGTCTTCGCCGCCCTTTACAAAAACGACTGCCGGCTTCTGGAGTCGGTTATAGTTCGATGCCATGGAATAATTATAGGCACCAGTTGCACAAACCGCAATAATATCGCCTACTTCGCAAGGCTGAATCTCCATATTTTCGCCGATCAGGTCGCCGCTTTCACAGCACTTTCCGGCAATAGTTACCTTTTCAGTTTTCGGCTGTCCTGCCTTATTGGCAACCAGTGCATCATATGCAGATTGATACAGGATATAACGCGGGTTGTCGCACATGCCGCCATCGACAGAAACATAGGTACGGATATTCGGAATCTCTTTGATGCCGCCTACGGTGTACAGGGTAATGCCTGCCGGAGCCGCAATAGAACGGCCGGGTTCGATCAGGATAAACGGACGCTTTACATCGTGCGATGCACAGAAACCGTTGATGACCTTTGCTACCGCTTCCATATATGCATCATACGGCAGCGGGTCGTCTGCTTCAGTATAGCGGATACCGAAACCGCCGCCCAGATTCAGATCTTCTGCTTCGTAGCCCAGTTCTTTCTTCAGCTTTTCAATGAATTCCATCATGACTTCTGCTGCTGCCGTAAAGCCCTGTGTATCCAGAATCTGCGAGCCGATATGACAGTGCAGACCGCGAAGCTTCAGATTCGGGTAAGAAATCGCTTTCTTGACTGCTTCGTATGCTTCGCCGGTTTCCAGTGCAAAGCCGAACTTGCTGTCAATCTGTCCGGTACGGATAAAGTTATGGGTGTGTGCATCTACGCCCGGCTTGATGCGGAGCAGGATCGGGGCAGTCAGATGCTTTTCCGCTGCCAGCTGGTTCAGGTGCTCCATTTCATAGATGTTGTCCACAACAATTCTGCCAACACCGTAATCCAGTGCCATGTTCAGTTCTTCTGTGGTCTTGTTGTTTCCGTGGAAGCAAGCCTTTGTCACGTCGAAGCCTGCCTGCACTGCGGTGTACAGTTCCCCGCCGGAAACCACATCGATGCCCATATTTTCGGACTGCATCACGCGATAGATCTCCTTGCAGGAAAATGCCTTGCTGGCATAGCAGACCAGACCCTGTCCGTCATAGTATGTGTCGATGCTTTTCTGGAATGTTTTGCAGTCCCGACGAATCATGTCCTCGTCCATGACATACAGCGGTGTACCATACTTCTTTGCCAGTGCAACGGTGTCTACGCCGCCAATAGTCAGATTTCCGGACGCATTTACCCCCAGATTATCAGATACAAACATGTTTATACTTCCTTTCTGCATTGCTTTTATGAACGCGGTATCGCGGTGAAAATACTCCCGTTCACCCCGCAGATCATTCTTCGGTTTCAGAGGCGATTTCTTCCAGAACGCCCTGTACTTCTGCAACGCCCTCCCGCGTCACTGCGGAAAAAGGGATCACATGAATCTGTGAGAAGTACGGAATTTCTGTTTCAAATGCCTGCATGCGTTTGGTACGTTCTGTCTTGTTCAGTTTGTCTGCTTTGGTCAGCACAATCAAAAACGGCAGTTCCGATTCTACCAAGAAATCGATCATCTGCAAATCGTCTTTAGAGGGTGCGTGACGCATATCGATCAGTAACAGGATCAGACGCAAGTCCCGATCTGCACCGAGATAGCCCGAGATCAGTCCGGACCACCGTTCCTTTTCCGACTTGGCAACCTTAGCATAGCCATAGCCGGGAAGGTCAACGATCGTCAAAGGATCCAGACGGTAAAAGTTGATTGTCGCTGTTTTCCCCGGAACAGCACTGACTCTCGCCAGCGATTTCCGCTGAAAAATTTTATTGATCAACGTAGATTTTCCCACGTTCGACCGTCCTGCAAAGGCAATCTCCATGGAATTGCAGGGCGGTATCTGTGAGAATGTCCCGTAGGACGCTACGAATTCTGCTTTTTGAAACTGCATGGATTCTTCTCCTTTTTATACATGGCACAGTTCCGCAGCGGCTGTCTGTGCTTCTGCGGCTGGTTCTGCCGGTACCAGTGCCGTATTCAGCACAGTGTCCAGCGTTTTTGCCAGCACAAATGTGACATGTTCCCGCACGGTTTCGTCTACTTCCTCCAGATCCGGCAGGTTTTCTTCCGGAATAATCACCGTGTGAATGCCGGCTTTATAAGCTGCCATGGATTTTTCCCGCAGTCCGCCGATGGGCAGCACCTTGCCGTGCAGGGTGATCTCCCCCGTCATTGCGATGTCCCCCCGCACCGGTCTGCCGGAAAGAGCGGAAATGATCGCGGTTGCCATAGTAACGCCTGCCGAGGGACCGTCCTTGGGAACAGCTCCCTCCGGTGCATGAATATGCAGGTCACACTTGGTGTGGAAATCTTCCGGAATGCCGTACTGCTTTGCCACGCTGCGTGCATAGCTGACCGCAATTTTGGCACTTTCCTGCATTACGTTGCCCAGTGAACCAGTGTACTCAACTGTCCCCTTGCCGGACATCACCAGCACTTCCATAGGCATCAGCACGCCGCCGACAGAAGTCCATGCCAGACCGTTGACTACACCGACAGTATCTTCATGGCTCTGTTCGTCCGGTCGGAATTTCGGGATTCCCAGATATTCTTTCAGGTTGACTTCTGTAAAGGAAACCTTTTTGCAGATGCCCTCCACAATTTCTTTGGCAGCCTTTCGGCAAAGCGTACCGATCGTGCGTTCCAGTTCCCGCACGCCGGCTTCTCTGGTATAGCCATCAATGATCGCATACAGCACCTCGTCCGGAATCCGGCACTGGGTGCCTTTCAGTCCGTGTTTTTTCAGCTGCTTTTTCAGCAGATGCTCCTTGGCAATGTGGAATTTTTCCTCACGGGTATAGCTGCCCAGTTCGATAATTTCCATACGATCCAGCAGCGGTGCCGGAATCGGATCCAGAGAGTTTGCTGTTGCCACAAAAAGCACCTTGCTCAAGTCAAAAGGCACTTCAATATAGTGGTCACGGAACGCCTTGTTCTGTTCGCTGTCCAGTACTTCCAGCAGTGCCGCAGAGGGATCGCCCCGAAAGTCATTGCTCATCTTGTCCACTTCGTCCAGCAGGATCATGGGGTTGTTGGTGCCGGCACGGGTCATGGCATCCATGATGCGTCCGGGCATTGCCCCTACGTAAGTTTTCCGGTGTCCGCGAATGTCCGATTCGTCCCGCACACCGCCGAGAGAAACACGTTCATAGTGCCGTCCCAGTGCCTTGGCGATCGATCTGCCGATAGAAGTTTTGCCTACGCCGGGAGGTCCAACAAAACACAGAATTTGTCCGGAGGCTTCCGGCAGCAGTGTCCGAACGGCAATGCTTTCCAGAATTCGTTCTTTCACCTTTTTCAAACCATAATGATCTTTTTCCAGTACAGACTGTGCCCGCTTCAGATTGGGCTTGGTATGGCTGGATTTATTCCACGGCAGTGCCAGAACTGTGTCCAGATAGCTGCGAATGACAAAGGCTTCCTGTGAAGCTGCCGGCAGACGGGACAGACGTTCTGCTTCCTTTTCCAGCTTTTTGCGGCTGGCTTCGTCCAGCGGAAGCGTGTCGATGATGTCGGTATACTGTTCCATTTCCGCAGCCGGATCTTCGGATTCTCCCAGCTGTTCAGCAATCAGGTGCATCTGTTCCCGCAGGTAGTATTCCCGCTGCGAGCGATCCAGATTTTCTTGTGTTTCCTCCTGTAGTTTTCGCTCCAGCCGGAGAATGTCCATTTCGTCCGCCAGAATCCGGTACAGCTTTTCCAGCCGCTGCAGCAGGCTGCTTTCCTCCAGAAGCATCTGCTTTGCATCATAGTCCAGCGAAATGTTGAACACAATCTCGTTAAACATCTTGGCAGCGTCCTGTTCGCAGATCACAGTTGCCATCAATTCTTTCGGCATGCGAGGCATCAGTTCTGCATATTCCTGAAAAATGTCCTTTATGCAGCGGACAGAAGCGGTCAGTTCCTTTTCACGGTCTTCCTCTGCCGAAACTTCCGGCAGCAGTTCCACTTCTGCCTGCGGGTAAAAGTCCTTTTCTTTTTCTGTGTTTTCCAGAAAAGCTGCGGTAATGGCTGCCCGTTCTTTTCCCTCGACCAGTACCCGTGTCACGCCGTCCGGCGAACGGAGCACCTGCCGCACTTCTGCGATCACACCCACTGTATACAGATCGTCTTGTTTGGGTTCTTCCACCAAGGGGTCTTTCTGAGTCACCAGAAACACGCGGCGATCCGATTTGGCACTGGCTCTCAATGCCTTGACAAACGGTTCCCGAGCCAGATCGAAGTGCATGATCATGTTCGGAAACAATACAATTCCACGCATTGCAAGCAGCGGCAGTTTTTGTACGGTTGGTGCGGTGATTTCTTCCATATAGTTTTCTGTATTTTCAATGGTTTCAGTCATGATTTCTGTCTTCCTTTCTGCATCAGCATTTCGTGCAGCGGCAAGTTCTCCCCATGCCTCTGCGAATCCGGAAATCTCACAATCCATTGGCTTGGCTGTGCGTTTTCCATGCGGCAGTACTGCACAAGCTTGTACAGAATTGCCTTGAAACGTATCGCAGTAACTCCTATTTTCTGCTCCCCCTGCCATGCGGCATTTCGTCACTGTTTCATTCGATTTGTTCTATTATACTATACTTCGTGATATTTTGCAAGTGGTAAGTCCTGAAAATTCAAAAATTGGAAAAAGAGAAACTATAATTGGAATCTTCTCCGGCGGGGAAATGTTGTTTCTCCCCGTCGTTTTCGAAAAAAGTTTTGTAAATCCCATTGCATTTTTTTGCAAACTGTGGTACAATGGTTTTTGATTGTAAGAACGTGAACTGCGGTGTTGCAATCTTTTACCGCAGACAGGAGCAGGACTGCTGCTCCCATACTTCTACTTTTCGATTTTTAGAGGGCATCTGTCTGCGGGCAGATGCTTTCAGAAAGGCTGTGATGGTAGGGTTGGAGAAAAAGCTGACCTTATATGGATTTAACAATCTCACTAAGACGTTGAGCTTTAATATTTTTGATGTATGTTATGCAAAGTCCGAACGGGAAAAACGGGACTATATCCGCTACATCGATGAACAGTATAATTCCGAACGTCTAACGAATATTCTCTGTGATGTCACCGAAATGATCGGTGCGGCGGTGCTGAATATTTCCAGACAGGATTACGAACCGCAGGGAGCTTCGGTCAACGTACTGATCGCTGAAGGCAGTGTAGCACCGGAAAGCATCGATCCGTCCTGCAATCAGGGGGACGGATTTCTCCAACGTCGGGATATTCACGCACATCTGGACAAGAGCCATGTCACAGTGCACACCTTTCCGGAAAGTCATCCGGACAATGAAGTCACCACATTTCGGGTCGATATTGATGTTTCCACCTGTGGGGAAATCTCTCCGCTGAACACGCTGGACTATCTGATCCGGAGTTTCGATTCGGATATTATCACCATTGATTATCGCGTCCGCGGCTTTACCAGAGATGTTTCCGGCAAAAAGTGCTTTATGGATCAGGAAATGGCTTCGATCCAGGATTTTATCAGCGAAGAAATTCTCCTGCGGTATGATGCACAGGATGTAAACGTATATCAATCCAATATTTTTCACACCCGCATGCTGATCAAGGAACTGGAACTGCAAAATTATCTGTTCAAAACCGATGCATATGAACTGGACCCGCGGGTGCGGCTGGATATTACCAATCGTCTGCGGCGGGAAATGATCGAAATTTTCAGCGGCAGAAACATCTATTGAGGAGGCAGAGCGATATGAACTGGACACAGCAGGACGCTCCTCTGATGGACGCTCTGAAAGAGCATCTGATGAACCGTGTGGTACGGTTTGACGTTCCCGGACACAAGGGCGGACGGGGCAACCATGAACTGGCGGATTTTCTCGGACAGCGATGCGTACAGATCGACGTGAATTCTATGAAAAATCTGGACAATCTCTGTCATCCGGTTTCCGTGCTCCGCGATGCACAGCAGCTTGCCGCGGAAGCGTTCGGGGCTGCCAATGCCTTTTTTATCATCAACGGTGCTACCGGTGCTTCGCAGGCTATGATTATGTCAGTCTGCAAAGCCGGTGAAAAGCTGATCATGCCCCGCAATGTGCACCGCAGTGCGATCAACGCACTGGTTGTCAACGGGGCTATTCCCGTTTATGTGGATCCGGACGAAAACAAGGATCTGGGAATTCCGCTGGGCATGTCAGTGGAAGCGGTGGAACGTGCCATTCTTGCCAATCCGGACGCAAAAGCTGTATTGGTAAACAATCCGACTTACTACGGTGTCTGTCCGGATATTCGCCGTATCGCCAAGCTTGCCCATGAACACGGCATGCTGCTGCTGGCAGACGAAGCACATGGCACACATTTCTATTTCGGGGAGAATCTCCCCTGTTCCGCTATGGCTGCCGGTGCAGATATGGCATCGGTCAGCATTCACAAGACCGGCGGCAGTCTGACACAGAGTGCCATGCTGCTCTGTGCAGAGGGCATCAATGCGGACTATGTACGGCAGGTCATCAACCTGACACAGACCACGAGTGCGTCTTATCTGCTCATGGTATCGCTGGATATTGCTCGGCGGAATCTGGCGATGAACGGGCGGGAAATGTACCGGAAAGCAGTGGAGTATGTGGACTATGCACGGGAGGAAATCAACCGCATCGGCGGGTATTATGTCTACGGGGACGAACTTTGCAACGGCGATTCGTTCTATGCGTTTGACCGGACAAAATTGTCCATTCACACCCGAAACACCGGTCTGGCAGGCATTGAGGTGTACGACTTGCTCCGGGACGAATACGGCATTCAGATCGAGTTCGGCGACATCGGCAATATCCTTGCCATTGTCACTGCCGGAGATCGGGCGTTGGAGATCGAACGGCTGATCTCGGCGTTGTCGGAGATCAAGCGGCTGTACGGCGGCGACCCTACAGGCATGCTGCAAAGCGAGTATCTGGCTCCGGACGTGGCACTCCCCCCGCAGCAGGCATTTTATGCGGACAAAAAGGCTGTGCCGCTGGAACAGAGCGTGGGTGAAATTTGCAGTGAGTTTGTCATGTGTTATCCGCCGGGAATCCCGATTCTCGCCCCCGGCGAACGCATTACAGCAGATATTGTGAATTATATCCAGTACGCCAAGGAAAAGGGTTGTTCTCTGACCGGGCCGCAGGATATGGAGATTGCAAGATTGAATGTGGTGAAGAAGTAGGGGTTACTGTTTGCTTGGCAAATCGGAAGTTGTGAACTTAGAATTAGAGATGTTGAAAATGAAAATAATAATTATATTTATTGATTTACTGATGGCAACTGTTCTCTTTTTTGTTGGAAGATTTTTTATCAAATCAAGGAATACAGAAAGAAGTGTGCTGTTTTTATCAGGAGATTATACTGGATTAAATACAGAGAAAATATGCAGAGTTACTGGAAAACGGATTAAGACATGGGCAATGCTCTTTTGTCTTGGCGGTATAATTGATTTTATCAAGCTGGGCGCAGGAATAATAATAGCCTCCGTTTTTTTTATTATCTTACTTGTATTTCATTTGGTTGATATGACTATAAATCGAGACAAGTACCGGGTATAAATTCAAGTTTATAAAGGAGAATCAACATGACAAAAGAACAGGCACTGCCGGGAATCCCGATTCTCGCCCCCGGCGAACGCATTACGGCGGATATTGTGAATTATATCCAGTACGCCAAGGAAAAGGGCTGTTCTCTGACTGGACCGCAGGATATGGAGATTGCGAGATTGAATGTGGTGAAGAAGTAGGGGCGTTGGGTATGTGTGCTTGGTAAATCGGAATTTAGAGGTGAACAGATGAATGATATAATCACAGAGCATCGTAATAAGATAATGGATATTTTAGATAAATTTTATGAGATACTAAAGGTCTATAACAAAAGATGGATTCAGGTTTTTGTAGAAGAAGAAATACCAAACAAATTCCTTACAGGCGAGATTGAAGAAGAAAATTGGAAAGGAACAATACTGAAATTCAAGACATGGAAGTATATTCCTTCTGATATTACAGAAAATGAAATACTGGAACTTGAAAATACAATTGGTACGAAATTACCCATTCCGTTAAAAGCCTACTATACTTCCTATTTTCATTTGTTTGACTGGCAAAGAAACTTTTCTCAGAATTCCCCGGAACATAGAATGGAAGGAATCTGGACTGCTTATAACAAATACATGATAAGTTTTGGCTATTTGCCCTTTTCGTGGGATACTGAAAATGGCTGTTTATTCTGTATTAAATTTGATGCAGATAATAATGATTGTGGTATTTATAAAATTGACCATGAGGAGATGTTTGATTTTGATTATCACAAGAATGCAACGCAAAATAAAGTAGATTTTGCTATGAAGTTTTTTCGAACAATTTCTACGACTATCTGGAAAAAATAACAATAGGTCAAATAAAGGATTTCATTAGATTAGGAATATAATAAATTCCAGTTTATAAAGGAGAATCAACATGACAAAAGAACAGGCATTGCAATACGCGAAATATGCTGCGAAAAAAGCACTTGACGAATTGGAAAAGCAACGTTCTGTCCGTGATTTTCGTGATGTTTTATAGTTTTATATTATTGTGATTGCTGCTGAGGTGAATTTAGAAATTGCGAAATCTCAGCTTGTTGAATAAAACGTTTCTATGAAAAAGGAGGCATAAAAATGTTTCGACCGATGCGAAGATGGAAGCAGCAGCTTTCTGACGCGGAATGCATTGCGATTCTGGAAAAGGAACCACGGGGTATCTTGTCCGTACTGGGCGACGACGGATATCCTTATGGCATTCCTATGAACCACTGGTACTGTGAAGCAGACGGCAAGCTGTATTTCCACGGAGCGAAAACAGGTCACAAGATTGATGCCATTTCCCAATGCGACAAGGTTTCCTACTGTGTCCATGACGAGGGCTATCGGGAGGACGGTCAGTGGCCGCTGCATATCAAAAGTGTTGTAGTGTTCGGCAGGATTCAGCCGGTGAAAGATACAGAAAAGGAACTGGAAATCTGCACGCACCTCTGCCAGAAATTTACTGATGATAAGGCGTATCTGGAACATGAATTGCAGCATTCCCGTCCGAATGTGCTATGCCTTGCACTGACACCGGAGCATATGACAGGAAAACTGGTCAAGGAATCCTAATGGAAAAGGCAAAGTGAAAGGAGTTTTGATATGGACATCTGGTATACCGAAAATCACACGGATAACGTCCGGCTCTCCATTCGCATTGACAGGCAGCTTGCCAGTGTGCAGAGCGAATTCCAACGAATCGACGTGTTTGATTCCGTGGAGTTCGGACGCATTATGACGCTGGACGGTCTGCTGATGGTAACCGAAAAAGATGAGTACATCTATCACGAGATGATTACTCACATTCCTATGGCGACCAACCCGAACATCAAAAAGGTTCTGGTGATCGGTGCCGGCGACGGCGGCACGGTACGGGAACTCTGCCGCTACCCCTCCATTGAACAGATCGACATGGTGGAGATCGACGAACTGGTGGTGCATCTGGCGAAAGAGTATCTGCCGTTTACAGCATGCAGTCTGGACGATCCGCGGGTACATATTTACTATCAGGACGGCCTGCGGTTTGTCCGCAAGGTGGAAAACGAATACGACCTGATTATTGTGGATTCTACTGATCCGTTCGGCGTGGGTGAAGGTCTGTTTACCAAGGAATTCTACGGCAACTGCTATAAGGCGTTGACCGAGGACGGCATACTGGTCAACCAGCATGAAAGCACATTCTACACGTCCTATTCCAACGCCATGAAGCGGGCACACAGCCGCATCAAGGGGTTCTTCCCGATTGCACTGGTGTATCAGGCTCATATCCCCACTTATCCCTCCGGACACTGGCTCTTTGGATTTGCTTCGAAAAAGTATGACCCTGTACGGGATTTGCAGGCGGACTGGTGGAATGGGCTGGGTATCAAAACCAGATATTACAATACAATTCTGCATCGGGGCTGTTTCGCTATTCCGAACAACGTTCGCGATGCTCTGCGGGAATCTGAGCGTGACAAAAGATAAGGAGCAAAGATGGGACTGTTGGATATATTTAAACAAAAAGACAGTGTACCGGAGAAAGTCGAAACATGTGAAAAAACGGATTCTGGTGCGAATATGGTGAAAGAAATCCGTGAGGAGATTCTGCAAAAGACGGCAATCCCCTATATGAAATTGCAGCTGACAGATACCAAGCCCAGTCTGTTTGACAGCAAGGTTGGCGGTATTGGATATGTTCCCCGCGATGCGAAAATTCCGGAGGACAGCGAGGGTGTGCAACTGCGACTACTGGCACAGATCGACTGTGCAGAGATCACGCTGGAAGACTTTCCGCATCAGGGGCTGCTGCAATTCTGGATTCTGAACGACGATGTCAGCGGACTGAATTTCGATGACAACACCTTGCAGGACACGTTTCGGGTTCTTTATTTCAAGGAACCGGATCGGACAGTTACAGAGAAAGAAATCTGCGAAAAAGTGCAGGATTCGTCTTCTGATGAGGAAGATTATTTCCCGGTAAGGGGCTGCTATGGGCTGGCATTCTCGGCAGGTGTGGATACCATTTCTTCCGGTGACTATCGATTTGAAAACTGCATCAAAAAGTTGGTGCGGCAGGATTATTCGGAAAAAGCAGAGAGCCTGTTAGAAAATATTGATGACTTTATGGACGAAAACGGGAAAGACTGGGGCGGCGGTCACAAGATCGGCGGTTACCCTGGGTTTACGCAATGGGATCCTCGCGGAGAAGGTGACTCCCACGATATGCTGCTGTTTCAGCTGGACAGTGATTGCCATAACAGCAAGGACAGAGTGCTGTGGGGCGACTGCGGCATTGGAAACTTCTTCATCAATCGGGAAAAATTAAAAAGCTGCGATTTCAGTGATGTCATTTACAACTGGGATTGCTGCTGATTCATTATAGTTAATTTTGAATTTTTGGAGGTATATGAACATGGGAAAAGCGTTAATTATCGGAGCCGGCGGCGTGGCAGGCGTTGTCATTCACAAGTGCTGCCAGAACAGCGAAGTATTTACAGAGATCTGCATTGCCAGCCGTACCAAGTCCAAGTGTGACAAGTTCAAGGAAGAATTGCAGGATAAGACGACTACCAAGATCACCACGGCACAGGTGGATGCCAATGATGTAGACCAGCTGATCGCTCTGATCGAACAAGAAAAGCCGGACATTGTCATCAATGTGGCACTTCCCTATCAGGATCTGACCATTATGGACGCTTGCCTTGCAACCAAGACGGACTATGTGGACACCGCAAACTATGAACCGGAAGATACGGCAAAGTTCGAGTACAAGTGGCAGTGGGCTTATCGGGAACGCTTCGAAAAAGCTGGCATCACAGCTCTACTGGGCAGCGGCTTTGACCCCGGCGTAACTGGCGTATTTTGTGCTTATGCCCAGAAGCACTACTTTGACGAAATCAATTATATCGACATTCTGGACTGCAACGGCGGTGACCACGGCTATCCTTTCGCTACCAACTTCAATCCGGAAATCAATATTCGGGAAGTTTCTGCAAAGGGCAGCTACATCGAAAACGGCGAATGGGTGGAAACCGAACCTATGGAAATCAAGCGAGAATACAACTTCGATCAGGTTGGCGAAAAGGATATGTACCTGCTGCACCACGAAGAACTGGAATCTCTGGCACTGAATATCAAGGGTATCAAGAGAATCCGCTTCTTTATGACATTCGGTCAGAGTTATCTGACGCATCTGAAGTGTCTGGAAAATGTGGGTATGACTTCCATTGAGCCGATCATGTTCGAGGGTAAGGAAATCGTTCCCCTGCAGTTCCTCAAGGCAGTTCTGCCGGATCCGGCTTCCCTCGGTCCCCGTACTGTGGGCAAGACCAACATCGGCTGCATTTGTCAGGGTGTCAAGGACGGTAAGCCGGTGAACTACTACGTTTACAACGTCTGCGATCATCAGGAATGCTACAAGGAAGTTGGCTCTCAGGCAGTTTCCTACACCACAGGTGTTCCGGCAATGATCGGTGCAATGCTGGTAATGACCGGCAAGTGGAAAAAACCGGGCGTTTATAATGTAGAAGAATTCGATCCGGATCCGTTCATGGACGCACTGAACAAGTGGGGGCTGCCGTGGACTGAGAATTTTGATCCGGTGCTGGTAGATTAAGGAGATACAACAATGTACCATGTAAAACTACTTCTGAAATACACTGTAAAGGAACAGATTTTCTACGAGGAATCTATCTTGCAAGTAGATGCCGGCTCTTTTGATGAAGCTTATCAAAAGGCGGAAATCTATGTAAAGCAAACAATGGACAACAAGCGTAGAAATATGTACGGCGACACTGTACATTGCACTGTTGTAGACTATCTGGACTGTTTTCAGTCTGATGACGTGGAAAGTGATGTACAGGAAGTGTATTCCAGAATCTTTCAGAATCATTCGGAGTTTTCCGAAACGAAATTGGTAGAACTTCTTAGCGATTCCTGTACACGGGAAGAAATGCTGCCTCTGCGGTATTTTCCCGATCCAAAATAAAGGAAACACTGCATAAAGCCTGATTTAAGGCAACACCGCACAAAGCCCGCCTGACGGCTTTGCACGCAATCTATGAATCCCTCAAATTAGAAGAAGCGTTCCGCATCAAGCAGAACGCTTCTTTTGCAAGAAAGGAATTTTGAAAATGGACTTTGAATCTTTATTTGACATTCCCATTGATGATCTGCATACGCCTTGCTATCTCACTGATGCACGGCTGCTGCAAAAGAACACCGCGTTGCTGAAACAAATCCAGCAGCGAACCGGCTGTAAGATCCTGCTGGCACAAAAGGCGTTCTCAATGTTCTCCGCCTACCCGCTGATTCGGGACGATCTCGCCGGAACGACTGCCAGCGGATTATTCGAGGCAAAACTGGGACGAGAGCACTTCGGGAAAGAAGTGCATGTGTTCTCCCCTGCCTACACGCAGGAAGATTTCACACAGCTGCTGGAACTCTGCGACCATATTGTATTCAACTCGTTTGGACAATGGAAAAAATACCGGCAGCAGGTGCAAGATGCAACCCGGAATATTTCCTGCGGCATTCGCATCAATCCCGGCTATGCAGAAGTAGAAACTGATCTATACAACCCCTGCATTTCCGGTTCCCGCATGGGTGTACCGCTGGAACAAATGGAAGACGACTTTGCCGGCTTGGACGGGATTCACTTTCACACCATGTGCGAGCAGAACTCTGACGTTCTGGAGCGTACCCTCGACCACATGCTGCCGCAGTTTGACAAGTGGCTGAAACGATGCAAGTGGGTAAACTTCGGCGGCGGACACCACATCACCCGTCCGGACTATGACGTGGAACGGCTGGTACGCTGCATTGAACGGGTACGGGACACCTACGGCGTACAGGTATATCTGGAGCCGGGAGAAGCAGTTGCTCTGAATGCCGGTTATCTGGTGGCAACTGTGCTGGACGTGGTACACAACGGCATGGACATTGCCATTCTGGACGCTTCTGCTGCCTGCCATATGCCGGACGTTCTGGAAATGCCCTATCGCCCGCACATTCTGTACAGCGGGACAGCCGGCGAAAAAGCTTATACCTACCGCCTTGCCGGAAACACCTGCCTTGCCGGTGATGTGATCGGAGATTACTCTTTCGACCATCAGCTGCAAGCAGGCGAAAAGCTGGTATTCTGCGACATGGCAATTTACTCCATGGTGAAAAACAACACATTCAACGGCGTTCCCTTGCCGGATATTGCCCTCTATCAGAATGGACATATCGATTTGGTAAAGCGGTTTGGCTATGCCGATTTTGAGGGACGGCTGTCATGAGTTTTGACGCGGCACACTGCACCCTCTGCCCCAGACGATGCGGTGCTGATCGGGAAAAAGGCGTGGGGCTTTGTCACTGCAGCACGGAAATTCGAATCGCCAGAGCAGCCCTGCACCCATGGGAGGAGCCTTGCATTTCCGGCAGACATGGTTCCGGAACTGTGTTCTTTTCCGGCTGTGCTCTGGGCTGTGTATTTTGCCAGAACCGGAAAATCAGCCGGCAGGCTGTTGGAAAAGCAGTCACAGTGACACAGCTTGCAGAGATTTTTCTGAAATTGCAGGAACAGCAGGCACACAATATCAATCTGGTCACAGGAAGCCATTATACACCATGGATCGTGCAGGCTCTGGAACTGGCAAAACCCAAGCTGCACATTCCGGTGGTGTGGAACTGCGGCGGCTATGAATCGCCGGAAATCCTGCACATGCTGGAGGGACTGGTGGACATCTACCTCCCTGATTTAAAATTTTACACGCCGGAAACCGCAGGAGCATATGCCAACTGTCCGGACTATTTTTCAGTTGCAGCAAAGGCGATTCCGGAAATGTTCCGACAAGTGGGAAAGCCGGTATGGAACGGCGATTTGCTGGAACGCGGTCTGGTGGTACGGCATCTGGTTCTGCCGGCACATCGAAAAGAATCGATGCAGCTGCTGGACTGGCTGGCAGCGGCTCTGCCTACAGATGCGTTTTTGCTAAGTCTGATGGGACAGTACACCCCGCCGGAAATGCCGCTGTCGGACAAGCACCTGAACCGGCGAATTGCCACGTTTGAATATGAGTCCGTTCGGAAACATGCTGTGCAGCTGGGACTGAACGGTTATGGACAGGAACGCTCGTCTGCTTCAGCAGGGTATACGCCGGATTTTCAGACGGAATCCTTATAAAATGTTATCCAACCCTGCGATTCCAATGGCTGTCAATGCCGTTTTAAAGCCTTCCCAATTCGGAGGAAGATGATAAGGGCAACACCGCACAAAACTTGTGCGGTGTTGCCCTTAATCGTATCCCCCAGCAAAGCTAGGAGATGCTTGTTCTTCTCTATTGGTTATATCGCCCGTTTATTCCGGCTGAATCGCATCATAGCCGGTTTCCTTGGTGCGGATTCGCATTGCCTCCCGCACATCATAGCTAAAGATCTTGCCGTCGCCGATATTACCGGTATAGGCTGCCTTCTGAATGGCATCAATGGTTTTCTTCTCCCATTCTTCTGACGAAACCAGTACTTCGATCTTGATCTTCGGGAGCATCTGAATCTCTACCTGCTGGTGTCCGCGGACGTAGGCATACTCCTTAAAGCCACGCTGGGTACCGCAGCCCATGACCTGATAACAAGTCATGCCGTGCACGTCCAATGCTGCCAGAGCGTCCAGAACGTCCTCCAGCTTTTCTTCCCGAATCATTGCTTCTACTTTAATAATCATTGCTGTCACTCCTTTGTTTAGTCTAAGCCGTTAAACGACGGATATGCAGATTCGCCGTGCTGCGAGCGATCCAGACCGACACGCTCTTCCCGTTCGGTAACACGAATCTTTCCGGTTACCAGACGTGTGATACCATAGCAAATCAGTGTGCCGGCTACAGACACTACAATGGTAATACCGATACTTGCCAGCTGTGCCAAGAACAGATGAATGTCCCCGAAGAACAGACCGTTGCCCTGACCGATGTCATTGATAGACACCTTGCAGAACAGACCGGTACAGATACCGCCCCAGATTCCGCCGACACCATGGCAGCCAAATGCGTCCAGTGCATCGTCATAGCCGAACTTTTCCTTGACCCAAGAGATCATGAAGAAGCAGATCGGCGAAGTGGTCAGACCAATAATCAAGGCCGCCCAGACCGGTACAAAACCGGCTCCCGGTGTAATGCCTACCAGACCGGCAACCATACCAGTGCAGGCTCCGACAAATGTCGGCTTTTTATTGACAACGACATCACAGAACATCCACGACAGCATTGCGGCTGCGGAAGAAACTGCGGTGGTTACAAATGCATGTGCAGCCAGACCATCTGCTGCCAGTGCAGAACCGGCATTGAATCCGAACCAGCCGAACAGCAGGATAAATGCTCCCAGTGCCACCATCGGGGTGTTGTGAATCTTATAGTTTGCACGTTTATAGTCATACCGTTTTCCAAGGAGAATGCAGAGTGTCAGTGCCGTGATACCGGAACTGATGTGTACTACGTTGCCGCCGGCAAAGTCTACAGAACCGATCTTTGCCAAGAAACCGCCGTCGCCCCAAACCATATGTGCCATGGGATAATATACCATGAAACTCCACAGCACCAAGAACGTAAACAGCGACTTGAATTTCATTCTGCCCGCTACAGAACCGGTAATCAGTGCCGGTGTGATGACTGCGAACATCATCTGAAACAGGCAGAATACCATGTTCGGAATGCCCTGTCCCTCTATGTAGGGCTCTGTCAGGGAAACACCCTCCAGACCAAACCAGCTGAAATCACCGATCACACCGCCGTGATCCGGTCCGAACGAAAGCGAGTAGCCGAACAGCATCCACATCACGATTCCCGTCGCAATCGTGACAACCGAGGTGAACATCGTGTTCACAGCGTTTTTCCGCCGCACCAGACCGCCGTAAAAACACGACAAACCAGGAGTCATAAAAAATACAAGTGCAGCACAAATCATAACAAAGCCGATATTCCCAGAATCCATAATTCAAATGTCCTCCATATCCAATCAATTCGTAGATGTTACATCACCAAGGGAAAAAACCGATGCCAATTCTGGCGGCAACCCCATTGTTCCACCTTCAAAGCGATTGCAGAGGGTATAAAAAAACGCCCTCGCACAGCAACCGACTGTACGGGACGCCATTGTCCGTATTCGAAGTGAATCATTTCATCGGAACGATTCCTCATATGTTTAGTATACAGGAAACTTTGTTTAATTGCAATAGATATTTCATGAACAATAAATAAAATATGAAACATCATTTCTTTTGGTAATATTGCACAAATGCCTGACAAAAGCCAGTTTTCTGCCGGCAGCTTTTTTTCACGCAGAAAATTGCAAAAATCAGAAAACGACACGCAGATACAAGCTTTTTCTCTACTGAAGCAAAAAAACAGCGTTTCAATTCCATTTCCGATTTTTTACCGAGATTTTATGTGGTTTTCCATAAAAAACGTGCGAAAAAAGGGCGAAATTCCGTGCAAATGTCATTTTTCCGTGATGTTCTTGACAAATGAAAAAAAATAGTATATAATTCGTAGTAGATTATGATTTTGGAGGAACATTTGACATGACAAAAACTGATTTGATTGAAAAGCTGTACGAGGAAAACTACTGCACCAAGAAAGATGCTGAGGCTCTGGTGAACGCTGTATTTGATGCAATCCGCGACGCAATGGTTGCAGGCGATAAGGTTACCATTTCTAAGTTTGGTACCTTCGAAGTGCGGGAACGCAGTGCAAAGGAATGCAAGAATCCCCGTACCGGTGAACCGGTTCAGGTTCCGGCTTCCAAGGCTCCGGTCTTCAAGGCAAGCAAGAACCTGAAGGAATCTGTAAACGCATAAGAAGACATCAGGAGGAATGAGCAATGGCTAGATCGAAAAAAACTGATACCGCCAAGACAACGGCTGCTGCAGCAACAGCAGGAGCAAAAACAACCAAGACTGCTTCTGCTGCTCCGAAGGCCACACGTGTCCGCAAAACTGTCAGCATCAGCTTGCAGTACGGCGGCATGGAATGGACAACAGATGTTCTGACAGAACGTGCAGTTGTGGCGTGGGCCGCAGAGCACGGACAGAAAAAGACTGCCGCAAAGGATATTAAACTGTATGTAAAGCCGGAAGAAAACATGGTGTATTATGTAATCAACGGAGATTCCGGCTCATTCACACTCTAATTTGAAATAGCAAGTTTCCCTGCGGGTTTCGCAAATCAAAACAGATGCAGGAAATTTTTCTATTCGGATTCACACAAACAAAGAAAAAGCAGAAACGCCAAAAACGTTTCTGCTTTTTTGTACAGATAATAGATACAGCGTTCGTTAAATTACGACACTGCCATTTTGATGTAGTCCTTGCAGTCACTGCCTACAGAAGCATTGACAACCTCCAGTGCATTCGCATCATACTTGAAGCGGAAGATCAATGCAACGATACCCGGGTTGTCGGACATATCAAAACGAACTGTTACTTCGTCGCCCGGATTGCCCTTTGCAGTTCCGGCCGCAATGGTGAATGTACCAGATTCCGCGGAGCCAGCAGACTGTTCAGCTGCGGAACCAACTGCAACGTCACCGTCTACAAATGCTACCGGTACGCTTTCTGCATCCCAGTTTGCAAAGTCATTTTCACCGGCTGTCAGAGCATAGTTGCCGTCCGGAGCATCATCCTTGATCTTGAAGGTAACGTCCAGGAAATCGCCGTTGCAGACAACGTTATCCCCGTTGGACATATCCAGCCAGTACGCCTGAAATGTCTTCATGTCTGCCTGATAGCTGCTGTCGCTATTGCCATTATTGCCGTTAGAGCTACTGGAATTGCCGCCGGCAGCTGTAGAGCTTTCATTGCCGGAACCGGAGTTGTTTCCACCCTTTACGACTTCTGTTACAACATTTCCGCTGTCGTCCTTCACAGCCTGACCGGAATCGTCAGTCACCACCACATAGGAATCTTCGCCAGAAGATCCGCCGTTCTGTGAAGTAACACCCTTATTGACAGGAACATCTGCGTTGCCAGAGCTTTCGTCGTCAGCATCGATGGCATACGAGAATGTCATATCCTGTTTCTGCATTTTTGCCAAGTCTTCCGAAGCAATGGTTCCCTCGCTGGATTCTTCTCCCGCAGCAACGGAATCGCTTGCATTCTTCGAAGAACTGTCTTTTTTGTCCTTGCCGCATGCGGTCAGCGACACCCCAATCGCACAAGCCAACAAACAGGCAATCCATCTTGCTCGATTTGTTTTCATAGAACAAGTTCCTTTCTACCTGAAATGATACTCACCGGCAGCGTGCCGCTATGCACGGCTTCTTACCAGATGATACGTTTTATTATACACGCATTCTGTGAAAAAGTCAAGCCCTTTTGTAAAAATGTCATAAATAGGCTCCCAAAAAATTTTGGGCAATACCACAAAAAAATTTACCTGTTTGCAGACTTCTCGTCAAACTGCACAGAAGTGCCTTTCCATACGCAAAAATACCGGCGAAATCTCTATGCAATCTGCTGAAAAATCTGACAATCTATCTTCTGTACAAGCTTTCTGTAGCATTACCCTTGATTTTTTTACAAAATCGCGGTATACTATTTCTAAAGCAATATCGCTTTTATAGGGATTTCTGTGAAAGGAGTATTTCACATGAAAAATAAAACGTCCAAAAAAACATCTGACAAAAAAATTTCCCGAAAAACCATTTTTGGTCTGATCGCTGTGGTAGTGGTCTTTGCTGTGGTCAGCGTTGCCATGCTGCCGCTGATCCATTTGCTGTCCAGCGAGCACGGGCAGCAGGTCATCATCGACAAAATGCAGAGTTTCGGCATCTTCGCTCCCCTGCTGTTTGTGCTGCTGCAAGTGTTACAGGTGGTCATTGCCGTGATCCCCGGCGGTCCGGTGCCTATTATCGGTGGAATCCTGTTCGGACAGTGGGGCGGTCTGTTTCTGTCCCTTGCCGGATTTTTTCTGGGAACGGTTCTGGTGTACTATCTGGTGCAGTGGATCGGCAGACCGCTGGTAGACCGTTTTGTTTCGGAAAGCCATTTCAAAAAATTTGATTTTCTGCTGGACGGCAAGCGAACAGAACTGCTGATCTTTCTGGTGTTTCTATTGCCGGGGCTGCCGAAAGATGCCCTTACCTATCTGGTTTCATTCAATCCAAAAATCAAGCCGATGTATCTGTTTTTCCTGACAACACTGGGACGGACACCAGCAACAGTCCTGACTGTTTTTATGGGAAAAAGTTTATGGGAGGGCAACTATATCCTGACGATCGTGCTGGCAGGCGTGATCGTTCTGCTGGCGGCAGCAGGAATCTTTATCAAACGAAAAGTGGACAAGCGTGCTGCACAAAAGCATCAGCTTTCCGATGAAACCGCAGACAACAAATACGGGAAGGAATAATCATTATGCCACACAATCATCTACAGGACGCACTGGCGTACTTGCATACGCTGTACGCTACATATGAAGCACAGGGCATCACGATCACCGGCAGCCACATGCCGCTGACACAATACGCCAACTTTGCCGCAATGAAATATCTGCTGTTTCTGGCAAATCAGGACCGTGTCATCACCGATGCAGAAACCAATTTTATCAACAACTGTCTGCAACAGTCTGCCACGACACAGACAATGGAACGCTTCTTACAGCAGTTCTCCATTTCCTTTTCCGGTGCGGCAGATTCTTTACTGGCACTGCTGGCGGCACTGGTGCGTGTCGATTTGCAGGGCAGCGGTGCAGAGGGCAGCATTTCCCTGCTCTGGCTGGAAACCATTGCACAAATGGGAACGCAGTTTTCGCTGAATACTGCCGGAAAAGTAGAGCCACAGCAGCAGATCGTGCAGAACTCCATGATGCAGCAGCTTTCCCGTTATCGAGATGCCGCCATGCGTGGCTGCCGTCGTCCGGAACTGGAAAAGGCAGCTGTCATTCCGGCGAATTTCAATGCCGAAAAGCCGCCGATTCCGGCTGAAAAAGAAGCGGTTGTCGATGATGCTGAAATTACAGAAGCTCCTACGGAAACGCTGGACGAACTGCTGGCACAGCTGCACCAGCTGGTAGGGCTGCAAAACGTCAAAGACGAGTTGGAAAGTCTGATTCACCTGCTCAGGATTCGAACGATCCGGCAGGAGCGAGGGCTGCCCCTGCCGCAGACTTCCCTGCACATGGTCTTTTCCGGCAATCCCGGAACCGGCAAAACCACAGTTGCACGGCTGCTGTCTAAAATCTATGCCCGACTGGGTGTCCTGAAAAAAGGGCATCTGATAGAAGCTGATCGTGCGACGCTGGTCAGCGGCTATGTGGGGCAGACAGCAATCAAAACCAAGAAGGTCGTGGAAAAAGCAATGGGCGGCGTGCTGTTCATTGACGAGGCGTACACGCTGACCAGTTCCGGCGGCAGCAACGACTTCGGCACAGAGGCAGTCAACACTCTGCTCAAGGAAATGGAAGATCATCGGGACGATTTGATCGTTATCGTTGCCGGCTATCCGAAGGAAATGGAACAGTTTCTGGACACCAATCCGGGGCTGCGTTCCCGCTTCCGGCAGGTGATCTTTTTCGATGACTATAAGCCGGAAGAACTGATGCTCATCTTCTCTAACCTATGCGACAGCTACTGTCTGAAAATGCCGACAGACACCTATGCCTATGTACAGGAATATTTCCGGAAACGCTGTGCAGAAGCGGGAAAAGGGTTTGCCAATGCCAGAGATGTCCGGAACTTTTTCGAATTTGCCCTGACCAATCAGGCAGACCGGCTGGCAAAACTGCCGGAGCCGCTTTCAGACGAAGAACTGCTGACACTGCTGCCGGAAGATGTACAGAGCATTCCGGTTGCTTAACAAAATTTCAACAAAGCAAAAAAGCGCCACGCCGCACAGACGTAACATGATCTGTGCGGCGTGGCGTTTTATTTTGGAGGTTTGCAATTGTCTATTGTTTTACTGACAGATCATCTTCTGACCGTCATAGTCGATACGAATTACAGTACCCGGTGCCGGATCGTCGGCAATGATCTTTCTTGCCACAAGAGTTTCTACCTTGGACTGGATCAGTCGTTTCAGCGGACGTGCACCATAGTTGACATCATAGCCCTGTGCCACAATGCACTCCTTGGCAGCATCAGTAACTTCCAGTTCCAGCTGCTTGTCTTCCAGACGTTTCCGCAGCTTCTCCAGCAGCAGATCTACAATGCGGAAGATCTCGGTCTTGCTCAACGGCTTGTAGAAGACGATCTCGTCCAGACGGTTCAGGAATTCCGGACGGAACTTCTGCTTCAGGAGCGTATCGACTTCCTTTCTGGCTTCTTCCGAGATGTTGCCGTTTTCGTCCATGCCTTCCAGAATCATCGGCGAACCTAAGTTCGAAGTCAGAATGATAATGGTGTTCTTAAAGTCCACCGTTCTGCCCTGCGAGTCGGTGATTCTACCGTCGTCCAGCACTTGCAGCAGGATATTAAACACGTCCGGATGTGCCTTTTCCACTTCGTCCAGCAGAACAACAGAATACGGCTTCCGGCGAACGGCTTCTGTCAGCTGACCGCCTTCTTCATAACCCACGTATCCCGGAGGAGCTCCGATCAGACGGCTCACGCTGAATTTCTCCATATATTCGCTCATATCGATACGAACAATGTTGTTCTCATCATCGAACAAAGCTTCTGCCAGTGCCTTTGCCAATTCGGTTTTGCCGACACCAGTCGGTCCAAGGAACAAGAACGAGCCCAACGGACGGTTCGGATCCTGAATGCCTGCACGAGAACGCAGAATGGCTTCGCTGACCTTTTCCACAGCTTCGTCCTGACCAATTACACGGCGGTGCAGCACTTCGTCCATATGCAGGAGTTTTTCCCGTTCGCCCTCCATCAATTTCGTTACCGGAATGCCGGTCCATCTGCCGACAATGCGGGCGATTTCTTCTTCGGTCACCTTGTCCCGCAGCAGAGAGTTCTTGTTCTCTTTCTGCTTTTCTGCAATGGCTTCTTCGTCTTCCAGCTGTTTTTTCAGCTGCGGCAGACGACCATATTTCAGTTCGGCAGCCTTGTTCAGATCGTAGTCCCGTTCAGCACGTTCGATCTCGGCGTTGACCTGCTCCAGTTCTTCCCGCAGTTTCTGCACTTTGGAAATGGCATCTTTTTCGTTTTCCCATTTTGCCTTCATGGCATTGAACTGGTCACGCATCTGGGAGAGTTCCTGCTGTACTTCTTGCAGATGTGCCTGCGACAGTTTGTCGTCCTCTTTCTTGAGGGCAGCTTCTTCGATCTCATGCTGCATGATCTTCCGGCGAATTTCGTCCAGCTCTGTAGGCATGGAGTCCATTTCCGTCCGAATCATTGCACAAGCTTCGTCTACCAAGTCGATCGCCTTATCCGGCAGGAACCGATCTGTGATATATCGGTTGGACAATGTAGCCGCTGCAATCAGAGCCTGATCCTGAATCTTAACGCCATGAAATACTTCATAGCGTTCTTTCAGACCACGCAGAATGGAGATCGTGTCTTCTACAGTAGGCTCGTCTACCAGAACCGGCTGGAAACGACGTTCCAGAGCAGCATCTTTTTCAATATACTGCCGGTACTCGTTCAGCGTTGTAGCACCAATGCAGTGCAGTTCACCCCGTGCCAGCATCGGCTTCAGCAGGTTGCCTGCGTCCATAGCACCGTCCGATTTACCAGCACCAACAATGGTATGCAGTTCATCGATAAACAGGATAATGCCGCCTTCGCTTTTCTTGACTTCATTCAGAACGGCTTTCAGTCGTTCCTCGAATTCACCGCGGTACTTGGCACCTGCGATCAGTGCACCCAGATCCAGCGAAAAGATTTTCCGGTCTTTCAGATTTGCCGGCACATCGCCGCGAACGATTCGCAGTGCCAGACCCTCGGCAATTGCCGTTTTACCGACACCCGGTTCACCGATCAGCACCGGATTGTTTTTCGTCTTTCTGGAAAGGATTCGAATGACGTTTCGAATCTCGTTATCTCTGCCAATGACCGGATCCAGTTTTCCGGCACGGGCACGTTCCACCAGATCCTGCCCGTATTTTGCCAGCACATCGTAAGTTTCTTCCGGATTCTGATCGGTAACACGCTGGTTGCCGCGAACTTTCATCAATGCCGCAAGGAATGCATCCTTAGTCACGGAGAAAGGTTTCAGCACGTTTTGCAGTTCTTTGCCCATGGCATCGAACAAGCCCAGTACCAGATGTTCTACCGATACGAAATCATCTTTCATGCGGGCAGCTTCTTTTTCTGCCTCCCGCAATGCACGGTCTACGTCCTGAGATACATAGACCTCGTCTACTTTTCGACCGCTTCCGGTTACTGCCGGCAGATTATCAATGGCGTTTTTCAGCTGAATCTGTACGTTATCGACAGACACGCCCATTTTCTCAAACAGCTGCGGAATCAGACCGCCCTCTTGCTCCAGCAAAGCACTCAACAGGTGTACCTGTTCGATCTGCTGGTTCTGGTTCTCCACTGCAAGACCATTTGCAGCCTGAATCGCTTCCAAAGACTTTTGTGTCAATTTCTGTGTGTTCATGAGAACTCCCTCCTATTTCTTGCATTCTGTTTTTGTTGCTCTTTTTTGTCTTATGGCAACACCGCACAAAGCTTGTGCGTAAGATGTGTCGTCAGATTTTTCGGCAGATTGCTTAGGGCAATATGACGGAAAATCTGCAAGCAGATTGCGTACAAAGCCGTCAGGCGGGCTTTATGCGGTGCTGCCTCATGTTTTCCTAAAGCTAGCTGACCAGCTGCTCATGCAGTGCGGCATATTGCTGTTCCAATGCATGCTGCAAAACTGCCGCCGGAAGTCCCTGCTGCAAGCCCTGAAAATAGGATTGCAGCACCGTGTGGAACATCTGGATATACTTTCCGGTTGCTGTTCCCAGTACCTCATTGGACGTAATGCCATGCCGCAGAAGCACCCGTGTCAGGCGGTTCGGTTCGATCTGGTACAAACCCAGTGCACAGGCACCCTCCGGTTCATACTCCTGTTCCAGCTGTACCCAGAACAGGAAGAACTGCTGCATTGCTTCCAGCAGTGTCCGGCTCTGGGTCCGGCAGGAAATTTTCAGCAGCCCGACTTTTTCACTGTGCAGTTCCCGATGCAGTTCCACGCTATAGCGAATGGTAGGACGGTACTTGTACTGTACCGAGCCCAGAATCGAAAGCATGGCATCGGAACCCTGCTCCTGTACGCGGAACGCCGAGTTCATCGCCCGTGTCAGACAGGTAAACACTTGCCGCATTTGCTGCTCCGGTGTGGTACAGCAGACATGCTCCGCCAGAATCTGATTGATCAGATTGGAACGGCTGGTGCCCTGCTGTGCCGCAAGGCGATCCACTGCCGCAACCACATCGTCCATCAAAATCAGGCTGTATGCATTTCGTTTCATCTGCTCACCTCCGGTTTCTTTTTACAATCTTATTATAGCACAAAAAAATAATTTGTCAAGCGAATTATATAGTTTAGTATGCAAGTTTTTGAAAAGAAAAGAAAACCGCGGATAAATCCACGGTTTTAAAGGAATGTATGAAAAATTTATTCCAATATGTCGTTTTTCTATTTTGAAAAAAAGGTTTTATTTGTCATAAACCTGATCTTCGTAACAGTACAGGGAAAGAATTACTGTCAGATTGCCGTTCCGCTTCCGAATCTCGTCCATGAATTTTTTCTGGTCTACGTCGTTTTTCAGCTGAATGCTGTAGATCAGTTCAAACAGCGAGCCAAAGTTGGTGGTCTTGACACGCTTCAGGTGCCAGCTGGTCGTGTTTTCTGCGAGAATGTCATCAAACAGTCCGATATAGTTGAGGTTTTCCGGAATGGTCACTTTCAGTGTCATACTGCTGGTTTTGCAGATGCCGTACCGCAGCACCTCTATCAGAATCAGCACTGCCGCGATCACTGCGAAGAACACAAAGACAAACCACACATGTCCGCCGCCGTTGATGCCGCAGATCACACCGGTTGCCATTGCAAAAAAGACATAGGTAATATCTTTCGGGTCACCGGGAACAGTACGATACCGACAGAGGGTAAAGACGCCCGCAAGGCTCAGGGCACTTGCCATTGAGTTGATCATCACCAGCACAATTGCCACGATCGGCGGCAGCATCAGCAATGTCATAACATAGCTCTGGGTATAGCCGGATTTCTTGTGGGTGAAGATGTAGACCAGACTGATCAGAAAGCCCATGACAACGCCCAGAATCAGGGCAAACAACATATCTCCTACAGAAGCGGTGCTTGTGGTCGCTGTTACATTCGACAGCAGGGAAGATAATTCGGAACTGGTCGCCGTCAAGACATTGGTAATGGTGTTAAGCATAATCGTAACGTCTCCTTTTTTCTATGGTAAGCTGGGGACGAGTCCATTCCAGCTGATTTTGTACGTACATCTGATATGCCTTTCCGTATTTGGAAAAGCTGGTTTTATACACTTGCAGTTTTGCCAATTCTTCTGCCAGCCACATGGGCATGGAGTCTGCGATCTTGACTTCCATCAGACGCATCTGTTCCGGAATCAGCAGGTCACCATAACTCTGCTGGCGAAGCGAGAGGTCGCTGCGTCGTCCGGTCAGTGCCCGATCAAAAGTCAGCCGGAAATCGGTATCTTCCTTGCCGAAATACGCCGCACGCTGATAACTGATGTACTGCTTCGGGAATATCTCATACCGCTGGCGGAAAAAGTCGATCTCGTCCATGACCTGCTCCTGCAAGTATGAACCGCCTAAGTCAGGGTGAATCTTTTCCTGCAAATAGGCCTCCGCCTGTGCCAGTGTCATGGTAACGCGGCGTTTGTTGACAATGCCGCAGATCTTCTTTTTGATTTCCAGAAACACGGTGTCCTCCGGCTGTGCCGGCGAGAGATAGCTGCGTAACCGGATCTTTTCCTTGTAATCCGGTTTTTCAAGGGATTCCCGAATCAGAAAATCGTCCGGTGTATCATAATAGACGTTATAGATGCCATACTCTTTTCCCCCGACGCAAAATTTGTCGGGGTTCATGTAGTGTTCCAGAAGCGGCAGAAAATCCTGATACTGCTGTTCTGTCAGTAAAAACTTGATTTCCTTTCGTGCGAATGTCTGAATTGCACCCATATATATCCTGCTGCCGGAATCAGGTTTTCCGGTACAGGTTTCCTCCCTTCTGTGCGAAATGGCTGTTTTCGCTTGATGTTGTTGTCATTATAACGTATGTTGCTTGAAATAAGCTTAATGTTTTTAGTGAAAGTTCCAATTTCCAAAAAAGCCGGCGGCGGGGTGTTGCATTTTCGGAACGCATCTTGTATAATAGGTATTCGAGATGCAGCGTGCGCGTGTAGGCACGTGCACGCTTCAGGCAACACCTGCATCAAAACTTTTCAAGGAGTGTTTTTATTATGGCAGAACTGAAATATGAAATCGTAGAGAATCTGGGTTCTCTGGGTGAGAACGCAAGAGGCTGGAGCAAGGAAGTCAACCTGATCAGCTGGAACGAAAAGGAACCGAAGTACGATATTCGCGACTGGGCTCCGGATCACAGCAGAATGGGAAAAGGCGTGACACTGACCGCCGACGAACTGGCTGCACTGAAAGACCTGCTGGCTGGCATCGATCTGGATTCCTTTGAATAATCTCGAAACAGAGCGTGTTTCCGGAAAGCCTGAAAATGCCGTTTGGTGTTTTCGGGCTTTTTACTTTTTGTGAAAATGTACAAGAAACTTTGCCGGAGATATGCAAATTCACCAAAAGTCGAAAAAAGCCTTGTGATTTTTTCGAAAATGTATTACAATAGAAAAGGCTGCACTACTTATTTATTTTATGCATTGTAAAGATAGTGCCGCTTTGAACGACCTGTCTTTTTCTCAAAAGGCGGGTTTCTTGTCTGCTTTACAGCCTGTATGGCAGAAATCATTCGAAAGAAGGGAAAATCTGTTGAAGAATTCAAAAATCATGCTTGGCAATGCCGCCATTGCACAGGGAGCCTATGAAGCTGGTGTCAAGGTTTCTGCTGCCTATCCGGGTACGCCGAGCACTGAAATAAGCGAATGTATCGCAAAATATCCGGAAGTCTATGCAGAATGGTCACCCAATGAAAAGGTGGCTATGGAAGTGGCAATCGGTGCCTCTATCGCCGGTGCACGGGCAATGGCTTCTATGAAACTGGTCGGTGTCAATGTAGCTTCCGACCCGCTGTATTCTATTTCCTATGCCGGCGTAAACGGCGGTCTGGTACTGGTTGCTGCGGACGACCCCGGCATTTACAGTTCCCAGAACGAGCAGGACACCCGCATGGTTGCACGTGCGGCAATGGTTCCGGTACTGGAGCCTTCCGACAGCGAAGAAGCCCGCATTTTCACCAAGCTTGCGTTTACATACAGTGAAAAATATGACACGCCGGTCATTGTCCGCACTACCACTCGTCTGTCCCATTCACAGGGTGTGGTACATCCGGAGGAACGGGAAAACGTACCGGACAAGCCCTATGAAAAGAACATTGAAAAAAATGTACTGATGCCGGCGAATGCGAAGAAACGGCATGTGATCGTGGAACAGCGGTTGAAGCAGATGGCGGAAGATGCTTGTCACTTTGACATCAACCGTGTGGAATACCGCGACAAGAAAATCGGTATCATCACCAGCGGTATCCCCTATCAGTATGTACGGGAAGCCCTGCCGGACGCATCTGTGCTGAAGCTTGGTCTGGTACACCCGCTGCCGAAAAAGCTGATCGAAGAATTTGCTGCCAATGTGGAAACACTGTACATTGTAGAAGAACTGGAACCGGTCATCGAAGAACAAGTTCGTTCTTGGGGTATTCCGGTAATCGGCAAGGAGATCTTTACAGTACAGGGTGAGTACAGTGCCAATATGCTGCGGAAAGCCATTCTGCATGAGGATGTCCAGCTGACACCGCCGGCACAGGCTCCGAACCGTCCGCCGATCCTCTGCCCCGGATGTCCGCACCGCAGTGTCTTTTCTGTAATGAAAAAGCTGAAACTGCACGGTGCCGGCGACATCGGCTGCTATACACTGGGAGCCGTTCCGCCGCTGGGTGTTATGGACTTTAACGTGTGCATGGGTGCAAGCATTTCCACTCTCCACGGAATTGAAAAAGCCAAGGGCAAGGACTATGTGAAAAACTGGGTGGCACTGATCGGCGACTCTACGTTCCTGCACACCGGTGTCAACTCTTTGATGAACATGGTGTACAACAAAGCAACCGGAACGGTCATCATTCTGGACAACTCCACCACTGGTATGACGGGACATCAGGATCACGCCGCTACCGGCAAGACCTTGCAGGGTGAACTGACCTATGCGATCAACATCTATCACCTCTGCAAGGCAATGGGCATTGAACACGTCTATGAAATCGATGCGTTCGACATTGAGGGGCTGGAAAAGCTGCTGAAACAGGAAACCCAGCGGGACGCTTTGTCTGTTATCATCACCAAGTCCCCCTGTGCCCTGCTGAAAGAATTTGTTCCGAAGGGCAAGTGCATTCTCCATGAAGATGCCTGCAAGAAGTGCGGACAGTGTCTGGTCCCGGGCTGTCCTGCAATGGTCAAACAGGCAAACGGCATTCCGAAAATCGATGCGGCGATGTGCAACGGCTGTGAACTCTGTGCAAAACGGTGCAAGTTCCACGCAATCGAACTGATCCCGCGGGAAAAAGGAGGCAAGGCATGATGCAGACTATCAATATTATGATCGTAGGTGTCGGCGGACAGGGCACCCTGCTGACCAGCCGCGTGCTGGGAAAGATCGCACTGACTGGCGGCTATGATGTAAAGCTTTCGGAAGTGCATGGCATGGCACAGCGTGGCGGCAGCGTAGTAACATTCGTCCGCTACGGCGAATCTGTGGCAGAACCGATCGTAGAAGAAGGACAGGCAGACATTCTGATCGCTTTTGAACGGCTGGAAGCACTGCGGTATGCACACTTCCTGAAAAAGGGCGGTGCCATTATCGTAAACGATACCCGCATTGATCCGATGCCGGTGGTGATCGGTGCCGCAGAGTATCCGGAACACATTCTGGAGGAGCTGAGCAAAAAATACAATGTGCTGGCAGTAGATGCTACCGCCGAGGCTCTGAAGCTGGGCAATGCACGGGTATTCAACACGATCATTCTGGGCGTAGCTGCACAGCACATGCACTTCTCCAAAGAAGAATGGTTACAGGTCATTGCAGATACTGTGCCGCCGAAAACCATTGACATCAACCAGAAGGCATTTCTCACTGGCTATGCATATAACGGAAACCATACAGAACAAGGACAGGAGTAACGAATATGCCGATCACAGAATTATTGGAAGAAAACGCCAGAAAGTACGGCAATGATGTGGCACTGGTAGAAGTAAATCCGCAGGTACAGGAAACACGACGGGTGCTCTGGAAGGACTACGACCTGATTCAGCCTACCTCGTCTTTCTGGTATCGTCGGGAAATCACATGGCATGTCTTTGACGAAAAGGCAAACCGTTTCGCACAGCTGCTCATGAGCCGCGGCGTGAAAAAGGGCGACAAGGTGGCAATTCTGCTGATGAACTGTCTGGAGTGGCTGCCCATTTATTTCGGCACGCTGAAAACCGGTGCTCTGGCAGTGCCCATGAATTTCCGGTACAGTGCGGAAGAAATCGAATATTGTCTGGATCTTGCAGAAGCCGATGTACTGGTGTTTGGTCCGGAATTTATCGGACGAATTGAAACCATTGCAGAATCGATCAGCAAGAAGCGAATCCTCTTTTATGTCGGCGGTGACTGCCCCTCGTTTGCAGAGGACTATGACAAGCTGACCTCCAACTGTGCCAGCATCTCCCCCGGCGTACCGCTGACAGATGAGGACGACGCTGCCATTTATTTCTCCTCCGGTACGACCGGTTTCCCGAAAGCAATTCTTCACAACCACGAAAGCCTGATGCACGCCTGCAAGGTAGAGCAGAATCATCATCACCAGACCAAGGACGATGTCTTTCTGTGTATTCCGCCGCTGTATCACACCGGTGCCAAGATGCACTGGTTCGGCAGCCTGCTCACCGGCGGACGTGCAGTGCTTCTGAAAGGAGTCAATCCGGAAACCATTCTGGAAACTATTTCCCGTGAAAAGTGTACCATTGTCTGGCTGCTGGTGCCGTGGGCACTGGACATTCTGGAAGCATTGGACAACGGCTCTGTCCGTCTGGAAAACTATGAACTCTCCCAGTGGCGGCTGATGCATATCGGTGCACAGCCTGTCCCCCAGAGTCTGATCAAACGCTGGAAAGAATATTTCCCGAATCATATGTACGACACCAACTATGGTCTGAGCGAATCCATTGGTCCGGGCTGCGTGCATCTGGGACTGGAAAATATTCACAAGGTAGGAGCAATTGGCATTCCGGGCTATGGCTGGGAAGTCCGGATCATTGACGAAAACGGAGAACCGGTGGCACAGGGCGAAGTCGGCGAATTGGCAGTCAAGGGTCCCGGCGTTATGAAGTGCTACTACAACAATCCCGAAGCGACCGCGGAAGTTCTGCACGACGGCTGGCTCTGGACCGGTGACATGGCACGGCAGGACGAGGACGGATTCTACTTCCTTGTAGACCGGAAAAAAGACGTGGTCATCAGCGGCGGCGAAAATATTTATCCGGTAGAGATCGAAAACTTTATGAGCAAGTTTGACAAGATCAAGGACGTGGCTGTGATCGGACTGCCGGACAAGCGGCTGGGCGAAATTGCTGCGGCAATTGTGGAACTGAAGCAGGGCGTGGAATGCACCGAGGCGGAAGTCAACGAATTCTGCATGGGCATGCCCCGCTATAAACGACCGCGGAAAATCATTTTCGCACCGGTTCCCCGCAACGCGACCGGCAAAATCGAGAAGCCGAAGCTGCGGAAGATGTACTGCGGCGATTATCTGATCGAAAAGGAAAATCAAAGCTGATTATGCGTTGTAAGACCTACGAGATAAATGCTCTGAAAAATTACAAGTATGTGGTCATCCTTTCCGAGAGCCATGGAAAAATGATTTTGAGCCGGCACAAGGAACGAACCACATGGGAAACGCAGGGCGGTCATATTGAAGCCGGAGAAACACCGCTGGAAGCAGCAAAACGAGAGCTGTTTGAGGAGTCTGGTGCCGTAGACTTTGACATCGAACCGATTTGCGATTATCGTGCCTGGGACGAAAATACTCTGCATGGTGCCAACGGCGTTGTATTCCATGCGGTGATTCGACAATTTTCCGACATTCCCGAAAGTGAAATGGCAGAACGAAAGGCGTTCTCCTCGCTGCCTGACAATCTGACCTATCCTGCCATTACGCCTGTGCTGTTTCAATTCTTGTTTGATCGTGAACTGTAGCAGCTGCCAACAGGAACATATTCAAAAAGAACATTCCGCAAAAGCACCGGACGGAGCGATTTCGTCCGGTGCTTTTGTCAATATTCGCCAAGAACGCCACTGCAAATTTATACAGAAAAAATTGTGAAAGTGAATCAAAATCTATTGACTTTTCCATTCCTTCATGATATAATAAAAGAAAATATGCCGTTTTTCCGGCATTTCGTTTGATGAAAAATGATGTGTGAAAAGAGCACGTTCCAAGGAGGAAAACTATGCAATTTCAGTTTCGCAAGTTATTTGCTGCCGGTACTGCCGCAGTCATGCTGCTTTCCGGCATGACATTTTTCCAGACAACCGCTTCCGCTGAGGGAACCATGACCGCCGATGATATTACGGAAAACATGACGATCGGCTGGAACATTGGCAACTCTCTGGATTCCACCGGATACAGCGGTGAAACCAGCTGGGGCAATCCCAGAGTTACGCAGGAACTGATCGACACCGTCAAGGCAAAGGGATTCAACACCATTCGTGTTCCCACCACATGGTATCAGAATGTCACAACGACTACTGACGAAAACGGCAAGCCTGTTTACACAATCAGCGAGCAGTGGTTGCAGCGTGTCAAGGAAGTAGTGGACTACGCCTATAATCAGGATATGTATGTCATTCTGAATCTGCACCACGAGGAGTGGATCAATCGTTCTGACTTCCCCACTGCTTATGAGGAAATGTCCGAACGGCTGAAGCAGATGTGGGTACAGATCGCCACCTACTTCAAGGACTACGACCAGCATCTGATCTTCGAGGGCATGAACGAACCGCGACAGACCGGAGCTTCCTACGAATGGCAGGGCAACGCGGAATGCTATGAAGTAGTCAACAAGCTGGACAACGATTTCGTGGAAACGGTACGTTCCATTGATTCTCCTTATCAGAACACCCGTCTGCTGATGATCCCGTCCTATGCCGCTTCGGCATACGCAAGTTCCTACTCTGCTCTGGACGTGCCGGACGATGACTATGTGGCAGTTTCGCTCCATGCGTACACCCCTTATGCATTTGCCATGGGCGATGGTGACCACACCACTTTCTCCGGCAACTATCAGAGTGATCTGGATACGCTGTTCTCTGACATCCGGTACTATTTCACAGACAAGGATATTCCGGTGGTACTGGGCGAATTCAGTGCTTCCAACTTTAACAATACTACCGCAAGATGCGACTGGGCAACCTATTATCTGACATGGACGAAAAAGTTGGGAATCCCCTGCGTGCTTTGGGACAACAATGCTATCACCAATCCCACATCTGCTTCAGAGGCTCACGGCTATGTAGACCGCAGCAACAACACTTGGTATGAGGCTTCTGAACCGGTTGTTGATGCTATGATGACTGTGATGCAGGACAACAGCATTGTCTGGGGCAGCGAAAGCCACCTGCCTACATGGAAACATGCAGACATCAACAGCGGCGACAACATTTATGAGAATGCCAGCGGTCTGGTTCTGGACGCTTCGGACGGCAATGGCGGCAACTGCACACCGGGACTGAATATCACGGCAGAGCAGATTTCCGAGAACCGCGAAATTGCCATTCGCTACACCGGCGGTGCGGCTCCGATTCTGGCACTGTGCAACGACAGCTGGGGCAACTGGACAGAAATCAACGCGTATGACATTGACGAGGAAGCTGGTATCGCTTACTATTCTCACGAAGCGATCACAAAGGCTTGGGGCAGCGATCTGAGCACAGCTGCACATCTGTTTGCCCGTGCCGGTGTGAATATGACTATTTATCAGATCTCTTCAATCGCAGCTGCTGAACTGGTAACTGACCCCGACGTTCCGGAAAAGCCAGATCAGCATCTGCCGGGTGATGTCAATCTGGATAATGAAGTCACTGTTGTAGACGTTGTTCTGCTGCAAAAGTACCTGCTGGGTGAAGTCACTCTGACAAAAGAGGCTTACGATTGTGCAGATGTAAACACGGACGAAGCAGTAAACGGTCTGGATCTGTCCCGTCTGCGTCAGATGTCTCTGGAAAACGCATAAACGCATAAAAGTTTTATTTTAGGCAATACCGCACAAAGATTGTGCGACAGATGCGTCGTCAAATTT